>WUUC01131302.1_pt1 | contig 10874 bp, 8 predicted proteins | sample 6278441 | NCBI WGS metagenome assembly WUUC01 (sample SAMN13675441, study PRJNA597444) | soil metagenome | isolation source: soil | place: USA: Washington | collected 2017-10 | reverse complement strand
TTCTTGAAAGCGTGCTTGAGGACTTCGGCATTCGCGGAGAGATCATCCACGTGCGTCCCGGACCGGTCGTCACACTTTATGAGTTTGAGCCGGCGCCGGGCGTAAAATCCTCGCGTGTCATAGGCTTGGCCGACGACATCGCCCGTTCCATGTCCGCGCTATCCGCGCGTGTCGCCGTCGTCCCCGGTCGCAATGTTATCGGGATCGAATTGCCCAATGCCACGCGCGAGACGGTCTATCTCCGCGAGATGGTAGCGTCGGAAAACTTCGAGAAGACGAGGTTTAAACTCGCGCTCTGCCTCGGCAAGACGATTGGAGGAGAGCCCGTCATCGCCGAGCTCGCGAAAATGCCGCATCTACTCGTTGCCGGGACGACAGGTTCGGGCAAATCAGTCGCCATCAACACGATGATATTGTCACTGCTCTACCGGCTGACACCGGACGAGTGCCGTCTGATCATGGTCGACCCGAAAATGCTTGAGCTGTCCATTTATGACGGCATCCCACATCTTCTTACCCCGGTGGTCACCGATCCGAAGAAAGCAGTCATGGCACTTAAATGGGCCGTGCGCGAGATGGAAGACCGCTACCGGAAAATGTCGAAGCTGGGGGTTCGCAACATCGATGGCTTCAACGCCCGCGTTATCGCCGCCCAGGAAAAGGGTGAGACAGTGATGTGCACCGTACAAACAGGTTTCGACAAGGGAACAGGCGAGGCTCAATATCAGCAGGAGCCGATGGATCTCACGCCGATGCCCTATATCGTCATTATCGTGGACGAGATGGCCGACCTGATGATGGTAGCTGGCAAAGACATCGAGGGTGCCATCCAGCGGCTCGCCCAGATGGCACGCGCCGCGGGAATTCACCTCATCATGGCGACACAGCGTCCGTCGGTCGATGTCATCACCGGAACCATAAAGGCGAACTTCCCCACGCGTATTTCATTTCAGGTAACCTCCAAGATCGACAGCCGCACCATCCTCGGCGAGCAGGGTGCGGAGCAACTGCTCGGCCAGGGCGACATGCTGCATATGGTCGGTGGCGGCCGGATTTCGCGCGTCCATGGCCCATTCGTTTCAGATGAAGAAGTCGAAAAGGTTGTTGCGCACCTGAAGACACAGGGCCAGCCGGACTATCTCGATACCGTAACGGCCGACGAAAGCGACGAGGAAGACGGCGACACCGAGGACAGCTCAGTATTCGACAAGGGCGCCGTCGCCGCTGAAGATGGCAACGAGCTCTATGATCAGGCAGTCAAGGTGATGCTGCGTGACAAGAAGTGTTCGACGTCCTACATCCAGCGACGGCTGCAGATCGGTTATAACCGCGCTGCTTCGCTGGTGGAGAGGATGGAAAAGGAAGGGCTTGTCGGCCCCGCCAACCACGTCGGCAAGCGTGAGATTCTCAATAGCAGCAGGGACACAGCCTAAGCGTCGAGAGCCACGACACTATTGACGCAGAGCAGCCCTGACCGGCTTCAATGGCGAACATCTGATCTTGATGAACTCGTCAGGTGAACGACCGACGATTGCTGTGCGGGCGACGAAAGCTTGTCCCTGCATCCCGCACATCATGGCATTGCTGGTCTGTGGCCCATAGATTACGTCCAGCGCGGTGTTGGATTGGCAATCCATAGGCGATAGGCTTGTTGAGCAAATGAGTATGACTACCTGGAGCATGCTGGCATCCCCTTGCGAACAGTTGCTCCTCCCGACCATCGTAAGAGTACGGCAGTTTTGCTGCAATGCAACCTAAATTTTGTTGCAGTGCAGAAGAGTCAGCGTTTCAAGAGTTCATCCAGTTGCCCACGCCTGACCAGTTCTTCACGGATCAGTTTCTTGCTGATCTTGCCATATGCCGATTTGGGCATCTCGGACCAGAACACCAGCCACTTCGGTATTTTGTACCGGGCAATTTTGTCTGAAAGCCACGCAATAATCTCCGCGGGTTCAGGTGCCGTGCCGCGGCGGGCAACGCAAACTGCGAGCCCGACCTCACCCCATACCGGATCTGGAACACCTAATACAGCAACTTCACTTATGTCTGGATGCGAAAGCACCTTCTCCTCTATCTCACGCGGATAAATATTGGAACCACCAGAAATATACATGTCCGAGGCTCTTCCAGTGATAAACAGAAAACCCGCCTCGTCCACATGCCCAAGATCGCCAGTCCGAAACCAGCCATTGCGGAAGGCTTTCGCATTGGCTTCCGGATCATTGTAATAGCCGGCAAAAACCGCAGGACCGATTACGCAGATTTCGCCGGTTATGCCTGGGGCAATTTCATTGCCGTCACTATCCTGGATGGATACCTGCATCCCGGTTCGCGCATAGCCGCAAGTGCCCGGCCGCGGGTCGGCATCAGGGTCCGGGTAATGCGCGGCTGCCGGCAGTACGGTGATATTCCCGGTCACCTCACCCAGCCCGTAATATTGCACGATAACCGGGCCCAGCGTCTTCAACGCGTTGTTCTGGTCGGCCTGGTACATCGGCGCGCCTGCATAGATTACATAGCGCAAGTACGAGTGATTCCGCTTGTGCACGTCAGGGTGTTCGACCAGCATCTTGAGGATTATCGGCACGGTGAACATGTTGCTTACCCGCCATTCTTCGACAAGACTCCAAGCTTCGGCGATGTCGAGCTTTTCCGTGGGCAGCAAAATGGTCTTGGCGCCTCGTGCGACCTGGGTCAGCTGATGTATGCCGGCGCCGTGTGACAGAGGCGCCACCACCAGCGACGCGTCCCCATGCGTCGTGTCAGGCATCAGATCGCATAGATGGCTCGTCACGACGAAAGCCATCTGGCCATGCGTCAGAACCGCGGCCTTTGCCCGCCCCGTCGTCCCGGAAGTGAAGAAGAACCAGCATGGATCGTCGTGATCGACAATGGCCGTCGGCGTCGTTTCACCGTCGAAACGATTTACAATCTCGTCATAATCCTCCGCAAAAGCAGCGGTTCCAATGGCAATGACGAATTTCAGAGCGGGGCTCGCCCTCCGGCAGGCCTCCACATGCTCTGGAAATGACTGCCCGCAGATCATGCCTGTCGCGCCGCTGGCTGAGGCCAGATACGCGACTTCGTCGGGCGTCTGCCGGAAGTTTGTCGGCACCCATACGGCTCCAATCTGGAAACAGGCAAACATGGATTCGAACATTTGGTTGCAGTTTTGGGACTGAACGAGAACACGATCGCCTTTGAGGACGCCGAATTCCCTTTGCAACGCTGCGGCCATGGCGCTGACACGACGCTTTAGCTGGGCCCATGTCCAAGTTTTTTCGCCCCATACAAGTGCAATATCATTCGGGAATCGCTTCGCCGATTGTGCGAGAAACCCATGAAGGTTCATGACCCGTTTCGACATAGGCTCGATCATCAATCCATGTTTGCCGGTCATGTCGCCACCTTCGAGGCATTCGGCCGCCTTGGTCGATCATCTTGAGACTGGAGGTGCGCCAGCCGGGCTTCGATTTTCCTCGTTTCACTTCGCATCAGCGCCGCTAGTTCCCCTTGGCGTGCAGGCTGCATGCGGCTGTCGATAGCCGCTATGCTGAGAGCGCCCGCTGGTCGCCCGTCCGGGTAGCGAATGGCGATTCCTATCCCCCAGGAATTGGTGAGGATAAGACCGGGATTGAGAGCAAAGCCATTGTCCCGGGCCGCTGCAATATCAGCGCGAATGCGATCGGGATAGAGATTTGGATATTCGGCGACAAGCGCGGCTTCGTTCACGGCCAGAATGGTTTCAATCTCATCATCAGGCAATGCAGCCAGAATCGCTAATGACCCGGCGCCGACACCCAGGGGATGGCGATAGCCTGCCTGCAAGGCATGAGTGCGGATGGGATAGGTCCCTTCCTCCCGGTGCAGACAGACGGAATAGCTATCGCGCTGGATGGAAAGAAAGCTGGTGTCCTGTGTCTTGGCTGAAAGGAACCCGAGGCTGTCGCGAGATATCTGTAAAAGCCCATATCGCCGTGTCGCCAAAGTGCCAAGTACATAGGCCTCCTGACCAAGATAGTAGCGTCTCGTCAAGCGGTCCTGCTCCAGCAGGCCAGATCGTATGAGCGCCAGAAGCAGTCGCCGAGCAGTAGGCTTGTTGAGGCCGCTCTGTTCGACAATATCTGTGAGTGTGCTGCCGTCATCGCCGGAATAACTGACAAGGCTGAGGAGACCAAGCGCCCTGTCGACACTTTGTGAACCATTGAGACCCGCCATCGGCCTGACTTCTTGCTCCATGCCGTTTCCTCTGTTGATCCACATTGTGGATCATTTTGCTCGTTTGTGGAACTATGTCACAAGTCTGCGGGCTGATTGCAGGAATTTCGCGGAGCTGTAAGTTGATATTCATCATGCAACACATTTGGCGTTGACCTGTGCCCAAGCGTCTCTTGCGACAACCCGGACCCTCGCGCTCACAACGCTTCGAGAGTTTCGAGGGAGTCGGCCGGCGCCTGGAATTCCTTCTTGAACCGGGCAAGAATCTCAACGAGGCCGTCGCGGGGCCGCTCGAGGCGTCCGGCATCACGGCGGCCTCGCTTGTTCTCGAAGGCGGAGCTTTCGATCCGCTACACTATCTTATGCCGGCGCTTGCGAGTGACGGTCATCACGCTGCGTGGTACAGCGATATATTTTCGCCGGCCGGCGAAACGCGGCTCAGCAATGGCAACGTCACATTTGGCGAGCGTGACGGCTCTCCTTTCATTCACTGCCACGCAGCGTGGATCGAGCCCGACGGCAAGCCCGGCGTTGGACACGTACTGCCGCATGAAACCATCGTAAGCCAGCCCATTCGTGCAATCAGCTGGGGTGTCGAAGAGGTACGGATGGTATCGGAACCAGATGAGGAAACCGCTTTCACGCTGTTTCGTCCAATACCTTCGGTAGGAACAAATACCGCCAACAACGGACCGCGGACTGTGATTGCACGCGTTGGCCCCAATGAGGATGTCATCACAGCCGTGGAAGCGATCTGTCTGAAGCACGACTTCACAGCAGCAATGCTGCGTGGTGGCGTAGGCAGCTTGATCGGTGTGCGCTACGCGAACGCTTTGGCAGTCGACGATATTGCAACCGAGGTCTTCGTTATCGGCGGCTCTGTGGTGAGCCAGTCGGCCCGCCTCGAAATCATCGCGGTCGACACCCGTGGCACCATCACACACGGGGAACTCCTTCGTGGTGAAAACCCGGTCTGCATCACATTTGAACTGTGCCTCGAAGAAGCCTGAGCGAAGAGCAAGCGGATGTTGCTAACGCTGATCGTGTTCGCCGGGAGAGCTGAGGCTCTGCAATTCCCGCGCATCTACGCCTTCTATCCGCCGCAACACTGCTCGCGCCAGCTCGCGCCCGGCGTGGCGGACGTCTTCATTGAACACGATGATCTGCGGACGAAACCATTGCAGCACGTCGGTGGATTGCTTCGACACCAGATCCACATCGTCGCCAATTTTCAAGCCAGCTGCCTCGATTCCCGCAACAATCGCGATAGCCGCGCTGCCGCTGCAGCTTACGATACCGTCGGGGCGGTGCGGTCCTGACATGATCTCCTCCATCCGGTCGCGGATCCGGCCGAGCGAGGTGTCGACGTCGATATCGGGCACGGGAACTGACGTGGCGCGCCCCTCCTCCACGGCACGTTTGAAACCACGATCGAGGTGCCGGTAATAGGTGACAGAAGGTGACGGTCCAGCGACCATCGCGATTCTGCGACGCCCCCTTGCTATTAGTCTCTCCGCGGAAAGGTAGGCGAAAGCCTCATTATCGAAATCGTGGAATGGATGCTCTATCCCCATCTCAGTTCGACCGTGTGTGGCGAATGGTATGCCATGTTCCGTGAGATATCTGACCCTCGGGTCGTCAGGCTCCGTACGCGACATGATGATCCCGTCTGCCGAGCCGGTTTCGACAATGTAGCGAATCGGCTGCATCGGGTCATTTCTTACCGAATAGGGGGTGACGGTCAGATGATAAGGCGTCTCCGACAGCACTTCGGAAATTCCGTAGACCATGTTGGAGGTAAGCCCCATAATCTCCGATTGCGAATTGAGCACGAGGCTGATCACATTCGTCTTGCCGGTGCGAAGTCGCACACCCGCACGATTGGGCCGGTAACCGATTTGCTTGGCGATGAGCTGCACGCGGTTTTTGGTTGCCTGGCCGATTTCAGGCGCGTCCTTGAGCGCACGGGAAACCGTGGTGACACCAAGTCCCGCCATAAAAGCGATGGTCCTCAAGGTTGGCCTTTCGCTCTCGCCGAGTTCGCCTGGTTCCACTGATTCTTTCTGACCGGCTGCCTTCGTCTTCATATCGTGAACTACTTGAGTCCTTCTTCAGTCTCTGTATCGTTTCAGCAATCAAGTGCAATCGATTGGTGCACGATAGGGCACTTCATGGCGTAACCATAGCTGAAATTTGCCTGGCTTGGCAATGGCAGACTTTAGTTATAAGTAACTACTTTACTGATTTTACTGATTTTTTCAGCCACGCTTTCAAGATCCGCAACAATATCACCAAAAATGTGCTTTGCGGCGATTGCGCTCGGCTTGGGTTTGCACTAGCCTACCTGTAACGTTTCAGATTTGGGAGGATGCGATGCGTTACCGTTCCATCATGGCTGTTCTTGCGACATCGACATTTCTTTTCGCCGCCAGCCAGGCTCGAGCCGCCGACCTTGAAGTAACCCACTGGTGGACCTCTGGCGGTGAGGCAGCTGCTGCAAAAGTACTTGCCTCGTCCTACGACAAGCTTGGCGGTGACAAATGGGTGGATGGCGCGATCGCAGGTAGCGGCAGCACTGCCCGACCAATCATTGTCAGCCGCATCTTGGGGGGAAACCCTATGGGCGCGACGCAGCTTAACACTGGTCGCGACGCCGAGGATCTGGTCAAGGCCGGATTGATGACGGATCTGACCGAGCTTGCTACCAAGGAGGGCTGGGCTGATTTCATCCGCCCCTCCAAACTGCTCGATGCATGTAAGTATGAGGGAAAGATTTATTGCGTTCCAGTCAACATTCACTCCTGGCAGTGGATGTGGATCAATCCGAATGCCTTCAAGGCAGCAGGCGCGGCGGTTCCCACCAACTGGCAAGAATTCGTTGCTGCAGCGCCCAAGCTAAAGGAAAAAGGCATCATCCCGCTTGCGACTGGAGATGCGTGGCAGATTGACGGCGTGTTCCGCGTGATGCTGGCCAATCTTGGCGGCAAGGACCTCTATCTTAAGATCTTGGACCAGAAGAGCACCGAAGCGGCGGGCGGGCCCGAGACGAAGGCTATCTGGCAAGCGTTTGCAGACGCGCGAGAGCTTGCCGACCCCGGCTATGTCGGCCGACAGTGGAATGAAGCGACGTCACTTGTCCTTACGGGTAAAGCCGCCGGCCAGATCATGGGAGATTGGGCGCAGGGCGAATTCGGCGTGGCCGGAAAGGTCGCAGGAACCGATTATGATTGCCTTCCTGGTTTGGGGGTCCATCCTGCACTCGACACAGGCGGCGACGCCTTTTACTTTCCAAAGAATGCAAATCCCGAAATTACCAAGGCGCAACTGAAGCTTGCCAGCATGCTGGTTTCCAAGGAGACTCAGGTCGCCTTCAATCTTGCCAAGGGTTCGTTGCCGATCCGCGGTGACATAGACATGCAAGCCGCCAATGAATGCATGAAAAAAGGCATCAAAATTTTGACTGACAGCAATAATGTGCTGCCTTCGTACGAACAGGCTTTCTCCTCCGACACTCAAGGCCAGATCGAAGACCTGACGACGGAGTTTTTTGCAGACAAGAATATGACTGTCGAGGACGCTCAAGCCCGTTACGTCGAGATTATCGGCGAAGCAAAGTAGAAATTGAACCCATCGACGTCAGATATGCCGGCCAACCCTTTGGGCCGGCATACACCGAGAGGCTGGAGATTTCCGTGAGCCGACGCCCCTTTGCCCCCCTGCGCAATTTGAATGCCAAGATCGCTGCGGTACCGATGATCGTCACGGTGCTTGTCGTCTTTGTCGGCTGCACATTATGGACGGTCGTCTATTCCTTCACATCCTCCCGGTCGCTGCCAACGCTCGATTTCGTTGGGTTTGACCAATATACACGGCTGTTCCGAACGTCACGCTGGACTGTATCCCTTAAAAACCTGGCAATCTTCGGCCTGTTGTCATTGGCCTTCTCCCTCATTATCGGCTTCGTACTGGCTGCCTTGATGGATCAAAAAATCCGCTTCGAAAATACTTTCCGCACGATTTTTCTCTATCCGCACGCCCTGTCCTTCATCGTTACGGGTCTCGTCTGGCAGTGGATCCTCACTCCAGCCTACGGCGTGCAGAAGGTCGTCCGGGATCTCGGTTTTGAAACTTTCAACTTTCCCATCCTGACCGACGGCCGTTTCACCATTTATGCGATTGTCATCGCGGGCCTCTGGCAGGGGACAGGCCTTGTCATGGCTCTTATGCTGGCAGGTCTGCGCAACATTGATGACGAAATCTGGAAAGCCGCGCGGGTCGATGGAATACCCGCGTGGAAGACATATCTTTTCATCATCATTCCGATGATGCGGCCTGTCTTCGTCACTACGCTGGTTATCATTTCAGCGGCTATAGTCAAGGTTTACGACCTCGTCGTTGCGCTGACGAATGGCGGTCCCGGCATCTCCTCCGAGGTTCCCGCGAAATACGTCTACGATCTCATGTTCTCACGCGGGAATCTGGGTCAGGGCCTTGCCGCCTCGACGATCATGCTCACCACAGTGCTCGTCATACTCGTTCCCTGGGCGCTGATGGAGTTCCGGCCACGATATCGCAAGGGGGAAATCCCGAAATGAACTCAAGTCTCTCTGGTGCAGAACCGCGAGGAAGTCGCCCGAAGCGTTTCCTGTCGCCCGCGTCGATCATGATCTATTCCATACTTTTCATAGCCGCCGTTTATTACCTCATTCCCCTCTACGTAATGGTCATGACATCGCTGAAAGGCATGCCCGAGATCCGGCTGGGCAACATCTTCTCGCCGCCTGTCGAGGTCACCTTTCAGCCTTGGGCGACGGCCTGGAACAGTGCATGTACCGGGCTTTACTGCGAGGGCATCAAGGTCGGTTTCTTCAATTCGATGAAGATCCTCGTTCCAAGCGTGATCCTCTCAATAATCATCGCGTCGGTAAACGGCTACGCGCTTGCCAATTGGCGCTTCAAAGGATCGGAGCTGTTCTTCACGACGCTTATTTTCGGCGCCTTCATTCCCTATCAGGTGATGCTTTACCCGCTGGTGATCATTACACGAAACCTGGGCATATTCGGTACGCTGACCGGCGTCATTGTCATCCATACGATCTTCGGCATGCCGATCCTCACCCTGCTCTTCCGCAATTATTTTGTCTCGCTACCTCCGGAGCTATTCAAAGCCGCACGCGTCGATGGCGCCGGCTTCTGGCGCATCTTCCTGCAGATCATGCTTCCCATGTCACTGCCGATATTCGTGGTGGCGGTGATCCTTCAGGTAACGGGCATATGGAATGACTTCCTCTTCGGCGTGATCTTCGCCGGTACGAAAAACTTCCCCATGACCGTGCAGCTCAACAACATCGTCAACTCGACGCAAGGGGTGAAGGAATACAACGTCAACATGGCGGCAACCATTCTCACCGGAGCCGTGCCCCTCCTCGTTTATTTCTTCTCAGGCAAATATTTCGTCAGGGGCATTGCCGCTGGCGCCGTAAAAGGGTGACCTCAGTGCATAGCGTTCTCATCAAGGATCTCTCACTCAATTTCGGTTCGATCAGCGTCTTGAAAAACCTCAATATCGAGGTGGCAGATGGCGAGTTCCTCGTACTTCTCGGACCATCCGGTTGCGGAAAATCCACCTTGCTCAATTGCATCGCAGGGCTGCTCGATATCTCCGACGGACAGATCTTCATCAAGGGCAAGAACGTAACCTGGGAAGAGCCGAAGGATCGCGGCATCGGCATGGTATTCCAGTCCTATGCGCTCTACCCGCAAATGACCGTCGAGAAAAACCTGTCATTCGGGCTGCGGGTGGCTGGACTGCCCGCTGCGGAAATCCAGAAGCGCATCGCGCACGCGGCCGAGATTTTACAGATCGGGCCATTGCTGCACCGCAAGCCCGCCGAGTTATCCGGCGGCCAGCGGCAGCGCGTCGCCATCGGCCGCGCCTTGGTTCGCGATGTCGACGTATTCCTCTTCGACGAACCCTTGTCCAACCTCGATGCAAAGCTCCGCTCGGAACTGCGCGTGGAGATCAAGCGGTTGCACCACAAGCTTGCCAATACGATGATCTATGTCACCCATGACCAGATCGAGGCACTCACTCTGGCGGATCGCATCGCTGTCATGAAGGGGGGGCTGATCCAGCAGCTCGATGATCCGCTGACTATCTATAACAGACCGCGCAATCTATTTGTCGCAAGCTTCATAGGCTCACCCGCCATGAACTTTCTCAAGGGCGAGATCGTGGATAAGGACGGCTCGCCTATATTTCGCGCCGCAGACCTTGACATCTCGCTCGCCGCCTATCAGCCGCAACAGCCGCTCGCGCGCGGCCATGCCGTCATTTTTGGTTTTCGTCCGGAACACATCGCTATCAGCGGCCAGGCCGGACCAGCAGGTTGCTCCTGTGAGGCAATCGTCGATCTTGATGAGCCGATGGGTGCCGATAGTCTTGTCTGGTTGAAGGTCGCTGGAAAAGCCATCTCGGTTCGCGTCGATTCCGGCAGGCGCTATCAGCCTGGTGAAAAAGTCTTCCTGACATTCAACCCAGCCATGGCTTCGCTGTTCGATGCCGCGACCGAAAATCGCCTTTAACCTTCCCAAGCATTCATGGAGAAATGACGTGACCGACTTTTCCTATCAGCTCTACAGCTCCCGAAACTTCC
>WUUC01081134.1_pt1 | contig 10875 bp, 6 predicted proteins | sample 6278441 | NCBI WGS metagenome assembly WUUC01 (sample SAMN13675441, study PRJNA597444) | soil metagenome | isolation source: soil | place: USA: Washington | collected 2017-10 | reverse complement strand
ATGTATTGGCAGGGTTGGCTGCATTCCTTATCGCCTGGTTAACCATGAGCTTTCAATCCATCAGGGCGGCGTTGGCCAACCCGATCAAAGCTCTTAGAAGTGAATGACGCTTTCGGCGGCACATATTGATTTCATAGTAAAAGACCTTCATCAAAGAGGGATCATTCTCGAAGATTTTCAGAATGAAGTGATTGACCATGTTTGTTCGGCGGTGGAAATGAGGATGAACGAGGGTGAGCGGTTTGCAGATGCTTATTCAGAAGTCATTAAAGCTTTCGGAAGCACAAGAGGTTTACAGCAAACTCAAAAAGAAACACTGGCAAGTATTCATAAAACAAAAATCTATATGTTGAGAAATTACGTGACCATGGCGCTCCGCCAGATATCGAAAGGAAGCCTGTACTCTGTGATCAACACAACAGGGCTGGCAATCGGCATTGCTTCCTGCCTGTTGATCGTGCTCTACATTCAGAATGAATTAAGCTACGACGCATATAACGAGAAGGCAGATCGCATCCACCGCGTGAACATGGAGATCAAGTTTGGTCCGAATCATGTGAAACTTGCCAATGGTCCGGCGCCAGTGGCCAATGCCCTGCAGAATGACTATCCGGAGATCGAATCTACAGTCCGCTTTCGCAGCCTCGGCTCTTACCTTATCAGGTTCGGTAACGAAACCGTCAACCAACGTGAGCCGAATGTGATCTGGACCGATAGCACCTTCTTCAAAATATTTTCTGTGCCTGTGATCCGGGGTAATGCGGATAAAGCATTAACAGAAGCAAACAGCGTGGCTATCAGCCGAAAAATCGCCGACATGCATTTCCCTAACGGCGATGCGTTGGGACAAAATATTGTGCTTGACAACGTGAAGACTGGTAAAGTCACCGCCGTATTCGAAAACATGCCTCCTACATCTCATTTTCATTTTGACATCCTCATCGGGATGACGGGAGGGTGGCCAATCGCGAAAGAAGCGTTGTCCCAGGATTTTCTTACTGGTGACTTCAACACATACCTGCTCTTGAAAGAAGGTACAAACGCAAAAGATCTTGAGGCGAAACTTCCCGTGTTCATTCAGAAGTACATGGGAAGGGCTATGAGTGCTGCATTGGGTACTGACTTCAACCTGGGAGAATTCGAAAAACAAGGAAACAAATACGAGGCGACATTGATGCCCTTAAGAGATATTCATCTTCAATCTAACCTTATCGGTGAACTCGGCACAAATGGCAACATCACGTATGTGTACATGTTTGGAACGATAGGCATCCTGATCCTTGTGATCGCCTGTGTAAATTTCATGAACCTGGCTACGGCACGATCAGGTACAAGAGCGAAAGAAGTCGGTGTACGAAAAGTCATGGGGTCCATGCGTTCACACCTGGTTCGACTCTTTCTCACCGAATCGATACTCATTTCAGTGTTCGCCTTTGCGGTAGCTGTTCTGTTGGCCTGGACTCTTCTTCCGTTGTTCAACGAACTGACTTCGAAAGACCTTTCTATTCCTTTCGATAACAAGCTCTTCTTCCCGATAGTGCTTGGCGCTGCATTGTCTATCGGGGTTCTTGCGGGCATTTATCCTGCATTCTTCCTGTCATCATTCCGGCCTGCGGCAATACTCAAAGGCCATTTTACGGCTTCCGGAAAATCGTTACTCCGCAATGGCATGGTGGTGTTCCAATTCACGATCTCCATTCTACTTATTGTTGGAACAATCACGGTAAACCGTCAGCTGGGGTACATTCAAAGTAAACGGATCGGCTTCGACCGTTCGCAGGTTATCATTGTGAAAGATGGTTATGCCTTGCGGCCCAACGCTCATGTTTTCAAAACAGAAGCGTTAAAGATCAGCTCCATAGAACTTGGAACGATGTCTGGCTTCGTACCGGTCGATCACCCGGACTTCTATCGCAATACAAATGCGACCTGGAAAGAAGGACAAGAGCCCTCTGCAGACAATATGGTGAATCTCCAATGCTGGGGCGCAGACGAAGACTACATCCCGACCTTCGGAATGAATATCGTCGAGGGAAGAAACTTTTCGAAACAATTCCCTTCGGATGTAGACGCTATCATTATCAACCAGGCAGCCGCAGCAATCCTCAACTTTGATGGTAGCCCAATTGGTAAAAAGATCAGTTCGTTCATGGGCTCGGACACAAATAAAGAGGAGATAAAAACTTTCACAATTATTGGCATTGTGGAAGACTTCAACTTCGCAACAATGAAAGTAAATATCGGCCCCCTGGCTTTTGTGTTCGACGTTCGGGGGGATGGTGCTTTTTCTTTTAAATTCCAGGCCGGCCAAACCACACAGACCATTGCCGCTCTCGAAGAGGCATGGAAGAAGATCGGGCCGGACCAACCGTTCAGCTATACATTCCTGGATGAGGAATTCGCTAGAGTATATGCCGCCGAACAACGACTCGGCCGCATCTTCGAAGTGTTCTCCACCCTTGCGATCATCATCGCTTGTATTGGACTGTTTGCACTAACTGCTTTCACGGCAGAACAACGCACGAAAGAAATTGGTATCAGGAAAGTACTGGGCGCGTCTGTTCCCGGTATTGTCGTTCTGTTGTCAAAACAATTCGGAAAACTCATCGCCATTGCATTTGTCATCGCGATACCGATCGCTTGGTACGGTGTCAATTGGTGGCTCACCAGCTATAGTTACAAAACGGAAATTGGTGCCGGTGTGTACCTGATGGCCGGGGGGATCATTGCCTTTATTGCTATCGTCACCATGAGCTTTCAATCCGTCAAAGCGGCATTGAGCAACCCGGTGAAGTCACTGAGGAGTGAATAATGGAACTGTCGAAGGAACATATTGATTTCATAATCAAAGACCTTCATCGGCGGGGGATCATTTTCGAAAATTTCCAGGATGAGGCGATTGACCATGTCTGTTCGGCTGTGACCGATAAGATGTCGGAAGGAAAAAAATTTAAAGACGCCTACGATGAGGTCATCCAGTCTTTTGGTGATACTCCAGGTTTGCAGTCAACCCAAGAGCACATAATTCAAACGGACCATCTAAAATCACTCTACATGCTGAAAAGTTATTTCATCGTTGCCTTCAGAAATCATTTGAAGCAACGATTCTACACGATCATCAATGTGGGAGGACTTGCCGTTGGAGTTGCCGCCTGCCTCATCATAAGTCTTTTTGTTCTACACGAGCTAAGCTTCGACCGGCACCTCGCGAATGCTGACAGAATTTACCGCCTGAATTCGGAGATAAAGTTTGGTCCTAACCATTTTAATCTTGCGTCAGTGTCGGCCGGCGTCGCTCCTATTATGGCTCATGACTATGCCGAAATTGAATCGTGGGTACGGCTGGACATGCGAGGGCCGCAACAATTGATCTCTCCTGGTGGCGAGATGTTTAAAGAAACCGGTATCTGCTGGGCTGACAGCAGTTTCTTCAACGTCTTCCAGGTACCAGTTCTCGAAGGCAATCCTGACAATGCCCTGGTTGAATTGAATTCGGTAGCGATCTGCAAAACTATAGCCGAGAAATACTTCCCAGGCAAGAGTGCGTTGGGGCAATCGCTTTCATTTAAAGGTCAGCCGGTTCTTAAGGTCACCGCGGTTTACGAGGATCTTCCGGTAAACAGCCACTTCCATCCCCGCATGTTGGTGTCGATGGCTGGTAACAATGGCTCCAGGTCGGAGTCATTGGTAGGCGGCGGTGATTTTATCACATACGTCGTCCTTCGCGAGGATGCGGACGTGGCTTTACTTGAATCGAAGTTTGTTTCGTTCGTTGATAAGTATGTTGCTTCGCAGATTGGTGGCGTTATCGGTGGTCTTACTGGCGGCGAATTTACCATGGAGAAATTCCGCGAGTCGGGACAGATATGGGAATACACACTGATACCAGTAACTGATATTCATCTTCACTCTGAACGTATTGCTGAACTGGAAGCTAACGGCAGCATCACATACGTAACCCTTCTATCATCGATAGGATTACTGATCCTGGGAATTGCTTGCGTGAACTTCATCAACCTGTCTACGGCGAGATCATCGACACGTGCAAAAGAAGTAGGTGTCCGTAAGGTGATGGGATCTTTGCATTCGCATCTCGTACGGCAGTTCCTGGTCGAATCGATCATGCTCACCTTTGTCGCCTTTACGTTGTCACTTGCCTTTGCCTGGTTATTCATGCCATACTTCAACGAACTGGCATTGCAACAGCTTTCAATACCGTTCGATAGCGTATCGTTTTACATGATCCTTCTCGGTGCGGCTTTGTCGATAGGCGTCGTTGCTGGTCTTTACCCGTCATTCTTCCTGTCCGCATTCAAACCCATAATGGTATTGAAGGGAAATGTGTCACCCGGCATGCGGTCCGGGTTGGTTCGAAGCTCATTGGTCGTGTTCCAGTTCATGATCACGATCTTCCTGATCGTTGGTACCATCGTCATACAGCGACAGCTTACATACATCCAGGGCAAGAATCTCGGGTTTAAAAAAGACCAGGTGCTTGTCATCCGGGATGCATATCAATTGCAGGGTCATCTCAACGAATTTAAAGAAGAGGTCCTCGCGAGCAGTTTCGTAGCCAATGCGACTATCTCAGGCTTCCTGCCCGTGAGTGGAACATGGCGTGGACGGGATACTTTCTGGGCCGAGGGTGCCTCGAGAGACATAAATGACATGGTGTCCCTCGCGATCTTCGAAGTCGACGATGAGTACATTAAGACACTCGGCATGAACGTGGTTCAGGGCAGGGAGTTCAATTCTCTCCAGGCATCAGATTCAACCGGCGTAATCATCAACGAGACTGCTGTTCGGGCGCTTGGGTTTACACCTGATCCTCTCGGAAAAAAGATCATCCAGATCGTCGGCAACAATCCCGACGGTACACCCAATCCGAAAGACACAAAGACATGGACAGTGCTGGGTGTCGTCCGGGATTTCCATTTCGAATCAATGAAAGACGCTATAGAACCCATCGCGTTATTCCTTCGTCCCAGTGCCGGATACATTGCGCTTCGTTTCGATGCAGCTCATACAAGTGATGTTATTGCTCTTGCAGAAAGCACCTGGAAAAAAATGACACCCGGTACGGAATTCGTTTACTCGTTTCTTGACGAAGATTTCAACAAGATGTACAATGCGGAACAACGGCTAGGGAGGGTTTTTGCAACATTCTCAGGCCTTGCAATCATCATCGCCTGCCTCGGTCTCTTTGGCCTCACGGCATTCACCGCGGAACAGCGCACAAAGGAAATCGGCATCCGCAAGGTGCTCGGTGCCAGTGTCTCAAACATCGTCATGCTGCTGTCCAGGGAATTCGGACTGTTAGTGATCGTTGCATACATACTCGCTGCCCCGGCAGCGTGGTACGCTACAAACTGGTGGCTTGAAGGATACTCGTATAAAACGGAGATCGGCGTTTTCGTCTACCTGCTCGCCGGCATTTCCGCATTCGCGGTAGCATGGCTGACAATGAGTTATCAGTCCATCAAAGCTGCAGTCGCCAATCCGGTAAAATCTCTTAGAAGTGAGTAATTTCGGGAATGAGATTATTCATTCCTCTATTCCTTTTTCTGACGATAGCAGCGCAGGCGCAAGTAATCTACACGCCAGCCAAGTCATGGTATAAAGGCAACCTTCATACGCACTCCTATTGGAGCGACGGCGACGATTTCCCGGAGATGATCATCGACTGGTATAAGACGCACGGATACCAGTTCGTAGCACTCTCTGATCACAACACGTTACAAGAGGGTGAAAAGTGGAAGCTCATCACGAAAAGTAAAACCTATCTCGATGGTTTCGATAAATACCTGACCCGGTTCGGAAGCAAGTGGGTTGAGTACAAACAGGATACCGGCAGGATCAGCGTGAGGCTGAAGACACTCAAGGAATTCCGACCATTATTTGAGGACCGTAATTTTCTCCTCATCCAATCTGAAGAACTCACCGATAAATTCGGAGATAAGCAGGTTCACATGAATGCCACGAATGTTCAGTCAGTGATACCGGCACAGGGAGGCAATTCACTACAGGAGGTTATCCAGCGCAACCTCGATGCGATCATTAAACAAAGAAAGGAAACCGGCGTGCCGATCATGCAGCACCTGAATCATCCTAATTTCTTCTACAGCGTTACGGCGCAGAACATCATCGACCTCAATGGCGAAAAGTTCTTCGAAGTCTATAACGGTCACCCTTTGGTCCACAACTACGGCGATAGCCTGCATCCGGGCACCGAAAGGATGTGGGATGAGATCAATGTTGCCTATCTCAAGCAGGGCAAGCCAATTCTGTATGGACTGGCGACCGATGATAGCCACAACTATCACATGTTCGGAGCGAAAGAAAGTAATGCGGGAAGAGGATGGGTCGTGGTGCGTTCAAAAGACCTGACAGCGGCTGAGTTGATCACGTCCATGGAGGCTGGAGATTTTTACGCTTCGACAGGTATCGTTCTGCGTGAATTGTTCTTGAAGGATAACATGATTCACATCGAGGTTGAGCCGGAACGGGATGTTTATTACAACATTGATTTTATCGGCATCCGCAAAAATGAAACGAAATCAAAAGTTCTCGCGTCCTTTCCCGGACCTAAAGGACAGTTCCAGGTCACGAATGAATATCTCTTCGTACGAGCAAAAGTGACGTCGTCAAAGAAGAGATCGAATCCATTGGCCGAGGATGAGAATGAAACTGCGTGGATACAGCCGGTAAGTGTGAAGTAGGCCTTCTTCGTCATCCCACGGCTTGGCCGGGTGTCCTGTCATCACCCGACTTGATCTGGGGTCCTGTCATAACACGGCTTGATCGGGGGTCCTGTCATCCCACGGCTTGACCGGGGGAGTGCTGTCATCCCACGGCTTGGCCGGGGGACTAATTTGTCTTAATAACCGTCGTGTCGCTTTCCAGCGTCGGAACCACGTACCCGCCGAACTCAATCGTTATACCCGGAAGTGACTCCCGGAGCTGTTGGTGATTCTCAACGGGAATAGATGTGTTGTAAAGATTCAGGTGTCGAAGTTTCTCGCAGGCCTTTAGTTTCTGCACACCTGACACGGACACCGCCGTCCCTTCGAGATTCAATGTCGTTAACGATTTACATTTTACCACGTGATCCAGGGCATCGTCCTTAATCCTGGTGCCTGAAAGATTCAGGTTCGAGAGGTTTTTAAAATCCACTATTGCTGAAAGATTTTCAACGGCTGTGCCTGTCAGCTTAAGTGAAACAATGTTCTCTGCAAGCGGCTTCAATGCCATAAGCAACGCCTCTGCTTCCGTGGGCACGCTAACAAAATTTGCCTGCAGGAAATTACTTCCCTTCGATATCGGGCTAATAGCCACGCCCTGTTCTGTAAGCTTCGTAATAATATCCTGGTCCGGAGCAGCTACGTCACTATCTTCCAATGTCACGACGTCACTACGCCCCCACATCATCATCTCATTCATTTTCTTCTCGTCCACGAGCTCAGTCATCTTCTTCAAAAAATCTGCTCCTGAGGCAACCCACAAAGAGATGAGTTTCTTTTCCTGGTCAGTGAGTTGTTTCTTCTCTTTTGGTGGCATGTGATCCTCATCGTCCACAGGCAGATCGAGTCGCTGCACCAGGTCGCTTTCTTCAGGATTTCCCGGTTCAATCACCTTGCCGTTCTTTCCACCCTTCATAATCAGTTCGGGACTGTCGAGACGAAGCTTTCCTTTTTGTTTTGACTCGCCGTGGCAACTGTAACAACGGGCTTCGAACACGGGCTTCACAACATCTGTATAAAAGACAGCATTCGTGAAGTCAACCTTACTGATGTCGGGGCCGTCGGCTTCCGGTTCGGTAAACAATGGACCGTGAGTCAGCGTGCCGCCGAAATGCCCGGTTGCGAAAACGAGGAGGGCCATCAATACTGATCCCAGTTTCCATTGGGCCACCGGAACGAAACACATCACGAAGCTTATGAATGCCAGGGATATTCCGAACCACTTGTGTGTATTCACAGACTCGTTATAGTCGCCACTGCTTTCCAGGATCAATCCTGTGACGACCGACGCTATTGCAGCGATGGCGCCAAGCCATAATGATATCTTTACAACTTTATCGGATTCTTTAAGCCAGATAAAAACCACTGCGATCAGCAGAAAGCCAATCGGCAAATGAACAAACAGTGGATGAAATCTGCCCGTGAATTCGAACACTTGCTCCATCAGAGATACCTCTTGCGGAAAGTATTCATCATGTGAACATTGATGTCCCACTGGCTCGCCAGCGGCTGACGGGTATAGGGCGTCGTAGGCATGTAATCGGGTGGACCGAACTCCGTAAGAACAGTCAGTGCTTTGCCTTCCTTCTTCTTCGCTTCAACCACAGTATCCCACCAGGCAAAGTGAGCCTTCACGGCACTGTCCCATTCGGGAGCACGCGGTTCACTCACCTGCGGACCTTCGGGATGTCCTACCCTGGCGTGGATATGATCGACACGTGCGAGCACGGTGGCGATCGTCTCGGCCTGGTCGGCAAGCAATGATTCGTGAACATTGCACCAATGAGATATGTCGAGTGTAATTCGAAGGTCTTTGTTTCGTTCGATCAGTTCGCGCGTAACGGGAGCAGAGTATAGCGCGCGGCCCCGATGTGTTTCGTGATACACGGGAATATTGATGCTCTGCGATAGCTTTGTCGTGAACGCTATGGCCTCGAGTTTCTGTTCAGCCGTAAAGAAATCGCGTCCCGAGTGACAATTGATGTACATCGGTTTTGCTTTCGCGATATCATTCATCGTGGCTTCAAACTGCGACTGGTTCTTTTTGAAGTCGGGTTCACCACTGCCCCAGAGAAATCCAAACTTCAACCCGTGTTTAGTCAGCGCTTCGAACATTTTCTCCCGTTCCTTCGCATCGGTCGGCCACCAGATCTCACAACCATCATAACCTGCAGCTTTAGCTTTCGCACCGTACTCATCCCATGTTCCGGGGAAGCCCCAGTTGGTTGCCATAACAGTGAGCGAAAATCCCGGAGCAGCTTTTACTCTTAAGGGTGATGCTAAAGATTCGAGTGGGTTCATGATGACGGCTGCGCCTGCAGCGGATGTAAGTTTGAGGAAGTTTCTTCGAGAGGGCATAAATCTTAATTCAAAATTCAAAATTCGTAATCCGCAATTCGTGATTGCAATTCTTAATCCGCCCGACTTAATCTATGAAAGGATTTCCCTTATCACGGTCCCCGCGACATCTGTTAGTCTAAACGGTCTTCCCTGGAATTCATAAGTAAAGTCTTCGTGATTAAATCCGAGTTGATTCAGTATGGTGGCTTGCAGGTCGTGCGGTGTCACTCGTCCCTTCAATCCCTTATAACCTATCTCATCCGTTTCACCATGAGTATATCCTTTCTTCACTCCTCCCCCTGTCATCCAGATCGTAAATGCTTCGGTATGATGGTCTCGGCCAATGAAGGGGCTGTCCTTGCCATCGCGATTCTCCTGCATTGGGGTGCGTCCAAACTCACCCCCCCAGATCACTAACGTTTCATCCAGCAAACCACGTTGCTTCAGATCGAGTATCAATGCTGTCGTTGCTTTGTCAATCTGCCTGCACTTATTGATCAAGCCAGTGTCCAGCGCTTCATCAGCACTCGCTCCATGCGAATCCCATCCCCAATCGAACAACTGGACGAACCGGACACCTTTCTCCACAAGCTTTCGAGCAAGCAAACAATTATTCGCGTACGATTCTTTGCCCGGCTGAGTACCATACATCTGGTGGATGTAATCGGGCTCGTCATTAATGTTCATTACCTCGGGCACCGAGATCTGCATCTTGTAAGCCATCTCGTATTGCGCGATGCGCGAGAGTATTTCGGGATCACCGGTTTTTTGGTGATGAAGTTTATTCACTTCATTGATCGCCTCGATCGAAGCGCGTCTCTCATTGCGATCGATACCATGAGGATCATTCAGGAACAATACCGGCGCACCTTCCGAACGACATTGAACGCCCTGGTACACCGAGGGAAGAAAGCCACTCGCCCATACACTTTTCCCTGCATCGGGATTTCTTCCTCCTGAGGTCAGCACCACGAAGCCAGGAAGATTGTTGTTCTCACTTCCCAATCCATACGTGACCCACGAACCCATACTCGGTCGTCCGAGCCTTGGGCTTCCGGTGTGCAAGAGCAATTGCGCGGGAGCGTGATTGAACTGGTCCGTCTGCATCGCCTTGAGGAACGTGATCTCATCGGCTATTGTAGAAATATGCGGCAGGTTGTCCGACACCCATGCTCCCGATTGACCTCTCTGTTTGAACGTAGCCTGCGGCCCCAGCATCTTCGGCACGCCGCGGATAAAGGCAAACTTCTTTCCTTCAAGCAACGACGGCGGGCAAAGCTGGCCGTGAAGTTTTTGAAGCTCGGGTTTGTAGTCGAATAATTCCAGCTGCGATGGCGCGCCGGCCATGTGAAGATAGATAACTGACTTTGCCCTGCCTGGAAAATGTGGTGGCTTCGGCAACAACGGATGTGCTGCCGAAAACAAATCGGTAGTGACTGACGGCTTCGAAGAACATCCGGCCAGTGAACCGAGCGCAAGGCTACCTAAGCCAAGTCCGCACTCCATCAGGAAATGACGTCGCGTTAGTTTCTCGAGATGATCTCTATCTTCATTCATACTCAATCCTTCGTAACAAACTCGTCAAGGTTCAGTATCGCACTGGCGACGATAGTCATCGCCTCGTTTTCCATTGGCACTTCGCCGGCTTGACCCGCGATTGTCATCACCCCACCCGATCCGGTGACTGTACTCACTTTCTGGATCGTTGGGCCCGCACTCACCTTTTCGTACAATTTTATCAACACACCCAGTTCCTGTTCCGAAGCTGCATGTCCCATCGCGAAAGCAAATCCAT
>WUUC01183286.1_pt1 | contig 10876 bp, 9 predicted proteins | sample 6278441 | NCBI WGS metagenome assembly WUUC01 (sample SAMN13675441, study PRJNA597444) | soil metagenome | isolation source: soil | place: USA: Washington | collected 2017-10 | reverse complement strand
GGTTGTTCGTGCCGTTCTCGGATCTCACCAGCGGCACCGAAACCTATCAAGCCGGCCGCTACATGAACCTTGATCCGACCCCGACGGGCATCTATATCGTCGACTTCAACGTCGCGTATCACCCCTATTGCTATTACAACCCGGAGTTCGACTGCCCGCTGCCGCCGGCAGAAAACCGGCTGCCGCTGCCAATTCGCGCGGGGGAGCGGCTGCGCAAAGCCGACGCGACCGTTGCACGATGACCGGAATGCTCCAGGCGATCGTCTTTGATTTCGACGGCGTAGTCGCTGACAGCGAGCGGCTGCATTTACTCGCCTACCAGGACGTCCTGGCGCCACTGGACATGAGGCTTGACGCTGAGACCTACTATCGCGAGTATCTCGGCTACGACGACACCGCGATGCTGCGCACGTACGCGAAGAACAACGATCTGGGATGGGATGACGCAACGATCGCGCAGCTGACTCGCAACAAGACCGGAAAGTACGAGGAGTTGTCGGCGCGTGGCGAGATGCTGTTTCCTGGCTCGGCGGCGTTCATCCGGCTCGCCGCGCGGCATGTCCCCATTGCCGTCGCCTCGGGCGCGCTCACGCGCGAGATTGAATCGGTGCTCGAGCGGGCCGGTTTGCTCGGCTGCTTCGTGTCCATCGTCGGCGCCGACCAGACGGCACGCAGCAAACCGTCGCCCGACCCGTATCTCGAGGCGTTCGCGCGAATCGAGGAGTCGGCCGGCCGCTTGCTCGACCCCGCGCGCACGGTGGCGATCGAAGACTCGCGTTGGGGTCTGGAGTCGGCGGCTGCGGCGGGGCTGCGCTGTGTGGCGGTGACCAATACGTATACCGCCGCGGAGCTCGCGCCTCACGCCGAGCTCGTCGTCTCTGGCCTCGAAACGCTGACGCTTACCGCCCTCGACACCTTGTGTGCGTCGCCACCTGCCTCGCAGCGCGGCGCGTCGCGCGGCCGAGGTCAGCCGTGACGGCGCACCGCTCGCTCGCGCAGCAGCTGGCCGATGCTGCCGATCGTCCCGGCCCCGATCTCGCGGCACCCGCGTTTCTCATTGCGCGCCTCGAATATCCACGGCTCGATCCCGAGCCCTATCTCGATCGCCTCGACGCCATGGGCGACGCCGCGTTCCATCGCATCGAGGTTGACCCCGGACACGACGCGCCGCTGGCGGCGCGCGTCGATGCGTTGAACCGCTACCTGTTCACCGAGGTCGGCTTCTTCGGCAATCGTGAGCAGTACGAGGATCCGCGTAATAGCTGCCTCAACGAGGTGATCGAACGGCGCACGGGCATTCCCATCACGCTGGCGCTGGTTTACATTGAAGTGGCGCGGCGTGCCGGACTGCGCTCGGAAGGTATCAATTTCCCCGGTCACTTCCTCGTGCGCGTCCTGCACGATCTGCATACCGACGACCCGGACGAAGGCCTCATCGTCGATCCATTCCACGCCGGGGCGGTGCTCAACGAACAGGATTGCCGTCAGTTGCTCAATCGCCATGTCGGCGAGGAAGCAGCGTGGCAACCCGGGCTGCTGGCCCGCGCGACCCGGCGCCAGATCCTCGTGCGCATGCTGCTCAACCTCAAACGCCTCTACGTGCGCTGGCGCTCGTTCCCGCAGGCGCGGCACGTGGCCGACCTGCTCTTGCGGCTCACGCCGTCGGCCGTAACCGAGCTGCGGGATCGCGGACTGCTCGCGTACCACATGAACGACTTCCCTGCCGCGCTCAAGGATCTCGAACAATATCTCAAGCTGGCGGCGCTGGGCGACGACGAGGCCGACGAGGAACAACGGAAGGACACCGAGCAGATCTGGGAGCACGTCAAGGCACTCCGTCGGAGGGTGGCCTCGCTGAATTGATCACATCGCGGGCGCCGAAGCACAGTCTCGCCTGAGCGGGCACACGGTGCAGTGTGGCGCGACGGCAATGCACGTGTGCTGGGCATGGTGGCGCAGATAGAGCACGACGTCGCGATACGCGTCGACTTGCCGCGGCACACGCGCCGCCAGCCAGCGTTTGGCCGAGCGACGGGCGCGGCTCGTCTCACGTCGCCGGTCAGGCGGGGGAACGTATCCTTCGAAGCCCTCTCCCGATAAACGGTTCACGACGCGGCTGACGCCCTCGTCGATGGCGAACACCGGGTAGCCGCCCGAAAACAGCAGCGCCCGAAGGCGAATGTCGCGATCGAGGTGCGCCAGCGTCCCCAGCGCTCGCGCCGCGCCGCGCAGTCCGGCCGCTTTCAGCGTCTCGGCTTCGAGCATCTGTCGATGACGCTTGAACTCGCCGACAGTGGCGCGTATCAGCTCCAGTTTTTCTTCGCGGTACGGTCCGGTGATGCCGATGGCATTGAGCAAGGCTTTCGCCGGTGCGCGGAACATCGCATCCGGTGTCAGCGCCGGAATCTTCTTGAGCGCCAGCCACGCGAGATCGCGGCGGGCTGGCAACGATCCGTCGGACAGGATCTCCCAGACGACGAACTGGAACAGGTTGGCCGGCGGCGTTGGCTGCAGCCCGTAAAACTCACGCAGAACCGGCACCAGCGGCGCTACGTCCGCGGCAGCGATCCGATCTCCCCATAGAGAAACGCCGACGCGATGATGCCGTTGTGGAAGTTGCCGAGGTCGAGCTTCTCGTCGGGCGCATGCGCGTTCTCGTCGGGAAGACCGACGCCAAAGAGGACGCACGGTAGTCCGAGCTCCTCCTGAAAGGTCGCCACGACGGGGATCGAGCCGCCCTCGCGATTGAATACCGGACGCTGGCCGAACCCTTTCTCGATGGCCCGGCCCGCCGCCTGCACAAACGGGTTGTCGAACGCGGTCATCCACGGCTTGCCGCCGTGCATCCTGGTGAGCTTCAAGTCGACGGTCTTGGGCGTAACCTTCTTCACGTAGGCCTCGAACAGATCGCCGATCTTCTTCGGATCCTGATTGGGCACCAGGCGCATGCTGACCTTGGCCATCGCGATAGCCGGCAGTACCGTCTTCGCTCCTTCGCCCGTGAAACCGGAGAGCAGGCCGTTGACTTCGAAGGTCGGCCGCGCCCAGATGCGCTCGAGGGTCGAATAGCCGGTCTCGCCAAACAGTTTGGGCGCGCCCAGATCCTGGCGGAACTTCTTCTCGTTGAACGGCAGCCTGGCAAACTCCTCCCGCTCTTCCGGCCTGAGCGGCACCACATCGTCATAGAAGCCAGGGATCTTGATCCGCCCGCCGCGATCCTTCATCTGCGCCAGTACCTGTGCCAGGACCATGGCCGGATTGGCGACGGCACCGCCGAACGATCCCGAGTGCAGGTCGGATTTGGTGCCGCGCATATCGATCTGAAAATAGGCCAGGCCGCGCAGGCCGTAGCAGATCGACGGGATACCGCGATCGAACATCGGTGAGTCGCTGATGACCACGACGTCGGCCTGCAGCGCGCTCTTGTTGGCATCGACATATTTGTCGAGATTGGCGCTGCCGACTTCTTCCTCGCCCTCGATGAGGAATTTCATGTTGACCGGGAGGCGCCCGTTCTCTTTCATGTGCGCTTCAACCGCCTTGAAGTGCATGAACACCTGCCCTTTGTCGTCGGCCGATCCGCGCGCGTAAATTTCGCCGTCACGGATGGTCGCTTCAAAGGGTGGCGAGGTCCACAGGTTCAGCGGGTCAACAGGCTGGACGTCATAGTGGCCATAAAACAGGATGGTCGGCGCCCCCTCCGCGCCAAGCCATTCGCCGTAAACAACGGGATGGCCGGGGGTCTCTTCAAGCCGCACCGACTGGAGCCCGATGTGGCGCATCTGGTCGGCAGTCCAATCGGCACACCGGCGGACGTCAGCCGCGTGCTCGGGCAGCGCGCTGATACTGGGAATGGCGAGGTAGTCCTTCAGCTCGTCAACATATCGATCGCGGTTGACGTTGATGTGGTCGACGACTTTGTCCATATCTAGGGTGCCTGGGGTGCCTAAAGTGCCTAGGGTGCCGAAGGTGCCGGGTGCTCGGGTGCTCGGGTGCCGGGTGCTCGGTGCCGGCCGGCTGCTCCGGGTGCCGGGTGCTCCGGGTGCCCGGTGCTCAGATGCCATCATAGCCACTCTAGTTCCCCGCCCGCCATTCCTCGCCGGTCCGCCGCGCGAGACCGTCCTGCTCGAGCTTGATCAAATGCGCGAGCACGCTTTCGCACGCCATCGGCACCAGCGGCGCGGCCAAGCCGATGTAAATGTGAGCGACGATGGCCTCGACGGTCCGCAGGCCACGCTCGAGCGCGTCGAGGACCTGAGCTTCGCGCTGACGCCGATGCTCAATATAGCGCCGCAGGATTGTCTCGGGGTCATCGATCGCTGGACCGTGCGCGGGCAGCAGCCGCACCGGCGCCAGCGCCAGCACGCGTTTCAACGAATGCAGATACTCGCGGACGCTGCCTCCGCTGCTGGCGAGAATCACCACCGTGGTGCCGGTCACCACAAGGTCGCCTGAGAACAAGGTTCTCGATGCCGGATGCCAGAACGCGACGTGGTCCGGAGCATGGCCCGGCGTGTGGACCACCTGCAGCTCGCCGTCGCCGGCGGGAATCCGTTGGCCGTCGTGAAGCGGAACGAACGCCACAGCGTAACGATGATCGCGGTCGGCCCATGGATACTTCGAGAACGCCGTGTCCGGCCAGCGCGCAACCATCGCGTCAACACCCGCGACATGATCGCTATGACCATGAGTGACGAGGACGTGACTTGGACCATCGGCGCGTTGCTGAGAGATGGCGTCGAGATGCGCCGGCACTCCGATTCCGGCGTCGATGAGTACCGGGTGGGCCCCGGGCAGGAGATAGGTCCAGTTGCCGGATCCGGTCATCGGCCCCGGATTACCAGCATGAATAGGGATGATCAAAAAAACACCTTCAGCCGTGCGTAGGCGAAGTCGCGCGTCGCCAGGCGGCTCAGCGCGTCGGCCCCGCCGCCGGTGAACAGCCCGGCCGATACCTCGAACGCCACGTTATCCCGCACGCTGAAAGTGGTGATCGCCCGCGCGAATGCGCTGTCTTCGCCCGGATTGTATACGCTGAAAATCCGCACGCTGCGGGTCTCGCGCGCGAACGTCCGATCGATGGCGGCCACCACGGTGATGTCGGTGCGATCGAGCGAAGCACTCTCGGCCCGACGCGTGGTCAGCACGACATTGCCGCTGACGCGGTAAGCGCCGGCCTTGCGATCGATGCCCAGGCCGCCCTCAACCGTCTTCCCGCGTACGGTAACTGGAATCGCGCCAGCCTGCAGCGTGCGATCGACGAACGCGGCGACCTCGCCGCGCACACCCCACTCGCCGCGCACGGTCTCGAAGTCGCCACCGATCATCGTGAATCGTGGCAACTGCTCCGCCAGCGCCGATCCGGTCAGCTGGTACAAAGGCAGCGGCTCGAATCCGCGGTACGTGCTCAAGGACCAATCCACTCGACCGGTGGTGATGCTGGCGCGCGCGCCGCCTTGGGCGCCTCTGGGCCGTGGCGCGCGGAGGGGCGCCGGCTGCGGCACAAGATTGAATGGCGACGTCGGCTCGTCCATCTGATCGAAGCGGCCCCGGCGAAACACAGGCACGAAGATCGCTTCGAGGGCAAACCGGTCCGACGGCAGCCAGCGCCCACGAATCATCGCGACAGGCATCCGGCCCTCCGTTCTGCCTTCGAGGAAGAATCGAGTGAGGTCCTGCGGGTTGACGACATCGGTTGGCAGAAACTCGTCGAGCCGCCCCCATACGACGCGCGTCAGTCCGATGCGCAGATCGCCGTTGCTCCAGACCGCCTCGGCGTGGAGCTCCTGCGGCCGGACAATCCCCGCCCGAGTCGCCTCGCCACGGCCGCGATCGGCGACCAATCCCTCGGCGAAACCGGCGGCGGTGATCCTGACGCGGTCGCCGATCTCGAAGCGCCGCTCGACGAACGCGCGCGCCCTCAGCTCGCTGACCCGCGTCGGGTCAGCCGTGATGTGCACGGCGGGGAACACGTCGGCGAGCAGTGACACGTAGCCGTCGATGCCCTGCGCGAAGGCCGCCGACGCCATCGAAACCAACAACGCAGCCGCAAGTGCGACGCAGCCGCAGCGCCCGGTCATGCCGCGGCGCCTCGGCGACTGATGGCGGGCGCGCCAAAGTGGGTCGGAAATAGCGCGATGATCGCCGGGACGAGAAACACCTCGGCAATAAAAGCGAGCAGCATGGTGACCGCCAGGAGCGACCCGAACCACACTGTCGGACGATAGTCCGACGCCATCAGCACCGAATAGCCAAGCGCATTGATGATCGTCGTGGTCAGAGCGGCGCGACCTTCGTGCATGGCAGCAAGTTCGACGCCCTGCAATGCCGTCGCACCCTCCGACACCTCGCGCCGGTAGCGTCCAATGAAGTGAATGGTGTCGTCGTCCACGATGCCGAGGGCGATGCTGGCGACCATGACCGTGGCCACGTTCAACGAGATATCCAGCCAGCCCATGATCCCGAGTACCGCGAGGACTGGAAAGGCATTGGCCACGATCGCCAGGACGCCGAACCGCGCCGACCGGAAGACGAGAAAGATCACACCGAATACCGTCAGAAAGGCAGTGCCAAAGCTGCTGATCTGTGACGTCACCAGGTAGTGGTCCAATGTCGAGAACAGCCGGCCCGATCCGGTGACGGTCGGCCGGACGAGGCTCCCGTCAAACGCCGTCGCCGCTAGCTGCTCCGCCTGCTGGATCTGCTCGAACACGAGGTCCGAGCTCATCGACGCGAGCTTCACCGCGATATGCGCCCCCGAATAATCGCTGGCGACGACGCGGGACAGCTCCGTCCGCCCTTCGTCAGACAGCCCGAAGACGAACAGCTCTTGCGCCACTCCTTCCGACGTTGCCGGCAGGCGGTACGTGTCGGCGGCCCCGCCTGAGAGTTGCTGGTTGACGCGCTTCACATAGTCGGCCACCGACGTGACCTTACGGACGTACGGCAGCCGCGCGAGCTCCTGTGACAGGCGATCCATGCGGTGCAGCGTGTCCGGCGCATTGAAGGTATCCGGTGGCCCCTCGAGCAGGATGTTGAAGCTGTAGATGCCCGAGAGCTGCCGATCGACCAGAGCGGCAGAGCGAGAAAGCGGATGGTCGTCGGCGAAGAAGTTGATGTGGTTGGTGTCGACACGAAGGCGGGTCATGCCAATCGCCGCCACGACCGACACGATTGCCGCAACGCCGATCACCAGCCCGGCGTGCGAGAACGCGAAACGTCCGACCCGCTGCAGCGGTTCCATCAACCATCGCTCCTGCGGCGGTGGCGCCGAATCCGGCCGGACGAGCGTCAACAGCGTCGGCACGAAGACGATCGACATCACGAAGTCAACCATCACGCCGGTCGCGGCGCCGATGCCGAACGTCCGAACGGCGACGACATCGCTCGTGGCGAGCGAGAGCATGCCAAGTGCCGTGGTGCCGCTGGCGCTCAGCAGCGGCACGAACAGATGCGTGATCGACGACTTGAACGCTTGCTCTTTGCTCCCCGTGGCACGGACGTTCTGGTCGAAATGCTGAACGATGTGCACATCATCGGCGATGGCGAGGACGACGACGAGAGGCGCCAGCATGCTCGTCAACACGTTGAATGAAAAGCCCATAGCCGTGTAGAGACCGAGCGTCCACAGAACGCTGACGCCGATGGCGACGGCAATGAGCACTGTCTTTCTCACCGATCGGAACATCCAGTAGATTGCGGCCAGGGTGATGACGACAATTGGCGGCATCAGGTTCTGCGTGTTCGCAATCGTGACGCGGTTGTATGCCTCGCTGATTTCCAGACTGCCGTTGTAATGCGCTTCGAAGCCGGCGGGGATGTCGCGCTCGACCACTCGGCGGATGTCGGCGAGCACCGCACCGCGGATCTCGTCGATGCGATCCTCGTCGAACGTCACGACGATGGCCGTCACCGTGCCGTCCTCTGAGACGAGATCGCCGCGCATCTGCGGATCGTCGAGCGCATCGCGACGTACTGCCGCGGCGGCGTCCACACCGGACATCCGACCCTCGAGGAGCGGCGTCACCTCGACGCCTCCATCGTCGTCGGCGGTGGCCGGCAGCGGGCGGACGATATTGGCGGACGCCAGGCTCTGCACGCGCTCGACGCGGTCGACGCGCTGCAGGTCTCTGGTGACGCGATCGATATAGCCGAGCCCTTCGGGAGTAAAGAGTCGATCGCCGCGAACGGCGATGATCAGGCTACGCGTTCCGCCAAACTCATTGCGGAACCGCTCGTAGTTCACATATGCCGGGTCGTCTCGCGAAATCCACGCGCTGAGATCGTTATCGATATTCGTGAGGTCGGCGCGGGGCGCGAAGGCGACGGCGCCGATGACTACGACCGCCGACAATGCCAGACGGAAGCGGTAGAGGAAGTTGGCAAGCCGCGCGGGCGCGGTCACCGCGCGCCTTGCTCGAGGACGCGACGGGTGAAGTCGGCTTCGGTCAGACCGACGTTGTAACGCGCGCGTGTCACCGTCAGCTCGGTGCGGGTACGGAGCGACTCGTTGACCATCACCAGGTCAGTCGCCGTCCAGATGCCGTCAATCCGGTCGAGGCGGCGCACGTCGTACTTCTTCTCACGCTCGTTGCGGCGGTTGAAGATCTCGGCGGACACCACGATGAAGTTGTCCTTGGTCACGAGGGAGACAGTGCGAGGGTGCGCGGCGGTCGTGTCCACGAGCTTCGATTCGAGCTGCCACGCCGGGTAGACGCGGCCGTCGGGAGCTGTCCACGAGGCATCGCGCTGCACGAAGGCATAGGTGTAGTCATCGAGCTCGCGGCCGCCGATGTCTTCGTACGACAGATCGCTGCCGACGAAGCTTTCCCGTTTCTCGGAACCGGCGATACGGCGCACCCGCCCCAACGCGGGCAGATACAGAAAGCGCTCGTCGTCAGCGGCCGGATGACTCCAGACGAGGAGCCCGGTGCCCTTGATGTCGTTCGGGCTGAGGAAGCGAACCAGCACGCGATCGCCGCGGGTGCCGCTCTGACGCAGTGATGTCAGCACGAGCGACCGTTCGCGCACGCGGCCGTGCCGGTCGAACAGGCGCATCGTCATCTCGATGCGTGCGTCGCGGCCGGTGTCGCGTTCCTCGACGCGCCGGGCCACTTCCTCGGCTGTTTCCGCAGTCGGCTTCTGTTCCGCCGATACCGCAACAAGGGTGGTCAGCGCGGCGACGCAGGCGGCGAGAAAAGGGCCTGTCCCTTTAGGAAATAGGGCTGCCCCTTTTCCTGACGTCAAAAAAGGGGCAGGGCCTTTTCGTCGCGAGTGGGCAGGCATCGCAGGCACACTTGATTATGTGAAACGTTTCACAAGACCACAACCGGCCAAAGCCACGCCGCTGCCGAGGTGGATGCAGCCGCGACCGGCCGAGGTCGGAGAGGTGGTCCGACGCGACGCGCCGGGCAGTCAGACGCCTCAGGTCCCGCCGAATCCAACCGTCACGCGACCTTTTTCGAGGATTACCGGGACTTGCCGGCGGCCGCCAGTCAAGCCGAGCATTGCCTCCAGCCCAGCGGGATCTTTCTTGACGTTGATGTAGCGGAAGGGCACCTTGCGCTTCTCGTAATCGTCACAGGCAGCAGTCGTATACGGGCAGGCGTCTTTACCGTAAATAAGCACTTCGTCGGGCATGGATCTACGGTAACACCGCGCGCGCTGAACCGGTCGATTAGTGCACCTCGCCGGTCGTTACTGCCGGCGCGCTGCGCGCCAACCGCGCGCGGCCAACGCCGACGATCGCCAGCGTCAACGCCACCGACATCACCACGCCGCCGCTCACGAAGGGCGCGGCGATGCCGGCGCGATCGAAGAGAAACCCGCCCCATGCGGGCCCGACGATCCGTCCGAGCGCGGCGAGCGACTGCGCGAGCCCGAGCATTCCGCCCTGTTCGCTGGCGTCGGAAACGCGCGAGACCGCAGACGTCAACGCCGGGTTGTTGAACCCCATGCCCAGCGCGAGCATGCCGCAGACCATGAACAGCACGGGGACGCTGTGGGCGGTGGGCACGAGCGCGATGCCAATTCCGATGGTCCCAATCGCGAACGGGATGATGCGGCGCTCGCCCACCAACGGCACGACGCGGCCGACGAGCAGACCGTTGACGACAGCGAGTATCACACCGATGAACGCGAAGACGTAGCCGATGGTCTCGGCCGTGAAGCCAAGACGGCGCTCGGTAAACAACGCGAAGGTCGCCTCGAACCCGGAAAAAGCGGCCGACACGAGAAAGAACACCGACAGCAACAGGATCAGCCCGGGATGGCGGCGCGCGCGGCGCCACAGATCGAGGCGCCCGAACGATTGCGTCTCGCGGTCTCCATGACGCGACTCAGGCAACAGGAACAGCGCCGCCGTAAAGTTCGCGAGACACAGGCCGGCGGCGCACCACATTGGCGTTGACGGTCCGAACCGCGTCAGGATGCCGCCAATGGCTGGACCGAAAATGAATCCGAGGCCGAAAGCCGCGCCCACCAGGCCCATGCCTTTGGCGCGATTCTCCGGCGTCGTGATGTCGGCGATGTACGCCTGCGCCGTGGGAATGTTCCCGCCGGCGATGCCGCCGAGGATCCGCGCGGCAAAGATCAGCGCCAGCGTATCGGCCAGCGCCAGCGCCACGTAGGCGATGCACGAGCCGAGCAGGCCGAGGAGGATGATCGGGCGCCGCCCGATTCTGTCCGACCACCGGCCGCAAAATGGCGCGACCACGAACTGCATCAGCGAGAACACCGTGCTGAGCAAGCCGATGGTCAACGCACTGGCGCCAAACGACTGGGCATAGAACGGCAGCAGCGGAATGATGATTCCGAAGCCAAGGAGGTCAATGAAGACCGTGATGAAGATGATGACGAGGGGAGACACGTTATCGGC
>WUUC01019403.1_pt1 | contig 10876 bp, 9 predicted proteins | sample 6278441 | NCBI WGS metagenome assembly WUUC01 (sample SAMN13675441, study PRJNA597444) | soil metagenome | isolation source: soil | place: USA: Washington | collected 2017-10 | reverse complement strand
GATACGCGATGTCGAACGACAGTTTCGAGAACTGCAGCATCCGCCGTGGCGACGGGAACGTCCGCAAGTGCCACGAGATCAGCGAGTTGAACTCGGCCCGCGGAAACGGGATCGGCTTCGGCTGACCGGTCGAGCCCGACGTCAGCGTGATGTAGAGATCCTCGGTTCCGGCGTCTTCAGCGGGCGCGGCGGTGAAATCCACGAAGTACGTCCCGAATGGACCACTCAGCTGCGTGCCCGCTTCGCCCGGCCGCGCACCGTCCAGCCGGATGACGGCACCGACGCCGTCGAGAGCGGCCAGCGTACGGCGGGTCGCGGCGCGTCCGCGGTCAAGCCGGATCACGGTGGCACTGGCCAGGTTCACCCCGACAACACAGGGGATCTCGTTGGGATGAGCCTCCCCTACGACCGCGACGACCCGGCGGCCGGCGGGCAGGTTCCGATCGAGGTGATCGGCGAGCACCGAGGCGTGCTCCCACAGTTGCTGGTAGGACACGCTTCCCGTGCCTGGTACATCGATCGCCGTGTCACCGGGATGCTCGTCGGCCACTCCGGCGAGGCGCACCAGGACGTCCGGATCGGCGGCACGCACGCCGCGTGGCGGGGACGGCGCGGGCCATTCCTCCCGGTCGGAGATCAGCTTCGACCCGAGATGGTCGAGCACCTCCCAGTCGAACACGGTCGACTCCATCCGGACGTGCAACCGCCCGTCCCGGGCGCGCCAGTGGTTGAGCACCAGGGCATACGGCGTGCGGCTGACAGCCGGCTCACTCACCGACTGGACCAGCCCGCTGCTGTAGCCGAACAGTCTCCTGGGCACCAGCAGGATGTCGAACGGCGTCACCGGATCCACCACACGGCGGAACTGCTCGTCCGCCATGATGTGCTGGAACGGGACATCCGCGAGAGTCCGGGCGCGCTGGAATTCCCTTTCGGCCCAAGGAGAATCCGGCCGGGCCGTGGGCAGCACGGCTACCCCGGGGTTGCCGAAGTAACCGAACTGCTCGGCCTGCCCGTCCGCGCAGCCGTCGAACGGGATGGCCACCAGCAGCGACTCGCCTGGCACCAATTCGGCAGTGGTCGCCCGAAGCCTGCGCAGGAGGGCCACCTCGTCAGGTCCACCGTTCACGACCGCGTCGAGCGTCCCGGTCCAGCGCTGTCCGTCCGATGTGGCGTCCACGATCCGCTTGCGCAAATTCCCCGCCTCGCCGATGGCGGCGGTGAGATCGTCGATCTTCGCCTGCGCACCGGACGGCTGCGCGACTTCGGCCAGCAGATCGGGCAACTCCAGACCCGCTTCGCCGTCGCGGCCGTGGCTGCCGTCCAGACCGTCGAGGAACAGCTCCAGCGACCGGTCGCCGTCACAGACCAGGTGGTGGAACCGGCAGAACAGGAACGTCGCCCCGGCCGCGGTCACCAGCCTGACCCGCCATGGCAGTCCCCCGTCGAGATTCCATGGCCGGGTGATGAACCGCGTGTAGAACTCCCGCACCTGGGAGGTGCTCCCGGCACGCAGAGTCGGCTGGACCGCCGCGGCCACTGCCTCGCGGGCCCGCAGCGGGCGCCACACCGGGCCGTCGGCCGACTCTTCGGCCACCGCACGCAGCAACGGGTTCGCCGTGACGACCGGCAGCAGCCGCTGCTGCAACTGCTCGACGTCCATGGACCTGGTCAGCCACGCCGAGCATCCGATGGTCAGGTCGGCCCGCAGCGGGTTCATCGACTGCATGAACCACATCCGGAGCTGGGATTGGGTGAGAGCGATTTTCCTGTCCACGATGCCCACTTTCGTTCTCTCGTGCGCCGGACCGGAGATACGTGGAGTGTCCGTCCACTGCCGTCGCCCCGCCGTCACACGGGCTGCTACGCGGCTGCGGTCAGAACGCGGCGATTCCGAACGGGTCCAGCTGACCGCCGTTCTCCGGCAACGTCACCTTGAAGACCTCGTGCTCCTCCACGAACTTCAGCGTGCCGTCGGAGTTCGCCTGATACACCTGCAACAGACCGAAATGCGAGTTGAGGGCGTACAGCCAGCGGCTGTCCCGGCTCAGCGCGATGTCCAGCGTGCCGTCCTTGGGTCCCTTGTCAGTTGCTTGCCCCTGCAGCAAAGTCAGCGCACCCGTGTCGTCGATGCGGTACGAGGACAGCGATCCGCCGCCGAGCGCGTTGGACGTGAACGCCAGCCTGCCGTCGTTGGTCGGCACGACCCAGCATGTGTCGGTGGCGTTGGTGGGGACCGCCTTGCTGATGGGTTTCAGTTCCCGGTCACCCAGCATCGTGTAGCTGCTCGCGGTGCCCCTGCCTCGCTCGGCGTGGGCCTGTTCGGTGACCAGCAGCGTGCCGTCGCGGTTGAAGGCGAACCCGAACGGGCCTTCCCCTGCCGAGTCGCGCACCGCCTTCGCGCCGAGCGTGCCGTCGGGGTTCACTGCGAAGATGGTGATGGCGCCATGCTCGGGTTGCTGTTGCGGCAGCGACGCGAGCCGTTCGGTGACCACCAGCTGCGAACCGTCCGGAGTGAACGACACCTGGGAGCAACCAGACCTGCCGCCACCGGACAACGGACGTGTCGAATTGGGAATCGCGGTCAGCTTGCCCGCGACGTCCACCCGGAACCCGGAGACCGCGGGCGATCCACCGTGCGTGCAGTTGTCCAGGAACTGGTCCGGGAAGCGCAGGACGAACCGGTCGTCCAGCTCGCCGCTGTTGAGCACGTAGAGCACGCCACGGCTGACGGTCAGGCTCACCGGCTTCTCACCGCCGGACGGCACGGTGTTCACCAGCTGGAGCCCGTCGGCGTCCACCCGGAAGACACTGACCGAGTTGCTGCCCGCGTTGGAGACGAACAGCAGTTGCGCGCTGTCGAGGTTCTGCTGCGGCGAGGCCTCGCCGGCCGGTGTGCCGAGCACGATGCCGTGCGCCGAGTCCTCGAAGCTCCCGCTGCCCACTCCGCCGGTCTTGTAGCGGCCGACCTCGCTCAGCCTGCCGTCGTCGGCGCGGGCGAAGGCGACCACCTCGTTGCTCGTCGGGTCGTTGGACTGCACGAACACCGAGCCCCTGCGTAGGTCGAACGGACCGCCGCCGCCCGGCGCCGCCGCCGCTGCCTGCCGCTCGCCACCGTCGTTGGGAGTCACCGGAAGTCCGGCCAGACTCTCCACATTCCCGTCGGACGGCCCGGTCCCCCAGCCGACCACAAAGCCGATCACGAGGGCCAGTACCGCGGCGAGAGCCGTCACCAGGATCACCAGCCCCCGCCTGCGGCGGCGCGGTGGCGGAGTGGGTGGCCCGAACGCCGGGCCGGACTGCTGGTAGCCGGGCTGGGCCGGGAATCCCTGGGTCAAGGGCTGTCCTTGCTGTGCATTGGTGTTGGTATTGGGGTTCTGCATTCAGAAACTCCTTGTTGCCGGTCGATCAGTTCGGCTGGAACTCCCAGCCGAGGCGCCAGTCGTAGTCGCGCAACTCAGCCGGCTCCGGCAGAGCGGGCTGTTCGGTGGACGACTGCGACCGGAACCACCGAGCGATCTCCTCCTCGGTCATCACAAGCTCCTTCAGTAGTGCGAGAACTCGTTCTGGTCGAAGGAATGCCGCTCGTCACCCCGCAACGGCGGGTTGAAGACGCTGATCAGTTCCATGTCGCCGTCGCTGCAGGCGATCAGGAAGTGCTCGTCGTGTGCGTCGAGCGCGTAGATGACGCCCGGCGACAGGTTGAACGTGCTGCCGTCCTTGGCCACGATCTGGCCGCGACCGGAAATGCAGTAACAGGCCTCGAGATGCCTGCGGTACTGCAGCGGCGACTTGGAACCCGCCTTCACGACGGTGTGGGCGACGGTGAAGCCCATGTTGTCGCGCTGGGTGAGAAACCGGTAGCTGCAACCGTTTCCCCAGTCGACGCACGTCACCTCGTCCTTGGAGCGCACGATCATGGCCAGGTTCCTTTCTCGGCAGTGGTGGTGGCGCGGGCACCAGGCCCAGGTCTTTTGCCGCACGCGGTCCGCGCGAGCGGGCGGGCGACGACCTCGATCGAGCTCGGTACCGCGGTGGATGGAAGCTTTGCCGTGCAGAACACGCGCATCTGCAGGCCGTTGAGACGGGCTCCCGGGCGCAACCGCACGGTCGCGTCGATCCGGTTGCCGTTCATGTGGTCGCTGGTCGCGGTGACGAGCGCGTCGACCACGTCACTGTGGCCGAGGATCACCTGCTGGACCTCGTGCAGAGAGGTCCGCACACCGCGCACCTTCACCTGGTCGTCCGTGCGGCCTTTGAGCGACAGCAGGCCGTTCGCGTCCCGATGGACGAGATCGCCGGTGCGGAAGTAGCGGTCCAAGGGCTGCACACCACCGTGCCGCTGGTCGACGTAGCCACGCACCTGGAACGGAGTCGACACGAGCAGTTCGCCGTCACCCTTGCCCTTGACGACTTCGCCCTGTTCGTCGGCGACGACCGCCCGCACACCGGGAATCGGCCGTCCTATCGGGACCGTACCGTGCGCCCGCGCTTCCGGACGGCTGACTTCGTGCAGGAAGCTGTCGTTGGTCTCGGTGCTGCCGTAGAGGTTCCACAGCCGGGATCGCGGGAAGACGTCCGGCATTCTGTCCAGCAGCCGCAACGACATCACGTCGCCGGTGAAGATCGCGTGCCGGGCTCCGGCGAACGGGCGGTCACAGGACTCGCTGAGCAGCTGGAAATGCATGGGCGACGCCTGCACCACATCCGCGTCCCGGCACGCCTGCGCGAGCGCCGGCCCGCTGCTCGCGAGCCGGACGCACGCTCCTGAGGCCAGCGCGGTCCAGATGTCCAGCAGCGATACGTCGAACTCCAGGGGGAAGCAGCTCAGTGTGGTACGGCCAGGGCCGATGCCGAACCGGCCGGCCGCCCACGTGATGAACCTGTCCACTCCCTCGGAGGCGAGCAGCACTGTCTTGGGACGGCCGGTCGTCCCCGCGGTCGTGAGCAGCATTCCGGGCTCTGCGAACGTCTTGTGGTCCGCACCTGCCAGCCGCACGACGTTGCCGTCCGCGCCGAGGATGTGCGAACAACCGGCCTGTGCGCACATCTCCACCAGTGCGTCCGATCCCAACTGCCCGGGTGGCAACAGCAGTTGCCGTCCCGCCATCAGGCAGGCGATGACCAGGGCGATCGTTTCGGGAGACTTTCGCGGTGGGACGCAGACCGGTGCGGCCCCGGTCCGTTCGGCGGCCGGTCGCGCCGCTTCTGCCATCCGGTGCAGATCGGCGTAGGTGACCACCCGGCCGCCGGTCGACAGCGCCGACGCGTCCGGGGTTCTGTTCACCCAGCCTGCGAACCGGTCGAGAAAGGATGTTGTCGGCATGGCTGACACCTTCTGCGGATCAGTGGCTTCGGTAGGAGTGGTAACGCAGCTGCACAACACCGAGCGAGATCGTGCTGCCCGGCGGGATCGCCGTTTCCGTTCCGGGTTCCAACCGGGTCCACGTGGTGGCGTTGCGCGGCATGAGGAAAGTCCCGTTCGCCGAGCCGGCATCGATCGCTGTGACCTGCCAGTCGCTCAGCATGATCCGCAGATGCCGACGAGACACCATCGGATGCGCCAAGGTCAACGGCTCGGCCTCGCCCGCTGCGACGGCCTCGTCGATGTGCGGTGCTCTTCCGATCACGGTGTCACACACCAGCGGATGCGTGGTCCCGTCGTCGAGTACGAGCACCCCCAGCTCCGGCCGCGGTCCCCACTCCTGGACGTGGTTGCCTTGCGCCATCGAGATCCCGCAGACTCCGCAGTAGACGGACTCCGGGTCGTTGAAGTGGTCGCGTTTGCAGTGCACGCCAAGTACATGCGGCACTGGCGGCCGTGTGAGAGCCGACGGGGCAGGCGTGTCCAGGCCGGTCGAGGACGGCCCAAGTGAAGACAACGCAGGTGAAGGCAACCCATCTGGGGGCGGCACAGGTGAAGGCAGTAACGCCTGGGTCGACTCGGCACCCACTTGCGTGTCGCCGACCACAGCCTGGATGGACTCCACCGGATCGGTGATCACACGGTCGAGCACTGTCGCCGCGTCTCGTCCGTCGAGGTGCATCTGCTCGCCGTTGACCGTGATGATCAGCTCGGCACCACCGTGCACCACGGCCACCATGCCCTCGTCGGCCGGCCCGAAAGCGCACAGCGCGGGGAAGTCGTCGTCCAGGCCCGCGACTCCCACCAGAGCGGCGACCTGACGGCTGAGCTGGCGCCCGCCCGCGTCACTCTCCGCCAGACCGGCCACCGCGTCCAGAAGCGCACCGACCCGGTGCTGCTGACCGGGAACGGCCTCGCACAACAGCGTCAGATCCCCATACCGGGCGAGCACACTGTTGCCGGATAAGGGACACAACGTGTCCACACTCGACTCGGCCGACTCCGTGGACCCATTGGGCCGGCCAGGGGTTTCGCCGGTTACGGTACTCACAACAACCTCCCACCGTGAAAACGCCACCGGATGAACAAGACACGCATAGGGCCGTTCGCGAACAGCCACACCGCCAGCCACACCACCCCGAAGTGGATCAGGAACGCCGGGAAGGGAACGGGGCCGGGCAGCCACGGCAGCAGGCCGTAGTCGGCCAGCACCCACACCAGCACGCCTTCCGGCACCGCGGTGGCCAAGCCGAACATCGTCGGCCAGTCCTTCTCCCACCGCCACTGCATGAGCAGGTGGTAGACCAGCTCCCAGCCGACACCTAGCACGGTGACAGCCGCGAGGACCACGAACGTGGTCTGATAGCGGTCGGCGAGTGTGCCGTCGGCCGGCAGCACCGGCGTGATCAGCGCGGTCACGACTCCGCCGAGCACGAGCAACAGGAAGAGTCTCGTTTGGATACGTCCGGGCAACGTCGGCACCATGGACATGGTCCCCTTTCCCGCCGGAGCGGTCAGATCTGCTTGCCGGTGACCCACTTCCACCATCGGATCACCGATCTGACCGGTCCCATGTGGTCGCAGTAGCCACGGCGGGCGATGTCACCGACGACGTCCTGTGTGGCCAGTTGCAGGCCGAGAAAGGTGTCAACGCCAGGGAAGTAGCCGCCGTAGGCGGCGGCGCCGGTCGCGTAGAGCCTGCCTACGCCGCTCGCCGTACCACGCACCTCGAAGGTGCGGTCGACGTCGAGCCTGCCAAGCGGGTTGCGCCCGGCGCCACCGTGGCGCAACAGGTCGCCGAGCACCCGGTGCTCGGCCACATCGCCGTCGAGCCCGGTGCAGTCGATCACGTAGTCCACTGGGAACTCGAACACGCCGTCGTTGCCGCCGACCCTCGCCACCATGCCACCGGACTCGCTGAGGCGCAGATCGGCGATCGTGCCGACGAGCGCCTGGTACCAGCCGCTGTCTCGAGCAGTACGCAGCGCGGCGCGCCAGTGCCGCCGTGACGGGGTTGTCGTGCCGCCTATCTCGTTGTACAACCGGACTCGGTCATGGCCTTCCAGCCGGAGCATCCGGGCCCGCAACTGGCCGCCCCAGGCCGACTTCGGATAGTTGAAGCCCTGATACGCCCAGCCGTCCCGGCCGGGCCTGCGTGCCCAGGGATGTGGGCCGTGGCTGCCACTGAAGTAGGTACGGAACAGGTGCAGGATCCGGGTCTGCGCGCCGGATTCGATCCGGTCGGTGATCAGCCGGTGCAACACGGCTGAAGCGACCACGCCACCCCCGCGCACCAGAACCGTGCCCGGCCGGCGGCGTAGTGCCTCGTAGACGTGCTCGTGATCCTCGTAGCCGTTGACCACGTGGTGGAAGTCGTTCATCCGGGCCCGGAAGGCCTGCATGTCCGGCAGGAAGCGCAATCCAGGATAGCCCACCGCCAGGTGGACGTCCCGTGACCGGAAAGCCACCTGATCGGACGGAACCACCTTGCGCTCGTCCGCGGCCGGCGACAGCAGGGTGAAGTAGCCACCGCCGACACGGCGGCGGGCGACCTGGACCTCGCCGCGCACCAGCATCTCGTCGTACCTGATCCGCTGGGCCTCGCGCTTGATCCCGTCCAGCACAGTGCCCAGCACCGGCGTGTAGAAGTCGGCGAGCACCGGCTCGAGGAACACCTGGCCCAGTGGCTTGAGGCTCCTGGTCTGGAAGGCCTCCTGCACGGCATAGGACGGGAATCCCCACAGGTTGTCCGGCCGGGACGCCGAATCCGACCGGATGCGCTTCGATCGCGGCAACTGCGAGACGCGGGTCAGGTACTCGTAGGTCTGCCAGGGATGGCTGAGATTCGACAGTACGCGGATGTCAGAGGCCGGTACGCCGCCGGCGACCCGGAGGTAGTCGACCGTGACGAACGACCCCATCCCGCCGCCGACGCTGACGAACGGGACGTCGTACACGGGAATGCCGGCCCGCGCGACCATTTCGTCGGTCCACATGTCCTGCTGGGCGAGCAGTGGCGGGACAGGCCTGCTCTGCTGTGTCTGCTGGGGATTCGCGAGGTCGTGCGTTTCTGTCACTGGACTCACCGGGTTTCTGTCGTCATCGGTCCGTCATCGGTCCGGCCGATGTGGACGGTCAGGTGCCGTCACGCGAGCTGGCTGATCGTCACCGAAGGAGCGACACCCAGTTCGTGCGAGAAGATTCGTTGGTAGTTGCGGAAGTGCGACAGTGCTTCCTGCCGGTTGCCCTGGGTCAGGCAGGCACGCACAAGCGTCTGATGAGCACTGTCCCTGAGCGAGTCGGCCTGGACCGCGGCCAGTGCCGTGTACACGGCCGCGGAATGGTTCCCCATCATGGTCAGCCTCCGGGACAGTGTCTCCAGAGCGCCGAGCCGGAGCTGCCGGTAGCGGTCCTGGTACTCACGGAGCCACTCCTCGTCCAGGTCCGGCAGCAGATCCTCGTACAGGTTCGCCCGCAACGCGTCCGCGAGCAACGCCGACGGCATCGGCCCCGCGGAAGCGAGGATCTCGTTGGCCAGCCTGGTGGTCCGCTCCAGATCCGTGTGGAATCCGGCGGCCAGTCCCAGGTACGTGCTCGACACCTCGACCAAGCCAGGGCACATGCGCTCGATCCGGTACACCGACGTACGCAGGTTGGCGAACGCTCGCGAGTTGGTGACGTCGGGCCAGAGCTGCTGCGCGACAACGCGACGGTGCACAGGGCCGGAGTGGCACACCAACGCGGCGATGAGCCGCTGCCCGGTCAGGCTGACATCCGTGAGCTCGCCGCGCAGCACCAGACGGAAACCGCCGAGCACGGCCAGCTCTCCCGTTGCCGCCGCCCGTGCCGGGTTTCCCCCGGTCAGCGGCAGGCCGCCGGCCTGGTCGCGCACCACGGAGGAAAGCGAGGTCACCATGACTCCCCAATCGCTGTCGAAAAGATCCTTGCCTGTACCGAGACACGGCATCATGGGATCGTTACAAGATCGATCGGGGTGGATTCTCGAATCCGTCGATTCCTACACGCAGTGCACAACCCCGCGACCGGCATTCGGCCGATCGGGCCAAAGAACAAAGCACACGCTTACGCTCAGCGACAACCCAGCCCTTGGCCAAGTGTCCACAGTGCACGCCCTGCATTTCCTACGGTCGCGGAAACAGGACGCTCCTGCATTCCGGCACGAACAAAGGACACAACCCGCTGGTTGTATCCTTTGTGCTCAGACAGCGTGCCGTTGACCGCGGGATTCAGCCGCGCAACCCTGCCCGACAAGGGGTTTCAGTGTTACGAGACCGGTTGCGAACCGTTCGCCGACCCTGTCGCGGCCGGGCCGGAACTGGTTCCGATGACCACCGTGGCACTCAGCTGGGACGACTCGACAATGCGGGCGGCGAGCCCGTGATTCGCGAATGCGGCGGCGGTCTCCGGTGCTTGGCCGGCACTCGTCTCGATCAACAGGTGACCGCCCGGCGCCAGCCAGTCACGTGCGGCGGCAGTGACTCGCCTTTGAACATCCAGGCCGTCAGTTCCGCCGTCCAGCGCGACTCTCGGCTCGTAGTCACGCGCTTCAGGTGGCATGAGGGCAATGGCCTCGGTCGGCACATAAGGAGCGTTGGCGACAAGGACGTCAACGCGGCCCCGCAGGGTGATCGGCAACGGTTCGTACAAGTCGCCTTCGTAGACACAGCCGACGTTGCGGCGTGCGCATTTCACCGCTACCGGGTCGATGTCCACTGCGTACAGTTCCGCTCCGGTCACCAAGCGGGACAACGCGGCGGCGACTGCGCCCGACCCGCAGCACAAGTCGACGATGACACTGCGCGGTTTCGCGAGGGCGGCCGCCTGGCCGACGAGGAACTCGGTGCGCCGGCGGGGCACGAAGACTCCGGGTTCGACGGCGATCCGCAGGCCGCAGAACTCCGCCCAGCCCAGGACTTGCTCCAACGGCAGGCCGTCGACGCGTTTGCACACCATGGTTTCGAGCTCGCCGGGCGACTGCGCGGCCTCGATGAGCAACTTCGCTTCGTCCTCGGCGAACACACAGCCGGCAGCCCGAAGCCTGGAGACGATCGTGGAGGAAATGACTACGGCGCCTTTCGGTCTCCCGGGCGCCTCGTAGTCACCACAGACACCACAGTCACCGCAGTGGCGTGGACCCCGGCGAGAACACCCGGCCTGACATGACGTTGATGCCTCTCACCTCCCTGACCAGTTGCGGCTGCCACCGACAGTACACACCTGCGGCGACCCCTTGACACCCACTCGATGTAGAGCAACCATGACGGTCGTCACCTAGGTGACATAGCCGATGGGAGGCGCCATGGTGCACGCGGACACGTTCTGCCGGGACCACCTTCCGCCCGTGGACCAGCAGCCCGAGTTCCTCTTCGACCTGCCCGGACTGCGTTACCCGGCCCGGTTGAACTGCGCCACCCGGCTGCTGGACGGCGTGGATCCGGACCGGCCGTGCTTACGGACGGACACGCGGACCTGGACCTACGGTGAACTCCG
>WUUC01200219.1_pt1 | contig 10878 bp, 10 predicted proteins | sample 6278441 | NCBI WGS metagenome assembly WUUC01 (sample SAMN13675441, study PRJNA597444) | soil metagenome | isolation source: soil | place: USA: Washington | collected 2017-10 | reverse complement strand
CAGGCTTTAAGAAACGGATCGTGACATCCGCCTCGCCCGCAATAACATCAGTTGAATCATTGAGCTCCAGACGGAATACATAGTGGCTTACGCTGATGTTTTCATTTTTCGGGTATGGATCTGATGCTAACGCCGTGGTCGCTATCAGTATCAAAAATATTATCCTCATGAACATCAAGGTAAAACTTTCTTTGATTGCAATCGTCATCATCTCTTCGGGCTGGGGATTTTTCGGCCACGAAACCATCAACAGGCTGGCGGTGTTCACGCTTCCATCCGAGATGACCGTCTTTTACAAGAAGAACATCCACTACATCGTCGAAGCTTCGGTGTATCCCGACCAGCGACGCTATGCAGTTGCCGAAGAGGGTCCGCGCCACTACATCGACCTGGACGATTATGGTGAGAACGCCGGGCAGCTTCCGGAAAAATGGGACGATGCCGTGGAGAAGCTCGGCAAGGATTCGTTGATGGCACACGGGATAGTTCCGTGGCATACGTACCGGATGTTCCTCCAGTTGCGCGAGTCTTTCATGGTGGGAGACCCACGGCGCATACTCCGCGTATCCTCGGAGCTCGGTCATTATGTGGCCGATGCTCACGTGCCGCTGCACACCACCAGCAATCACAACGGGCAAAAGACCGATCAGCACGGCATTCACGGACTTTGGGAGTCACGGCTGCCCGAGCTCTTTTCGGGCGACTATGATTTCTTTACCGGGCGGGCGACGTACATACCCGACGTTCAAAAGGCCATGTGGGAGGTTGTCCGGCAATCACATGCCTGTGTGGATTCTGTTTTACTTTTTGAAAGAGAGCTTTCGAAGAAAGAGCTCTCGCGAAAATACGCCTTCGAAACACGTGCGAAGCAAACGATCAAGGTTTACTCGCTGCGTTATTCGAAGATGTATCACACAATGTTGCGTGGAATGGTGGAGCGGAGGATGCGCAGCAGTGTTCGGATGGTCGGCAATCTCTGGTATACCGCGTGGGTCGATGCCGGTCAGCCGGATATCGGGAAGTTTGTCAATTATAAACCGACGGAACTGGAGATTGAACAACGCAGGAAAGAAGTTGAAGAGTGGAATGCCAGACGGTACCCCGGGAGAGAGCATTGAATGCAAACCGCAGAACAGCAGAATGTAGAACGCCGAACCGCAGAAGTCCAGGTTAGCTTTATTCGTTGGCTTCGAAAAATCTTATAGGTCAAACCGATGACATCAACTTGAACTTCTGCGGTTCGATATTCGGTGTTCGATATTCTGCGGTTTGCATTAGAAATTACCTCGAAGTCCTATTCATACTTAAGAGAGTCGACGGGATTCGCCATGGAGGCCTTTATCGAATGATATCCTACGGTGGCCCATGCGATAAACATAACCGCAACGATCCCGGCCACAAAATGTGCGGCGTTGAGCTCGACGTGATAGGCAAATTGCTCCAGCCAGCTGTGCATCACCATGTAGCTCACGGGTATTGCAAACATACTTGAAACAACCAACAGCCGGAGGTAGCTTCCGGAAAGCAGGAGTATGATGCCGCCGGTTGTGGCACCGAGGACTTTGCGGACGCCGATTTCGCGGGCCCGCTGAATGGCCGTGAACGAAGACAGCCCGAGAAGTCCGAAGCATGCGATCCCGATTGAGATGACCGCAAAGAAAGTGATCAGTGACCCCGATCGCATTTCTGCAGAATACAACGAATCATATTGTTCATCGAGAAACGAAAAGTTGAACGGCCGCGCGGGCACTATCGCTTTCCATTTGTCTTCGATCGCACCAAGCACCTGGGACATCTGCGCACCGGCTGCCCGCACGAGGACGCCGCCCGCATACGACGGATCATTGAACAAAATAACAGGAGCTACCTTTTCGGTCAGGGATGCCGTATGGAAATCACTCACGACGCCGACGATCGTGCCGGGTCCGTTTTGTGCCACCACACCCAGCGTTATTTTCGTGCCGATCGCTGTCTCCGGATCGATGCCGAAGTCGTTCAAAAATGTCTCGTTTACGATAAACTCGTTCTCTACTTTCTCGCCGGCCGATTTAGCAGGATCGAAGTTTCTGCCACTCTTTAAATGAATGCCAAGGGTAGCGAGGTAATGTTCATCGGCAAAGATCGCCCCGGCTGTAAGCCATTGAGCATCGTTGCCGGGGTTTGCGCCAATCGCCAAGCCATTACCGATCACCGTGCTGAATGGAGATCGCCAAGTGATGGAAGCGTCCTGCACACCTGCCACGTTGCGGATATCGGCCGCAAATGCCGAAAGGCTTTTCTGAAGGTCATTGTTGCTGCGAATCAGGAACACATGATCCTTATCCAGGCCCAATTGTTTGGATCGTATAAAATTCAGCTGGGAGACGAGAATGATCGTGGCCGTGATCATAACACACGAGATCGTAAACTGAAGGACAACCAGGCTCTTCCTGAATGTCCAACCGGTATTTCCCTGGATAAAATTCCCCTTGAGCACCGAGATAGGCTTGAAACGTGCCAGTACAACCGCCGGGTAAAATCCCGACAGCACGGAGATCGCAATCCAGCCCCCGATGATCGAGGAAACGAAAAAGGGATCGGTAAACGTTAGCGGTATCTGTTTGCCCATGAAATCATTCACCAATGGCAGGAGGAGGGCAACCAGGATCAGCGAAACCACCATTGCCGGCAACACGAGGAAGAATGACTCCGTAAGAAAACGCACGACAAGACTGCGAAACGTAGCACCGACAACCTTTCGAAGCCCGACTTCCCTGGCACGCATCGCAGCGCGCGAGGTCGCCAGGTTAACGTAATTGATGCATGCCATCACCAGTATGAGTACGCCGATCGATATGAAGATCGACAGCATGTTGCGGTCGGTGATTGCAAGTTGTCCCCCGAAGTTGAAAACGCTCGTATTGAAGTGAACCTGGCTCAAGGGCTCCAGCGGCAGGTGAAGGGAATTGCCTGAGCCGTGATTGGCACCGGGAGGATTAACCCACCGATCGATCTTTCCGGCGAGCGCCTCGACGCCGGTGCCCGGATGAAGCACAAGCCACGTTACATAATTCGGATTCGACCACACGACACTCTCGTCCAGGTCCTTGATGCTGTAGATGGACGTCAGGAAATCGAACCGGAAGGAGGAGTTCGCGGGTATGTCTTCGATCACGGCCACTACTTCGTAGTCGCGGGCGTTGTTTACCATCATCGTCTTTCCGATGGGATCTTCTTCGCCGAAGTATTTTCTTGCGATCGACGCGGAGATCACTAGTGTTGCAGGCCTCGACAAGGCTTGTCCCAGGTCTCCCTTTGTCGCGCGGAAATCGAAAACGTCAAAGAAATTCGAATCCGCCCATGCAAACCCCTTCTCATCGAAAGTCTTGTCACCATAACGCATCGCCCGGTCGGAGTAGGCGGGTAACCACCTGCTGGATTGCTCGATTTCCGGGAACTCCGCCTTAAGATGTGGGGCTACGAATACCGGCACGGAAGGCGAGATCGTCTGCCGGTCGCCCATGGTGATATCGTAGTTTACCCGGTAGATCCTGTCCTTTTTCGAGTGGAACTGATCGAAGCTCAGCTCATGCTTGACGTATAGCGCAATGAGCAAGCATGACGTAATGCCCAGGGTGAGACCTATGAGGTTCAGGGCAAAGTAAAATGGGTTTTTTCGCGTATGGCGAACGACGAACCCCGGCAGGTTACTGATCATGTCCAAAGTTACATGCTCAATTGTAAAAGGTTACACACCCGCGTCGGATATCTGTTGAAGCTCAAACGTTTGCAAGTCGGCTAAAACCCCTATATTAGTTATATCTAAAACCCTTATTTCTATGAGCTTATTCACTGATCCTAACAAGATTCCATTGAACTATGGTCTTAAGATCGCCGGCGGACTCTCGGTCTATTTTTTCCTTATGGTCTTTATAGACAAGGGTCATCACGTGGAACTCAGACTCCTCAACTTATTTATCCTTGCTGCCGGGATATTCTTTGGATTAAAGAAATTTAAGGAAACACACGAAGACCATATCAACTACTTCCGGGCGCTTGTAACGGGCGTTTCCATCGGAGCCGTCGGATCGTCCATTTTTGGGTTCCTGTTGTTCGTCTACTTAAAGATCGACTCCGGTTTTATGGATGTAATGATGCAGAACGAGCAGATGGGCCTTCACCTGAACCCCTACATGGCCTCGTTCATCGTCGTGCTCGAAGGAGTTTTCTCGGGCCTGCTGGTAACATTCGTTCTCATCAATTGGGTAACTACAGATGATGTGAATGATCCTGTTGGCGAAAGCAAGTGATTGTAATGAACGATTTACAATGTACGATGTACGATTTGGGCTGTCGAATACCACTGGGATAAATCGTACATCGTACATCAAACCTACTTTACTTCCAATTCTACAATTGTATCGATCTCGTTCATTTTAGATTTCGGTACGATCACACTTACACCAAATTCATTCTCCACGAACTTGAGCTTGCTCTTATCGGAAAAGAGCTTCGCCGAAACCACTTTCTTTCCGAGTTTCGGAATGGTCAGCGTCTCATCGTGCCAGTTGAGAATGTGAAGCCATACCTTATTGTCTTTCTGAGTGGCAACACCCCACTCGCGGGCCGACAGCGGTCCGCCTTTCGTTGAGTAGATAGTTTCGCCGTTAACTTTCAACCAGTCACCCATCTGTTTCAGGAGCGCCACGTGCTCGGTTTGGATCTTGCCGTTGGGCATCGGGCCTACATTCAATAAAAAGTTGGCACCGTAGCCTGCCGACTTAACCAGGTATTGGATGAGATCTTTGTCGCTCTTGTTTCTGGCGTCCTGCAGGTTGAAGCCCCACGAGTTGTTGATGGTCTCGCATGTTTCTTTCGGCAAGGCACCGATCTGCTGCTCGGGCGCGAAGCCGGTCGTGTTGTGGCCGGGCAGATCTTTCTCAAACATCTGGAAGTCTTCGCCGGAATACGGTGTCATATGGTGATTGCTTCCCACGAGCGCCGCCGGTTGAAGTTTGTGAATGAGCTTATAAGTCCTCTCCAGTCTCCAGTCAGCATCCTTCTTATCCCACATGCCGTCGAACCAGATGCCGGCTATCGGACCGTAGTTGGTAAGCAGCTCGGTCAGTTGTGTGTCCATGTAGTCGAGGTACTTGTTGAAATCACCCGACTCTTCGCGGCCTGAGTAACCCTGCCCTGTGTTGCCGCGGGGAAAATAATCGGGATGATGCCAGTCGAGCTGTGAGTGATAGAAGAACAGTTTGATCCCTTGTGCGTGACATTCGTCGGCGAGCATTTTTAGCACGTCCTTTTTATAGGGTGTGCGCTCGACGATATCGTAGTCCGATATTTTGCTGTCGAACATCGCGAAGCCGTCGTGGTGTTTGCTGGTGATGGTGATGTATTTCATCCCGGCGTCTTTCACCATCTGCACCCATTCTTTCGGATCGAAGGCGATCGGGTTGAAGAAGGCCGGCAATTTTTCGTAGGTCTTGACGGGTATCCGCTGGTTGTTCATCACCCATTCGCCGTCGCCAAGCTGGCTGTACACACCCCAGTGAATGAACAGGCCGAAACGGGCTTCCTCGAACCACGCCCGGGTTTTCAGGTTCTCGGGTGTCGGCGTGTATTGCCATGGAGCTTGTGCTCTTGCACCGAACGTTAAGAAAAGCACAACCGCAATGATTAACACGACCTTTCGATAAGCTATAGCTGCATGTCGGTTCCGTGTTTTCCGTGTATTCCGTGAGAGATGCATTTTTGTTTTATTTAATTTGTCCCGCCAAACTGAACAAGGGCTAACGTCTCGAAAAGGTGTTTGGCGGGATTGAAAGTAACAAATCTGGTATGAGGTACGAAACCATCGGTAAAGAACTTTTCACGACCAATCGCCAAAGGCTGGTAAAACAATTAAAGCCGGGAAGCCTGGCGCTCTTCAATTCCAACGACATCATGCCGACCAATGCCGATGGAACCATGCCTTTTCATCAGAACAACGACCTGTTTTACCTGACGGGAATCGACCAGGAAGAAAGTATTCTTGTGATGTGCCCTGGTTTTCCCCAGGAACAATATCGCGAAGTGTTGTTCCTCCGTGAACCGAACGAGCTCCTGGAAAAATGGGAAGGACACAAGCTCACAAAGAAAGAAGCGAGGGAGATCTCCGGTGTGAAGACCGTTGCCTGGACGAGCGAGTTCGGCAAACTTTTTCATCACATGATGGCGATGGGCAATGCCGACACGGTTCTACTCAACACCAACGAGCACTACCGTTCCGACGTGGTTGTCGAAACACGCGACGCCCGCTTCATCGAATGGTGTAAGACGAAATACCCGCTTCATCAGTATGCCCGCGTGGCGCCGATCATGTCGGACCTCCGTCGTGTAAAACAGAAACGTGAGATCGAGCTGATACAGAAAGCCTGCGATATCACGGAGAAAGGATTTCGTAGAATACTCGGGTTCATCAAGCCGGGCGTATGGGAATATGAGATCGAAGCAGAGTTCATCCATGAATTCATCTCGAATCGTTCGAAAGGGTTTGCCTACACGCCGATCATCGCTTCGGGACCGAACAATGTCATCCTGCACTACATAGAAAACAACCAGCAGTGCAAGGACGGCGACCTGATCTTGCTGGATGTCGCCGCGGAATACGCGAACTACAACAGCGATCTGACTCGCACGGTCCCCGTCAACGGACGGTTCACTAAAAGACAGAAGGATGTTTACAACGCCGTGCTTCGTATTCATCGTGAAGCATTTAAAATGCTCCGTCCCTCGGTTGTCTACTTCGAATTCCAAAAAGAGATCGAGAAATTAATGGAGTCGGAGTTGCTGAAGTTGAAATTGATCGATAAGACCGACGTCAAGAACCAGGACGCGTCGAGCCCTGCCTACCGCAAGTATTTCTATCACGGCACCTCGCACATGCTGGGCCTCGACGTTCATGATGTGGGAAATATGCACGATAAAGTGCAGACTGGCTCCGTTTGGACGATCGAACCCGGTATTTATATCCAGGAGGAAGGGTTTGGCATCCGGATTGAGAACAACGTGGTTATTCAAAAAGACAAGAACTTCGATTTGATGAAAAATGTCCCGATCGAGGTGGAAGAAATTGAAGAGTTGATGAAATGAAAAAGCTTTTTCTGATACTGACTGTCGTTGGCTTAAGCTCCCTGGCCCTCGCTCACGAATTCTGGCTGCAACCGAAGAAATTCCGTTATGCCGTGGGCGAAGAGGTGAAGATCGACTTTCTCGTCGGCGAAAACTTTACAGGCGAACCCTGGGACCTGACGAAGCACAAGGCGGAGCTTGTGCAGGTGGTTTCCGCCTACGGAAAAAAAGTGCTGACCGCCGAAGTGAAGCCCACCAAAGAAAATAACCTCACATTCAAGCTGGCTAACGAAGGCACGCACCTTTTTTCCATGACCAGTAACATCGGGTACATCGAGCTGGATGGAACCAAGTTCAACGAATATTTAAAGGAAGACGGTATCGACGACATCCTCGCTCTTCGCACAACCAATAATGAGCTCGATAAGCCTTCACGTGAGAACTATAGCCGCTACGCGAAGCTATTGGTTCAGTCGGGTAACAAGACCGATGGCGACGTGTTCAAAAGAAAAACCGGTTTTAAGGTGGAGATCGTCCCGCTCGCTAATCCATACACACTCAAGTCGGGCGACTATCTTGAATGCGAGATCCTGTACGAAGGAAAGCCGCTGCCTCACCAGATGGTGAAAGTCTGGAGCTTTATTGGCAATCGCGCTTTCCTTCAGAATGCATACACTGAAAACGATGGTAAGGTAAAGTTCCCCATCAGCAATACGGGCCCGTGGATGGTGAGCTTTGTGAAGATGGTGAAGTCTGAGAAGAAGAATGTGGATTACGAAAGTATGTGGGCGAGTTTGGTTTTTGGAATAGAAAAATGAAAACAAACTTCCTTTTAATCATGATCGTATTGGCTTCTGTTGCCAGGGGGAAGCCTGTTAGGCAGAGGATGGTTCTGCCTATGATATTCAAACTCGGCCGATGAGCGATTCAATCTCTTCCGACAAAGCTCCCGAACCCGTAGGTCCATATCCCCACGCAAGGAAAGTCGGCAACCTGTTATTCCTCTCCGGTGTCGGCCCGCGGAAAAAAGGAAGTAAAGACATCCCCGGTGTTACACTCGACGCTTCCGGCAACATTGTCGCCTACAACATCGAAGAACAGTGCCGCAGTGTTTTTCAGAACGTGAAATTCATCCTCGAAGCTTCCGGGTCCAAATGGGAACATCTTGTCGACGTCACCGTATTCCTCACGAACATGAAGGATGACTTCGCGACGTATAACAAGATCTATAAGGAGTATTTTGTTACCAACCAGCCATGCCGCACTACTGTTGAAGTGACGGCGTTACCAACACCGATTGCGATTGAGTTGAAGTGTATTGCTACGATTGATTGAGGAGACAGGAGACAGGAGTCAGGAGTCAGGAGTTCAGAGTTAGAGTAGCCGTAAGAGCTCGGAGTCGGAGTACGCATCGTCGAGACAGGCTCCTGAATCCTGGCTCCTGACTACTAAACCGCGAAGCTCTCCCCGCACCCGCACGTCCTCGTCGCATTCGGATTAATAAATTGAAATCCCTTCCCATTTAATCCGTCGGAGAAGTCGAGTGTGGTTCCGAGCAAGTACAGCAGACTCTTTTTATCGACAAGTATTTTAACTCCCTTGTCTTCAAAGATCTGGTCGGCGGGATTGATCTTGTCGTCGAAGCCGAGGTCGTACATGAGACCTGAACACCCGCCACCCTTCACGGAAACACGGATATTATGATTTGGAGTATGACCTTCTTCCGTGCGGAGAAGTGAGATCCTTTCTTTTGCTTTATCTGTTACGCTGATCATGGCCATGGCTTTACGATACGGGATTCAAAACAACACTAAATACGGTAAGCGTGTTCCGGTCTCTTCCGTAGTACAGCTTTTCCAGTGCTTCGAGGATGTTACCCGCGCGGAAATATGAGGTGTTGAGCTCATGTTGTCCGTCGGCTACCCATTGGATAGTATACGAGTTCTCTTTAGCCTTGAAGTGCTGTACGTAGTCCCACATCTTTCGAAGGGCATCTACCTTATCGGCACCAGTGTCGGAATGAAAGAGGAACGACTGAGCATGCCTTGGGTTGATGGTGATAAGATCGAGCTTGGTCTTACCTTCGAAAAAACTGTACTCAAACATCAGGTCGCTGCTCCTCAAACCGAGGTATTCCGTGATCTGACCCTGAATACGGGCTGCTTCGATGTGCGCTTCACTGGCGGTCTCCAACATTACTTTGGGCATAATCGGTAATGAAAACTTACTTAAAGCTGGAAAAGTTTCAGAAATTCGCACAAAATAAGCAAAATCCTGCCCCGGAGAAATCGGGGGCATCAAATCCGTCCATATGAACAAGCTCGAGCACATCGGTATTGCGGTCAGCAACCTGGAGGAATCGAACCGGCTTTTTGCGCGATTGCTCGGTGTTTCACATTATAAAATAGAGGAAGTGGAATCTGAGGGTGTGCGTACGTCTTTCTTTATGATCGGTGACGTCAAAATAGAGCTGCTGGAGTCCACCCGCACCGATTCACCCATCGCGAAGTTCATCGAGAAACGCGGAGAAGGCATTCATCACCTCGCTTTCTCAACAGACAATATCGAAAAGGAAATGGCTAATAAGAAAACAGAGGGGTTTCAATTGTTGAGTGAGACTCCGAAAGACGGAGCGGATAATATGTCAATTGTGTTTCTTCATCCGAAATCTACGAATGGGGTGTTGGTGGAATTGTGCGCCGGGAAAAATAATAACCAATAACCAATAACCAATAACCAATAACCAATAACCAATAATACCCAACAGCCAATACCAATAACCAATAAACATTTGATGGAACGTTCAGAAATTTCGAAGCTGGGAGAGTTTGGCCTTATAGACAGGATATCGAAACGATTCGAATTAAAAGTGCCGACAAGTGTACTCGGTATTGGCGACGACGCTGCCGTGATCGATATTGGCAGCGAGTATCTCCTCATGTCAACCGACATGCTCATCGAAGGACCGCACTTCAACTTATCTTACGTTCCGCTGAAACACCTCGGTTACAAAGCCGTTGCCGTCAACGTATCAGACATCGCCGCCATGAACGGCCGCCCGGAACAAATCACCATCAGCCTCGGCTTAAGCAATCGTTTCTCGGTCGAAGCCGTAGACGAATTGTACGAAGGCATTAACGCGGCCTGCAAGAATTTCAATGTCGATCTCGTCGGCGGCGATACTACCTCTTCACCGTCCGGTCTCACCATCGCTATCAACATCATCGGCCGCGTAGCCAAGGACCGGATCGCATACCGGAAAGGAGCGAAGGCTAACGACATCATTTGCGCCACCGGCGATCTCGGCGCAGCCTACATGGGTCTTCAGGTGCTCGAGCGCGAGAGAGCAGTCTTCCTGGCAAACCCCGACATGCAGCCCGATCTTGAGAAATACGAGTACCTCGTCGGACGCCAGCTGAAGCCGGAAGCCCGGATGGATATCGTGTATGACCTGGCGGACAGCAATGTCATCCCGACATCCATGATCGACATTTCCGATGGCATCGCCTCGGAGCTCCTTCACATCAGTCTGCAGTCGGGTGTTGGCGTGAAAGTCTTCGAAGATAAATTGCCAATCGACTCCCAGGCATACGAAACGGCCGTAGAGATGAACCTCGACCCGGTAACCTGCGCGCTGAACGGTGGCGAAGATTATGAGCTCCTGTTTACCATCACGCCTTCCGATCACGAGAAACTGAAGAATCATCCCGACATTCACTTCATCGGACACGTACACACCGATGCCAGCCAGAACTTACTGATCACCAAACAGGGAAATGT
>WUUC01144911.1_pt1 | contig 10881 bp, 9 predicted proteins | sample 6278441 | NCBI WGS metagenome assembly WUUC01 (sample SAMN13675441, study PRJNA597444) | soil metagenome | isolation source: soil | place: USA: Washington | collected 2017-10 | reverse complement strand
GATTGTCGCCGGCCCAGCGAATGAGCGTGCGGACGGCGTCTTCGGCTTCCGCGCGCGACGGCAAAGCGCCTGCCGTTGCTGTTTGCGGAGCTGATTTTGGCTTGAGCGCCCCGCGCTTGCTGACAACGTTTTTCATTCGATCCCTCGCTATCGCCCACGCGCATCAGGAACATCTTGCGTCGCGCCAAGATCCTGGCCACGGCGGAACAGGATTTCGGGTAAAAAGTCGGCCGGTCCTTGTTTGGTTGCATGACATCACAGGGCTCGTCGCTCGCCTCTGGATGACTCGTGATATCCCTATAATGATGCTTGACACATCACTATAGGGGTATTGTATATCATTCACATAGTTTCGAGCCGCGATTCTCCTTATTATGATCACCGCCGCACAGTTACGGGCAGCGCGGGCGCTGCTTGGCATCGACCAGCGCGAACTCGCCAGGCGCTGCAGTCTGTCGCTGCCGACCATCCAGCGCATGGAGGCGAGCGACGGCGTCATTCGCGGCAACGTCGACTCGCTGATGAAACTGGTCGATGCCCTTGGCGTCTCCGGCATCGAATTGATCGGTGAAGACGCGGTGAGTTCGGGCGGCGGCCGCGGCGTACGGCTCAAGGGATTGCCGCCATGACGGTGGTCCAGGCGCTTTACGGCGTGGCGACGCTGATGGCCCTGGTCCCCATCGCGGTCGCGCTCGGCCGGTCGGGGCGCGGCACTGTCTTCATATACGGCGCCAGCCTGATCATCACGGCGTCGCTTGGCGTCACCGCCCTCCCCTTCCTGCTCGGCTCTGCGTCCGCGCCGTCGACGATCGTCCTGCCGCTCGGCCTGCCTTGGTTGGGCGCGCATTTCCGCATCGATGCGCTCGGCGCCTTCTTTCTCGTCGTGATCAATCTCGGCGGCGCGGCCGCGAGCCTGTTCGCGCTCGGCTACGGACGCCATGAGCACGCGCCGGAGCGTGTGCTGCCGTTCTATCCGGCCTACTTGGCGGCGATGAATCTGGTCGTCATGGCCAACGACGCCTTCAGTTTCCTGGTGTCGTGGGAATTCATGTCGCTGACATCCTGGGCGCTGGTGATCTCCAATCATCAATTGCGCGAAAACATGCGCGCCGGGCTCGTCTATCTGCTGATGGCGAGCTTCGGCACACTGACGCTGCTGCTCGCCTTCGGCCTGCTCGCGGGGTCCGATGGTAACTATGCGTTCGACGCCATCCGCACCGCACAACCGGCCGGCGCCGTCGCCTCGTTGGTCTTTATCCTTGCGCTGACCGGTGCCGGCTCCAAAGCCGGCCTCGTCCCACTGCATGCCTGGCTGCCGCTTGCGCATCCGGCGGCGCCCAGTCACGTCTCGGCGCTGATGAGCGGCGTGATGACCAAGGTCGCGGTTTACGGATTCCTGCGCATCGTGTTCGACCTGTTAGGGACGCCCGACTGGTGGTGGAGCATGATGGTGCTCGCCTTGGGCGGCATCACCGCCGTGATGGGCGTGCTCTACGCGCTGATGCAGCGCGACCTCAAGCGCGTGCTCGCCTATTCCACAATAGAGAACATCGGCATCATCTTTGCGGCATTAGGCCTCGCGCTCGCGTTCAAGACCGAGGGGCTCGCCTGGGCGGCGGCGCTCGCGCTCACCGCCGGGCTATTCCACGTCTTCAATCACGCGCTGTTCAAGAGCCTGTTGTTCTTCGGCGCCGGCAGCGTGCTCGTCGCCACCGGCACGCGCGACATGGAAGCGCTCGGCGGCCTGATCCACCGCATGCCGCAGACCGCCATCGTCTTTCTGATCGGGTGCACCGCGATTTCGGCTCTGCCGCCGCTCAACGGCTTCGTCTCCGAATGGCTGACCTTCCAGGCGATCCTGCAGAGCCCGCAACTGCCCGCGTGGGGCCTGAAACTGATGGTTCCCGCCGTCGGCGCGCTGCTGGCTTTGTCGGCAGCGCTCGCCGCCGCCTGCTTCGTGCGCGCCTTCGGCTTTACGTTTCTCGGGAGAGCGCGCTCGACCGGTGCCGACAGCGCGCACGAGACCGACGGCTTTTCGCTCGCCGCGATGATCTCTCTCAGCGTGGCCTGCCTGATCGCCGGCATCCTGCCGGGCTTCTTCATCGATGCGCTGGCGCCCGTCGTGCAGTCGCTCGTCAATGGCCGCATGCCGGTGCAGGCCGGCGTCGAATGGCTCTCGATCGTACCCATCGCCGAAGGCCGCAGCTCGTATAATGGCCTCCTGGTGTTCTGCTTCATGGTGGCATCGGGCGCGATTGCGGCCTTTGCGATCCATCGCCTTGCCTCGGACAAGTTGCGCCGCGGCCCGGCGTGGGGTTGCGGCTTTCCGGATGCCGGCATTGCGACGCAATACAGCGCGGACAGTTTCGCGCAGCCGATCCGCCGCGTGTACGGCACGGTCGTGTTCCAGGCGCGCGAGATCGGCGAAATGCCGCCGCCGGGCTCCATGGCGCCAGCGCGGCTCACGGTGCAGGTGCGCGACCTGATCTGGGACTTCGCCTACGCGCCGATCGCCGCCGGCGTTACGCTCGCGGCCGATCGCCTGAATTATCTCCAGTTCCTCACCATCCGCAGCTATCTGTCGCTGGTCTTCGCCGCGCTGGTGCTGCTCCTGCTGGCGCTCGCGATATGGCCGTGATCCGCGAGATCGTATTTCAGGGCGCCCAGATGCTGCTGGTGCTCGTGCTTGCGCCGCTGCTCACCGGCTTCGTGCGCAAGGTCAAGGCGCGGCTGCTGCGCCGCCAGGGTCCGCCGCTGTTGCAGCCCTATCGCGACCTGATCCGGCTGCTGCGCAAAGACGTGGTGCTGGCCCACAATGCCTCCTGGCTGTTTCGCGTCATTCCCTATTTCATCTTCGCCGCGACGTGGATCGCGGCCTCGCTGGTGCCGACCTTCCGCAGCGGGCTGATGTTTTCCTGGTCGGCCGATCTCATCGCGATCATCGCGGTGCTCGCCAGCGCGCGTTTCGCCCTGGCGCTCGCCGGTCTCGATGCCGGCACCAGCTTCGGCGGCATCGGATCGAGCCGCGAGGTGATGATCGCGTCGCTGGCCGAACCCGCGATGCTGATGATCGTGTTCACGCTCGCGCTGATCGCCGGTTCGACCCAGCTCTCGACCATGGCGGCCTTCATGAACTCTCCTGAAGTTGGCCTGCGCGTCTCGCTCGGACTTGGTCTCATTGCGCTGATCATCGTGGCGATTGCCGAAAACTCGCGCATCCCGGTCGACAATCCGGCGACTCATCTGGAACTCACCATGGTGCATGAGGCCATGGTGCTGGAATATTCCGGGCGTCATCTGGCGCTGATCGAACTATCGGCCGCGCTCAAATTGCTGGTCTACGTCTCGCTGATTGCCTGCCTGTTCGCGCCCTGGGGCCTGACGCCCTCCGCCGAGCCGGCGCTGCTCGCCGCCGGCATCGCCGCATACGTGGCCAAGCTCGGCGCAGCCGGCGTGCTGCTGGCGCTGTTCGAGACGTCCATCGCCAAGATGCGCGTGTTTCGCCTTCCGGGATTCCTCGGCGCCGCGCTGATGCTGGCGCTGCTGGCGGCGCTGCTGCGCTTCGTGTCGAGGAGCTTCTGAATGAACGGGCTGACCTTCGACATCGCGCACCTGCTGGCCGGCTCGCTTGTGGTGATGAGCTTCGTCCAGCTCTATCAGGACCGGTTGTCGGCTTTGATCAATGTCTTTGCCGCGCACGCGCTGCTGCTGGCGCTGTCGGTCGCCTGGCAGGCCTTCGCGCAGGACGCTCCGCACCTCTACATCACGGCCGTAATCGCGCTCGCCTTCAAGGCCATCCTCATCCCGGTGGCGCTGCGCCGCATCATGGTGCGTCTCGGCATCCATCGCGAGATCGAAACCGTCGTCGGCGTCGGTCCGGCGATGCTGCTCGGCATCGGCCTGGTCGCGCTCTCGATGGTGGTGATGCTGCGCGTCACCGCCGACGCCGATCCGCTGGCGCGCGAGGATCTGGCCTTCGCGCTCTCAGTGGTCCTGCTTGGACTGCTGATGATGGTGACGCGCCGCAATGCAGTCAGCCAGGTGATCGGTTTCATGTCGCTGGAGAACGGCCTGGTGCTGGCGGCGACCGGCGCCAAGGGCATGCCGCTGGTGGTCGAGATCAGCGTCGCCTTCTCGGTGCTGATCGCCTTCATCGTCATCGGCATCTTTTTGTTCCGCATCCGCGAGCGCTTCGACACCGTGGACATGCGGGCGCTCGATCAGTTTCGCGGAGAGCGACGATGAGGGACGACGCGCGGGCGCTCGATCAGTTTCGCGGAGAGCGACGATGATCTTCGACGCGCTCGCCGGCGTTCTCGTCATACCGGCGCTGTCGGCCTGCGTGCTCGCCGCCCTGCCCGGCTACAAGCTCACCTCCGCGCTCAATGTCCTGGCGACGCTGGCAACGCTGCTCACATCGTTGTCGTTGTTCGTCGTCGAGCCGCAGTCAGGCTCTTATCTGCTGGTGGACGACCTCAACAAGGTCTTCATCGTACTGACGACGTTCATCGCCTTCACCACCTCGGTGTTCAGCGCCAGCTATATCGAGCACGAGATCGAGATCGGACGGCTGAAGCCGAGTTACGTGCGCTTCTATCACGCCATGTACCAGGTGCTGATGTTCGCCATGAACCTTGCGCTCACTGCCAACAATATCGGCCTGATGTGGGTGGCGATCGAGCTTGCGACGCTCACCACCGTGCTGATGGTCGGCATCTACCGCACCCATGAGGCGCTGGAGGCCGCCTGGAAATATTTCATCCTCGGCAGCGTCGGCATCGCGCTGGCGCTGTTCGGCACTATTTTGATCTATATGGCCGCCAAGCCCGTGACCGGCGAAGGCCTCGACGCCATGGTGTGGACCGTGCTGGTGACGCAGGCCGCGAAGTTCGATCCGGCGCTGCTCAACGTTGCCTTCGTGTTCCTGCTGCTCGGCTACGGCACCAAAGTCGGCCTCGCACCGCTGCATGCCTGGCTGCCCGACGCGCATGCCGAAGGCCCGACTCCGATCTCGGCCGTGCTCTCCGGCCTGCTGCTGAACGTCGCGCTCTATGCGCTGCTGCGCTTCAAGATGCTGTTGGCGCTCAATCCGGCCGCCATCGCGCCCGGCCCCCTGATGGTCACCATGGGGCTGATCTCCTGCGTCTTCGCGGCGTTCATGTTGTACCGGCGGCGCGACATCAAACGCATGTTCGCCTATTCGTCGATCGAGCACATGGGCATCATCGTGTTCGCCTTCGGCATGGGTGGGCCGCTCGCCAATTTCGCCGGCCTGCTGCACATGACCATGCATTCGCTGACCAAGTCGGCGATCTTCTTTGCGGTCGGCCATATCGCGCAGGTCAAAGGCACGCAGAAGATCGCCGACATCAGCGGCCTCACCGTAACGCATCCGGTGCTCGGCTGGGGCCTCGTGCTCGGCGTGGTCGCGATCGCCGGCTTGCCGCCGCTCGGGATCTTCATGAGCGAATTCCTGGTGGTGAGTTCGACCTTCGGGCGCGCGCCGTGGCTGGTGCTGATTTTGGTATTCGGCATCCTGGTGGCGCTCGGCGCATTGTTCTGGCGCCTGGGCGCCGTCGCGTTCGGCGAGCCGCGCGGCTCCACGGCACCCGCCGAGGCTTCCTATGTGCCGATGTTCGCCCACCTCGCCATCGTTTTCATGGCCGGCATCTATCTGCCGCCGCCGCTGGTGGCGGGTTTCCAGAACGTCGCCAGGCTGCTCGGATGACGCCATGATCCTGCCGCGCACGACAGTGACCGAGGACGGCTGGCGCCAGGCGATCGAGCAGCTTGCCGCCGGCAGCCGCACGCTGCTCGGCCTCTGGGGCGATCCGCCCAACGTGCACATGGCGCTGCTCGACGAGGCGACGAGCGATATCGCGATCATCAGTTACGCCTGCGAGAACGGAACCTATCCAAGCGTCGGCGCCAGGCATCCTCCGGCTATCCGCCTCGAGCGCACCATCCGCGATCTTTATGCGCTGGACGCCGCCGACGCGGCCGACCGGCGGCCGTGGCTGGATCATGCACAGCCCTATTCATTCCTACAGTCCGAAGGCGAAAGCCTGCATCAGATCGCGGTCGGCCCGGTGCATGCCGGCATTATCGAGCCCGGGCACTTTCGCTTCACCGCCAATGGCGAGCACGTCGTGCGGCTCGAGCAGCGTCTCGGCTATGTGCACAAGGGAATCGAGCAACTGATGGCCGGTGCGACGCTTGACGCCGCGGGCAAGCTCGCCGCGCGCACCTCCGGCGACAGCACCGTGGCATATTCCTATGCGTTCGCCCTGGCGGTGGAAGCGGCGCTGCAAATCAAAGTGCCGCCCCGCGCCGTCTATCTGCGCGCCCTGATGGCCGAACTGGAGCGGCTGGCCAATCATTTCGGCGACATCGGCGCGATCTGCAATGACGCTTCGTTCGCCCTGATGCATGCGCAGACCGGGATCCTGCGCGAGCGCACACTGCGCGCGGCGGCTGCCTGCTTCGGCCATCGGCTGATGATGGACGTCGTCGTGCCGGGCGGCGTTGCGCGCGACATCGCGCCCGAAGGTGTTGCCACGGTGCGGGCCTTGGTGGCGAAGATCCGCAAGATATTTCCGCGCCTGATCGAACTTTACGACGATACGGCGTCGCTACAGGACCGCACCGTCACCACCGGCATCGTGCGCGCCGACTATGCGCGCCAGTTCGGCGCCGGCGGCTTCGTCGGACGCGCGTCGGGGCGCAGCTTCGATGCCCGCCGCACGATCGGTTATGCGCCCTACCCGGATCTCACCTTCGAGGTGCCGGTGCTGACCGACGGCGACGTCAACGCCCGCGTCTGGATCCGCATCCGCGAGGTCGAACAGAGCCTGGCGCTGATCGATCAGATCCTCAAGCTGCCCGACGGCGCAACGCTGACCGCGGTCTCATCCAACGACCAGGCGAGCGAAGGCCTCGCCCTCGTCGAAGCCTTCCGCGGCGACGTGCTGGTCTGGCTGCGGCTCGACGCCGGCAAAGTGGCCCGCTGTCACCTGCGCGATGCATCCTGGTTCCAATGGCCGCTGCTGGAAACCGCGGTCGAAGGCAACATCGTGGCGGATTTTCCGCTCTGCAATAAGTCGTTCAATTGTTCATATGCGGGGCATGACCTGTGAGCATGAACTCGGTGACACCGCAGCCCCGCTCATCCTCGCGCACGCGGGGATCCAGAGCATCAAACTTGGACCGGCGTATTTGGCCCTGGATTCCCGCGTGCGCGAGAATGAGCGGCATCATCGAGGCTTGATCATGCGCAGGACCTTGTTGGAAAGCCTGAACGGCGCGCTCACCGAGCCGGCGCCTGCGCCCGACGCAGCCGCGCTTGCCGAGCTGGCGCAAAGCGTCAATCGTGCCGCGCGCGCCCGGCTCGGGCGCTCGCTCTCCATCCGCCATGTCGATGCCGGCTCCTGCAACGCCTGCGAACTCGAGCTGCATGCGCTCAGCAATGCGTTCTACGATCTCGAACGCCTCGGCCTGCGCTTCGTCGCTTCGCCGCGCCACGCCGATGTGCTCACAGTGACCGGGCCCGTCACCCAGAACATGCGCGAGGCGCTCTTGCGCACCTACGAGGCCACGCCCGATCCGAAATGGGTCGTCGCGCTCGGCACCTGCGCGGCCGACGGCGGCCTCTTCGCCGCCAGCCCCGCGGTCATCGGCGGCGTGTCGGACGTCATCCCGGTCGACCTGCACATTCGCGGCTGCCCGCCGACGCCCACCGATATTCTGAAGGGGTTGATCGCGTTACTGGAAATGTAGGCCGCGTAGGGCGGATTAGGTCGAAGACCGTAATCCGCCGACAAACGGCCGAATGGGAAGTGGCGGATTACGCTTGCGCTAATCCGCCCTACAGCTGCTTGAGTATCGCTTCCGCGGTCATCAGGTCGAGATGCCCGCCGCCCGCGTTCTTGAAGAACGTGATGTCGGTGTCCTGGCGGCGGCCCGAAACCCTACCGCCGATCAGATCGTAGAGATCACCGCGCACATCGTTTTCCCGGATCGCTCCGCTGGCGATCGGGCTCAGGATATCCCCGACACCGTCGAAGGCCGACTCGCGCCGGTCCGTGAAAATGATCGAACGCCGTGCCGCCTCGTCGTCCGCCTCGCGAGTTTGCGGGTTATAGCCGCCGACAAGGTCCAGATGCGTGCCCGCGCGCAGCAGCGCGCCCTTGATCAGCGGCTCGCGTGAGCGGGTGCACGTCGTGATGAGGTCGGCCTTGGCGACAGCCGTGTCGAGGTCCTCGACCGCTTCGGCATCGATCGACTGGGCGCGCAGGCCGGCGGCTATCTCGACCGCCCGCTGGTGCGTTCTGTTCCAGATGCAGACCTTCTCCAGCGACGGACGCACCGCGCGGTGCGCGTGCACCAGCCTGGTCGACATCTCACCGGCGCCGACAATCAGGTGCATTCTCGGCGACGGCGGAGCCAGGACCCTGGCGCCGAGCGCCGAGTCAGCCGCGGTTCGCCAGTAGGTGAGCTCGGTGCCGTCGAGCACCGCGAGAGGCCGGCCGTTCGTGCCGTCGAAAATGACGCACACGGCTTGAACCGCCGGAAGGCTCCCGCCGTTCGGGTTCTCCGGAAAGCTCGTGATCAGTTTGCTCGCCATATAGCGGCCGGTATCGACCGCATTGCGCACGAAATAAAGCGCGCCCTCGCCGCCGAGAAACGCATCCTGAATTTCGATCTTCGGACGACGGTGGGCCGCTTCCAATGCATCGACGAGCAAGGGGAACGAAAGTACGCGCCGAATTTCCGCCGCATCGACAAAGCGCATGATCGTGCCCCATTGTTTCAAGACTCACCGTAGCGTAGGGCGGGCAAAGCGCGAAGCGCGTGCCCGCGTCGTCGGTCGGCGGGCCCGCCCTACGTCTCCAAGCATAGCCCGGGCTACGCACATGACCCCGCTAGGAATCAGCGCCTGCCACGACCGGCAACGTCTCGATCGACCTCAATCCGAGCCGCTTGCGCCAGCGAATTTGTGCGGGCTCGACCGCCAGCCGGAGCTTTGGCCAGCGCGTGAACAAGGCCTGTAGCGCACATATCCCCTCGATACGCGCAAGCTGATGGCCAAGACAGAAATGGATTCCGGTCCCGAACGAGATGTGCCGGTTCGGCCGCCGCTCGAGATCAAGCTGCTGCGGACACGCGTTTGCTTCCGGGTCCATGTTGGCGGCCGCCAGCATGACCATGATCCGATCACCCTTCTTCAGCCGAACGCCCTCGATCTCCACATCCCGTCGCACGACGCGAGGCTTTGAGAACTGCACCGGCGACACGAAGCGCAGGAACTCCTCGACCGCAAGGCCGGCCCGGCTCCAGTCCGCCGCCAGCCAAGCCCGCAGGCCGGGATCCTTCAGAAGCTCATAAACCGATCCGCTGATCAGGTGCGTCGTGGTTTCCGAGCCCGCGCCCAGGAGCAGGAAAACCATCGACACCATCTCGTTGCCGCTGATGCGCCCACCTTCCCGCTCGACCTGGACAAGCTCCGCGATCAATCCCTCGCCACCATGCCGGCGCACCACCGCCAAGCGGGCTTCCAGGTAGCGCTTCATGCGCCAAAGGCCCACGAGCATGCGCAGAACGCCGATCACAGTCGTGAGCTGCCCGGCTGAATTCGCCCAGGCGATGAATTTCGGTCGGTCGGCCGCCGGCAGGCCCAGCAACTCGCAGATGACCGACAGCGGCAGCGTCCGCGCATAGCGCTCGACGAGGTCGGCCGGGCTCCCGTCCGTGAACAATTCGCCTGCGAGATCGTCGGCGATCGCCCGGATACGCGGCTCCATGTCGAGCACCGCGCGGCGGCGGAACGCCTCGTCGACGATGTCGCGCAGCCGCGTGTGGTCTGGCTCATCCATGGTCAGCATGTTGTTGGCGAGCGTGGCGACGAAGGCCGGCATCCACCAGCGAAGGCTGCTAAGAGCACCGCCCTCCTTTCGCAGCGTGAAAGTCGCGCTATCCTTCAGTACACGCGCCGTCGTCTCATACGTCGTGGTGATCCACACCTTGCCGATAATCGGCAATCTGGTCGCGACGACCGGACCCGACGCCCTGAGCGTCGCGATGCTGGCGGCCGGATCGCGAAAGAACGCCTGGCTGGTGAAATCGACGTGCGGCGTCATGATTGGTCCCGCCCTGCTTGTTCGTTGGAGGCAAGATGGGGAACTGCGTCGCGAATGCAATACTGGTTAGCGGTTCTCGGTCACTTGGCGAACTCGCGCCGTGCCAACTCGGCACCGCGCGCCGCCGCGATGGTCTGCATGCGCAATCGCACCACGGGCGATAGCTCGCCCGACACGCTGATCGACCACGACGGAATTTCGCTGGCCCGATGACACGCCACCGCGCGGCCGTCAGGCAGTGCGACGAGCGACGGACGCTCCTCGCGGCAGCGTGCCACGGCATGACTGCAACGCGGATGAAACCGGCAACCAGACGGCGGATTGAGCGGGCTTGGCACGTCGCCCTGCGGAATTTCGCGCGGAGCGTTCTTCGTCACCTCCGGTCGCGGCACCGCGGAGAGCAGCGCCTGGGTATAAGGATGGCGCGGCGTGCCGATTACCGCGTGTTTGCTGCCGATCTCGACGATCTCGCCGAGATACATCACGGCGACACGATCCGCGATGTGGCGCACGACCGCGAGATCGTGCGAGATGAAGATATAGCTGAGCGAAAAGCGGCGCTTGAGATCGTTCAGCAGGTTGATCACATGCGCCTGGATCGACACGTCGAGCGCCGACACCGGCTCGTCGCACACGATCAGGTCCGGCTGGGTCGCCAGCGCGCGCGCGATCCCGATGCGCTGGCGCTGCCCGCCGGAGAATTCATGCGGATAACGCTCCGCATGATAGCCCGAGAGGCCGACGA
>WUUC01160756.1_pt1 | contig 10882 bp, 13 predicted proteins | sample 6278441 | NCBI WGS metagenome assembly WUUC01 (sample SAMN13675441, study PRJNA597444) | soil metagenome | isolation source: soil | place: USA: Washington | collected 2017-10 | reverse complement strand
GCTAGGTCGCAGGGTCTCTCAGACGTCGGCGCGTTGCACGGCAGGCAGGTTTGCAAACCGCGCGAGCGTGGTCAATTGGATTTAGCGAACTTGCGGCGTGGTTTCGCCAAGTAACACAGCAACCGGTGGTACCGGCAGAGGACTGTTACCCTGGAAGGCGCGGAGGCTTGCGGCTCGTCGGTACTCACGCTCGCCGCGGAAGTAGCAGACCCGCAGCGCTACCAAGCTTCCTGGGTACGTTTCGTTGCGACACTCCAGGTCGCCACGCGCGATGGCGGCGTTCACTGCGGCGTGTGCTTGCGCGTCCATCACCTTTTCTGCCGCGCTCTTCTGGTGCGCACACCCGAGAACGAACGCGAGCGGCATCGATAGCAGGGCCGTCCAGATTCCAGACCTCGCGGTCCCGATGGCTGTATCGCGTCCGGTCACAACGTCCATCCTTTGGCGGCCGGTGACTAGACGTCCGCAGGTATGATTTGTACGCGCGAGCGGCTGATTTATACAAGGCGTTCTTGAACCGACACACCACGTTCGACCGAGCGCGCATGTCCCTGGGGATAAAAACATATCCCGGTCAGAGACTTAGCACTCCCTCGGCCCCCTTACGGGTCGGGTAGTGATGCGCGCAACCACACGCCGCGAAACACATCCGCGGTTTCCGGGAGAGCCTTTGCAGCACCGTACGCGCAGCCGTACGGTGCTGCAAAGGCTTGCGTTACGAAAGAGCGCATGTTATTTAGAAAATAACGTGGCTGCTTCCGTAACTAAAATAAACATAGCCGTACGTCCCTACCTGGAGCAGTTGAAGACGTTGGCTTTCGTCGAAAGCGCAGAGGTCAAGCGCTCTGCCAGCGACGACGAACAGCTCACCCTCCATGTTGTCGCAAAGCGGAAAACGCACAGTTTCGAGCTCGGGCTGCTGCGCACTCACCTCAGCATGCCTGAAGTGGAGCGTTGGATTGGCAAGGCGCAGTCGCTCGGGAGAAAGCGGCCGCTGTTGCTGCTCGCTCCGTACGTCAGTCGACCCATGGGCGCACGGCTTCGTGAAGCAGGCGTTCGGTATCTCGATCAAGCCGGCAACATGCATTTTGTCCTGGGCGAGGGTGCCAAGGCCAAGGACTCCTTCGCCGCGCTCGTGGAAGGTAAACGCGCGCCTAAGGCGCTGCGTTCGGACGCTGCGTGGCGGGCACCCGGCTACCAGGTCTTGTTCGCCTTGCTCGTCAAGCCCGAGCTACTGGCCGCTCCCGTGCGTACCATCGCGGCCCAGGCAGGTGTCAGCACATCACCGGTTCTCCAGATCCAAAAGAAGCTGTTGCAGGCGGGCATTGCAGTGGCTCGGCGCGGAGAATGGCAGTGGACGCCGCGTGGACAGAGTAAGGCACGCGAGCTCTGGCTTCACGGTTACAACACGACCTTACGTCCTCACCTGCTCATCGGGCGCTATCGGGCGCGCACCCCCCTCGCACCTGAGCAACTCGAAAAAGTGGTCGAGAAAGCGCTGCACGGCGATGGGCCAGTGCGTTGGGGAGGCGCCGCTGCGGCTCAACGGCTGGATGGCTACTACCGCGGTGACCGCACCGTCGTACATATCGCGAATGGGGGGCTTACCGCTGCTTCCCTGGCCGGCACGCTTCGAATGGTCCCGGATCCAGAAGGTCCACTGCTCGTGCTCGGAATTCCTGGTCCTTGTGCGCTCGACTCGCCCAAACCAAATACCGTACATCCGTTGCTCGCTTGGGCAGAGCTCCTCGAGGAAGGGCACGACCGTGCGAGCGAGGCCGCTGAGCGTTTGGCGAGAACCTTTCTGCAGGACTCCCATGCTTAGCGAAGAACAGCGTGTTGCCTTCGCTTCCTTACGCGCGATTTGGCCCGAGCAACGCATCGTGCTCATTGGCGCCGGAGCATTACGCGCTCACGGAAAGCTCGTTCGCTTCACCGCAGACCTCGACGTGGCCATCGCGGTCGACGAGTCGGAGTATCCGGGCGAGCTGGCGGCCTTGCGGACTTGGAAGCGAGATCCCAAGCAGGACCAGCGCTGGGCTCACCAAAATGGTGTCGAAGTCGACATCATTGCTGCCGGCGCCGCGCTGTGTGCACGAGGCTATGTGACCTTACTGGGAGGTCGTCGTCTGAGCTTGGACGGCTTACCTGGACGAGACTCACGATTCCGACTTCGAGCGCATCCTGACCGCAATTCAGCAAGGGTACGTCGAGCCGTACACTGCGCAGGCTTTCCTGCTGGGTCAGGATGTCGCGAGCCACGAGGGTGGTGCACCCATCGCGCAAAGATTCATCAAGGCCCTGTCGACGACCCGTCGCTGGATGCTCACAGACATGCAAACGAAAGGCCCGGCGGCGATCAGCCGTGACGAAGCATTCGACAACATCTGGAAGAGCTTTGTGCAGGGCTTGGGTTTCGTGGACGGCGCGTCAGGTGCGACCTTACGGGTCTGAGTTTCTAGCTTGCGCGCGCGTAGCGGAACGACTGCATGACCAGCGGCACGTTGATCACAACCATGGCGACGAGCAGCACTGTCTGGGCGGCTTGCAGCGGCGGGGAGAGGTGAAACCCCTGACTCGCGATGTGCGAGAAGTTCGCTAGCATGAACAACGCCGCACCCGCGAAGTTAATCCAGCGGAAGGCCTTGCCCGAGAACACGACGCAGGCCGTGCCGAACATCGTAGGCACCACGTAAAAGATTGTCTTCAGCCAGAAGTTGCTCCATGGCACAACACCCTTGGAACCTTCGATCGTCACGTCCACGCCAAAGCGGATGGCAGACAGGTCATAGCTGGCGTGCAGGGACATCCCGACGACGAGCACGAGCCACAGGTACGCGATACGTAGCGAAGAGTCCGTCATGGTCGCGACGCTTGGAGCCCTCATGACTTCTCGGATGTACTCAAACGCTGCATGAACCACCATTGGTGGCCCTCTGGATCACGCGCGCCGTAAGTCTTGTCGCTCCAATAGTCATCGCCATAGTCGTCCACGCGCGGTTCGCGGTAGATCTCGGCGCCCGCTGCTTTGGCCCGAGCGTAGTGCGCGTCGACGTCATCGACATGAATGCACATCGCCTGCGTCACGGCGCCGATTGCTCGCGGACTCTTCTGATGCTTACGATAGCTCTCGTTGGTTTCATCCCAGTGGCCGGTTCCGCCCACCATGATCAAGCCTTCCCCGTAGGTGAGCTCCGAATGCTGAAGGATGCCTTCGTCATCCTCGACTTTGAGTCGGACCTCGAAACCAAAGGCTTTGCACAGCCAATCGATGGCTGCCTTCGGTTCGTCGTAAAAGATCGCTGACGAGATGCGCGGCCATCCTTGCGGCGCTGGCTTCATGGAAATGGCTCCTGTGAACTTGGTCAGAGTAACTATACTCGCGCGCGCTGCGTCGCCGCTTCTCACGAACCGAGAAAACGTTCGATCAGCGCGACGGTCAGAGGCGGCATCTCCTGCATCGGGTAGTGCCCAGACTCGGACAAAGACACGACCTGCAACTCAGCGCACAGCGGAGCGAGGTGCTGGCTGACCGCTTCGCGGCGCATCACCGGCATATCTTGCTCGCCGGTAATCGCGAGCACCGGAAGCGCGATAGAACGCTCGGGCTCGGGTAGACCCTCACACGCATACATGGGGATATAGGCAGCGGCCGCCGCTGCATCCGAAGTAGCGACGAAACGCTCGCTCTTGAAGCGCGCCCAACCGGCGGAAAGCCTACCTGTGCTGAAGCGCTGCCGTACCATCTCCGCGCGTGTACCCTCCGCGCCGGTGATCACCTGCAACTCGCGGACCGTCGCGTCGTCGGCACCAAAGCCTCGCGGAGGTGGGGGCGTGAGAAGCACGATACGCTCCAGGCGCGTGCAACGCTGCGCGAGGTGCATGGTGATCAACGTGCTCATGGAGTGGCCGACGAGCGAGAGACGCTCCCAGCGCAAATGTTCGATCAGCGCGAGCACATCGTCCGCTGCTTCGAGCAGCGTGAACTCTCCCGCTCGCCCACGCGAACGGCCGTAGCCACGCAGGTCGGCGAACACCCAGCTGAACTGCTGCGCGTCGAGGTAAGGTCGCGCTCCGTCCCAGCTCGACGTGTCGCACAGCCAGTCGTTGAGCACGAGCACGCGGGTGGGGCCGGAGCCGAGGGCTTCGTAGCCGAGGAGAGCTTGGGTCATCACCGCCGCGTCTATCACACGGACCACGAAGCGCGAGCAGGACGCTCTCGCATACTCGTTCGCGGAGATCTGTTCGACGTGCGGGCTGTCCGCTAAGGTGCAAAGTGAGATGACGATCGAGCTCATGGTTCGGTACGAGCGAGCACCCGATCTGGACTTGCTCAAGGAGCGCGTGCAGAGCTGCCTTCAGCAACGGCTCGGAGTGTGGTCCGTTCCCACGCTTTCTTACGCCGATGGATGGAGTGGCGAGCACGTGCACGAGGTCAACGTGTTCCTGCAGGCGGACCCGGACGTCCGCACCTGGCTCCTGGTCGCGCCTCTGGAGCGGCTGGACGAGGCGACGGAACCGGCTGAAAGCTGGGTCACTGTGGCATCAACCGGGACGGCACAGTCGCTCTTGCTCACGCTGGTGACGGCTCTCTGCCTTGCAGAGCTGGTCGGCGGACCCGTCACGGACGACGCGGGTCTGCTCGGCGGTGAGCGGCACGTCGCGCCAGACGCGATGCTGAAGCGGCTAGAGGCGTCGTGTCAGGGGCGCAAATTGGACCAAGCAGCAGCCTGTGTGGCGGAGACGCTCGGCGTGCGCGGCAGCTGAAGAGCAACATCCGCGGCGATCAAGGGCTCGGCGCACACATTTCACAACGTGCGGACAGCGGCGCGGACGCAGTCGCGTAGGAAGCCGTGGGCTGCGTCGCCTTCGTGACGGACGTGCCAGTGCATGGAGACGTCGAAACCGGGAAGTTCGAGAGGCGCCTTCACGATGCGCAGGCCGAGCTGTGGCGCCGCGCGACGAGCAACACGTTCGGCGATCGTAAGTACGAGATCGGTGCGCGCGACGACGAGTGGCGCCACGAGGAAGTGCGGAACGGTCACCGACACGCGGCGTTTCCGCCCAAGCTTGTTCAGCGCGCCGTCAACTACCCCTCGGCGCGTCTCTCCGCGTGGGGCGATCAGCACGTGGCCGAGTTCGCAAAACCGGTCGAGGGTCAAGCGCGAGCGTTTCAATGGGTGATCGCTGCGCACGAGGCATACGAAGCGCTCCTGAAAGAGCTGCTCGGCGCGTACGGAGCGGGAGTTGCCCACGGTGTAGTGAGGGGAGAGCTCGAGCTCGATCTCGCCGCGCTCGAGCGCTTCGGCGGCGGACACTGCCAGGCTCTTGAAGAAGATGTCGATGCCAGGTGCGCGCTCCTGCACGTGCGCGCACAGGGCGGGAGCGATCACGCTGCTCGTGTAATCGTCCGTGCCGATCGCGAAGGTACGCTGGGAGCTGTTCGGATCGAAGCGAGAGTCCTCGACGAGCGTCGCGCGCACGGCGTCGAGCGCAACGCGTACGCGCGCATGCAATGCTTCCGCGAATGGCGTCGGTACGAGCGCACGGCCGGAGCGTACGAGCAGCGGGTCGCGAAAGAGCTCGCGTAGTCGCGAGAGCGCATGGCTGGTAGCGGGCTGTGACAGCGAAAGCTGCCGCGCCGCCTCCGTGGTGCTGCGCGTGTTGAGCAGCGCCTCCACCACCACGAGCAGGTTCAAGTCCACGGCCGACAGATTCACATGCTGCATTCATGAAATGATAACAATGCATTGGCTGCATGCCACAGCGAGAAGCACAGTAAGCACATGACTGGCCCACGGGGCCGCTCTCGAAAGGATCACTGTCATGACCTACGTCGTCGCAGGTGTAACGGGAAATACGGGATCAGTGGTGGCCTCCACGCTGCTGCAGCAAAGAGCCAAGGTGCGTGTGCTCGTGCGGAGCGCAGAGAAGGGCGAGAGCTTCCGCGCGCAAGGGGCAGAGGTCGCGATCGCCGATTTGGCAGACGAAAGCGCGCTCACCCGTGCGCTCGAAGGAGTACAGGGCGCATATCTATTGCTGCCTCCGGTCCACTCGGAGAGCGTCTTGGCCGATCAAGCGAAGTTGACCGAGACCATGGCGAAAGCGATCGAGCGCGCGCGCGTGCCTCACGTCGTGTTTCTTTCCTCGATCGGTGCCCATCTTGCTGCGGGTACCGGCCCGATCATGGCCCTCCGTCACGCGGAACAGCGCTTGGGTCGCATCGCGGGGACCGTGTTCACGTTCCTGCGGCCTGCCTATTTCATGGAGAACTTCGGGAGCGCGTTGGAGGCGGTCGATCGTGGCGTATTTCAGACGTTCATCGATCCGCAGCGGAGGTTTCCCGTGATCGCGGCGGCAGACATCGGTAAGACCGCCGCGCGCTGTCTGGTGGAAGGTGCCTCCAAAAGCGACGTAATCGAGCTTTCCGGACCTGTGGACATGACTGTTCGAGAGGTCGCAAATGATTTTGCGAAAGTGCTCGGCAATTCGCTCGAAGTTGAAGTCGGTCCCGTGGCTGCGATACCAGATGCCCTCGCGAGCGCAGGCTCGAGCCGCGACCTCGGCCGACTTTACGCAGAGATGACCAGCGCGCTGAATGCTGGAACGCTTACCTATGAAGGTCGGCCACGCCTCGAGCGCGGCGCGACGCCGGTGAGCAGCGTCGCGAAGAAGCTGCTTGGCAAAGGTTGAGCGGGACGAGTTCCGAAGAGAACTTTGCAGCGGCGAACGACCACGCTTGCAAGCAGGCAGGGTAGGGGAGCGCGACGCCATGCTAGCGTGCCGTGATGGCGATCGACGGCAAGAACAACTCACCCGAGCGTGAGCAAACGGACGAAAGTCTGCGCACGGAGCGAGAGAGAACCGATAGCGCCCTCGCCGAACAGCAGGCGCGGGTAGAGGAAGATGCCGACGTCCTTGTGCAACGGGCGCGGGAGAACGCGGACGCCACGCTGACGGCAGCGCGAGGGCGAGCCGACGAGCGCCTCGAAACGCGTGGTGGTGATCATGGACAAGTCGTCACTCTCGTGGCGGAGCGTGCCCTCGAGGACGATGCCCTTCGCGACGAACGTGCTGCTGCAGACCAAAGCGTGCGTCAGGAGCGCACGGAAAACGCGAGGGCGCTCGCGCGTCTACTTCCCCTCGAGCGTCAAAAGACGGACCGCTACTTACTCACGGAACGGCTGCGCTCCGATGATGCCCTGGCTCACCGCGACGACTTTCTGGGCATTGTGAGCCACGATCTACGTAACCTCCTCGGAGGCATCGTGATGAGCGCACAACTGCTTACTGACTGTGCCGCCGATCACGAGGGAAGCGAGCAGACCATCGAAGGAGGTCAGCGCATCCAACGCTATGCGGCACGCATGCACCGCCTCATCGGAGACCTGGTGGACGTGGCAAGCATCGATGCCGGGAAGCTTTCTGTGACACCGTCGAGGTCCGACGCGACTGCCACGATTGCCGAAGCCGTCGACATGTTCCGGGCGTCCGCGGAGGCGAAAGGAGTGGCTCTGATCGCGGACGTCAGTGGGCCCTCTGTCCGAGCGAACTTCGATCGCGAGCGCATTCTTCAAGTGCTCGCCAATCTGATTACGAACTCTATCAAGTTCACACCCAGCGCCGGCACGATCCGGGTTCGCGGCGAGCGTACTGGCGACGACTTGCTGTTCTCGGTGACGGACACCGGTAAGGGGATCCCCGCGCCCATGCTTCAGGTCGTCTTCGAACGGTTTTGGCAGGTAGGAAAGAGCGATCGGCGGGGGCTTGGGCTCGGGCTCTATATCTCCAAGTGCCTTGTGGAAGCACACGGCGGCCGGATCTGGGCCGAGAGTGTGGTCGAACGAGGGACAAAGATCGCTTTTGCGCTGCCCATCGCTTGACTGCGGAACGTCCCGCCGCTTTTGCCTCGGTACCCCTTGGAAGATGCGGTCGTCACACCGCGGCGACGGGACAACTTGCCATGCGGTGGGCGTACGCTGCCCGGGCCCACGTGAACCTCGCAGGGTCAAATGAAAGACGAAGGCTGTTTTTATAGCTCGGGCCTAAGCGGTACGCTTCCTGCATCTCGCGTTTCGTCCGGCTCGACGATCCTTCGTCCTTGACCAGACGTCGGAGTCGCCACAGCGGCTCCTTTTCAGCACGACGCACACAGCTCCGCGTTAAACGCGGGCGGTAGCTTCGTGTCCTTCATGCAAGCCCAAGGGGGGCGTAACATGCTTCGACTGACTGGTCCGATTCGGTTCATGACACGACTTACTGTTCTGCTTTGTCTCGCATCCTGCGGAGACGACAATACGACGCCTCGGAACGACGCAGGCAATGACAACGGCAACGGAGGTAACGCGGGAAGCAACGCGAGTACAGGTACGAACGACGGCTCAGAAGACGATGGCGGCCAACAGGGCTCGGGCGGCAGTGACGGCACGAACGGCGATGACGACGAGGATGCGGGAACGCCAACGCCAGATACGACGGCCCCGACCGTGATCTCGAGCGATCCACAAGATAAAGCCACGGGTACATCCAGTGCCGCGGAAATCATGGTGAACTTCAGTGAGGCGATGGCGGCGTCAACCATCACGGCCACCACGTTTAGTCTGGCGCAAGGGTCCACGGCCATCGCCGGAACCGTCGCTTACTTCAGAACGACTGCCAGCTTCAAACCCACCAACAACCTTACGGCTGGCACGGAGTACACGGCCACGTTGACAACCGAGGCCGAGGATCTTGCCGGTAACGCGCTCAAGGACACGCACGTATGGAGCTTTACGACGGATATCATGGCGCGGCTCGGGCCGGCACCTGTGTCGCTGGGAGCGGCCGGCGCGTACATCATTCTCGCCAAATCAGCCGTGACCAACGTACCGACGTCGAAGCTGACCGGAGACATCGGAATCAGTCCCGCTGCTGCCACTTTCATCACTGGCTTTTCGTTGACGCGAGCGGGCACCAAGTGGACTTCCTCGCAGATCACTGGAAGCGCGTACGCGGCCAACAATGATGCTCCGACCCCCAAGAATCTCACCACTGCGGTCGGCAACATGGAGACCGCCTATACGGATGCAGCCAGCCGACCCACGCCCACGGTCCTCAATGCAGGCGCTGGCACAATCGGCGGGATGACGCTCGTACCTGGCCTATACAAGTGGACCTCGTCCGTGACGATCCCGACCGACCTTACTCTTGCCGGCGGCGCGAACGACGTATGGATCTTTCAGATCGATGGCGATCTGAAGCTGAGCGCCGCCACCCGCGTTATTCTCAGCGGCGGCGCGCAGGCGAAGAACATCGTCTGGCAGGTGGCTGGCCTGGTCGACTTGGCAACCACGGCTCATGCCGAGGGTGTCATCCTCTGCAAGACCGCGATCAATCTCGGCACGGGTGCCTCGATCAACGGCAGGCTGCTGGCGCAGACGGCAGTCACTCTTGCCGGCGCGACTGTCGTCACTCCGTAGGTTCGTGAACGGGGGCGTTCAGAAGCTTTCTGTGCGTTCTCGGCACGTTGCGCACGCTGAAACGCCGTCAGCTCGGCAGAGCCTTGACGATTCCTTCGGTTAGTGGCAACTAACGTTAGTGCTGACTAACGGAGGATGTGTGCAGCCCAAGACGCACTTGCCCATCAAGCTCTTCGTCTTTCCGCCCATGTTCGAGATTCCGAACCTGAGCCCGTTCTGTTGCAAGCTCGAGACTTGGCTGCGCATCGCTCAGGTGCCGTATCAAGTGGTCGAGCTGCGCGATCCTCGCTCGGCACCCCGCAAGAAGCTGCCGTTCATCGAGGAGAACGGGGTTCGCATCGCAGATTCCTCCGTCATCATCGACCACTTGTCTCGCACGCGCGAGATCGATCTGGACGCGAATCTGACGCCAGCGCAACGCACTACGTCGCTCTTCGTGAAGCGGACGCTCGAGGACCACTACGCCTTCGCGGTGGCCTATACGCATCTCTTGAGCGACGCCGGCGCCAAGCACACGCGTTCTCCCTTCGACGCTTTGCCTTCCTTGCTGCGGCCGCTGATCGAACGAGTTGTGCAGAAGAGCGTCAAGCGAGTGCTCTGGAACCAAGGCATTTTGCGTGCACCTCACGATGGGATCATCGCGAGCGCCATGGATGATTGGCGTGCCGTGGTGGATGTGATGTCCGCTGAGGCATTCTTCTTTGGCGAGCAGGTCACAAACCTCGATGCGACGGTATTTGGAATGCTTGCGCCCACCGTGCTGACTCCCATCGACACACCCATACGCGCGTTCCTGCGTTCGCAACCGAAGGTGCTCCAGTACGCCGAGCGCATGCGGTCTCGCTACTTTCCAGAGCTCGCGCCTGCGCAAAGAAAACTTGAACCAGAAGCCTCGTTGGCTCAGCCGATGGCGTAAGAGGCGGCATGGCTGCACATGCACATGCTGAGCGCGTGCTCGATGCGTTGGGAGATCCGACGCGGCGGGCGGTGTTCTTTCGTTTGCGAGGGCGTGCGCGTTCGGTGGGCGACATCGCCGAGGGATTGAAAGTCACGAGATCGGCAGTTTCCCAGCACCTCAAAGTCCTCAAAGACGCACGACTCGTGACCGCTCGCGCCGAGGGCACGCGTCGTCTGTACGCGGTCGATCCCAAAGGAATCGGAGCCGTTCGCGATTGGCTCGACGGTTTCTGGGACGAAGCATTGGCGGCTTTCAAAGCGGCTGCCGAGCACGAAGCGGTAAAAGAGAGGAAAGCGAGATGACTACAGAGCAGCGCTCCGACGCAGAAGACCCCAACGTGGTCATGAAAGCGATTCTGGTGCAGGCACCCCAGGCGATCGCCTGGCGCGTCTTCAAGCAAGACATGACCAAGTGGTGGCCGCTCGCCAGCTACAAGATCGGGCAAGCGACAGCGGTCGCCGCCATC
>WUUC01000422.1_pt1 | contig 10882 bp, 9 predicted proteins | sample 6278441 | NCBI WGS metagenome assembly WUUC01 (sample SAMN13675441, study PRJNA597444) | soil metagenome | isolation source: soil | place: USA: Washington | collected 2017-10 | reverse complement strand
CCGTGCCGGCCGCTGTCGCGCGACCTGCAGGGGAGACAAAAAATTCACGCCCAGCTGTCTGGGCATTCAAGCTCGAGGAAGTGAAGATCGGAAGTGCAAGAGCGATAAGGGCGCCAGCTATTGCGCTCGATTGCAAAACCCGCCGATTGAGATAGCTGGACCACACATGTCGCGTTAAACGCATGAGAAACCTCAAAAATTAAATGAATATGTCGGCCGAGGGGGGCGTCGGACGAGTGACTGACCGAAGGCGCAGCAAGAATGGGACCAGCCCAAAACGTTCGATTATTGGCCCCTTCGCGGTTTTTCGCTCAGGGGCCGGATAACAAGTTCGAGCTAGAAATTACGCGGTGAGAACCTATGACCCACATCGTTCCTTTCTATAGACCCGAGATTGGCACTGCGGAGATCGAGGAGGTCGTCGCGACACTCCAAAGCGGCTGGCTGACGACAGGACCCAAAGTCCAGCAGTTCGAGCGCGAGTTTGCCGAGAGCGTTGGCGCTCGGTTCAGCGTGGCCGTGAACTCGTGCACTGCCGCTCTTCACTTGGCCGTCGAGAGCCTCGGGCTCAAGCCTGGTCAGGGTGTGTTGGTACCCACGCTCACGTTTGCGGCGACTGCGGAGATCGTCCGGTACTTGCAGGCTGTTCCAATTCTTATCGACTGCGATCCGATGACACTGCAGATGAATCTGGCAGACGCGGCGTCTGTGCTCGCGGGTGCGCGACCGCCATTGCCGAATCATCGGAGGGAAGACGTTCCGATAGTCGGGATCATTCCAGTCCATGTCGGTGGCTGCATGATGAACGTCGATGAAATTCGACGCGTGGCCACCGCTCACAACTTGTGGGTCGTCGAGGATGCTGCTCACGCGTACCCCGCGGCGTGGCGGCCAGACGCCACTTCGCCCTGGACGCGATGTGGAGAGCGCACTTCCGACGTCAGCTGTTTTTCATTCTACGCAAATAAGACGATTACCACCGGCGAGGGAGGGATGGCGGTGACCGATGATGAGGCGTTGGCGGCTCGGATGCGCATGATGTCACTGCACGGCCTGTCCAGCGACGCCTGGGGTCGATACTCAGGGGGCGGATCATGGGACTACCGGATCGCGGCACCCGGCTATAAATACAACCTTACCGATGTGGCCGGCGCGATCGGCATTCATCAACGGCGCAAAGCCGAAGCAATGCGGCGCGCCCGCGAAGCTGTCGCTCGCCGATATCTCGAAGCTCTGCGCGAGATCGAGGAGCTGGAATTGCCGTATGTGGATCCGAATTGCCTGCATGCCTGGCATCTGTTCCCGATTCGACTTCGCCTGGAGCGTTTGACAGTCGATCGCGCCACTTTCATACAACTGCTAGGGCGCTCGGGCGTCGGTTGTTCCGTGCACTGGCGGCCATTGCACCTGCATCCGTATTACGCCGACACGTTCGGCTACAAACCGTCGGATCTCCCCGCCGCCACCTCGACGTGGCCTCGACTCGTTTCATTACCCATTTTTTCGAGCATGACGGATTTTGAGGTCGACCATGTGATCGCCTCAGTCCGCGCGATCATTTCTGCGCACCGGCCGGAGATGGTTGCGATGCCGAGCCAGTCTACTCACACGCACCGCGCGAACGCCCGCTAACTCCGAGCGGACCATTCGACGCCTTATTGGACCCACGTTTCGATCGAGCGACCTGTGCTCGAAAAGTCCCCCATCATGAACATGCAAAGATTCGCTCCAAGACTGACTCGGATCGTCCTGGGTTACCGGCGCGGGCTGGTGATCGTGGTACAACTCTCGCTCGCGGCCTTGTGCAACTACCTGGCCCTTCTCCTTCGGTTTGATGGCGAGATCCCGCCGGATGAAACCGCCCTGTACTACCAGATGCTGCCCTGGCTGCTCTCCATTCGCGGCCTGATTTTCATACCGTTCCGCCTCTATGAGGGATTGTGGCGCTATACGGGAATGTGGGATCTGCGCAACATCGCTGGCGCAATCGCCACGAGCACGGTCGCCTTTTACGTGCTGGTGCACTGGCTGTTCGGGGCGACTATTTATCCGCGATCGGTGTTCATCATCGACGCTCTCCTGCTCGGGGTCAGCCTTGGCGCCATTCGCCTCGGCCCGAGGGCCTTACAGGAATTCCGTCGTCCGAAACATGAGAACCGCGTGCTGATCTATGGCGCCGGCGACGCCGGTGAAATGATCGTGCGCGATATGAAGAAAAATGAAGCGTCCCAGTACGAACCGATCGGCTTCATTGACGACGATCCGGAGAAGCTCGGTGAGCGGATCCATGGCGTCCGTGTGCTCGGCACCAGGCACGATTTGGCACGCATTGTCGAGACCGAGAGGCCGCGCGAACTGCTCGTGGCGCTTCCGCGGGCGAACGCCGCGCTCATGCGCAAGATCGTCAGCACGCTGGAACCGTACAAGATTCCGATCACGACTTTGCCGAGCCTCGACGACATCGCGAACGGTCGCGTTGGAGTAGGTCAGATACGCAGTCTGTCAATCAGCGATCTGTTGCCGCGTGCCGCCAGGGGTCTTGACCTGGGTCCCGTCCTGGACCTGATTGCGAATCGCCGTGTGCTGGTCACCGGCGCAGGGGGATCAATCGGATCCGAGCTCTGCCGCCAAATTGCGGCTCTGAAGCCGGCGAACCTCATGCTCTACGAGCGCTACGAAAACGGTTTATATGCGATCGTGAACGATCTGCAGGATCATCATTCGGGCGTCCAGATACAGGCATTCATCGGCGACGTCACGGACATTAATCGGCTGAACCGAGTGATGCAGGAGGGGCGACCGCACGTAGTGCTGCACGCCGCGGCGCACAAGCACGTACCTCTCATGGAGTTCAATGCCTGCGAAGCCGTCAAGAACAATGTGATTGGAACGCTCGTCGTGGCACAGGCTGCTGAACGTCACGGAGCTGAGCGCTTCATCTTAATCTCCACGGACAAGGCGGTTCACCCTTCGAGCGTAATGGGTGCCACCAAGCGAGTCGCGGAACTGGTGGTGCGAGCGATGGCACCTCATGCGGCGACGCACTTTGCGGCCGTTCGGTTCGGGAATGTTCTTGGCAGTAATGGGAGCGTCGTGCTTCGCTTCCTGGAGCAGATCAAGGCCGGCGGTCCTGTGACGGTCACTCATCCCGAGATCCTGCGTTATTTCATGCTGATTCCTGAGGCCGTGCAGCTCGTGCTCCGGGCAGCGGCGCTCGCACCGGCCGGTGATATGTTCGTGCTCGACATGGGCGATCCAATCAAGGTCGTCGATCTGGCCCGTAACGTGATTCGTCTCTCGGGCCACGTGCCGGACGAAGAAATTCCCATCGAGTACATCGGCCTCCGTCCTGGTGAGAAATTATTCGAGGAGCTCGTGAGTGCCGATGAAACGCTGGTGCCGTCCGCCGTCGCGGGCATCCTGCGCGTCGACGCTCCGCCACTGCACGACCGGGAAGAGCTGGTCAATCAAATCACCGAGCTGGGATGCATGGCGGCCGAGGGGCGCAGCGAGGCCGTCGTACAGCAGCTCGCGCGGATCGTGCCGACATTCAGTCCCATGTCGCTTCAGATGGATGGGGCACCGCGTCTCGAGCGGCGGACGGATACAGCGTCGGATCGGCGGCAGCGGCGGCTCGGCGGGCGGCGTCTCACCGACGTCGTCGAAACGTACGCGACTGCGTCGGCGCAGGAAACCAACTTGCAAGGCGTCTAGAAGTATCAAGCAGGAGTAACAATCAGGAGTGACTGAAAGGCTCAGGGCTGCCGGCCCTGGGCCTTTTCTTTTTGAGGGTAGGGAGGTCTTTACGCGATCGTTCAGTCGATTACGAAACCGTCTCACACTTTCGTTACTGCTCAATATTTCGTGCGTGTTGCGGCGTCACGTGGGTTGGTCCACCTTTTGCCCTTATCTCCCTAGTCATGAAGCGCTGGATCCGACGCGTAATGCGGCGATTGGGCATTCCCCTGCCGTTCTCCGACGTCATTTGTGCCGAGTACCTGAAATCGATATGCATCGACGCGGGTTGGAAGGCCAAGGTGCTTGTCCGTCAGAAACTTGTGTTCCTGGACGTCCCGGAACTCGGCGATCTTCGCGATACGTGTCCCGTCGATAAAGAAACCACGTTCGAAAATTTCATCATTCAATCACCCGACTCGGTGGAGATCGGGCGCCGTCGACTCGGACGCAGTGCGATCGTGGTGGATTGGGAACCCCGCTCGCGCATCACCCCCTACGCACTCTACGAGCATGAGCACAGTTGGTTTCCGATGGGGTCGTACGAGCAGCTCTCGCTCTCTACGGAGTTTCAGTGCGAGGCGAGGACCGGTCTGTTCGTGTTCGAGATGCTCACCCCTCAATCGTTCGAGACCGCTGTCGTCTTCGAAAGACCGCGCTGGACTCTGCTCAATACCGAAAAACGACTCGTCAAATACGCGATGAAACAGATCGAGGCTGGAGCTGAGCGGCCGAGCATTCTCGACAACGGCCAGCGGCTCGAGTGGAGAATTCTTGGACCGAAGATGGGTACGCGGTATATTTGCGTCGTCTTCCATCAGAACGGAATTATTCTGTGGAAGGATCGCTTCAAGAAAACGTCGCTTCTGGGCGGCATGCGGCAGCTCGTCGCCCGCCTGGTCCCCAGATAAGGAACGGCTTTGCGTCCGATAGACGTACTGCATCCGCAGTACTCGATCAGCCCCGCAAGTCGGCATCGTACTACGCAAGATCAATAGACCGGTAAGACCCCCCTTTATAGCCTCCTGCTTCTCCCGCCAGTGATCCACAGGACGGGAAAAGGAGCGATGTCCAATGGAAAGATCCGCCACGGTGCCCTCGGAGTTGTGCTCGTTGTCAGCTGCTTGATGGGTCCGTTGGTGGAGCAGGTGATCGAGCGAAATTACTATGCGCATCGTGCTCTTTGTCATGCTCGAGATCGCACGCGCTTCAAGGCCAGCGTTGGCGAAGCGACGCTCGTGCGCTGATGAACGGGCTCGCCGACGCGATTGAAGCTCAGGGCTGACGGGCGCGCCGCCTTGTCAGCCTTCTTTCTGGAGGATCTTCTGGCACCGACAGTTGGAGCGGAATAGGCCGCGGCTTTCACGAGAACCCTGGACAATATCACTCACTCGCTCGTCGGTATTGCTCTCGCTGATCTTTTAATGCCCGGGGGCGCAACCAAATCCAAGCGACGCCTGGCATCCGGCGCGGGGACCATTGCTGCGAATCTACCGGACCTGGACCTCGTGTACACGAGCGTCACGCCAGCTCCGTTGGGTTATCTTCTCCATCATCGCGGACACACGCACACAGTTGCAGGCCTCGCCGTGCTTGCTGGGGCGCTTGTACTGGCCTACCGATTGCTGCCTCCGGTACGCAACCTGCGAACGCGTGAACGCCTGCGGCTCTGGACGCTCATTGTGGCGGCGCTGGCGACGCACGTCTTGCTCGATGCGCTGAACAGCTACGGGGTGCATCCGTTTTGGCCAATCGATCCGAATTGGTATTACGGAGATGCCGTTTTCATTTTTGAGCCGTCGCTGTGGGTTTTGCTGGGACTGGCGGTGGCCTTCAACGGCCAACGAAGAACAAGGTTCCTTACGACCCTTCCGGTTCTGATCTTTCCCGTGACGATGGCGTCGATGGGCGTCATCCCCATCGAGGCACTCGCGTCAATCGGGAGCGTGGCAGTGCCGTATGTGTGGATGATGCGACGACTGTCGCCGCGGGCAAGAGCAGGGATCGCACTGACGGCCAGCATGTTGGTGATCGCCACACTCGTGCCAATTTCGCGTGCGGCTCGACACTCCGCCGTCGGTGCGTTGGCGCCGCACCTGCGTGGCCGCCTCGTCGACGTCATCATGACGCCAAATCCCGCCTCTCCTTTGTGCTGGGCGGTGATTGGCATCGAGCTCGATGAGGCTGGAGGGCGGTACGTCCTGTGGCGCGGAACATTGTCTCTCGCCCCGTCGTGGAAAGCTCCAACGGCATGCGCCTCACACCGATTCGACGGAACGCCCGACGCGCGTATCATCGGCAACGGCCGGTTCGCCGTAGGGGACGAGATTGGCCAGTCGCTCGACACGCTGCGCGACCTAAACCGGAGCGACTGCTGGGTTCGCGCGTGGCTCCAGTTCGGGCGTGCGCCTGTGATCGCACCGAGAGAAATCTTCGATCTGCGGTTCGGCGAACGCGTCGGTCAGAACTTTACCCTCATGAGGCTGGCTGGCGACAGCCACGCGTCAAGGTGTCCGCCGAACGCCACCAATTGGGGTGTACCTCGCGCAGATCTGCTCTCCCGGTAAACGTCGATCGTGAATGTGGTATCACGAACATACACAAACGGCCGTCTATCCCGCTCATTTGGTGGCACATCGCTTGCTCGCCGCAGAACCCTTCAGGAGCGACGTTCGCTCACAAGGAGGAGTTCGTATGCGATTTTTCGAGAGAGCGCTTGCAATGATGCTGAGCTTGGTCCTGTTGGGACCGAGCGTGAGCGCCCAGCAACCGCATGTTGTCGACCCGGCCGCCGTCGATCAGGCCCTTAGCGAGATCGCGCAGGACACCGCAGCGAAGAGACAAACCATTCTCACGGCGCTGCGTCAGACGCAGGTGACAGAGGTGGCTCAAAGCCTCGGCCTGGATCCCGCGAGGGCCGAAGCGGCGGTCAGTTCGCTCGACGGCGTCATGCTGGATAAGCTTGCCGCCCAGGCGCAGCAGGTGAACGATGCAATCGCCGGAGGGCAGACCATTCGGTTGAACATCCTCTGGGTCATCCTGGGATTGCTCGTTCTGATCCTCATCATCGTTGCGGCGTAATCGATGCCTATCCCCAGGGCGATCTTCATCTGCGCACTGCTGGCGGTTCTGTTCTGCCCACGCCCAACCGGCGCTGAGCAACGGAGCCGCCTGCTCGATGTGCCGTTCGTGCCACAGAGTGAAGCACTATGCGGTGGCGCCGCAGCCGCAATGGTGTTTCGCTATTGGCGCGACGTTCCGTTGTACGCCGAGGATTTTGCATCCCTGGTAGACGACGGTGCTGAAGGCATCCGGGTGGGAGATCTGACGCGCGCCGTCCGCGAGCGGGGATGGCGCGCGTTTTCTTTCAGCGGGACCGCGTCTGATCTCCGGCAACATGTGGAGCAAGGCCGTCCGGTGATCGCTCTGATCGAGGATCGACCGGGGCGATATCACTATGTTGTCGTGGTGGCGTGGGTCACGAATCGAATTGTTTTTCACGATCCGGCCCGCGGGCCGTTTCGCACGATCGACGACCAGGCATTCGATCGCGCTTGGGCGGTTTCGAATCGTACGGCACTGCTTATCCTGCCGGAACCGGACGCGTCCGGCGAAACGACCTCCGAAATGACTCCAGGCGATTCGAGCGCACCGGACTGGTGCGCGGGCGCCGTTCACGAGGCCGTGCAGATCGCACGCGCCGGTGACCTGACGACAGCAGAAGTGCTGCTCTCTCTCGTCGACCAGACGTGTCCAGCGTCCAGTGCAGGGGCGCGCGAGTTGGCGGGGATACGCCTACTTCAACGTCGGTGGGACGATACTGTCGCACTCGCCGAACGGGCAGTGGCGCGCGATCCCTCCGATATGCACGCCTGGCAGTTGCTCGCAACGGCGCGCTTTCGGCGCGGCGACGCAGATGGAGCACTGCGCGCGTGGAATTCGCGACAGGAGCCACGTGTCGACTTGGCGCAAGTTCAAGGTCTCGATCGCACCCACCATCAGGTTGTTTCGGAGCTGTTGAATGTGCGCTCCCAGTCTCTACTCACGGCCGACCAGCTGGCGCGCGCGGAGCGTCGAGTGGCAGACGTGCCGGCACTGCGGATGTCCCGCGTGAGTTATTCGCCCCGTGCAAATGGTCTGGCCACTGTGAATGTGGCGGTGGTCGAACGCCCTCTCTTCCCGCGGACGTTGCCAGACGCGCTCATAGCGGGACTGCATGCGGCGACGGCACGCGAGATACGGCTCGAGGTCGCCAGTCCCACGGGAAACGGCGAGCTTTGGGTAGGGAAATGGCGATGGTGGGCACACCGCCCTCGGCTCGCGCTGTCCGTCGCGATGCCCAAGCTGGGCCGCTGGACAGGCTTGTGGCGTCTCGACGCCGAATGGGAACAGGAGAGGTACGGACTTCACGACCGGCTGATTCCCAGCGATCGACGGCGGGCGGCGGTGACATTTGGCGATTGGCACTCCGGCTCTTTCCGTTGGGAGGTAAGCGGTGCTTTTGAGAACTGGAATGGACTCGGCAGATACTTCTCGACTGGCAGCGCGATCGAACGCAGGCTCTTTGATGATCAACTTGCGCTGCGCGTCGAAGGCACGCTCTGGCCGTCTGTCAGTCGCTCTAAGAGTTTTGGATTCGCCGGAGTTTCCTCGGCATGGCGCTCCGACCCCAACCGGCGCGCCTCTTTCACTGTGCTCACAGGCGTGCAAACGGTAAGCGCGAGCGCACCGTTCGCGTTATGGCCCGCCGCCGATACCGGTCATGTACGCGCGGCCCTGCTTCGCGCTCATCCTCTTATGAATGGCGGATCGATTCGCGCGTCGGCATTGGGCAGACGGCTGGCGCACTCAACAGCGGAATTTCAAAGAGATTTGGCGACCTACGCGGTTGCTCAGCTTCGATGGGCGGTATTCATCGACGCGGCTCGGCAAGAGCGAATGGTGGCGGCAATTGCGGCAACGACCCACGTCGATATCGGCGCCGGTGTTCGGGCGCGGCTGCCCGCCGCGCCCGGTGCTCTGCGGGTTGATGTTGCGCGCGGAATGCGAGACGGCAACCTTGCGGTGTCAGCTGCGTGGGAGCGGAACTGGCCCGGGTGGTAGCGAGCGCGGGTCCCTTGATTTATTTCCACGTCACTTCCATGCCGAAGAAGTGCAGGAATACTTCGCGGTTCGGCCGGTTCTTCGCGTTGGTCTGCGGGCTGCGAATGTAGAAATCGATCTGCTGCGTCGCCGGGTTCACCTCGCCGGCCGGCAGTCTCTTTCCAGCCATCGGGTAATTCACCTGCAGCGTCTTTCGATCGCGGATGCCCTGCGTCACCATGAAATGGACTTCGTAGTTGTCGTAAAGCGGCTTGCCGTTCAACGTGGCGTGGCCGTATCCCCAACCCGCGAGGTAGACAAACGTTTTTGGCCAATTGTTGTCGCCGCAACCCGAGTCGGTGCCGTGCTCATGTAGAAAACCGACGATCCCCCCGTTCTGGCACGGGTTGAACTCGTGAAACTTGTCGATGGCGAGCATGAGATCGCCTTCGGGAATCTTGAGCCTCGCCTCGAACTTTCCCGTGTTCTTCAAATCGTCAACATCGATGTCGACGCTGCCGGGGACAGGTTTGACGTTCACGGCGTCGTTGCCGAGGTGATCCCATCCCGGCGGGTCGTTCAGTCCGCCGACCATGTGGATGCGGCTGGCCGAGATAATGTAATGGCCGTCATAAAGATCGTGCTGTTCGGGCGCGAACATGGCGATCTGGGCGCCGGGTTGCTGCCGCGGGTTGTGTTGAGCCGGCGGCGCCGGCTGCTGGGCAGAGAGGGACGCACCAACCACAAGGAGGGTAAACAAAATCTGGCTTCGCATACACCCATCATATATATACTGCCGCGCATGAGGCACACATTGCTTGTTGCGCTGGTCGCCGTACCCTCCCTTCTCGCACAGTCGCTTGTTGCGCCCGTCAACGATCTGCCCAACCCGTATCGGACCGCCGAAAATGTTTTCAAACTGCCGGATGGCCGCACGTGGGGATCGGTCAGCACCGTCGAGCCTGACCGCGACGGCCGGTCGATTTGGATTGTCGACCGGTGCGGCGCGAACTCCTGCGTCGGCTCCAATCTGCCGGTCGTGATGAAGTTCGACGAGAACGGGAAGCTGGTGACAAGTTTCGGTGGTGGCATGTTCGTGTTTCCACACGGGATCCATGTCGACTCCCAGGGTAACGTTTGGGTCGTCGACGGACTGCCGCCTGGCGCGGGTCGAGGTGGCGCGCCACCGCCCGCGGGCGGTCATCACATCGTGAAGTTCAGCCCGGATGGGAAAGTCCTGTTGCGCCTGGGTATGCCAGGGATGACCGGAGCTGACGCGATGCATTTCAACCAGCCCTCGGACGTCATCACATCGCCGAACGGCGATATCTTTGTGGCCGACGGACACGGCGGCAACAGTAACGCGCGAATCGTGAAGTACACCCGTGACGGGAAGTTCATCAAAGAGTTCGGCAAAAAGGGAACGGCACCTGGCGAGCTCGATACGCCTCATGCGCTGGCGATGGATTCCAAGGGACGGTTGTTCGTGGCCGATCGCAATAACAACCGGATTCAGATCTACGACCAGGACGGAAACTTTCTGGATCAGTGGCACCAGTTCAGCCGGCCAAGCGGCATCTACATCGACAGGAACGATGTGATCTATGTCGCCGATTCCGAGTCGAACAAATCGCGCAAGCATTCCGAATGGAAGCGTGGCATCCGTATCGGCAGCGCGCGCGACGGCAAGGTGACCGCGTTCATTCCCGACGACAATCCCAGTGTCGACGAAGGCCCACTTGCCGGCACGAGCGGACCTGAAGGTGTTGCGGCCGACGCTCAAGGGAACGTCTACGGCGCCGAGGTGGGGCAGAAGGGGATCAAGAAGTACGCGCGCAAGTAAGGAATTCCGATCCGCGCTCGTCGTTGGGGCAGTTTTCGTTTGCGTCGCGACAACGGGTACCAAACAACGGGCGTTCGAACCAAGCGTCTGCGGGCCGATCGGAAAACCGCAGCTGTTGAACAGTGTGCCGGAAGCGAGCGGTATCGCGGTCTCTCAGCGCGTGCCCGGACTGGTCTGGACGCACAACGATTCTGGCGAGCCGCTGCTGTTCGGATTCGGCCG
>WUUC01186137.1_pt1 | contig 10883 bp, 10 predicted proteins | sample 6278441 | NCBI WGS metagenome assembly WUUC01 (sample SAMN13675441, study PRJNA597444) | soil metagenome | isolation source: soil | place: USA: Washington | collected 2017-10 | reverse complement strand
GCGAAGGCCGCATTCAGTTCTTCTTGTCCGAGCACGCGAGGCGGCACGGCGTCTGGATCGTAGGTGGCACGCTGCCCTTGGAATGCCCCGATCCCGGTCGGATCGCCGCGGCCTGCTTGCTGTTCGATGACCGCGGTGAGCAGGTAGCGCGCTACGACAAGATCCATCTGTTTGATGTTCACATCGTCGACAGCAACGAGCACTACAACGAGTCGGAGACCATTGCTAACGGCAGGGACGTGACCGTGGTCGATACCCCGTTCGGCAAGCTAGGCATGGCCGTCTGCTATGATCTGCGCTTTCCTGAACTATTCCGCGCGATGTTGGATCGGGACGCCGAGATCGTCGCGGTGCCGGCGGCCTTCACCGCTATTACGGGCAAGGCCCATTGGGAGATCCTGGTGCGGGCGCGGGCAATCGAGAATCTGTTCTACGTAGTAGCGGCGGCCCAAGGCGGGTATCACGTCAACGGTCGTGAGACTTTCGGCCACAGTATGATCGTCGATCCCTGGGGAACGGTGCTGGACCTACTGCGCCACGGCGCCGGGGTGGTGACGGCTGATCTAGATCGCAGCAGACTCGAATCCACGCGCCGCAACTTCCCGGCGATCAACCATCGAAGACTAGTCGAACACCGCAGATCAGCGCCGCGCGTGATCTAACAGAGGAATTTTCGTCCTATGAGCACAGCCATCGAAATTGCTCGTCAGCGCATATTGGAGCCTTCAGGCCTCGGCGAGCGCGAATTGGGAAACGTCCTGTCGACGCTGCTCGGCTCGGCCATCGACAGTGGCGATCTGTACTTCCAAGTGAGCCGCCACGAGGGTTGGTCACTGGAGGACGGTACGGTCAAGGGCGCGAGCTACAGTATCGAGCGCGGCGTTGGCGTACGCGCCATGAGCGGAGACAAGACCGGTTTCGCCTACTCCGATGAAATCGTGCTGCCGGCGCTGATGGATGCCTCGATGTCCGCGCGGGCGATCGCGCGCGGTGCGGCCAATGGGCAGATGGCGGCCCTGGGCAGCCACAGCGGCCATGCCTTGTACCTGCCGAGCAGTCCGCTGGAGTCCTTGACCGAACAGGCCAAAGTCGACCTCTTGCAGCAGGTCGATGCGGAGGCGCGGCGACAGGATCCGCGCGTGAATCAAGTCATGGTGAGTCTATCTGGCGTGCATGAGGTGGTACTCGTAGCCGGCAGCGATGGTACGCTCGCCGCCGACGTGCGTCCGCTCGTGCGACTCAACGTCAGCGTCATCGCGGAACAGAACGGCCGTCGGGAGCAGGGCAGCGCAGGAGGTGGAGGCCGCAGCGGCTATCAGTACTTCCTGGAAGAGAACCGCGCCCTTGGGTTCGCGCGCGAGGCCGTACGCCAGGCACTGCTGAACCTGGAGGCGGTCGATGCACCCGCTGGCTATATGACCGTCGTGCTGGGCCCCGGCTGGCCCGGCGTGTTGCTGCATGAGGCCATCGGCCATGGCCTGGAAGGCGATTTCAACCGTAAGCAGACCTCCGCATTCAGCGGTCGCATGGGCGAGAGAGTGGCGAGCGCAGGCGTCACGGTCGTCGATGATGGCACCTTGCCCGGACGCCGTGGCTCGCTCAATATCGACGACGAAGGGACGCCTACCCAGTGCACTACGCTGATCGAGGACGGCATCCTTACCGGCTACATGCAAGACAAACTCAACGCGCGGCTGATGGGCGTTCGGTCCACCGGCAATGGGCGGCGCGAGTCGTACGCACACCTGCCGATGCCGCGCATGACCAATACCTACATGCTGGCAGGTTCCTATGATCCGCAGGAGATCATTGCCTCGGTGGACAAGGGCTTCTATGCCGTCAATTTTGGTGGTGGCCAGGTGGACATCACCTCCGGAAAATTCGTGTTCTCGGCCTCAGAGGCCTATCTGATCGAAAAGGGCAAGATCACCTATCCCGTCAGGGGCGCGACCCTGATCGGGAACGGCCCAGACGTGTTGACTCGTGTGTCGATGGTTGGCAACGACCTCGAATTGGACGAGGGCGTAGGTACTTGCGGCAAGGATGGTCAAAGCGTCCCCGTGGGTGTCGGGCAACCGACCTTGCGGATCGACGGCCTCACGGTCGGGGGCACGGGTTGAGCCGTACGGGTCGTCAGGTCCGGGCCGAGCTTGCCACTCACACGTCTGCGCTTGAGCCAAACAGATCAGGCAACGACATGACGCAGCCCCCAACTGCCCGGCTCGATCTGGAAGACATCCTCGGTCTCGAGGGGCTGATCGGCCGTGCGCTGGACGAAGCCAAGCGTCAGGGCGCGAGCAGCGCAGAGGCCGATGTCAGTATCGACGTGGGACTGTCGGTCACGGCGCGGCTGGGAGACGTGGAGACACTCGAGCATCATAAGGATCAGGGGATCGCGGTTACCGTCTATTTCGGCAGCCGGAAAGGGTCGAGCAGCACCTCCGACCTGAGCGCTGGCTCTCTTGCGGAGACGGTTCGTGCCGCCTGCCGCATCGCACGCTACACGGCGGAAGACCCGTGTGCTGGACTCGCTGACGCGGCGCTCATGGCCCGTACATATCCGGACCTGGAGCTCGATCATCCGTGGGAACTGTCTGCCGAACAGGCTATTGATCTCGCGATCACCTGCGAAACCGTGGCGCGTGAGTTGGATCGGCGCATCACCAATTCGGACGGCGCCACCGTCAGCCGTCTGCGGGGCGCCTCGGTATACGGCAATACTCACGGCTTCGTCGGCGGCTATCGTAGTACCCGCCACTCGCTAAGCTGCGCTGTTATCGGCCAGCAGGACGGTCACATGCAGCGCGACTATTGGTACAGTGTGGCGCGTAACAGCGCAGCGCTCGACACCTCCCAGACTGTGGGCCGCATCGCGGCCGAGCGTACGCTGCGGCGGCTCGGCGCGCGTCAGATAAACACACGCCAAGTGCCGGTCATCTTCGAAGCCGGCGTCGCCAAGAGTCTCTTGGGACACTTCGTCGGCGCCATCAGCGGCGGCGCCCTGTATCGCAAGGCGTCTTTCCTGCTGGATCACATCGGCAAGCAGGTCTTCCCGCCCTTCGTCCACCTTCACGAGCAGCCGCATCTCAGGGCTGCGATGGGTAGCGCGCCTTTCGACGAGGAAGGCGTCGCCACCCATGCCCGCGATCTGGTGGCGGACGGACTGCTGCAAGGCTATGTGCTAAGCACCTATTCCGCGCGGCGGCTTGGCTTGCAGACGACTGGCAACGCAGGCGGCGTGCGGAATCTCACCATCGATCCGGGCGATCAGGACCTGACGGGCCTGCTGAAGGAGATGGGCACGGGCCTGCTGATCACCGAGTTGATCGGTCATGGCGTCAATACCGTGACCGGCGATTACTCGCGCGGCGCGGCCGGCTTCTGGGTGGAGGGTGGCGAGATTCGATATCCCGTGGAGGAGTTCACTATCGCCGGCAACCTGAAAGACATGTTCATGCGCATCCAAGCCGCCGGCAATGACGTGGACACGCGCGGCAACATCCGCACCGGATCCATCCTGATCGAGCGCATGACAGTGGCGGGGGAGTAGGCCGGTTTCAGCCGACTTCTAATCACACCGCAGGCGTCAAAGCCACTCCAACTCTTCGAGCGTGAGACTCAGCACCACGTCCCCATTCTCCTGATTTTCGACCTTCACCGGCAGGTAGTTGAGCTCTGGCGCGTACCAGGTCGTGTAGGTCGTATTCTCCTCGTCATCCTTACGTCGCTGCAGTTTGACTGTGTCGAATTCCCCGAGCGGCGTATCCACGGCCTCCCTTCCTAAGTTCTTGAAGGTATAGGTCTTCAGTTCGCCGCGCGAGATCACGGGATGCGTGATCACTTTGTGACCGCGTCCGGCGTCCTGTATCAAGGCGAGTTGCAGCGAGAAGTTATCCATGGTTCCGCGAGGTATCTCGAGGGTCTTCTCCTCACCGCGGTAATCAACGTCCGCAGTCATGGTCGCCCAATCGTAGCGGTAGCGCTCGTTGCGATTCTTGTCGCTGCCCTCATGCGTGTAGTGGTATTCAAGTGGCACGACTCGCGGCTCGACTCGGGCCAGGACGCTCAGCTCGTCGACGCGCTGATCGCGGAAGAACCAGGACGCTATGCCGACCGGTTCCGCTTGGGATCGATACTCGATGCGCTCCGGCGTACGTTGCAAGCTGATGGTCGTGCTGATGACGTCCAGTCCTGCCTTCTGGATGCTGTAGCGTGCCTTGAAATCGGGAACGCGCAATTCGGCAGCCGTCGGTTGGACAGGAAAGAACATGACAACAGCGATGAGGGCCAGCGGGCGCAGGTTCACAATCCGTCGTCGCCGAGCATGATGGGTTGCGTGAGCGGGACGCCGTCGAGATGTACCCGGTCATCGATGAGCCGCAACCGCCCCTCGCAGAACCACCGCACAGCCATGGGAAAGATGACATGCTCGCGCTGTAGAACCCGCGCCGCCAGGCTATCGGTGTCGTCATCGGGCAGCACAGGCACACGCGCTTGCAGAATGACAGGGCCGGCATCCACCTCCTTGGATACGAAGTGCACGCTGCAGCCGTGATGCTTGGCGCCGGCTGCCAGCGCGCGCTCGTGGGTATGCAGGCCACGAAACTCCGGCAGCACAGAAGGATGAATGTTGAGCATGCGCCCGTAATATCGGTGGACGAATTCAGACGTGAGTAAACGCATGTAGCCGGCAAGGGCGATAAGTCCCGGCCGATAGATTTCAATGCGCGCGATGAGTTCCCGGTCGAAGCTCTCGCGATCAGGTAAGTTTTCGTGATCGATGATTTCGGCAACAACTCCCGCCCGTCGGGCACGTTCCAGCGCGCGTGCGCAGGGGCGATTGCTGATGACCGCGCGGATGGTGCCGCCTAACGCGCCGCTCGCCTCTGCGTCAAGCAGGGCTTGCAGGTTGCTGCCGCGCCCCGAGACGAGCACGACGATGGGCAAAGGGTCGCGGGCGAATTGTCCCGTCAATCCTGCGGTTTCCTACCAATCGCCATCAGCTGGCGTACACCACGCGCGGTTCGCCCTGCGTTTGCTCAATGCGGCCGATCTTCCATGCCGGGATATCGACGGCCTCGCAGTGACGTATGACCGCGCCGCATTCGCGATGATCCACGATCGCGATCATGCCAATTCCGCAGTTGAAGGTGCGCCGCATTTCGGATTCGTCGATGCACCCTTGTTGCTGGATCCATGTGAAGACCTGGGGCCGGGGCCAGGCGCGCGGATCTATGTAGGCTGCGCAGCCGTCAGGCAGCACGCGCGGAATGTTCTCCGTCAGCCCGCCGCCGGTGATATGTGCAAGCGCGTGCAGTCTGCGCGCCTCCAGCAGCGGCAGGACCAACTCGACGTAGATGCGCGTCGGCGCCATAAGGGCATCCGCCAGCGTGACGTCGCCAAGCATCTCATCCAGCGACAGGCGCCGATCGTCGATAATCTTGCGAATGAGCGAGTAGCCGTTCGAGTGAGGACCGGAAGAGGCGAGCCCGATGATCGCATCGTCTACCGCTACCTTGCTGCCATCGAGGATTGCTTGTTTCTCGACGATGCCGACGCAAAACCCCGCCAGATCGTAATCGCCTTGCGCGTACATGCCTGGCATTTCGGCCGTCTCGCCGCCCACAAGCGCGGCGCCGGCTTGACGGCAGCCTTCCGCGATCCCCTCAATCACCCGGGCGGCGGTGTCGACATCAAGGCTGCCGGAGGCGTAGTAATCGAGGAAGAACAGTGGCTCCGCGCCCTGCACCAAGACGTCATTGACGCACATCGCGACCAGATCAATGCCTATCGTGTCATGACGATCGAGCCGACGTGCAAGCAGCAGCTTGGTGCCGACACCATCGGTGCCGGAGACCAGCACCGGCTGCCGGTAACGCTCCAGCGGCAACTCGAACAAGGCGCCGAAGCCGCCGAGCCCGCCTAAAACGCCAGTGCGCAGGGTGCTTGCGGCAGCAGGCTTGATGCGCTCCACCAGCAGGTCGCCCGCTTCGATGTCGACGCCGGCATCACGATAGCGTAAGGAGGTGCGGGGACCAGGTCGATCAGCCATGATCGCGAGACATACCTACGGGGCAAGGCCGTCGATGGTAGCGGCCTCACCCGTGGCTGTAAACCGCATCTATGGTATGTTACGCCGCGGCAGCTTCCCAATGGATCATCGGCACATCTATCCTGTGGTGCGATCATTCCGCGCTTGGTTCATCTTGCCGGTTGTATTCTGGCTTGCCGAGCCTGCGCCCGCGTTGCAAGTACAAGGCCTTTATCGCGCGGCGGTGCCCGTGGTAACGCAGGATCAGAGCGAGCGCGAGGCGGCGTTCAAGACGGCACTCGAGACAGTACTGGTCAGGGCAGCGGGCAGTCGCGACATCCTTGATCAACCCGCCGCGCAGACGCTATTGGCCTCCGCGCCGACCTACGTCCAACAGTTCGGTTATCAAGGCACACGGCCAATGGCATTGTGGGTACGCTTCGATGGCGCGGCCTTACGTGCGGCCATGCGAGACGCCGGGCTCCCGATATGGGCCGAGGAGCGGCCGGCGGTGTTGATCTGGGTGGCCATTGAACGCCAAGGCAACCGATATTTGATCGCTGAAGACAGCAGGAAAAGGGACCGGATGATGTTACAAAACGCGGCGGTGCGGCGTGGTGTGCCTATCCTCCTCCCGCTCCTGGATCTAGAGGATCGATCGCAGGTCAGCGCCACCGATGTGCTGGCTGGCTTTAGTGAGGCGGTGGTCGCGGCCTCCGAGCGATATGCGCCGGACGCCATTGCTATCGCGCGCGTGAGCGCCGGCCCGGATGGTCGCTGGAGCGCCCACTGGGAGTTGGATTATGGGGGGGAATCGCTGGATTGGGATATCCAAGGCGCCACCCTCGATGTGGTATTGGGTGACGGCATGTCAGCCATCGCGGATGCACTTGGCGAGCGACTCGCCGTAGTCGAGAGCGCCGGTGGGGAAAACGGCCTGCTGATAGCGGTCGAAGGCGTCGACTCGTTGAAGGATTATGCCGAACTGTACGCTTATCTCGATCGCCTGGAGTTGGTGCAGGATTACCGAACTCATCGGGTTGCGCCAGGCTACGCGAGCTTCTGGCTGCGGGTGAACGGTGATGCCGACGACTTGGGCCGATCGATCAGTCTCGGCAACCTGCTGCAAGAGGCGCCGGCGCCGGAAGGCTGGACGCGGAGTACTGAGGGATCTCGGCGGGATGAACAGCAGCCGGCGCTGCATTTCCGGCTGCTGCGTTGATGGTAATCGTCACGCAACGTTCACGCCCGCCGCCGCAGGTAATCTGTTGTTAGGGCGGTCAGCTTTGAATGTTGGTGGCGATAGCGCCGCGGCGGTATGCAGCTTAGCCCGGACGTTCATTACACGGTCGTGACTCGGACATGCATCCCAGACACATACCGAACCTGATCACGATTCTGCGCCTCGTGCTGGTCCTGCCGCTAGTCTGGACACTGGTGCAGGGTCAATACATCGTCGCCTTATCCCTATTCGTGGCGATGGGCGTGTCGGATGGCATGGACGGCTTCCTTGCTAAGCGCTACGGCTGGCAGACCAGCCTGGGAAAGTACATGGACCCGCTGGCCGATAAGGCGATGCTGATCAGCACCTATCTCGCGCTGGGGTGGTTGGGCGCCCTTCCACTGTGGCTGGTGGCCGCCGTGATCTTGCGCGATCTGATCATCGTATCCGGGGCGATAGCGTATCAGGTCGTCACCCGCCGTCTGGAGATGAGTCCCACCTGGTTGAGCAAGATCAATACCGGCGCGCAGATCCTGCTCGCGCTGGTCGTGATCCTCGACCAGTTCCTGCCTGTCGGCACCCTGTTCACGAGCGCGCTCATCGCGATTGTCATGCTAACCACGGTGGCCAGCGGCGCGCATTACGTCTTCGAGTGGAGTAGGCGCACGCGCGCGGCGAGCGACGTATGACCGTGGGCGAGTCCCGGACGTGGCTGGCGCTCGCGAGCGTCCTGCTACTAATGTGGCTGCTGTACCTGTTGGCGCCCATTCTGACGCCGTTTTTGATTGCCGCCTTGCTCGCCTACCTAGGCGATCCGCTCACCGACCGGCTGGAGGCGCTGGGCCTACCCCGCACCTGGGCGGTGGTCGTCGTGTTTGCCGGGCTACTGTTGATAGTGGTGGCGATCATCGTCGTGCTGGTACCGGTGATCAGCGACCAGATCAGCTCGCTCGCTGACACCGTCCCGCGTTACATGGACTGGATCAATACCGTGGCGATTCCATGGGTCGAGCGGCGCCTCGACGTCAAAATCTCTCAGTTTGACCTCGAGGCGGTCACGTCCACGCTGTCCAAGAATATCCGCGAGGCCGGCGGCGCGGCCGCCAATATTCTTTCTTACATCACCCATTCCGGCGCCGTAGTGGTCGGCTGGTTGCTCAACCTACTGCTGATTCCGGTCGTGGCGTTCTACCTGTTGCGTGACTGGGACCTGCTGATCGCGGCCATGCACGACCTCCTGCCGCGCAGCGTTGAACCGACCGTGAGCCGATTGGCGCGGGAGGCCAATGAGGTGCTGAGTGCATTCGTGCGCGGACAGTTGCTGGTGATGGTAGGCCTGGGCTCTATCTACGCGCTCGGGCTGTGGCTGGTGGGCGTGGAGTTCGCTCTGCTGATTGGTCTCTTCGCTGGATTGGTGAGCTTTGTGCCCTATCTTGGTGTCATCGTGGGTCTCGCGCTAGCGAGCATCGCAGTGTTGTTTCAAACGCATGATCTCTTGCAACTGCTTGGCGTATTCCTCGTGTTCGGCATCGGGCAGCTCATGGAGGGCTTTGTGCTGACGCCGTGGCTGGTGGGCGACCGCATCGGCCTGCATCCAGTCATGGTCATCTTCGCGGTCTTGGCTGGCGGACAGTTGTTCGGCTTTTTCGGCGTACTGCTGGCGCTGCCGGCAGCGGCGGTACTCGCGGTGCTGGTCCGCTTTGTACGGGCGCGCTACGTCGCGAGCACGCTATATGGCCCGGAAGAGACGGAATGATCAGGCAGCTCGCGTTGAACGTGCGTCCCCGCGATGGGGCGAGCTTCCTGGCCTATCATGCCGGGCCGAACGAGGCCGCTGTGCACGCGCTTGAATCCTTTGCCAGCAAAGCGGCAGACATTCAACAGGCGTACGTGTGGGGTGCGCCTGGCACCGGTAAAAGCCATCTGCTGCAGGCCGTGTGTCATAGCATGCATCAACTCGGCCGCAGTTGTGTTTATCTGCCGCTCGCGCAATTCGAGTCCGCGCAGGCGGAGGTACTGGACGATCTTGCGCACCTCCAGACAGTTTGCATCGACGACATCGACGCCATCGCAGGCAGCAACCGCTGGGAGCGGGGTCTGTTCAATCTCATCAACGGCCTGCGGCAAGCAGGCCATCGCTTGCTTCTGGCCTCTAAGCCCAAGCCGGCTGCAATCCCCTTTGGTCTGGCGGACCTGAAGTCCCGCTTGACGTGGGGGCCGGTCTTTCATCTCAAGGCGCTGGACGATGAGGCCAAACTGGCGGCGCTTAAGACTCGCGCGGGACAACGCGGCCTCGAGCTGAAAGACGAAGTAGGACGATTTCTGCTGAACAACTATCAGCGCGATCTGAGCTCTTTGCTGAGCCTATTCTCGCGGCTGGACGAGGCGTCGCTGGCCGCGCAGCGACGCCTGACCATCCCTTTCATTAAATCGGTGCTCAATCTTTGAAGTTGGGGCCAAACGAAGCACCGACACCACCTGGCCGGCTATGGTTCACCGCCTATTCCGGCGTATATCCGAGCTCCGCGGCAAGCGGGTCAACGGCCCTCCGAAGGAGTCGTAACTCGGCCGCCGGAACAGCAGGCTCCTGGCCTGAATAGGGACGCCGCGAAGCAACGCGTACCGACAGGACCGCACGATCGAGCCGGAGTTGCAGATACTCCTCTAGGCTGTCGATGCTTAGCTGCCCAGAACAGAGGTCTTCATACTTGATCAGGCGTCCGCCGACCTCTTGGTAGCCCGCAAGGAAACCGGCCAATAGCGTGCGCCAATGGCGCCCGAAAGCCGTGGACGTCAGCATTGGACGATTCGGCCAGTGGGCGTACCAAACCTGCTTGCGAAACGGGCGAAACGACTGATATGCGGCGTAAGGATTGCGGTAGATGTACAGGAACTTGGCGCGGGGAAACAACCATTTGAGATAAATCGCGTGCGCTTGCTCGAGGCGGGTCACCTTCACGCCCCATGCAGGGTAGCTCTCCGCAAGCGCGGGGCCTGCAAACAAGGATTGAAAAAAGGCGCGATGGGCTTGTAGAAAGCACTCGGGATCCGGATAGAGGTTCGCCACCCAGGCATTAAAATCCAGGCCCTGCTCGCGGTGCGCCTTGATGAAAAATCGATCAGGTGGGAAATCCGGCGTGATCGCCTGCAGAGAACCCGCGAGCTGGCGAATGATCTCGCAGTTTGTGTAAGGCTCGCCCCAGACCAAGACCTTGCCAGACGACATGACCAAGCGCTGCAGCAGGGTCGAGCCCGTACGCCACCCAGCGGAAAAGATAAAAACAGGCTCATCCGCTGGTGGTTCCGGCGGATTAGCCATGCGTTTTTCTAAATTTTGTATGCCCTGCGCGACCGTGGGCATATTTGCGCGCAAGGATCGATATCTGCGCACGCCCTCCGACGGCCCTCGATAGGTCTCCACTGCACCGCTAAGGCCGCGGATCAGACGCGCGAGCGGGCTCCTCTGCATTGTGGCTGATGCAATCTCTCTCTCCTTTCGAGGCACGCCATGTCCTCGCTAGTTACGCCGCCACCGCGACGTACACTATCCGGATCCGGAGATGACAATCGCTGGAATGGCGGACGTTCGAGGTTGCGCCGAGCGAGGACGCCTGCGCTTGCCTGACGATC
>WUUC01157669.1_pt1 | contig 10883 bp, 11 predicted proteins | sample 6278441 | NCBI WGS metagenome assembly WUUC01 (sample SAMN13675441, study PRJNA597444) | soil metagenome | isolation source: soil | place: USA: Washington | collected 2017-10 | reverse complement strand
TGGTGCCTCGCGGGCAAACACGCCGTCGTGGTCCGCTGACGGGTTCTACGGGACGAAGGCGATCTCGGGGTAGTGCGGTGACGGGCCGTCCAGTAGGTGGTCGTCCCGGCCGTGTAGCCAGCGGTCGAAGAACGAGCCGACATGGGCGCGGACCGCCGCTACCGCGCGGGTGGGGTCCGCCGTGCCGATGGCCTGCTCGACCACGTCCGGCGGCAGCCCGGTCTGCGGCATGATCGCCTCCAGGTCGGTGTAGCTCTGGTGCTTGGACCCCCGCAGGGTCAGGTCGCGGCGCCAGCCGCTGCTGTTGCCCCAGAACGCCTGCCACGACGGTTCGGTCGTGTGGTCGCTGCCCTGCCTGCCCATCAGCAGGAACGGCCGGTCCAACCCGTGCACGGCCACCGGCATCAGGTTCGTCCCGTTCGGTTCGCGGTTGTACTCCAGTGTGCCGTCCAGGTCGACACCGACCCTGATCCGGCGGTCCTCGTGCATGCCCTGCGCGGCGAGGATCCCGCCCGCGGACTGCCCGAACAGGCCCACGCGGCGAGTGTCGGCCACCCTCGACAGGCCGTGCGGCAGGGTCGGCAGCCGGTCGAGGAGGAACCGCGCGTCGGCGAGTCGCACGTCCAGCATCTTCTTCAGGAACGCCGGGATCGTGTCGTCCTGCAGGGCCTGCTGGAGCTCGGCCATCATCGGCTCGTTGCCCCGCACCGTCCCGTCGGGGAACCCGACCGCCGGGGACTCGTAGGTGTGGTCGACGGTCAGCACCAGGTATCCCCGGCTGGCCATCTCCTCGACCAGTGCCGTGCCCCAGGTGCGGGTGTCGCCGGCGCCGGGTGAGTACACCAGCACCGGCAGCCGCCCGTGATGCGTGTCGACGGGGGCGCCCTCGTGGGCGTGCGTGCGGACGGCCGACCAGTCGACCGTGCCGGGCGGGATGCCGAAGTCCGGTGCCCGCGCGGTGTCGAACAGCGCGGCCGCGCCCGGCGCCATGTACGGCGCGAGCCGGTGCCCTGGGGTCGACGCCGCCGGGTACCAGGCGCTGATCATCAGCTCCCGGTACGGCCGCGTCCGCACCCACGGATCGGGGCGGGCATGGTCGACGAGGCGCAGCGACACGGTGCCGATCGTGTGCGGCCCGGTCGGCGCGGGCAACGTCACCAGGACGGCGGCGGGCTCCGCGGCGGCGGGTCCCACGACGGCCGGTGTCGTTGCCACGGCAGCCAGTCCCGTCGCCACGGCGACCCACGAGCTGAGGCGGCGAAGGATCACGCCATCACGGTAGGGGCGTGGCCGCCGCGACGCGGTGGGGCGGACCCCCGGATCGGTGGTGGGGCCTGCCCCACCTCACCGCGCGACCAGCACCGCGACCAGCGCGAGCGCGCCGGGCAGCACCTGGACGAGCAGGATCCGCCTGCTGGCCGTCGCGGCGCCGTAGAGCCCGGCGACGATCACGCACACCAGGCCGTAGAGCGTGAGCTGGAACCCGGTGGGGTCCGAGGCGACCAGGCCCCACACCAGCGCCGCGGCGAGAAAACCGTTGTACAGGCCCTGGTTGGCGGCCAGCGTCCTGCTCGCCTCGGCGAACTCGGCGGTGGTGCCGAAGCCGGCACGGGTGCGCGGCGCGGTCCACAGGAACATCTCCAGGACCATGATGTAGACGTGGATCAGGGCAACCAGCCCGACCAGGACGCTAGCGACGACGGTCACGCCGGGACCGTACCGCCGGGACGGTCACACCGCATCTCGTCCCCACTTCTGCATTAGGGTCGTCCGCAGGGGGCTGATCGAGAGGCGCGCGATGGCTCTGGAGAGCGGTACGACGGCGATGATCCTGCCCGCGGGCGCACCGTGCTGGGTGGAGTTGTCGGCCGGTGACGAGCGGCGCGCGCTCGAGTTCTACGGCGCGCTGTTCGACTGGCAGTACCAGGTCACTCCGGACTCGACCGTCATGACGGGCCGGTACGTGATCGCGAACCGGGACGGGTACCCGGTCGCCGGCGTGTTCCAGACCGACCGGCCCGTCGGGTGGGTGCCGCACTTCACGGTGGCCGACACGGCGACCGAGGCCGAGCGGGTCCGGATGTGCGGCGGGAACGTGACTCTCGGCCCGATCGACCTCCCGAGGTACGACAGCATCGCCTACGCCAGCGATCCCGTCGGCGCCCCCGTGGTGCTCCGGTGCCCGCCGTCCGGCTGGGCGTTCACCGCCGGGACCGCGGGCGCGTTCGCGAGCGCCGACCTGAACACCCGCGACGGCGCGGCGGCCGACGAGTTCTACTGCCGGATGTTCGGCTACACCAGCGTCCAGATCGGCGACGGCCTGAACTACGACTACGCCGAGTGGCAGCTCGGCGGGCAGCCGGTGCTGTACCGGTACGTCATGGGGCCGGAGTACCCGGCACGCACCCCGTCGCACTGGATGATCTACTTCGGCGCCGACCCGCTCGTCGGCACCGACCCCACCGCGATGCGTGCGCTGGAGCTGGGTGGCATGGTCGTCGTCCAGCCGTACGACACCCCGCTGGGCCGGGCGGCCGTGCTGGCCGACCCGGGCGGCGCCCAGTTCGCCGTCATCGACCGCACGGACTCACCGGAACAGCGTCGCGCCCCGGTGGAGGACCCCGACGACGAATGACCTGCGGTGACGGCCGGTCACCGACGAGGTGATGCCCGACTAGAAGCGCAGCACCGGCTTGATGGTCCGGCCGGCGTGGACGTCGTCGGCGGCCCGCTGGATGTCCTCGAAGGCGTAGTGCCCGATCATCCGGTCGATCGGGAAACGGCCCGAGGCCACCAGGTCCGCGAGCACCGGGATGAGCGTCCTGGTCTCGCTGTCGCCCAGGGTGACGCCGGTGACGGTGCGGCCGGGCAGCATGTGGTTGACGTCCACCCCCACCTCGGTGCCGAACGCCGGCGCGCCGACCACGACCGCGGTGCCCCGGGGCGCCAGCGCGTCGATGCCGGCACGCAGCACCGGCACCACGCCGGTCGTCTCCACGATGCCGTCGACGCCCCGTCCGCCGGTCAGGGCCGTGAGCGCCTGGGCCAGGTCGGTGTGCGCGGTGTTGACGGTGTGGGTGGCGCCGACCTCGGCCGCCAGCTCCAGCCGGGACTCGACGCGGTCCACGGCGATGACCCGGGTCGCCGGGGTCAGTCTGGCCGCCATCACCGCGGAGAGCCCCACCGCGCCGGCGCCGGTGACCAGCAGCGTCGCGCCGGGGCGTGGGGCGAGCACGTTCCACACCGCGCCGGCGCCGGTCTGCACGCCGCAACCCAGCGGGGCCAGCAGTTCGAGTGGCGCGTCGTCGGCGACCTTGACCACGCTGCGTTCGTCGACGAGCGCGTGCCGGGCGAACGACGACTGGCCGAAGAAGTGCGCGCCGACCGGTTCGCCGCCACGGGTGACGGTGGCGGTGCCGTCGGTGCGGCGGCCGCCGACCAGGTTGGCGGGCAGCCAGGTCGCGCAGTACGCGGGATGCCCGCCCCGGCAGTCGCCGCACGAGCCGCACGAGGTGAACGACAGCAGCACGCGGTCACCGGGCCGCACCGAGTCGACGTCGGCGCCGACCGACTCGACCACGCCGGCGCCCTCGTGCCCGAGGATGCCGGGCAGGGGGAACGGGAACGCGCCGGCGGCGGCGCCGAGGTCGGTGTGGCACAGGCCCGCCGCGACGAGCCGGACCAGCACCTCGTCGTGGCCCGGCTTGTCGAGCTCGACGTCGGTGAGGGTGAAGCCGGCACCCGCCGACTCGACGACGGCAGCGGTGGTGGTGGTCATGCGGGGTTTCCTTCAGGCCAGTGAGATGAGAACGGACTTGGTGCGGGTGTAGGAGTCCAGGGCCTCCGGCCCGTTCTCGCGGCCGAAGCCGGACTGCTTCACCCCGCCGAACGGCATGGCCGGGTCGAGCATCGCCCAGTCGTTGACCCACACGATCCCGGCGTCGAGCCGCGCGGCGACCCGGTGCGCCCTGGCCACGTCGCGGGTCTGCAGGCCGGCGGCCAGCCCGTAGGAGGTGCCGTTGGCCAGCTCGACGGCCTCGTCCTCGGTGTCGAACGGCTGCACGGTGAGCACGGGTCCGAAGATCTCCTCCCGCACGACCCGGGAGCCGGGCGGCAGGTCGGCGATCACCGTGGGCTGGTGGAAGTAGCCGTCGCCGGGGATCCGTTCGCCGCCGGCGACCACCCGGCCGCCTTCCTCGCGGGCGATGCGGATGTACTCCTCGACCTTGGCGCGGTGCCGTTCCGCCGCCATCGGGCCGACGACGGTGGTCTCGTCGAACGGGTCGCCGACCGGGATGCCCGGCACGGCGTGGCCGAGGATCTCCAGGAACGCCTCGTAGCGGGACCGGGCGACCAGCAGCCGCGGACCGGCCATGCAGAACTGGCCGGTGTTGAACACGAACGCCTTGATCACCGCGTCGACGGCCTGGTCCATGTCCGCGTCGTCGAACACGATGTGCGCGGCGTTGCCGCCCAGCTCCATCGACACCGGCTTGAGGTGCTCGCCGGCGACGGCCGCGGCGTGCCGGCCGACGCTCGTCGAGCCGGTGAACGCGACCGCGTCGACGCCCGGGTGGGTCAGCAGCGCCTCACCCGCGACCGAGCCGAGCCCGGTGATCACGTTGACCACGCCCTCGGGCACCCCGGCCTCGGCGAGCAGTTCGGCCATCAGCAGCGCGGACAGGGGAGTGTCCTCGGCCGGCTTGTGCACGACGGTGTTCCCGGCGGCGAGTGCCGGGGCGAGCTTGGTGCTGCTCAGGATCAGCGGGAAGTTGAACGGCGTGATCGCGGCGATCACCCCGAGCGGTTCCTTGCGGGTGTAGGCGTGGGCGGGGAACGGGACGCCGCGCTGGGTGCCCTCCATGGTGAGGGCGAGCGCCGCGTAGTACTCGTAGGTGTCGGCCGCGGTCGGCACGTCGACGGCCCGGCACAGGGTGATGGGCTTGCCGACGTCGAGCGACTCGACTGCCGCGATCTCGTCGGCCCGGGCCATGATCAGCGCGCTCACCTGCCGCAGGATCCTGGCCCGGACGCGTGCCGGGGTGTCACGCCACTCCGGGAAGGCGATGCGGGCCGCCGCGACCGCGGTGTGCACATCGGACGCGGACGCGGCGGCGACAGTGGTGACGGCACGGCCGGTGGCGGGGTCGACTACGTCGAGGCGGTCGCCACCACCGGCCGGCCGCCAGCCGCCGGCGACGAAGAGCTGCCCGGGCCCGACCTCCGGGCGCGGATCGGTCACGGTCAGGGCCACTGGGACTCCTTCGTCGCCGGCAGGTGGGAGGCATGCACAGCACAAACCGCTGTGGTCCGGAACACAACGGAATCCTGACATTTCGAGCGCATACTGACCCACGGTGTGCGTTCCCCGGATCGAACGGGTGGAGGTGCGATGACGACCGCGCCAGTCCGGCTGCCCGAGTTGACGTTGCACAGCAACGACCTCGACGAGACGCGGGAGGTGGCCAGCCGGGTACTGCACCCGCACCGGCTCACGGTGCTCGGCGACCCGGCCCGGTACCGCATCGACCTGCACGTCGTGTCGGTCGGCCCGCTGAACATCGGCCGGCTCAGCTACGACACCCCGATGCGCATCGAGAGCCCGCACCCCGGCCACTACCAGGTCAACATCCCGGTGGCGGGCCCGATGGTGGCCACGTGCGGCGGCGAGGAGGTGGTCGCCGGTCCCGGTCTCGCGACCGTCTACAACCCCGACCGCCCGGCCGCGTTCACCGTCCCGGCGCCGGTGCTGGCGCTGCGGATCGGGCAGCGGGCACTGAACCGCGAGCTGGAACAGCTCCTCGACCGGCCGCTGCGCCGCCCGGTCGAGCTGTCCCTGGGCCTGGACGTCGCGAGCGGGTCCGGCGCGCGGTGGCTCGCGCTCGTCCGGTCTCTGAGCGAGGACCTGGCCGACGAGCACGCGTTGATCCGCCACCCGGTCGTGGCCGCGCCGTTCGCGCACAGCGTCCTGGCCGGGCTGCTGCTGGCGGCCCGGCACGAGTACTCCGACGAGCTGACTACGCCGGCCCCGTCGGTGGGCCAGCCGACCGTGCGTGCCGCGCAGGAGTTCATCGAGGCCAACGCCGGCAGACCGCTGACCGTCACCGACATCGCACGGGCGACGGGGGTCGGCGTGCGAGGACTGCAGCAGGGTTTCCAGCGCACACTGGACATGTCCCCGATGCGGTACCTCCGCCAGGTCCGGCTGCGCGAGGCACACCGCGAGCTGCGCCTGGCCGACCCGGCGCACACGACCGTCGGCGACGTGGCGTCGAGATGGGGTTTCGCCCACCAGGGCCGCTTCGCCGCGGAGTACCGGCAACGCTACGGCTGCCAGCCGGCGCAGACGCTGCGGCGGCGCGCGTGAGGGCTTCCCGGCCACGCATTCCCATCGAGGACGGCCCGCCGTCGGTGCTGTACACGGTCAAGCAGGTCGAGCTGGCGATCCGCCGCCGCCTCGACGACCTGCTCAAGCCGGCGGGGATCACCGCGCTGCAGTACACGGCGCTCACCGTCCTGTGGCGGCGGGACGGTCTCACCCTGACCGAGCTGGCCCACAACTCCTTCGTGACCGTCCAGTCCATGGCGGACCTGGTGCGCTCGCTGCTGCGCCGGGACCTGATCACCCGCCGCCCCGACCCCGGCCACGGCCGCCGCCAGCTGGTCAGCCTGACCGGGACCGGCCAGGCGCTGCTGGAGCGCTACGACGACGAGGTGCGGGCGCTGGAGCGGACCATGCTGTCGTCCCTGTCGGACGGGGAGTCCGAGGAGCTGCGCCGGATGCTCGCGCTCTGCCGCCGGGCTTTGTCCTGAATTTGGGCTATTTCTGTGTAACGCAGACGGTGGCTTTTCGACTATCTTGTTGTTCTGAATGGACACGGCGTGGATGTCCATTTTCTGTCCAGTTTATGGGGGACGACATGTCGCCATGGAAGGAACCCGGCTCCATCGAATACCAGCGCAGAACGGGGGGTGACAAGATCCTGGAGGCGGAGGGAGTGCGCCCGAAGCACGGCGGCCGACCGTTCATCATGGTGTGTGGCATGGGGACCAGGACGGTGTGGATCCGTTGGTACGCACGTAGTGTCGAGGAGGCCCGCGACACGTTCCGCAATTGGCTGGCACAGCCATGGCAGGTCCTGACCACCGACTTCTCGGGTATGGGAGTCCCGAACGGAATGGATTTCAAGCCAGGCCGCATCGACTGGTTCAATATTGCCGGTGACTGACCGTGTGTGGGTGGATAATTCCCGCAGTCCTCAGCCGTAGTGCGTGGCGAACTCCTCAGCGCTGTATGCGGCGCGACCGACCAACCGGGGCACCGTGTCGTGTACCGGAATGACGAGCTCGCCGGTCGCGACGCGGGTCAGTGCCTCGGCGAGGAATGTCCCGTAGTCGGCGGTGAAACCCCGCGCCACCATGAGCTCCACGAACTCGGCGGCGGGCACCGGCGTGTACGTCACCGTCCGGCGCAGGCCCGTCGTCAGCGCGGCCGCGACCTCGTGGTGGGTGAGGGCCGCCGGGCCGGTGATCGGCAGCGGGCCCGTCGGGCCGTCCTCGGCCAGCGCCGCCACCCCCACGGCGGCGACGTCGCGGGCGTCCACGAACGGGATGCGGCCCTCGCCGGCCGGCAGGCGCAGCTCGCCGGAGGCGACCATGCCCGCGAACGAGCCGTGTGTGAAGTTGTCCAGGAACCACGTCGGCCGCAGGGACGCGGTCGCGGCCGGCAGTCCGAACAGTGTGGACTCGGCCTGCCGCAGCGGGCTGTCCGGCGGCGCCTCGGTGACGTCCAGGCTGGACAGCAGCACGATCCGGCCCACCCCCGCCGCCGCGACCGCCTCCAGCAGCGCCGGTGTCCGTTCCGGCGCGCCGGGATGGTTGAACGGGATCAACACGTACGCCGCGTCGCTGCCCGACGACGCCGTGGTCCACGTCCGCTCGTCGTCCCAGTCGAACGGTTCCATCCCGGTGGAGCGGCCGGCGGCCCGGACCCGCCACCCGAGAGCGGCGGCGTCGCGGGCCACGTGCCGGCCGGTCTTGCCGGTAGCGCCGAACACGGTCAGGGTGTACTGGCTCATACGGTTGCTTTCTCCCGGGGCATCGGCAGGTCGAACAGCCTGCCATAGCCGCCGACCGTGGCCGGTACGCCGCTGGTGCGCAGGCAGTGCCACAGCGCGGCCTGGTTGGACGTCACCACCGGCACTCCCAGGTCCGCCTCCAGCGGGGCCACCGCGTCCGCCGCCAGCAGACCGTTGCCCAGGACCGCGACGCCGTCCGCGTCCGGGGGCAGGAGGGCGCGGACCTGACGGTAGAGCTGGTCCGCACGCACCTCCTGCTGGCCGCATCCGTCCCACACCTGCCACGGCTCCTTGTCTCGCCACGCCGGGCCCAGGTCGTAGCGCGTCAGGCCCGCCGGGGCGAACCCGGCGTCGGTGAAGTAGGCATGCGCGTGTGTCGCGATCAGGTCGTTGAACCACGGCGGCGCCACGAAGAACGGCCGCCGCACCCCCGTCGCCGCCAGCGCCGACCGCAGCGCGGCCGCCGCCGTGCCGACCCGGCAGCCGTGGGCCTTCTCGCTGGCCGCGGCGGCGAACGCGTCGTCGAAGGCCGCGCCGCCGAAGAAGCTGCCGGTCACGAAGCACAGCGTGATCGCGTCCAGCCCGATCCGCCCCAGGTGGTCGAGGCCCCGTGCGAGGTCGGGAGACTCGACCACCGTCCGCGCCGGGTCGGCGCCGTAGCTGCCCGACCCGTGCTGGCGGGGGCTCGCGAACCGGGCGGCGTGCACCGTCACCCCGTCGGGCGCCATGGCGCCGAACTCCACCTCGGGCACCGTGTCCTTGTCGATGACGAGGATCCCGATCCGTGCCCGCCAGCCGACGGCCGGGCGCCAGAGCGCCATCACGCCACCTTCTCAACTACTTGTGGGGCCGGGGCCGCCGGCTTGTCCTTGCGCGACAGGCGACCCTCCGCGAATGCGAGGCCGGCCATCACCGTGAGCACACCGGCGAGCATGTTCCAGGTGATGCTGTCGCCGAGCAGCACGGTGGCCGACACCGCGCCCACCACCGGCACGAGGTAGTTCACCGACGACGCGGTGGCGGCGCCGAGGTCGGTGATCAGCCGGAAGTACAGCACGTAGGCCGCACCCGTGCCGAACACGCCGAGCAGCACGGCACTGACCACGACCGGCCACGTGAGCTCCATCGACGACCAGCCGAACGCCGGCTGTGCCGCGGTCTGCAGCACCAGCGCCATGACCACCTGGCCGGTGGCCTGCGCGACCGGGGAAAGGCCGTGCGGCACCAGGTACTTCCGGATGTACACGGTCTGCGCGGCGTAGGACACCGCCGCGCCGATCACCGCGAGCTGCCCGGTCAGCTCGCCGGGTGCGCCCTCCCACGGCGCGACGATCAGCGCCACCCCGGCGAAGCCGAGCAGGAACCCGTACAGCTTGCGCCGGCTCACCCGCTCACTCGGCAGGAACACGGTCACCGCGGCCAGCGTGGCGAGCGGCAGCACCGCGATCAGCATGCCGGCCATCGCCGCGCTGGTGTGCTGCTCGCCGTAACCCAGCAGCAGGAACGGGATCACCATGCCGAGCGCCGAGGACACCGCGAGGTGGCCCCATACCCGGCCGATCCGGGGCAGGCCGATGCTCCACAGCGCCAGCACGGCGACCAGGAACACGAGCCCCAGCCCGAGCCGGGCGAGCACGAGCTGGCTGGGCGACAGCCCGTCCAGCCCGGTCTTGATGAACGTGTAGCTGGTGCCCCAGATCAGGCCGAGCAGGAGGAACTGCATCAGGTTGACGCGACTCATCGAGTGACTCCAGGTGCGTCGGGGATGCTCGCCAGACCGACCGCGAGGGCGTCCTCGCTGACCGAGTCGTCGGGCAGGGTGCCCGCGGCGAAGCGCTGGTAGGCGGACAGGTCGAAGTTACCGTGCCCGGTGAGCCCGAAGAGGATGGTTTTCTCCTCACCGGTGTCGCGGCACCGCACGGCCTCGTCGATCGCGGTGCGGATCGCGTGCGTGGCCTCCGGCGCGGCGAGCACGCCCTCGGTGCGCAGGAAGAACACACCGGCCTCGAACGCGCGCCGCTGCGTCTCCGCGACGGCCTCCATGTGCCCGAGCTCGACGGTCCAGCTGATCAGTGGCGCGATGCTGTGTGCGCGCAGGCCGCCGGCGTGCACGGGCGGCGGCACGAAACCGTTGCCCAGCGTGTGCATCCGCTGCAGCGGGGTCATCCCACCGGAGTCGGAGTGGTCGTAGGCGATCCTGCCTCGGGTCAGGGTGGGGCACGCGGCGGGCTCGACGGCGATCAGGCGGATGTCGCGGCCACCGTTCAGCTTCTCGCCGAGGAACGGGAACGCGAGACCGGCCAGGTTGCTGCCGCCGCCCGCGCAGCCGATCACGACGTCCGGGTAGTCGTCGAGGAGCTCCAGCTGCCGCTTGGCCTCCTGCCCGATGACCGTCTGGTGTAGACAGACGTGGTTGGCGGCGCTGCCCCGGGTGTAGCCGGCCTCCGGGTTGCCGAACACCACCTGCAGCGCCTCGGACTTGGCGACCGCGAGGCTGCCGGGGTGGTCGGGGAACGCGGCGAGCGTGGCCCGGCCCGGCTCGGTCTCCAGGCTGGGGCTGGGCACGCACTCGGCGCCGAACGCCTCCATCATGGTCTTGCGGTGCGGCTTCTGCTCCGCGGACACCCGCACCTGGAAGACCTTGGCCTTCAGGCCGAACAGCGACGCGGCGAACGCGATCGCGGCACCCCACTGGCCGGCGCCGGTGTCGGCGACGACCATACTGCGCCCGTCCAGCTTGTTGTAGTACACCTGCGGCACCGAGCTGTTCGGCTTGAAGCTGCCGGTCGGCGCGTCGCCCTCGTA
>WUUC01135784.1_pt1 | contig 10885 bp, 9 predicted proteins | sample 6278441 | NCBI WGS metagenome assembly WUUC01 (sample SAMN13675441, study PRJNA597444) | soil metagenome | isolation source: soil | place: USA: Washington | collected 2017-10 | reverse complement strand
ATGGGGCAGACGATCCTGGCGTTGCGCAAGGCCAAGATCGCCTACACGGGCCGGCCCGGGGAGATCCGCTACCTGACCGTCGGCCGCAGTCGCGTGGCGCTGCTCGGGTTCTCCTCCTACAACTGGACGTCGCCGATCCGCGATGTCGTCGCGGTCCGCCGGCTGGTGGCCGCGGCCTCGGCCCGCGCCAATCAAGTGGTCGTCTTCATGCACGGCGGTGCCGAGGGCGCCGGGCAGACCCACGTGCCCTTCGGCGAGGAGCAGGCCTTCGGCGAGCTGCGCGGCAACCTGCGCGCGTTCGCCCACACCGCGGTCGACGCGGGCGCGGATCTCGTGCTCGGCTCCGGCCCGCACGTGCTGCGCGGTATTGAGATCTACCGCAAGCGGGCAATTGCCTACTCGCTGGGCAATCTCGCCGGGTACAAGAACTTCTCCCGCGGGGGTGCACTCAGCCTCAGCGGGCTGCTGCGCGTCGAGATCGACGCCGGCGGAGCACTGACGGGCGGGCGGCTCGTGCCGCTCGAGCTCGTCGGTCCAGGGCTCCCGGCGATCGACCCCGAGCACGTCGCGGTCCGGCTCGTCGCCGGCGTGTCGCGTGGGGACTTCGGGGCACGCGCGGTGCGGTTGTCGCCCTCGGGGCGGATCGTCAATGCGCCGGCGGAGAAGCCGAAGCCGAAACCCCGGCCGAAGCCGACGCCGACCACGACGACCCCCGCGCCAACGGGCTCGGCGCCGCCGACCACCTCGGCGCCACCCACGACATCTGTACCGCCCACCACGTCGGTCCCACCGACCGAGACCGTGCCGGCGCCGCCCGCCTGAGCGTCAGCGCGGGGCGGTCGCCAGGACGGCCTTGCCGTCGATGCGGCGCATGACCCGGAGCCAACGGCCGCTGCCGGTTCGTCGCCAGTCGTAGGTCCGCCAGCCCGCCGGCGGGTGCAGCAGCGGGCTGCGGGCGAGCTGGCGTGCGCGCGCGCAGGACAGGATGCGGTGCCCGCGCACGACGTAGACGGCGCTCCGGCGGCCGGCACGGGACGCGGTCCCGCAGGCGGTCGCCGCGCTGGTGTGCCGCGGCAGGCGCAGGCGCTTGACCGGCGGGAACGCATAGGGCGCGATCCGGCGTCGGATCAGCCGTGCGAACGCCTCGGCCCCTGGCTGCCCGACGTGCAGCCCGTCGCCGCCGAACCAGCTGCCGTGCCCGGCGCTGTGGGACGCCCAGTCCACCAGCAGCACACGATCGGGGTGCGCGGCCGCGGCCGCGCGTATGCGGGCGTTGCCCGCGCCGGACTTCGGCGCGGTGACCAGCGCCAGGACGCGGGATCGACCGAGGATCCGCAGCGCCGCGGAGATCTGCTGGCGGGACACGCCGGCATTGGCGACCAGCGCCATCGCGACGACCCCCGGGAGCGTCTTGGCGTGGCGGCGCGCCGCGATGATCTGCAGGCCTTGGCCGAAGCCCCGGCAGCCATGCGCGTCGGCCTCGATCCCTAGACGTCCCAGGACGGGCGCGGCGAAGATCGAGGTCGAGTCCCCGATCTCCAGTGGCGCGCGGCCGGCGGGGGCGGGGATGCTGTGCGCGGCGGCCGCGCGACGGCCCTCGCTGCACGCCAGGGCCGGCTCGGTGGCCGCGAGCGTCACCACGGTGGCGGCGAGGACGATCAGTGTGCGTCGCATGTGCGAGGAGACCTCCGTGTCCGTCGGGCGGCGGTGCCCGGGGCTCCGTTTAGGATGGCCCAACGATGATGAAGAAGATGCTGAGGGCGCTGCGGCTCGCAGCGGCGGCCGTCGCGGTGGTGCTGGTGGCGTGTGCCGGAGCGCAAGCCTCTCCGACGGCGTCCGTCGCCGCCACGTGCGACCTGTCCAAGGACGGCCGCAAGCTCGGTGCGACCTACGTCACGTCGCTGTCGGCGACCAAGGTCACCTGCACGAAGGCCAAGAGCCTGGTCAAGTCCTTCAACAAATGCAGGCGCGCGCACGGCGGTGCGGACGGCAAGTGCTCGTCCTTCTCGGGGTACACCTGCAGCGAGAGTCGGAAGGCGATCCCAACCCAGTTCTCGGCCAAGGTCACCTGCAAGGCCTCGGGCGCCCGTCGCCTGACGTTCGCCTACACCCAGTTCACCTGAGCGCCGGTGCCGGTCGCTCACGCGGCAGGCACCTCCCCGCCAGGCCAGTCGGCGCGCATCTGCTCCAGCACGGAGCGCAGGGCGATCCGCGCGCCGGCTTCGTTGAGATGGACGCCGTCGTGCTCGCGGACGATCTCGTCGCCGACCGCGACGCGGTAGTGCCCTCCGGGCGTCAGCAACGGGTCGAGGTCGACGACGTGGACCTGGCCGGGCCACGGCTGGGCGGCGACCTTGATCGCCGCGTTGACCGCGCGACTGACCGTCTGTCGCCGCGGGTCGCGCGGCGCGGGCAGCGTCAGCCAGTACACGCGCGCGGCACCGCCACGCCGGTAGGTGGCCATCATCTGCCGCGCCCGATTGGCGTACGCCGCCGCCCACGCGGCGCCGCAGCATTCGATGTCGCGGCCCGCGACCGGCAGCGGGAAGCCCTCGTTGGCGCCGATGAACATGACCACCGCCTGGGGCTTCTCTCGGCGGACCTGGGCGATCGCCTCGCCGGCCCAGTCCAGAAGGTCACTCTGCGAGATCCCGGTGCCGAGGTGCGGGTCGCGGATGACCTTGGCGTTGCTGTCGGCCTTGGCGAAGGCCCGGGCGAGCTCGGCGTCGAGCGGCTGGCTCATGGAGTCGCCGGTGACCACGATCGTGCGCAGCGGTGGTGGCGCCGCGGGTCTGGCGCCCAGCGCCCTGGGGTCAAACGCCTCGGGGGCGACCGACGGGACGGCACGCGCGGCGTCAGAACCGCCATCGGTTACGAAGCCGCCCGTGCCCGCGCCGACGCCGCGGTCGCTGCGCTCCCACGCCAGCACCCGGTCTTTGACCGCGCCCAGCCCCGTCAGGTCTGACAGCCACCCGGCCGGCGTCCCGGCCACCAGCACGAGGCTGCGCTGCCAGCCGTGCTTCATGTCCTCGCCGGTCCGCCGGATCGACGCGCCCTCGAAGGCGAGCAGCAGCAGCACGCAGACGCCGACGCAGATCAGCGCGTCGCGCGAGCGGCGCAGGCGGCCCAGCGGCGGGGCGGGGACGTCGTGCAGCGCCTCGTCGGGCGTGTCGTCGCGCAGGGGGATGAGGTCGTCGTGGAGGTCGGTCACGGCTAGAACTGGAAGTAGATGAACGGAGGGACCGCGCCGCCCGGCACCGCTGCGGCAACGACCATGACGGTGACGGCCATCCCCACGCCGAGGACCGCGGGGCGCGCGGCGCTGATGCGGGCGGTGACCGAGGCGACGATGGTGGGCGGCAGCAGCTGGACGGCCAAGACAGCGATGATCGCCAGCGCGATCTCGGGCGTGAGGATGGTGACCGGTCCGGGCGTGACCAGGCGCTGGGCGAACGCCCATGCGTCGGGGAGATGCGACGCGCGGAACGGGATCCAGGCCAAGAACACGAACATCGTGGTCGCCGCCCACGCGACGGCCGCGGGCGGTGCGGGGACGCGGCCCTTGGCCAGGTGCTGGATCGACAGCGCCGCGCCGTGCAGCGCGCCCCAGAGCACGAACCCCCACGCGGCGCCGTGCCAGAGGCCGCCGAGCAGCATGGTGATCATGAGGTTGCGGATCTGGCGCGAGCGGCCGTGCCGGTTGCCGCCGAGCGGGATGTAGATGAAGTCGCGCAGGAAGCGCGAGAGCGTCATGTGCCAGCGGCGCCAGAACTCTTGCGGGCTCATCGACCGGTACGGCGCGTCGAAGTTCTGCGGGAACACGAACCCCATCAACAACGCCAGGCCGATGGCGATGTCGGTGTAGCCGGAGAAGTCGCAGTAGATCTGCACCGCATAGGCGACGACCGCGGTCCACGCGTCGAACGCTCCGTAGGCCTCGGGGACCGCGAAGACGGGGTCGACGGCGTTGCGCGCCAGGAAGTCGGCGATCACGACCTTCTTGATCAGCCCGAAGCAGATCAGCGCCACCCCAGCCCCGACGGCGACCTTGCTCGGGTCGCGCGGCCGCGCGAGCTGCGGGAGGAACTCACGGGCGCGCACGATCGGACCGGCGACCAGGTGCGGAAAGAACGCCAGGTAGATCGCGAGGTCCAGGGTCGAGGCGCGCTTGCACAATCTGCGGTGGACGTCGACGACATAGCTGATCGCCTGGAACGTGAAGAACGACAGGCCGACCGGCAGCGCGACGTTGAGCAGCGGCAGCGGGGTTCCGAGCCCGAGGCTGTCCAACAGGCGGTCCACGTCGCCGACGAAGAAGCCGTAGTACTTGAAGTACGCCAGGGCGCCGAGGTCGGCGATGACCGTGGCGGTCACCGCCGCGCGAGCGCGCCGCTCACTGCCGGATCGCTCGACCGCCCAGGCGCCCAGCTGGTTGACCAGCGTCACGCCCGCCAGCAGCAGACAGAACCGCGGCGAGGCGGCCGCGTAGAACACGTAGCTGACGACCAGGATGTAGGGCTTCCACACCCGCGGCATCGGCATCAGCAGCCACGACGCCAGCAGCACGGCCGGGAAGAACACGGCGAACGGGACGGACGGGAAGACCATGCAGCGGCGGGGAAACGGTCAGCGGCGCGGACCGAGGCGGAGAACGTAGCTCATTTTCAGGTGCTTCGCACCGGCCGTGGCGCTCGTTTCTGGCAGAGTGCCCGGTCGCATGCGCGTCCTGCTCGTCGCTGTCGCCGTGGTCTTCCTCGCCTTCGCCGCTCCCGGCGCCGCTCAGGCGCCGCCCTCGGTCACGCTGGCCCTGAGCGCTCAGAAGACGGGGTGGATCGCCGCGACCGTCACGGCCGCGCCGGGGCAGGCCGTGCAGCTCCACGACATCGGCACCGGTGGCGCCCCGATTGCACTGACGCAGACCACCGCGGGGGCCGACGGCCGCGCGACGGTGGACCGGGCGGCCGCTTGGTCCTGCACCCGTGGGCGGACCCTGCGCGCCGTCGCGCTGAACCCGGACGGCAGCACGGCGGGTCAGGCCGATGCGTCGATCACGACGCCGTCGTGTGCTGGGCGCATCTCGGTCGTGCTGCGGCCCTCCCGGCCGCGGGCGGGGCGGATGGCGACGGTCGCGATCGCCGACCGCTGGCGGGTCGGCGACCTCCAGGTCCGCGTCTGCACCGGCGAGCCGGGGCGGGCGGCCCGCACATGCCGGACGGTCGCGCTCAAGCCGGGGACGCTCCGCGGGGCGGCGCAGTTCCGGGTCAAGCGCCCCGGCCGGCACCCTGTGCTCACGCGCTTCGCCGGCAGGACGATGACCGCGACGATGAAGGTCCTGCCGCGGTCGCGCCGCCTCTCGGTGCTCGCCGCGGGGGACTCGATGATGCAGATCCTCGACGACGACCTGCACCGGCGGCTTGCCGCCCGCGGACCGGTGCGCGTCACCAACGACGCCCACATATCGACCGGCATCAGCAAGCCCTTCATGTTCGACTGGGTGGCGCACGCCAAGGCGACGGCGGCCAAGCTGCACCCCGACGTCAGCGTCGTGTTCCTCGGGGCCAACGATGGCTTTGGCATCGGCGACGCGGCGTGTTGCGGCGGCGTGTGGCAGGCCCGCTACGCCAAGCGCGCCGGGCGGATGATGCGTGCCTACGCCCGTGGCGGCCAGGGGACCGTCTACTGGTTGCTGCTGCCGGCGCCGCGGCGCCCGGCGTTCCGCGACATCTACTCGGCGGTCAACCGTGCGCTGCGGCAAGCCGCCGACCGCTTCCCTGGCGTCGTCCACGTGGTCGATCTCGGCGCGGTGTTCACTCCCGGCGGCCACTTCCGCCAGACGATGACCTGGCACGGCAAGCGCGTCTCCGTGCGGCAGGCCGACGGCGTTCACCTCTCGGTCGCGGGGGCCAGGATCGCCGCGGAGGTCGTGATCCGGCGCATGCGCGCCGACGGTCTGGTCACCTGAAGGTGATGCGCTGCGGTTCCGGCCTCTTCGCCTTGCTCGTTGCTGTCGTCGTCACCGCCGGTGGCTTGGCCGGGTGCGGGTCGCGGGGCGGCGCGCCGGACCAGGCGTCGACGGGGCGGACCACCAACGAGGCCGCCGCGCCGCAGACGGGGGCAGTGAAGCTGACGGCGCCGGCTGCCGACCGCAGGCTGCGCGCGACGCGCGACGCCGCAGACGGGCGTCTGCGTGTGACTGTCGACATCCGTGGCACCGCGATCCGGTCACAGACGCTGCGCGTGCAGCTGTCCTGCCCTGACCGCAGTTGCAGCCGCTTCGTGCTCACCGATGGCGATGGCACGTTCACGGTCCGGTTGCGCCCGGTGCTGCCTGGTGGCCGCCGCCGGCTGACGATCGGCGTCGACTACGCGACCACCCCCGATCCGCGGACGGCGGCGTCGGTCGAGGTCGGCGTGCGGCTTCCCAGGGCGAGGGCCTCGCGGCGACGGCCGTCGGGTGGCTCGGCGCCGCGGCAGACGATGACGGTCCCGGCTGCGCCGCAGGCCACCGTGCCGCCCGAGCCGATGCCGTCCCAGCCGGAGGCCGGGCAAGGTGTGCCCGCCGGCGAGCGCAGGACGATGACGGTCATCGGCGACAGCCTGGCGGTGGGGATGAAGCCGTACCTCGGCGCGGCGCTGCCGGGCTGGACGGTGACCGTCGATGGCCGCGTCGGGCGGCCGCTGGACGAGGGCATGGGCCTGGTGCGCTCCGCCGCCCTGCCGCCCGCCGCCTCCTCGGTGCTGGCGATCAGCCTGTTCACCAACGACGACCCGCACGGGACCTCGCGGCTGTCGGCCGCCGTCGACGAGAGCCTGCGGAAGGTGGGCGCTGATGGCTGCGTGATCTGGGCGACGATCGCGCGCGAGCCGGTCGGCGGCGTCAGCTACGCGGCGGCCAACGCACTGCTGGCGCGCAAGGCCCGGTCGACACCACGGCTGCGGATCGTCGACTGGGCCGGCTACGTCGCGGCGCATCCAGGGACCCTGTCGGCCGGCAACGTGCATCCCGGCCCGGGCGGCTACCAGGCCCGCGCGGCTCTCTACGCCGAGGCTGCCGGCGATTGTCCGTGAGCGTGCGGCCGCGCCATTGAGCAGATCGGTCGTTGCCCCTGATCGGGTGACCAGGCCTTTTCGGCCGACAGGATTGTGGAGCGATGTTACGATGCGCATCGCTCAAGTACGGCGCATCGAATGCGCTTCCCCACCGGCGAGGTTCCAGGATGACCGACTCAGACCACGAGATGTCCCAAGGAACGGGACCCGACAAGGCCGCCGCTGAACCGCCGACCGCGACGCTCCCACGGGTCGCGTCTGACCCGTCGGCCGCGGGGCACGTGTCCCAGCAACCGCCGCCGGTCGCCCAGTCGGTGCGCGGAGGCGGGATGCCGTCGTGGCTGCCGCTCGCCCTCGTCGGGGTGGTCGTCGTCGCGGGAATCGCGGTCGTGCTGGCGTTGACGGTCTTCTCGGGTGGGGACGACGACGTCGCCGTCTACCGCGACAAGGTCTCCACCATCCTCACGCCCGTCATCACCGCCAACGAGCGGCTGTCGACGGCGTTGACATCGCTTCAGGGCACGGGCTCGACGAACGCGCGGCGCAAGGTCGCCGCGGCGCAGTCGGCGACGACCGCCGCCCGCGGCGGCCTGGCCGCGCTGACGGTGCCCGACGGCGCCGAGCAGACCGCGCTGAACGCGCGCCAGACGCTCACCCGCGAGGCGTCGTACTTGCAGGCCGTGCGGGTGGTGCTGGCGAATCCGGCCGGCGACGCTTCTCCCACCCAGACGCTGGCGGCCAACCTGACCGGCGCGCTGGACGCCATCGCGCCGGCAGACCAAGATTGGTCGCAGAGCGTGCAGGGCGCCGACCGGCTGACCGCCTGGGCGCCGAAGGCCGCCGCGACGGTCCGCGCGCGTCGGGCGACGAAGCGTCGGAAGGCGGCGGCCGCTCGACGCAATCGCTCGGACGCGTCGCGCTCGTCGTCCTCGCGCTCCTCCTCGTCGGGGTCTGCGCCCGTCGCGTCGTCCGGGAGCAACTGCGGCGGCGGGCTGCACGCCGGCCCGAACACGACGTGCGCGTTCGCTCAGAACGTCCGGAGCGCATGGGGCGAGGCGCCGGGCACCACCAACACCGTGCGGGTCTACAGCCCGGTGACCGGACAGACCTACACCATGAACTGCTCACCCGCGGGCGGCGGCATCACCTGCTCGGGCGGCAACAACGCCTCGGTGAGTTGGGGCTGATCGTGCGGCGGGCGACCGCCGTCACCGCGGCCTTGGTGGCCGGTTTACTGGCTGGTTGCGGGGACTCGACCGCCGCCGACCAGGAGCCGCTTCCGCCCGCCTACCCGACCGCGTCCGCGAGGGACGCCACGACCACGGCAACCCCCGCCCAGGCCCAGGCGCCCGACGGCCCGTCGTCGGCGCCCGCGACCACCGAAAGCGCCACGACGCCGGCACGGAGGCCGAAGCAGGCGACGTCGAAGGACATCCTGTCGCCGGCCGACAAGGCGAGCTTCGCGGCGCTGCAGCGGTCCATGGGCGCGCGGATCGGGCTCGCCGTGTCCGGCCTGGGCCTGGACCAGAAGGTGCAGGTCACCGGTGGCCTGCGCGACGCGGTCGCGTGGTCGACGAGCAAGGTGCCCGTGGCGATGGCCGTCGTCGCCGCCGGCAACGCCGACAGCCAGGCCGCGACCCTGCGCGCTGCCATCACCGCGTCAGACAACGCGGCGGCCGAGCGGCTGTGGGCATCGCTGGGTGGCGGAGATGTCGCCGCCCAGGCGGTGGACGCCCAGCTCCAGGCCGCCGGCGACGTTCGCACGGCGATCGAGTCCCGCACGCTGCGCTCAGGCTTCACACCCTTCGGGCAGACCGACTGGCCGCTGACCGCGCAGGTGCGGTTCACCGCGGGCATGGCCTGCACCGAGGCCGGCCTGCACGTGCTGGGTCTCATGGGTGAGACGATCTCCGCGCAGCGCTGGGGCCTCGGCGCTGTCGGCCTCGAGGCCCAGCTCAAGGGCGGTTGGGGTCCCGGTACGCGTCCCGGCGTCGGATCGGGCTACCTCGATCGGCAGATGGGCGTCCTCGTTCTCAAAGGCAAGCCCATGGCCGTGACCATCGCTGTGCTCCCCGCCGACGGCCAGCACGGCACCGGGACCGGGCAGCTGACCAGGATCGCCAAGTGGCTGGTCGCGCACGCGGACGTCAAGCGGCTCCCCAAAGGCGCGCGGTGCGGGTAAGCGGAAGGCGCAGTCGTTCTCGCTACTCACACCCCTGCGCGCCGGCGCGCCTGCGCCTGCACGACGTCGCGCACCCAGAGCTCGCGGTACGGCCACGTCACCGTCAGCCCTGTCGGCTCTACCAGCCCGCTCGCCGCGATCCTGAGGCCTGGCGCACGACAAGCTCCGGGAACCCATTGCCGAAACGAACGTCGCCGGCCGCGGCGATCGGGCAAGCGGGTAGATGAGGAGGTTTCCTCTTTAGTGCGCTGGAATGAAGCTGCGCACAACGCTGCCCGACGCGGCGCGTCAAACGCAATGCGACAATCACCAATATTCTTCTGGGTCGTATTCGTCGAGATCGAGTCCGGCCAGGAACGACTCGATCGTCGGCGTGGCCAGATGACGCAGAGACACCTGTCCGCTGAGCGCCGTCAGATTGTTGCTTCCGGCTAGGCCGTCGTGGGTGACTCTGCCGCTCTGCTCGACAAAGTGTCCTTCGGGCACATAGACGGGCAGATCGACGTCGATCTCGAGACCCCCAGAGGTCTCGTGGGCAAGTTGAAGCGCCTTCAGAGCCTCTACAAGCTGATGCTGACCAGCGACCATCTCCCTCGCTTTCTCGGCGCACTCGTCGAAGTCAGAGACATCCATCGTGGCGCCAGAGATCGCTTGGAGTACGGCCAGATCCAGCAGGAACAGCAGGAGTGCATGCCCGCGCTCCCGCGGATTGGGATGGCTGAGATCGGGCTGAAGTTGACGCCACCATCTGCGGAGCCTCGGACTTCCCAACTTCGCGTTCAGGAGCGCCCCCGACACGAACGCCTTCGGATCCCAAGACGGATGCACGGGCTCGACTTCGAACGACTGTGTGGCGATGTACTCGACGCCTGTCGGAAGCAGCTCTTCGACCGATGCGATCCAAGCCGTCGTTGCTTCTGGGACAGCCGCGATGTACACCGGGGACATCGAGTTCAACAGGTACTCCCAGCGGTCGACATCCAGCCGCACGCCTGATCTCACGTATGCGCCGCCCTTGACCTGAATCAGGACCGAATAGGGGCTCATGGGCCATTGATCCGCATCGATGTCCGGATACTCCTCGGGCAACTGCACATGCAGGTCGAACCCGTAATCGTTTTGGACGAGTTCGTTAACCGCGCATCCAGCCTCCCCGAGCATTTCCTCCGTTTTGTTGACCGCGTGGTCGGCGGTTTTCTTGGTTCGTTTGCGGATCGGCGGCACGGCCAACGCATTCTGATCGGCCTGAACCAACCTGTCGAGCGACCGGAGCTCACGGCAGGGCGGAGGTCAGACCCGGATGCTGCGCGCCTTGAGCAGGATCGCGCCGGTCAGCGTCGGGCGATGGAGCGACACCCGTTGGTCGTCGATGACGAAGCGGAAGCCTTCTCGGATTGCTGCGCGCCGGATGCTCTGCCACCCGCTTCCCGCGCTGCGTCAGGGACGAGTGTGAGCGGCATCAATGAGGGTGACGCCGACGCGGTCTCTGCCGGCGGCGGCGTTCGTCCGCTCACGCGCCTCGGACACGGGCCGTTGCACACCGGCATCGCCTAGCCGGGCAATTACATGGGCCAGGCACGCCACCACGTCCAATGTGGCGCCGCGTCGCGTCAGACGGCAGGTTGACGGACTCGCCGCCTCAGCGGCCGTAAG
>WUUC01034310.1_pt1 | contig 10886 bp, 9 predicted proteins | sample 6278441 | NCBI WGS metagenome assembly WUUC01 (sample SAMN13675441, study PRJNA597444) | soil metagenome | isolation source: soil | place: USA: Washington | collected 2017-10 | reverse complement strand
CGCGTCATGTTGTCGATCTGGCGATCCATGATGCCGATCACGCGCTCTTTCTCCCGGGCCGGCGCGTTCGGCGACTGCAGCAGCGACACCGCGGCGCGCATCGGCGCGAGGGGATTTCTGAGCTCGTGCGCGAGCATCGCCAGAAACTCGTCCTTGTTGCGATCGGCGCTGACGAGGTCGTCCGCAAGGCGCCGCAGGATCTGATCGGACTCACGGCGTGAGGTAATCGGCCGGCTCGCTTCGACGACGAGCCGGCTGCCGGAAGGCTTCTGCACCATGACCATGCGACTGTCGACCACGATCTTCTGCCCGTCCCGCCGCATCTGGATCAGCTCGCCGCTCCACTTTCTGTCGCGCTCGAGCTCGCCTGCGAACGATGCGAAAGGCGGCGACGTGTGCAGGAGCTCGTGGTACTTGCGCCCCAGCGCCTGCTCGCGCGTAAAGCCGAACGTCTCTTCCGCCGCTTTGTTCCAGTAGGTGATCGCGCCGTCGAGCGCCCACATCGTGATCGGCTCGTGTGCCTGTTCGAGGAGCTCGGTCTGCTGGCGTAGAAGGTCTTCGCTGCGTTTCAGCGAATCGACGTCCACGAGCACGATCACGGCGCCGTCGATCCTGTTCTCGAGTGTGCGATACGGGCGCGTGCGCATGAGGTACCAGCGCCCTTCGGCGTCCTGGACCTCACGCTCCTTTGGCTGCATGGTCTCGATGACTTCGGCGACCATCGCCGGCAGGTCCGAAACGTCGATGTTCGTCTTGATGTCGCTGATCGGACGACCGATGTCGGTCGGAATCAGATTGAGGAGCTTTTCGGCCAGCGGCGTGAAACGCCGGATGCGCATGCTCGGCCCGAGGATGATGATGCCGAGATGCACGCTCGACAGCACATTGATGAGATCGTTGTTGATCTGCGCGAGCTCGGCATTGCGCGCCTGCAGTTCGTCGTTGACGGTGGCGAGCTCTTCGTTGCTCGACTGCACTTCTTCTTTCGACGTCTGGAGCTCTTCGTTGATGCTCTGCAGCTCTTCGTTGGAAGACTGCGCCTCTTCGTTCGCGGACTGGAGCTCCTCGTTCGCCGCTTCCTGCTGCTCGATTACCGACTGCAGGTATTCGCGTGTCGCGCTGAGCTCCTGGTTGATCCGTGCGACTTCCTCTCTCGATTCATCGCGCTGCGATTCCGTTGGCGCGGTCTTCACTGCACGTTCGAGCTCGCGCTGATGGGTGACGTCGTCGAAGACGACCATGAACAGGTCGGCACGATCCAGACCCGCCGATCTCACCGGTATGACTTCGATGTCGACCCTGCGCTCGACGCCATTGACGCTCAACCTCGCGCCTTCGTGCCGCGCCGGCGCTTCTTCTGAGCGTGCGCGCTGCACCGCAGAGCGCACGGCGAGCGCCAGTTCGTCACGAACCATCTTCAGCAGATTCAGACTGGCCCGGCCCGGCGAGGGCGCGAGAAACGGCGCCGTGTTCCCGCGATACTGGAGGATCTCGAGATCGCCCCGAACCAGGACGCTCGGCGGCGCGTACCGCGATATCAGCAGCCGCTCGATTTCTTTCTGGTTGTCGGGCGTGGGCAGCGGCCGCCCGGCGTAAACGTCCCGCTGACCTCCCAGTGCGGGGAGCGATGCGGGCTGGGCGAACGGCGGGACCGGCGCTTGACTGGCAGCCGGCCGCTTGGAGTAGATCTTGAAGCGGCTGTTGTGAATATCGAAGAGATCGCGGTACGAGCCGATCGTCTCCGAGGTTCCGAGCCAGAGCCAGCCGTGCGGGCGCAACGCGTAATGGAGCGTCGGAATAACGCGCTTCTGCATCTCGGCGCCGAGATAGATCAGCATGTTGCGGCAGCTCACGAGATCCATGCGCGAGAAAGGCGGATCCGAAAGCACGTTGTGCCGCGCGAAAATGCACGTCTCCCGCACCGCTTTCGCGACGCGATACCAGCCGTCGGTCTCGACGAAGAAACGCTGCAGCCGCTCGCCGCCGAGCGTCTCGACCGCGCTTGGCGGATAGATCCCCAGCCGTGCCTTTTCGATGCTCGCGTTGTTAAGATCGGTCGCGAACACCTGCAGCGGAAGTGCAGAGCCTGCGCTTTCCGCGAATTCCGCGAAAGCCATGGCGATCGAATACGCCTCTTCGCCAGTCGAACAACCGAGCGTCCACACGCGGACCGGATCGTGGCGAGATCGATTCTCGATGAGCTTCGGGAAAACTTCGGACTTGAGCGCTTCGAATGCTTCGGGGTTGCGGAAGAAGCTCGTGACGTTGATGAGGATGTCCTGGTAGAGCGCTTCGACCTCAGCCGGGTTCGCCTCCAGCATCCGCGTGTACTCCGCGATCCCGCCGAGCTTGTGCAGCACGATCCGGCGCACAATGCGCCGGTACAGCGTGTTGGGCTTGTACTGGGTGAAATCGACACCGATCGTATCCTTGACGATGTCCAGAATAGCAGTGAGATCGGGCGGTTCTTTCTCAACGCCGTCTGTGGTGACGAAGGGGTGTTTGGCGATACGATTGAGCTCGGCGGCGATGTCACGCGGCGAAAGGACGAAATCGACCGCGCCTGTCGCGATCGCACTGCGTGGCATGCTGGTCTGCTGCGCGGTGTCGTCCTGCGCGAAAGTGATGCCGCCGGCGGCTTTGATCTCCTGAATGCCGAGGGCCCCGTCGGAGCCCGTTCCGGAAAGAACGACGCCGATGGCTTTGTCGCCCTGACACTCCGCAAGCGAATGCAGGTAGTGATCGATCGGATGGTGCTTGCCCTCTGCCGCTTGACGTCTCTGCAGCCTGAGCGCACCGCCTTCGATGGCGAGATCGTGACCCGCGGGCAAAACGTAGACGTGATCCGGCTCGACCTGCACGCGATCGTGCACTTCGACGACGGTAAGGCGCGCGCTGCTCCCGAGTATCCCGGTCAGCAGGCTCTGATGGTCGCGCGGCAGATGCAGCACGACCATGAAAGCGATTCCGGTGTCGGGAGAAAGCGCCGCAAGCAGTTCCTTGATGGCTTCGATGCCGCCGGCGGACGCACCGATCCCTGCAATGCAGAAGGGCAATGCGAAGGTGCGCGGATCGTCAGCGGGAGTCGACGGCACCGCCTCGGCGTGATCTGTTCGAGTGTTCATGAGGAGCGGGGGGAGGGGTTCCGAGGATGCCGCGAAATGGAGCTGTTATCAACCGCGTGCACGACAGGGACGCACCGCGCAACGCGGGATTACGTCGTTCGGCACCACAGCCTGATCGGACAAACGCCCGTAATGCCGGCAAGACACCAGAGAGCGGACCGCGGTACCGCGCTTGCACCATGCCGAGTCGGTAACTAATGCGGGGCGAGGCATACATGTCTGCCGATCGGATCGTCGTTATAGGAGCGTCGGCAGGCGGGGTTGGCGCCTTGCAGGAGATCGCACGCGGGCTCCCGCCCGATTTTGCGGCGCCGATCCTGCTCGTCCTGCACGTTGCCGCGAACCACCGATCGCTTCTTCCCGACATTCTGTCGATCGCCGGCCCCCTGCGTGCGGAGTTAGCGGTTTCGAACGCACCGCTGCGAGCCGGACGCATCTATGTCGCACCGCCCGATCATCACCTCCTCGCGGACAAGGATCGCGTCGTCGTGTCGCGCGGTCCTAAAGAAAACATGTTCCGCCCCTCGATCGACGTGCTCTTTCGCTCCGCTGCATACCATTTCGGAGCGCGTGCGATCGGGGTGGTCCTGTCGGGTCTGCTTGCCGACGGAAGCTCGGGTCTGTACGCGATCCGGCGGCTCGGCGGCATCGCCGTGATCCAGGATCCGGATGAAGCGGTGCACAGCTCGATGCCGCTCAGCGCTTTGCGGCGGGTCGATATCGATTATGCACTGCCCGTTTCCGAGCTCGCGCAGTTGCTCGCCGGCCTCGTCAAGGAACCGCCGCGACGGGAGCCGCTCGACGCGGCTCATTATCGGCAGGAACTGAAGCTCGGCATCGACATCTCGTCATCGGACTCCGCTTTCGAAAGGGGACTTATGGATTTCGGGGAAGCGAGCACCTACACGTGCCCCGAGTGTCACGGGGTGCTGTTCCGCGTCAGAGAAGGTAAAACCCATCGGTTCCGGTGTCATACAGGGCACGGATTTACTACCGGCGCACTGATCGACGAGCTGAAGGAGTACACCGAGGCGGCGCTCTGGCAGGCCGTGAAGAGCCTTCAGGAGAGCAGTGCGCTCCTGATGGAGGCCGCAGCGCAGTTGGGCGAGAACGGGGAGCAGGACGCGGCCGACCGCATGCGCCTCGAGGCACGCGAGATCCACGATCGCCTCGACACCTTGCGCGTCATCGCGCTCGAGCGCGCGGGCATGAAAGGCCAGCTATTGGAACGGGAACGGTGACTCAGCGTTCCTTGGCGACCTCCTGATTCGCCCACGCGCTCGCGAAGACATTGGGCCACCATCCTTCGAAGTGCGCGCGCGTTCCGTGCGCTTCGATAAATGCCTTGTATGCACGCGCGCGCGCCATGCGCTCCGCAGACTGCGCAGCCAGATTCCTTGCGTTTTCGGCTCGCAGCTGAAGCTCGCGCGTCTGACGCTCGAGCTCGGCCTGGACGGCCAGCTCCTCCTCGTGTCTCGCGCGCAGGCTCTCGACGAGCGAAACATTCAGATGTACGCGCAGGCTCGATCGCAACTCTTCGGGGTCGATCGGCTTGCAGAGATAGGCCGTCGCCCCCGCGCGGAGTGCACGGGTGCGATAGGCGTCGGATGCCGCTGCAGAGCAGAAGACGACCGGCGCGTGTGGATCGACCGTCCGAATCTCGCGGCAAAGCGCGGGCCCCGCCCAGTCCGGGAGCCAGTAGTCGAGGATGAACGCGTGAAAGGCCTGTGCATGGAGCAAGCGGACGGCGTCCAAAGCACTCTGTGCGAAGGTGAGCTCGTTTCCGGCAAGCACGTTCGCGATCAGTTCCTGCGTTCCGTCGTCGTTTCCGATGCAGAGAATCGAGCGGCTGTAATCGTCCATGGAATCCTTGTATAAGCGCTCGCGTATGGGGCCTGTGGCTCCACGACGTGCGGCGCCGGTGCTGGTGCGGAGAACTAGTGCCTCAATATAGCGGATTGCCGGGGGGGGGGGTAGCCCCTGATGGACCTGCTCGCTAGGGCCGAATGGCCCTGACGGGGCCGAAGGATGGCGCGTGCGGAAGCGCCTCCCGCGGCAATGACCTCTGAAATGTGCGGCGATCTCCGGCCGGGGCATGCCTATTGCGTTGCGCATGGGGCACCACAATTACACGCGTCGACCAGGCTGAAGCGCACCGCCCGCGTTTTCCCGCGAGTCACACATGGACGCGGTGGTCCGCGCTGAACGGACGTGCTCTAGCCGCAGAGGAACGCACACAATGGATCAATCACTCCACCTCAACGAACAAGCACGACCTGCCCGCACGCAAAATATTCTCTGCGTCGACGCAGACGACACTTCGAGGCTGCTCATCGCCGAGATCCTGTACGAGCACGAAGTCGACTTCGCGCTCACCGCCGATGACGCCGTGCAGCTTGCGCGCAGTCGGCACTACGACCTGTGCTTCGTAGACCCGGCGGTATCGGGGTTCGCAGACTTCGATCTGCTTACCGAATTGCGTGCTTTCGACACGCGGGTACCGATCGTGATCTGCAGCGAACGTGAACGCGCTCTGGGCGACCGTGCAGGCATACGGGCGCGCTTGCTCAAACCGTTATCGGCCGCAGCGATTCGCGAAGCCGCAACACGCTTGATGCGCAGTTCGCGATAGACAAAGAGAAGACGTCAGACACGAGTAGCGAAAAAGAGTGACAGACGCAGCGAGTGCGCGATGCTGCGCAGCGCGCGCGATGAGCAGTGCACGCCTTGCACGGCACTGCTCACCATCTGCGCGGCCGGAACGTCGACTCCTGCAGGCAAGTCCCGGCCGATTGGAGGTCGCTTGTGGCTGATGCGAAGCTTACTGGCTGCCTCCGCCGCCACCACCACCACCACCGCCACTGCCGCCTCCGCCACTGCCACCGCCGCCGCCGTCCATGCCGGCACCGCTCGACTTGGCTGCACCGCTCGCTCCTCCGGTGCTGGAGCCGGTGCCCCTCGTTGCAGAGCCCGCGGGATCGGGAGTAGCGGCCGCGCCGGAATAGCCGCCGCTCGAACGCGCAGCGCCACTCGTGCCGCCGCTGCCGCGGTCGGGTTGGTTCGTACATGCTGCTGCAGATAACGCCAATGCAGCCGCGAAGGTCATCATCAAACGTCGGTTCATGTGAAGCTCCTTGTGTGTGCGGAATGGACGCGCCGCGCACGCGGCGCTGGCCTGTTGTCGCAAGCCGCATGCCCCGCGCATCGCATGACCTTCGATGCACCGCGGCACACACCTTGCGTTATTCAGTAGTGAGTCGATCATGCACATCGACTGTTCACCTTCATCCAACCAGGAGACGACATGGCATCTAAACTATGGATAGCAGCGAGTGTTGCTGCAGCACTTGTGACCGCCGCGTGCGGCAACGACCAGAACCAAGGTACGCGTAGCAGCGGTAACACACCCCCTGCTGCTTCGAGTGGAAGCGGCGGAGCAGGGAGTACCGCAGGAGCCGGCAGCTCGACTACCGGCGGTTCCAGCGGCATGAGCGGCTCGGGCGCCACAGGCGGCACGAGCGGCGCGGGAAGCGGTGGCGTTGGCGGAGGCGCTTCGTCTTCGGCCGGAATGAGCGGCTCTGGCGCAGCAGTTGGCACTGACGCAAGCGGCTCCGGCTCTGGAGGTAGCGGTCAGTCGGCTACCGGTACGGGCAGCTCATCACGTTAACGTTCAAGCATCAACCACGCTGCGCACCATGCGCTCTCTCCTCCCGTTTGTATGGTGCGCTTGGAGGCCCGCTCGTTGCGGGTCTCCTTTTTCAAAAGTGCAGTGCCGTCAAGTTTGCCAGTCGCGCTGGCTCGCGGTCCGCGTTGCGCATCGGAAACCGCTATGGAAGAGCTGAGCCGATCCACTCGAATCGCGTTCGGCATCATCACGGTCGTCAATGCGATCCTGTTTTTTGCGGCGGTTGCGACGCTCCTCGAAGAGCGCTTTGGAATCGTCGGCTATCTGCTGGTTCCCTTCGCGGCGCTTGTGATGAGCCCCGGTCTTCTCGGCCTGCCCTGGTTCGACGCCTGGGCGCGCGGCGAGGCCGTGAGTGAACGCATATTTCTGATCTGGCTCGTCTGGATGCTGTGCATCGTAACCGCCGTAGCCCTGCGCACCCGCAAGCGCCGGACTAGAACCGCGTCGGCGCTGAGCGCGGAGCGCGATGGAAGCTGACGCTGTAGCCTCACAAACGTGAGGCGCCCCTTTTTTCCCGACACTGTAAAGCGAACATCCCAGATGCAGAAAGAACACTCCGGCAATCCGGAGAACTCCGGCGCTCTCCTCATACACCGTCGTCGCCTCGTCCTCGCGGGCGCTGTCGCGCCCTGTGCTTTCACTTCCTCCGCCGCTGCGCAAAAGAGCGCGCCCTACGTCACTCCGAACGAGGACCTGATGCAGGAGCACGGCCTCGTCGGTCGCGTGATCCTCATCTACGGCAGAGCGATCGAGCTGCTGAATGCCAACCAAAGCATCGACCTTGCGCACGTGGGCCAGGCGGCGCAGATCATCGCGCGCGTGATTCATGGGCATCACGAGGTCGAAGAGGAAAAGATCGTTTTCCCCGCACTCGAGAAAGCCAACCTTCTAAAGAATTTGATCGCGACACTGCGCGGGCAGCACAGCGCCGCGCGTGCGATCACGGCGACGATCGGCAACAATGCCAATCAGGCGGGAGCGCGGGATGCTTCACGGCGGCGCGAGCTGATCGCGGCCATGCAAAACTTCAGAAACATGTACGAGCCTCACGGCGCTTACGAGGACACGATCGTTTATCCTGCATTTCGTCAAGCCGTGGGGCCCGAAGAATACATGCGGCTCGCGGAGCAGTTCGCGCAGAACGAGCGCCGGATGAACGGTGACAAAGGCATCCAGGAAAGCGCGGCAGCGCTCGGCAAGATCGAAACTGCGCTGGGGATCGAGCTCGCCCGATATACGCGCCAGATGGAATCGCCGGTCGATCCCGCGAGCGCTGGCTCGAAGCGTCAGTGAAGAAAGCGCGGCGGCGCCGCTAAGGTTGGGCACTGCACGTTCACATGGCGCGCCATGCGGTCAGGTCCCTCCGCGCGCCGCGCCGGCCAAACCTTTCCGACGCTCCGCAGTTTGATCTTTCACTGTGTCGCGCCGGCCGGCGCAAACGAGGTAAGTACCCGCGAGGAGCATGCCGGCGCCCCACGCCAGGAACGCCAGGTCCCAGATCAGCCATTGCGACTGCGGCACCGTTTCGTTCACGTGGTGAATACCGAGCACGTGATGGTTGACGATGCCTTCGACCACGTTGAACACACCCCAGCCGATCAGCAGCGACCCGACGAGCAGCTTGGTCGACCAACGCGCGTGCGCTGCGCTCCGCGCGTGGCGCCAGAACACCGCAAGTCCGATCGCAACGAAGACGTACGTCAGCGCATGAAAGACGCCGTCCCAGAACGTGTTCACTTCAAGGTTTTCGACACTGTCGGGCGGGTAACCCGCGCTGGAAAGCATGTGGTGCCATTGCAGCAACTGGTGCAGCACGATGCCGTCGAAAAAACCCCCCAAGCCCAGCCCGAGCAGGACGCCTCCAGCGAGCGGGAATGTGGTGTGTCCTACGCGTGCGTCAGCCATGTGATTGTCCACCGATCGAATACCCGTGGGAAAAGCTGCAACGCACACGCCCGCTGTAGGCGGAGCGAGAAGAACGGCGGTGACGCTGGATCGGGTTCAGCCGCCGAGCGTCCGATCCTGCACCGCGTACCAGTCGAGCGCCGCCCTGAACTGCGCAGGCTCGAAATCGGGCCAGAACGCGTCGACGACAAAGAAGTCCGCATAGACTGATTGCACCGGCAGGAAGCCGCTCAGACGCCGCCCGCCGCCCCACCTGACGATGAGATCCAGCCGCGACACTGCGCTCGAACGCAAGCCGCCGCTCGCGATGCCGTCGAGATCCCACTGCCAGCCGTAATTCGCGAGCAGGTTCACTTTCATCGTCCCCGGTGTGCGAACGAGAAACGGCTTCAGCTCTTCGGGAAAGAGCGACGAGCGCTCGTCACCCACGACGAGCAGTGCCGCTCCGCGGGCGCGAGCGCGTTTGGCAAATTCGACGCACGCGGCGCGAAACTGGACCGTCTGCGACGACGGCCGCCGCGTGTTGTCCTGTGTGAAGCCATACACCGAAACCTCTTCGATGCCGAGCTGTTCGCACATATCGAAGAGCTCGAATCCCGGCTCGATGCCGTATGCGTAGCCGTCCTCTTTCGCGAGCCCTCGTGCCTGGGCCCAGCGGCGATTGCCGTCGGGAATGATGCCCACGTGCCTGGGCATGCGGCCGTGTGAGACGTTCGCGCTGAGTCGGGAGAGGTCAGGTGTGCGTGGATCGTTGGGCATCGAAGTTCTCTATCGTTCAGCGCCTGCACTGCAAGCTCAGTGCCGCACGTGCTGCACGTCCAGAGGCACAGCGCTTGCACCCGCACAAGGGCGCGTTCTCATCCTGCGCGCCCCGCTACTCCTTCACTCCAACGCAGACATATAGGATTTCCAATGGCGCAGATTTTCAGCGAGAAGGGTTGTCCCCTCGACAAGCAGCGCTTTACCTGGCGCGATCTCGTCCAGAAGCCGATCAGCAAGCTCGACGACGACACGTACACGCGTATCCGGATCATCCTCATGAACGGTATCGAAGAGGAAGCGCTGCGCTTCAGCCACGCGTGCGCGCGCATGAACCGCGACTATCAGTTGCCGCTCGCGCAGGTGCGCCGCTGCGAGCAGCACCAGCACACGATGATCAACTGGCTTATTGGCGCCGACCACTCGCCGCTCGAGACGACGATCGCGTACGAGCAGGTCGCGATCGAGGTCACCGGCGCGGTCGCGCAGCGCGAGCCCGATCCTTACCTGGCGCAGACGTACCGGTTCGGCCTTCTCGAAGATTTCGATCACCTGTACCGCTATTCGGCGCTGCTCGACCGGCTCGAAGGTAAGGACGCGAACAACATCCTGCAGAGCTACACCGACATTCTTCCGGGTCGCCCCACGATGCTCCATCACCGCGCGCCGGAGGACGACCTCCGCACGCCTTACGACAAGATGGCCGCAGACCCGCTCAGCAAACTGCACGCGCTGACGATCATGGCAGGCGAGCAGCAGACCCATAACTACTACATGAACATCGGGCCGTTATTTGCCGATCCGTTGGCGCGCCAGCTCTATGCCGAGATCGCATCGATCGAGGAACAGCACGTTACGCAGTACGAATCGATCATCGATCCGACCGAGACGTGGCTCGAGAAGTGGCTGATGCATGAGGCAACGGAAGTGTGGAACTACTACGGCTGCGCCCAGCAGGAAACCAATCCGCGCATCAAGGCGATCTGGGAACGCTTTCTCGATTACGAGCTCGGCCACTTCAATCTCGTGAAGGACTTGTTCGAGCGGATCGAAGGGCGCGATCCGATGGCGCTCATTCCGGCCGATGCGCCGGATCCGATTCGCTACGAGCAGCAGCGGGAGTTCGTGCGGCAGGTGCTCGCGAACGAGGTCGATCTGCAGACGCTCGGCGCCCAGTACGTGCCGCTCGACGAGCAGGGACCCGCATCGCGCGAATATCGCGAGCAGCTCAACTCGCAGGGATCGCCGTCGCAGATCGTGTCTGCGGGCTATCGCTGGGCACCGGGAACGGAGCTCGCCCGCAAAGTCGTCAACTTCTGAGGCCGAGGAAATCATGGAAACCACAACGAAGCTTGGAAAGAACCGCACGGGGATGGACATGTCGCCGCTCGACAGCGGCGAGATGCTGCAGG
>WUUC01031899.1_pt1 | contig 10886 bp, 7 predicted proteins | sample 6278441 | NCBI WGS metagenome assembly WUUC01 (sample SAMN13675441, study PRJNA597444) | soil metagenome | isolation source: soil | place: USA: Washington | collected 2017-10 | reverse complement strand
TTTTTGATTTTATTTTCATTTGGTGTTGTTTATTTTATTTTATTTTTTACTCCAATAAGTATTATCTTATTTTGGGATGTTAGTTTTATTGATTCGTCGTCTCCTTTTATGGAGTCTTTAGTTGATTTATATTTTATTGTCTGATATACGTTAGTTATTGTTTTGATGGGCGTTGTATATATTTTATTACGAATTATATATTTATTTACATGAAATGCTAACTATTTAGCGTCATCTTTTCTAAACAGTATTTATGATTTTATTGTTTATTTAGTTATTTATTTTGGTAGTTCTAATAGAGATACAACTTCAGAGGATAGGAAGCCAATGACTAATTTTGCTAATAAGTTAAATATAATGTATAATTCAAAATTCTTGTTGAATTTACTATATGGTAACAAAAAAAGTTTATATTTGAATGTACAGGATATTTCAGAATATAAAAAATTAGAAATAGCATGATGTGCATTACCATCAGCAGCTTTAATATCTATAGGTAGCCCAACATTTGGATTAATATTTGCTTTGGATCCAGCTATTGATCCTGTAGTTACTTTAAAAGTTATTGGCCATCAATGGTATTGATCATACGAATATGATGTAACATTGGCTGTTTCATATGATTCTCCTGAATATCAATATAGTGACAGAGCACGCTATGTTAAAGCATTTCGTGAACAATGAATGCCAGAGTTAGCAAGAAATAAAATATTTGATGGTGTCATTGACATGAAAATACCAAGTGCCCTTGATTGAGAATTATTTTTATATAATATGACAAAAATGAAACCTGTTGTTCATTATTCTATATCTTTTGATAGTGTAATGATTTCAACAGAAGATTTAGCTAATGGAGGTAAACGTCTACTTGAAGTATCAAATCCAGTCGTTTTACCAGTTGGTGTTCCTATAAAAACATTAGTTACTTCTGCTGATGTGCTACATAGTTGAGCAGTACCAAGTCTTGGTATAAAAATAGATGCTGTTCCTGGAAGAATAAATCAGTTTGTTATGGAAATAAAACAACCGGGATGTTATTATGGACAATGCAGTGAATTATGTGGAACTATGCATGGATTTATGCCAATTTTATTACAAGTCGTTTATCATGATGATTTCAGTAATTGAGTAAAAAAAAATGGACAAATAGTTTAGAGTGTTAAAAAAAAAAAAAAGTGAATTGGTTCAATACTTTGGCTCTAATGAGTATCAAGAACTTTTAAACAAATTTAGGGGCTATATGTGTTCCCGAGGTAGAATTTCGTGATCTTATAAATTTCTAGATAACATAAAAATAAGGATAAAAAAACAGTTTAAACAGGATCCATCTTTTTTTGTAAAAAAAGCATTAGCAAATTTAGTGCCTTTTGTTGGTTTCGTTTCTAAGCGTATAGGTAGAAGAGTGCACACAACTCCTATATTGTTGAAAACACATAAACGTTACGCCTTAGTCATTGATTGATTACTAAAATCCCAGAAAAATAAATCTAATATTTTAGGTATTAAAGTAAAAGATATAGTTAATAATATAGTTAGTGCTTCAAAAAAAAAAGGCGAAGCTATAAAATTGAAAAAACGTTACGTAAAAAAGGCATTGGATTCACGTTACATTTTATTACAAAAAAATAGGTTCAGTAAATTTAAATCACGAGCTATTGTAAGGAAAATAAAAAAAAATATAGCCTCTAGAAAGTTTAAAGGTAGAGAAACAGATTTAGAAAATTATATGATTAATAAAACTAGAATAAATAATTTTATTAAATCATTATTATTTTTGAAATTTAAAAATAATAAATATAAAAAGCCAATTTATAGTTTCAAAAAGTTATTATTTAGGAATTGAATAGATACAACAGCAGTTGAAAAATTGTATGTTCTGGATAAATGACTATTATTGAATAAAAATAGATTACCATTGAATACAAGGCGTTTAGAAAGATATGCTTTTTTATCAAAAAATAAATATAAAGAGTTATGAAAAAAAGTGAAAATTTAGTTCTAAAAAAGTTTAGTATGTTTTTGAGGGCCGCTTCTATTGAGGTAGGCCCTCCATTGAGTACTATATTAGGTAACTATGGTGCAAATACAACTAACTTTTGTAAAGAATTTAATGAAGTGACAAAAGAATTACCTAATTATTTTTTAATAGAAGCGCATATTACTATTAATGTAGATAAAAGTGTAGTTTTTAGTGTAAAAGAACCATCAATTACATTATTATTAAAATTGATAACAATAGATACTGAAACCTATTATAAGGGTCAAGGTGGTTTTAAAATCAATGTTGTTAAGGGCTTAAATTTAAGGGACATTTATTTAATATCAAGATTTAAATTTGGTTTTTACAATAAAAATACATTAAAAATAATATGTGGCATTATTAAATCCTTAGATTTTTATATAATTGTTGATTAGTAGTATAGACTCATATACGTTTAATGATAGATTTTTATCCAATAATTGTTATTTCATTATAAAAAATAAATTTGTTGGAAATTTAGTGTTTAAATGGATTTATAATACAATGCATACTTCAGTTTTTAATTTATTGTTTTCTAATTATGCTGTAAAAAATGATTTTATCATTTTAATGTTTGCTAGTGATAAATTTTTCAATGTTTATAATAATTTTATTTATAATAATATTATTATAAATAGTATATTTGTTGGTCTTAATTTTTTAAATTTAAAAAGCAAGAATTTAAGTAAAATATTTAAAAAATTAGATAATTTAAAAATAAATATTTTCTCATTTTTTGTTTTTTTTACTTTGAATATTTTTATAAATATTCAATTTCTTATTTTCAATTTTAGTTCTTTATTTTATAAATTAAATAAATGTCAAGTATAAATATTATAGAAAATATTTTATTTTTTTGTTGTTTTTTAAGTGGAATAATGGTGTTATTTTCGTCGAATCCGGTACAATCATTGTTATATTTGGTTTTAACTTTTGCTATATCATCTGTTTTGTTTATGATAATAGGCGTTGAATTTTTGTCGTTGCTAATTTTTATTGTATATATAGGCGCTATTGCTGTTTTATTTTTATTTGTAATAATGATGCTTAATATAAAAATTGTTGAATTAAGGTCTTTTTATTTACGTTATGTGACAATAGGCTTTATAATAATAATGTTTTTCTTTTTTGAGTTGATATTTTCAGTTTATATGGAGTTTATCATTTTTGATTACAAAATTTACTTTATAAATTGAATTAATTTTGTTGATTATAAGGGCAATATATATATACTAGCTTATATAATTTATTCCTTTTATTGCATTTTATTTATTTTATTAGCAATTATATTATTTATTGCAATGTTTGGCTCTATTGTTCTATTAATTAATTGAAAAAATATTAAAAATAAAGATTATATGTATGATAATATATATCATTTTGAAGATTTAAATAAGTCTTCTTTAAAAAATATCTATTTAAAAAAATGACAATATTTGTAAGTGAATATTATGTTTATTGGTGGGATATTATTAATTATTACAGCAATGAAATTAATACTTATGATATAATAATTGATAATTGAGTTATTGATTTCAATTGTCTTTCAATTGAATATAAGACTAGCCATTTTAATAGATCTTCTAAGCTAAAGCTTATAGAAGCAGTGCACAGGCATGGTCGCGAGGTATTACGTTTTTATTTGTTTAAATATTATTTTATTTCGAGAAATAGCGCTCTTTTAGCTGGCAAAACTTATAATTTTTTTTTGTTTGAAAATATAACTTATTTTGATAGTGAATTAAATTCGTCTCTTTTTATAATGGAGAAAAAGCTAAATTGTTCTATATATTTTCGTCGATTATATCCAAGAGTTTATTTTAGAACTTATATAAGAGGTGTTAGCGACAAAATATTATTTGTATATTGAAGTAAATTATTTTCTAGTTTGTGTTTACATACAATTTCATATAAATCAACATATTCGTTAGTTTTAATAAGAGTATTGGGTGACAAAATTTTTATTTTGGAAAATTTTACTTTAATAAATTTATATTTATTGTTTATTTTTTTTATGAAAATGAATGTATATGCACTCTTCATGAATATAAAAACAGCTTTCGTGTATATGTTTTTAAAAATCTCTTTTATTCTTTTTTATTATTCTAAATATTTTTTTATTTATTGATTTATTATAGCATGTATTAGATTCAATCCATTTTTTTATAAATTGTTGTATATATACTATTATGTTTTTTTAAAATATTATTTTAGTATACAAACTCACATTTTTTCATTTGCTGATTTCTTAGAGGGAGATATTTTACATTTTTTTGAGAGAAAGCAACAAGCCAAAAAGCAATCTTTATTTTGATTTTATTATTATGATAAAGAAGTCAAAAAAGATGCATTGTATAGTAAACAACCCGGAGAAAAAAAGAAAAAATATATCAGAGAAATAAAAGTAAATCCATTTTATTTAGATGAGAAAGGTGATGAAAAAGAGAAAACTAAGGATGAAATAAAAAAAGAAGAGCAAAAAATTAGAGTTAAAATACTAAAAAAATCAAAAAAACGCTTTACAAAACACTACATGTCAATAATAGCCTACCGCCTAAGAGGGGCTTTAAAATTATTGAGAATGTATAAACGAGAAGATCGTAAACAACAAGAAGTGGAAATTCGTAAAAAACAGTTTGACTCGATAATGGGTCGTCATGAGGTTTGAAAATTGGATAATCAATTTGAAATTCCTTTTTGATTATTTTTACTTGTTTATACTAGAAAATTCATTTTATTGTTTTTAAGATTTTTAATGGATTTTATAGATTCTTTTTTTGATAGTAAAAATGTTTTTGTTATTAATTTAGTAATGAAAAAAGCTTTGAGTTATCTTCATATTACTCTATTTTTTACAATTGCTATATTTTTTTGTTTACCTAGTGTTTTTTTTCAAAAGGTAACACGATTTTTTTTTTTGAAATCTTTACCAATTTCTGGTATTCATATAATATGAACAAGATTTTTTAACTTTAAAATTAATACATTAAATGGTAATTCTTTTATTATAGAGTGTTTTGGCTGATTACATGATAAATATAGAGAAGATAGTAGATTTTTAAATTTAAGAGTTGGAGAAGATTTTCTTGGTCTTTTAAAATTTTTTAATTATTTTAGAGAAGGTGAAGCAGCTAAATCAATGCATTTGCATTATATACCTTATATAGCGCAATATGAGGATGAATCACATAGAAATAAATTTATAATTTGAAATGATTATAAGAGCTGAATTTACTATAAAATATCTAGTTTTGATTTGGCTACTAATTATAAGAGGAGTTATTTTTTTACAACATATTATGTACATATGTTTGGTAAATTATTTGTTTCATTTTACTATAAATACTTTACTTTTGAAACTTTTATAAAAAGAAGTACAATGCTTATATATTCTGAAAGGCTAGATCTTAAATTGTATAATCACAAAATATTAGATTTATTTCATATGTATAATTTTATAAGTATACAGCATATTTTGGTTATTTTCAAAGCGTTATATAAGTATTGGGGTAATTTAAATTATTTTATTATTTATTCTTTATTTTACTTTTATTTCTATAGCGTTTATTTCATTTTTGTTTTCTACCATTTGTTTAGTTATATTATTATGTTTATGTTTAATTTCGATAGGGTATTATTTTTTCATTATATGTATTTGAATTATATTGTATTGTTTAACACAGCACTTAGATTTAAGCTATTTTATTACCTTCATGCATTTTATAAATTAATTTTAAATGCCATTTGGTTGGTTATTCACTATATTATAATAATACTAAAAAAATTCATAATTTTTTTAGGCCTGATTTTCGGTGTTATTATAAATATTTTTAATTTAATAACAGGTTTTAGATTGCCTTTGAATGTGAGTAAATTCTTAATATATATGCATTTTATTTTTATAAAATATAATATGCCATGAAAAATAATTCGTTTAATATTTCATAGATTTTTATTCTTATTGGTTATTATTATAATTGGTTATGCACTTGCAGATAATGCACAAAGTGTTACGAATAATACAATTTTTGTATATACTGGTATATTTGATTATTGTAAATATTTTTTTGACGTATATTTAGGTTATTTTTTTGATCCTGATGATTCAATATTGTATCGTTTATACAGTGAACTATGAACATCATTTGACATATATAATATTGATATCTTAGAAAAACAATTGTTTGTAGATATGAGTACCTTTAATATGTTTTGATTTCATAAGGTAGAAAGAATGTATAAAAGATCGCAGTATTTTGATTTAACTTATTGAAGATTTATAAGGTGATCGAAATTTAGTCAACAACTTGTTGATTTTTTTAGATGGATAAATTTTGATCACGATTATTATGGTTTTCAAGTACATTTTTGGTACAAAAGACGTTATTTCTTAAGGGTTTACAATAGATTTTTATATGATCAACGTCATTCAGTTGAGTGGTATATATTATGACATTTTAAGAAATATTTTATTGTAATGATTTATTTTTTCTTTGAATGATTTTGACATTATTTACCATTAATTATAGTATATTATATGAATGAATATATTTATGGGTTTTGAATACTTATTGATATATTTAATATTTTCTATATTATTGCATTATATATAAGATATTTATTTGATTGTCTTATTTATAGGATAGATTTTTTAACTTTGTATTGAAATTATTATAATAGTGTATATCAATATATTTTGGAAAATTACTATGATTATTATATTTTAATTACTAAATATAAAATTGCAAAAATTTATGTTGTTGAGGATACTATTAGGTTTATAGAATACTACGCATTTAAAGCTTATTATTTTTTTATATATTGTTTTTATTGGATATTTAAGTATATTTTGGGTTTCATACTTTTGCTATCAAATTTTTGTTTTGGTAATTTTTTTATATTAAATATAGATTGGACCTTACCAGAAGTAGTGTCAATTATATCTAAACTGACAACGCCATTTTTTTTAGCATGACATAATTTTACTATTTTTCTAGCAAATCAATTGGATCCACAACATGTTGGCTTTATACCAAGGAGAAAACCACATCTTATACACTTTAGTGGTATGTTCAAACCTGGGACTATTATGGTAACACATAATATAATACCTATGGATGAATTTTTCTTTCAGGCTATATTAGTTAAAGCCAAAGTTATGGATAAGCTATTTTTGGATCTGAATATAAATAGATATAAAAACGTATTTTTTTATTTAATTATATATAAATACATTGTTTTTGTTTTGTTTATTATTATCTGTGCAAATACATTTCAAGCATATAGAGAAGCTTTCAAAAATAAAGATTATTTGACTTTAAGTTCATTTAATTCCTGACATAGAATCAATGATAAAACTATGCATACATTGTCTATGGAGGAAGTAAACTGATTGCAAAGCCTGGACTGAAGCAAGTCTTTTGAAAAATATGATGACGATATTTTTTATAGGGATCCATTTATATTTCAGGATTTGAATTATGTTCATTTTTTTTTATATCAGTGATTTTTTCATCATTACATTTATGTAAGAAAAGAGGATGAACATATTATAATGGCAACAAGAGGCTACAAGTTATTTAAAAGTCTAGATAATTATATTTTGAGGAGATATATAATAATGGCTGATACAATTAAGTCATTATATAGTGTTGGCGTAAAAGACTGGAGAAAACACAGATCTGAATTCGAAAAATTTCAATTTAATGTGCCGAAATTTCATTTACTAGAAGAATTAAAGAAAGATGATAAAAAATTTGAGGGTTTGGCATTAGTATCTAAACTTGGTTTATGATCATTATTTTTTGTTGTTCCATATATGTACACATTTTGTGATGATGTCGAATTTATAAAAAATATGATGAGGCCTAAACTTTCTCGTCATTTCTTTAGGTTTGCATTAAGAGCAAACACAATAGTAAAAGAAAAAAAATTTAATATTGATTTCTTTGAATTCGTTTTTTTCGATCCAGAATTCGTCGAATCATTAATGCTTAATTTTCTTGATGCACGTAACAGAGATAAAAACGATGCTTTTTTCCAATTATGTTTAAGTCGATCTTGAAATGAGATGATGTATGTTCCCGTTGATATGAATCAAAATAACGAACAGTATTTTGCATTTTTAGAAAAGTGTTTTAGGTTTGAAGAATATTTATTTAAATTATCACAATTAGATACAAAAATTTTTGGTAATTTTGTAAATTTAACTATTTTCAGTGCAATGGAGTGGGTTAAAGTCCAAAGAACTAAGGTGACGTTTGAAGATATTATAAGTAAATTTAATTTATGAGATCCTGAACAAACACTTGAGGAAATTAGATTTTTGCCACAGAAATTAGGTATGACAGGAGAATCACAAAATGTTAAATTTATTGAGGAATTTATACATAACTATTTCAAGACAACATTACGTCAAAAAGTTGAAGGTACAAATCCAGAGGTTTATTATAATGATATAGGACTTGATGTTTTTACAGCTAAACAATTCATAGGTTTTGCTGCACTTTGGGGTATACCTGCTATGATTTTTGGGTTTGTGACATACGATTTGATTTTTTCACGTGCATGAACAACAGGCCCAAATATTATTACAAAACTTTTCTCGTATTTACTTTTTTATCTTAAAGATATGAATAATTGAGCATATGACATTTATTTGAGATATATGCCGGCAACTGTAATAGCTTGAAACCCACATGCAGCTATAACTAAGGTACAATCAATGATTATAAGAAGAACTTGACGTGTGGGCTTGTCATTCGACAATTGATCTTATATGAAATTATATAATGATAATTATTTATTTTTAATTAGCGATCTTATTATAAGAAGTCAAAAAGGTCCTTTTATGCAATTTTTTTTAGCAACTAATGATATACAAGCATATAGCGATTCAATCTTATTAAATTCTGATAAAAATATGAATAAGTTTCAAGATACTAGATGAACTTGAGGGGTTGTGAAAAAACGTATAAGAGCAGCATCTTATTATTATTTTTATTGACAATATTTTCATTATTTTAGATGGTTAATACCATTATCGTACATTTATATAATGTATCTTGCTATATATATATATACTCATTACGTTATGTTTTTTCTTTATACGTATTTTATGAACGATTCAGCTAATAAAAGATACATTTTAAATAAAAATAGTTTATATGATTTGTTTAGTAAGAAATAGAAAGAAATTTCATTATAGGCATATAGTTGATATATGGGGGTTTACTATGCTATATAGGAAACCAACAAAATTGATGAAATTTATTAAATCAATGGGTGATGAATTTATAAAACGTAAATGATTTTATAGGAGGGAATTTACTTATACATTTAGAAAACGTATAAAATTTACTAAAAGGGAACCTGAAGTGGTCAATTATTTTGCACCAAGGGTTTTGAAGCATTATTATTTAGTATTAAGACCTGCTGATTTCAGAAGGCAACAAAATATTGCATTACGCAAAGGCAGATTATTTGAGCAAAATTTCTTGAATTTCGTTGAAGGGCGCTTGTTTATGCTAGTTTATAGACTAAATTTTGTTAATAATATGTTTATGATAAAATCATTATTGGATTTAGGTCTATTTACGATTAATAATAAAGTAAAATATCACATACATGCAATGGCAAATGTTGGTGATATAATTGGTATTAAAAGAGAATATATCGATATACTTCGTAATGACTTAATTTTGAGATTGCAAGATAATGTAATTTTTTGAATTGTGCCAAGATTTTTGATGGTGAGCTATAAACTAATGTTTGGTATACTGGTTTTTAAACCCCGTAGAAAAGATTTATATTTTCCGATTAATGTTGTTGATATATTTGTTGGTACAGAATATTATGTACCAAGACCTTAAAAAAAAATTTATGTATTTATTAATTTTGTTTTTTCCATTGATAGCGTGTATTTTTTCATTATTATTTGGTAAAATTATAGGTAAAAATGGTGTCATTTTTATTATTATTAGTTGTTTATTAGTATGCTTATTGTGTAGTTTTGTTATATTTTTTGAAGTAAGTTTAAGTAATTCAATTTGTTTAATAAGACTATATAAATGAATAGATCTTGGATATTTTACAATTGATATTAGCTTTTTTTTTGATGTAATAACTTCTGTTATGTTAGTCGTTGTTTTATTTATTTCTTTTTTAGTACATATATATTCATTAGAATATATGAGATATGATATGTCCTTTAATAGATATTTAGCCTTTTTATCATTGTTTACATTTTTTATGTTACTACTTATTTCATCTGAAAATTTAGTACAAATGTTTATAGGATGAGAAGGTGTTGGGTTATCATCATATTTATTAATTAGTTTTTGATATACAAGAGTATTGGCAAACAAAGCAGCCATAAAAGCAATGCTTGTAAATAGAATAGGTGATTTAGCGTTATTAATCGCAATTGCTTTAATAGCAAGTACATTTGGGACTTTAAAATATAATGTTATATTTAGTTTATGTCCATATTTCTTTGATTTTAATGTTTATTTTTTAGGATTTAAATTGAATTTTTTTGTAATTTGTTGTCTATTTTTATTTGTAGGAGCAATGGGTAAGTCAGCACAATTGGGGCTACATATTTGGCTACCAGATGCCATGGAGGGTCCAACACCAGTATCAGCACTTATACATGCAGCAACAATGTTACTGCTGGTGTATTTCTTGTAATTAGATTTTCTTTTTTTTTTGAATATAGTTTAAATATTTTATTTTTTGTTGGTTTGATTGGCGGTTTAACTTGTTTTTTTTCAGCATTGATAGGTGCATTTCAATTTGATATAAAAAAAATAGTTGCATACTCAACATGTAGTCATTGGGATATATGTTTTTTAGTTGTGGCTTG
>WUUC01125240.1_pt1 | contig 10888 bp, 11 predicted proteins | sample 6278441 | NCBI WGS metagenome assembly WUUC01 (sample SAMN13675441, study PRJNA597444) | soil metagenome | isolation source: soil | place: USA: Washington | collected 2017-10 | reverse complement strand
CCCGGAACCGAGAGGCGAACGCCGGGCCGGAAGGAGGTCGTAAGAGTAATTTGCCCGTCCGGGTGATCCTCGCCGATCGCCTCGGCAGCGTTCTTGACGAGATTGAGATAGACCTGAACCAGCTTGTCGCGACTGCCGGGAACGGGCGGCAGCGATGGATCATAGTGCTCCACGAACTTTATTTGCCGCGCGAACCCGTGAATGGCGATCTGCTTCACGTGATCGAGCACGTCGTGGATGTTCACCGGCTCGCGCTGCAGCGGCCGTTCGTCTCCGAAGATCTCCATGCGGTCGACGAGTTTGCAGATGCGATCCGATTCCGTGCAGATGAGTTGCGTCAGGGTACGGTCCGAATCGGTCCGGTCGCCTTCGAGGAGTTGCGCCGCGCCGCGAATGCCGGAAAGCGGGTTCTTGATCTCATGTGCAAGCACCGCGGCAAGACCTGAGACCGATCGAGCGGCGCCGCGATGGGTGAGCTGTCGTTCGATCATCTGCGCCATGCTGCGCTGCTGAAGCAGGATCAACACCCGACCGGGAGCCTCCGGCAGCGGGCCGCCATAGAGGTCGACGAGTTTCGGACCGTCAAAGCGGAAGGAGCCAAGGTCCACGCCATATTCATTCACATGCGTGTCGTTGCGTTGAACCTGCTCGACGAGCGAGATCAGCGGACTGCCGAAGGCGACGACATCGTTCAGGCTGTGGCGGCAGAGGACGGTGGCGCTCATCTGGAAGAAATCCTCTGCGGCCGCGTTGACATATTCGATGCGGAGGCCCCGCCCGATGACGAGGAGCGGATGCGGAAGCGCCCCGAGAAGCGCTTCCGGCGCGATAGCTTCGGCCGGCGCCGAACGACGGGAACTTGCCTGCTTTTTGCTCGAGGCGCTCAAGCGCTATACCCTCTCGATACCCCTCACGCTGCAATGCACAAGAAATATGCAGAATGGAACCTTGACATTTAATTGGGCAGAATACGAACAAACTCGGGGGGCCGCAACATGACTTTTGCCGCAGTGCAAAATTATGTTGCAGTGCCGTGGCGATAAAGGGCGCGGCGAAAATGTCGGTGTCGGTTCTCATCGTGGCGGCAGGACGCGGAAGCCGAGCCGCGAGTCATAACAGGCTGATTGCGAAGCAATATTTTCCGATTGGCGGACAGCCGGTTCTCACCCGGACGATTGGCGCTTTCACCGCCCACGCGCGGATCGATCAGGTGATTGTGGCGATTCACCCGGACGACACGGCCCTGTACGAGCGCGCGGCAGGGCCGTCCGTGGATCGATTGCGGCCCCCTGTTATCGGCGGCGAATTCAGGCAGGACTCGGTACGAGCCGGTCTTGAGGCCCTGGCCTCCGACCCGCCCGACCACGTGCTGGTTCACGACGCGGCCCGGCCATTCGTGTCTGCCGACCTCATCAATCGTGTCGTCGAGGCCCTCGAACACCACGTCGCGGTCGTCCCCTGCCTTCCCGTGACGGACACTCTCAGGTTCGTCGCGGAAGGTCGGCTGGCTGGCGCCGTCGACCGGCACTCGCTGATGCTGTCCCAGACTCCGCAGGGGTTTCGTTTCGATGCCATCCTCGCCGCGCATCGCGCTGCAGCCGAGGCCGGCAAACGCGATTTCACCGACGACGCCGGGCTTGCAGAATGGTTCGGACTGGAGGTGGCGATGGTTGAGGGATCGGAGACGAACCGAAAGCTCACCACGACCCAAGATATCGAAGCCGCCGACGAGCTCCTGCGGCTCCGGCAAGCGCAGGCCGCGGGAACACTTCGTGTCGGCTCAGGTTACGACGTGCACGCCTTCGGACCCGGCGATGCTGTCATTCTCTGCGGCGTGCACATTCCGCATGGAAAGGCGCTCACCGGGCATAGCGACGCCGATGTCGGGCTGCATGCACTGACAGATGCGATCCTCGGCACTCTCGCCGAGGGAGATATCGGGGTGCACTTCCCGCCCTCGGACGTTCGCTGGCGGGGAGCGTCATCAGACATTTTCCTCAAGCACGCCGCAGATCGTCTTGAGGCGCGCGGTGGCGAGATCGTGCATGCCGATATCACCTTCATCTGCGAAGCGCCGCGCATCAGCCCGCATCGCGACGCGATGCGCGCTAGGGTCGCTGCAATCCTCGGTCTTGATTTGCCGCGGGTGAGCGTGAAGGCCACCACAAATGAGGGTCTCGGATTCATCGGCCGGGGTGAGGGAATCGCGGCCATGGCAACCGTCACCGTACGCCTGCCATGACAGATCCGCTCCTTGACGAAGCGATTCTCGCCCGCGCTACGGCGCTGCTCGATGGCGCACGAATGCGCCGGGATCTGATCGCCGTCGCCGAATCCTGCACCGGCGGGCTGGTCGCGGCTGCCCTCACCGCCATCCCCGGTTCATCCGATGTGTTCGAGCGCGGCTTCGTCACGTACTCCGATCGCGCGAAGACCGAGATGCTCGGTGTCCCCGAGCTCCTGATCCGGCAGCATGGCGCGGTGAGCGAGGAAGTGGCGAAGGCGATGGCGGCTGGTGCCCTCGCCCATTCGCGCGCCACTCTGGCGGTCGCCGTCACTGGGATCGCGGGACCCGATGGCGGCACGGCGGAGAAGCCTGTTGGACTTGTGCATTTCGCCGCCACGAAACGCGACGGGACGACGATTCACGAGCGCGTTTTGTTCGGAGACATTGGGCGCGGCGAAATCAGGCGCCAAAGCGCGGAGCGCGCGCTCCTGCTGCTTTCAGGCCTGTTGTGAGAGGGCCGCCCCTTGGGCGGTCCCGTACAAATCGTCGGCGCGCGCCTCGAATGCCGCCGTGTAGTGCCGCACCGCCTTTGCAAAGAGACCGCCCATCATCCGCTCAAGGAAGCGCGAGCGGAAGCTATAGCGAATGAAGAAGTCGATCTCGCAAGACTCTGAGCCCACTGGCAAAAACACCCATCTATTCTCGAGGAAAGAGAACGGCCCGTCGAGGTAATGCACGTCGATGCGGCGGGCTTGCGGATCGAGCACGACCTCGGTGGTGAAGCTCTCGCGGATCATCCGGTATCCCACCGCTATGGTGGCGATGAGCGCTTCCTTGTCGCCCCTCTTTTCGCGCCGCCGGATAGTGAGCTGCTCACAGAGTGGCAGGAACTTCGGATAGCTCTCAATGTCGGCGACGAGCGCGAACATCTGCTCGGAGGTATGCGCGATCACGTGCTTGGTTTCGTAGACGTGCATGCGGGCGAATCGTTCGTTGGGGTTATTCGGTAGCCGAGAGGCGGGCAGCCTTCAGCCGCGCGAAATCCTCGGCGGCGTGATAGGAGGAGCGCGTGAGCGGGCGTGCCGAGACGAGTAGGAACCCGCGCAAGCAAGCCTCACGCTCCAAATTCGCAAATTCTTGCGGTGTGACGAAGCGATCGATTGCCGCATGTTTTCGTGTCGGCTGCAGATATTGGCCGATGGTGAGGAAGTCGACCTCGGCCTCGCGGAGATCGTCCATCAAGGACAACACCTCCTTCTCCGTCTCTCCCAGCCCGACCATGATCCCAGACTTGGTAACGACGGTCGGACCGAGCTCCTTTGCTCGCCGCAGCAAGGCGAGCGAATGCTCGTAGCGCGCGCCGGGGCGGATGCGCCGGTAGAGCGACGGCACCGTTTCGAGATTGTGGTTGAATACGTCGGGCTTCGCCTCCATGACCCGCTCGATCGCACCCTCCTTGCGGAGGAAATCCGGAGTGAGCACCTCAATCGTGGTGCCGGCGGCGCATTCCCGTATAGCTTCGATGGTGGCGGCAAAATGAGCCGCACCGCCATCCTCCAGATCATCGCGATCGACGGACGTCACGACAACATGCGCGAGCTTCAGCTCCTCGATCGCGCGTCCCACCCGAAAAGGCTCGCCGGGATCGACAGCTCCGGGCCGGCCGGTGCGCACATTGCAGAAGGCGCAAGCCCGCGTGCAAGTGTCGCCGAGGATCATCACCGTCGCGTGGCGCTTGCCCCAGCATTCACCGATATTGGGACAAGCTGCTTCCTCGCAGACCGTGTGCAGATGATGCGACCGCAGGATGCTTTGTGTCTCCGCGAAGGCATGCGCGCCGGGGGCCTTCACTCGGATCCAAGGTGGCTTCGGGAGGGCGGGCGTGTCCGGCGCCCGCATTTTTTCGGGGTGACGTGGCGGCCTCGCCGCGATGGTGTCGAAGACCGCCACGGAACCCTCTAGCGCGCGACCGGCGTCCGCCCGGGTCCTGAGAAGCGGCGCCACACCCAGACCAGGAGAACGGCGCCGAGCGTTGCGACCAGCAGATTGCCAAGCCAGCCGTAAAACTCGATGTCGAGGATCGCCGCGAGCGAGCCGCCGACGAAGGACCCTGCGACGCCAACAAGCAAGTTCGTGATCAGGCCGTGATCGCTCGCCGTGATCTTCTCGGCGATATAGCCCGCCAGCGTGCCGATGATCAGCATGCCGAAGAAGCCGACGCCCGGCATGGTCAGGAATGCGTGAGTTCCAGAGTCCATTTCAACCTCCGCTAGGATGAAGCTCGAACCGCAACGCGTCACCACGGGTCAGCCGGCTTGGGTTGCCGTATCGAGGAGCCATCGACCCTCGCGCGTAATATAGGTGATCCGCCGCCAATCAACAGCGGTCGGATCGACGGCGCGGACTAGGTGTGGAGAGCGCGCCCATAGGCGTCGAGCACCGACTCGCCCATCATCTCCGACAATGTTGGATGCGGAAAGATGGTGGCGAAAAGCTCGGCCTCCGTGGTCTCCAGTCCCTTGGCAATCGCGAAGCCCTGAATGAGCTCCGTCACCTCGGCGCCGATCATATGAGCGCCGAGGAGTTCCCCGGTCTCGGCATCGAAGATCGTCTTGATGAGGCCTTCGGTCTCGCCGAGCACGAGGGCCTTCCCGTTCGCTTGGTAGGGAAAGCGCCCGACTTTGGTGCCGCGGCCGGCGGCGCGGGCCGCCTCCTCGGTGAGGCCGATGCTCGCGATCTGGGGGCTGCTGTAGGTGCAGGCGGGAACCGAACCCGTATCGAGAGGGTGCAGACCCTCGATGCCGGCGATTTTCTCCACGCATAGGACGCCTTCGTGGCTCGCCTTGTGCGCAAGCCATGGTGGTCCCACCACATCGCCGATGGCATAGAGTCCCGGAGCCGAGGTTCGGCACCATTCGTCCACAACGATGTGACCTTTCTCCACGCGCACGCCGTGCTCCTCGAGCCCGATCCCCTCGACATTGCCCATGATGCCGATGGCGAGGATGACGCGTTCGACCTCCAACGTCTGAGTCGATCCGTCCGGCTTCGCCAGGCGCGCAGCAACGCCGTCGTCCCGCAACCTGAGCTCCTCGACGGTCGTTGCCGTGTGAATGGCGATCCCCTGCTTCGCAAAGGCCTTGCGCGCGAGCGCTGAGATTTCGCCATCCTCGCTCGGAAGGATGCGGTCGAGCATCTCGATGACCGTCACCTCCGATCCGAGCGCGCGGTAGAAACTCGCAAATTCGATGCCGATGGCGCCCGAGCCGACGATGAGCAAAGATCTCGGCAGGCGGTTGGGGATCATCGCCTGCTTGTAGGTCCAGACGAACTTCCCATCCGCCTTGAGGTTTGGCAGCTCACGCGCGCGGGCGCCGGTCGCGATCACGATATGCTGCGCCTCGAGAGAGGGAAGCTTTGAGCCATCCCTGCCCGCAACGGCAATCCTCTCCTGTCCTTCGAGCCGTGCCGTTCCGTCGAACACGCTGACCTTGTTCTTTTGCATCAGGTAGGCGACGCCGTTTGCGAGACGCTCGGCAACCTTGCGGCTGCGTGCGACGATTTTGGCGAGGTCGAATCCGACCCTCTCGATGACGAGACCGAACTCTCCTGCGCGCTGCAACTCTCGGTAAAGCTCAGCCGAGCGTAGCAGCGCCTTGGTGGGGATGCAGCCCCAGTTGAGGCAAATGCCGCCGAGATGCTCCCGCTCCACGATCGCGGTCTTAAGCCCAAGCTGTGCGGCGCGGATCGCGGCCACATAGCCGCCGGGCCCGGCGCCGATCACCGCGATGTCGAAGCGCCTGTCAGCCGCCGTCTCGGCAGGTGCGGGGGCTGGTTCCGCCATCAGACCAGCATCGTCACGGGATCTTCGATGAAGGCCTTGAAGGCCGCCAGCAGCTCGGCGCCAAGCGCCCCGTCGATCACCCGGTGATCGACCGACAGGGTCGCGCTCATCATGGTGGCGATCTTCACCGCATCGTTCTTAATGACGGGGCGTTTTTCGGCTCGGCCGACGGCGAGGATAGAGGCCTGAGGCGGATTGATGACCGCATCGAATTGCGAAATGCCGTACATGCCGAGATTGGAGAGCGTGGTTGAGCCGCCCTGATATTCGTGCGGCGCAAGCCGTTTCGAGCGCGCCCGCGCCGCGAGGTCCCGCATCTCGTTGGAAATCTCCGAGAGGCTCTTCAGCTCGGCGTGACGCACCACCGGCGTATGCAGACCGCCCTCGTCGAGCGCGACCGCAACCGCGATGTCGGAAGCGCGATGCACCAAGAGCCCTCGCTCCGTCCAACTCGCGTTTGCGCGCGGAACCTTTTGCAAGGCCATGGCGAGCGCCTTGATGATGAAGTCGTTGACCGAGAGTTTGAAGGAGCGCGGTCCATCCCCTGGGGCGAGCGTGTTCAGTCTTTCGCGCGCAGCAAGCAGCGCATCGACCTCGCAATCGATGGAAAGATAGAAGTGCGGGATCGTCTGCTTCGCGACGGTGAGCCGCTCGGCGATCTTTTTCCGCATCGTGTCATGCGGAACGAGCTTGTAGCTGCTCTTCTCGTAGAGCGCGAGGACCTGGTCGTCGCTGATTGCGCGTGCCTCGGCGCCGGCGGCGGCACGGACAAGCTCTCGCCCGCCCCCCCTTTCGATGTGCTCGGCGATCTGTTCGCGAATGGCCTCGAAGATCTGATGTACGTCCTCGGCCCCCCTTTCGCCCCCGCCTCCGTCGGCGCGCTCGACGTCGCGCTTGACGACGCGCCCATGCGGGCCTGAGCCGCGAAGGCGCGAAAGATCGAGCCCACGCTCGCGGGCCAGTCGCCTTGCGAGCGGCGAGGCGAAGATGCGGTCGCTCGGCATGGTCAGCCGCGCTCCATGGCGGTGTGTGGGCGTGCCCCGACGAGCTCCGCGATATGGTCTTCCCAGTTACGGCCGTCGAACGGCCGTCCGTGCGCTACCTTCACGGTTCCTTCGTCGAGACAGCGCGCGTTCACGCTGAAGCCGTCGGGATGAGAACGCGGCACGTAGAAGCTCTTGATGCCGCAGATGGAGCAGAAATGATGCTGCGCTGCTCCGGTGTTGAAGCGGTAGGTCGCGAGCTGGTCGGCGCCGGCGGTGAGTCGGAAACGATCTGCCTCAACGATGAAATGCTGATAGCCGGTCATGCGGCAGATGGAGCAATTGCACTCGACGATCTCGACCTCGTCGGGCGCGAGCACCTCGAAGCGCACGGCGCCGCAATGACATCCGCCGCGCTTCCAGCTCATCGCTTCTGCCGTCATCGGGTCATTCCCGGTAGCAGACGGATTTCGCGGCGTCGATCACCTGGTCGACGGACGGCAGCGCCAGCTTCTCGAGATTGGCGGCATAGGGCATCGGGACGTCGGCGCCAGAGATCTTCATCGGCGGTGCGTCGAGATAATCGAAGGCCTCCAAAGCGACACGCGCCGAGATCTCCGACCCGATGGAGCAGATCGGCCAGCCCTCCTCGACGATGACGATCCGGTTCGTCTTGCGAACCGAGGCGAGCACCGTCTCAAGATCGAGCGGCCGAAGCGTTCGGAGATCGATGACGTCCGCATCGATGCCTTCCTCGGCAAGGCGCTTCGCCGCATCCAGCGCGTAAGCCATGCCGCGCGAATAGGAGACGATGGTGACGTCGCTGCCCCGCCGCGCAATGCGTGCTTTGCCGATCGGCAGCACGAAATCGTCAAGCTTCGGCACCTCGAAGCTCTGGCCATAGAGGATCTCATTCTCGAGAAAAATCACCGGGCTCGAATCGCGGATCGCCGCCTTGAGCAGACCCTTGGCGTCCGCAGCCGTATAGGGGGCGATGACCTTCATGCCGGGAACGCTCGCATACCAGGCGGAAAAATCCTGGCTGTGCTGAGCGGCGACACGGGCGGCCGCGCCGTTCGGTCCCCGGAAAACGATCGGGCAATTCATCTGCCCGCCGGACATATAGAGCGTCTTTGCTGCGGAATTGATCAAGTGGTCGATCGCCTGCAGCGCGAAGTTCCAGGTCATGAACTCGACGATGGGCTTGAGCCCCGCGAAGGCGGCGCCGACGCCGATGCCGGCGAAGCCATATTCGGTGATGGGCGTATCGACAACGCGCCTTTCGCCAAACTCGTCGAGCAAGCCTTGCGTGACTTTGTAGGCGCCCTGGTAATGGGCAACCTCCTCGCCGATCACGAACACGCGGTCGTCGGCGCGCATTTCCTCGGCCATCGCGTCGCGCAAAGCCTCGCGCACCGACATCGTCACCATCTCGGTGCCGGGTGGAATTTCCGCGTCCGCGCTCGGCTCGGCCGGCGCACGCTCAGGCCCGGCCGGGGCTTTCTCCACGAGCGGCGGTGCTTCGCCAAGATCGCCGTCGAAATACCCCTCATCCTCGTCGCGTCGCGAAACAGCCTCTCCCCCGCGGGGAGAGGTGAATGTCTGTACCTTTTCGGCAGGTCCCTCTCCCCTTATCCCAGCGCCGGGCGAAGAAGTGGGCAGAGCCTCGGCATCTTCCCCATCAGCGAGGAGAATGGCGATCGGCGTATTCACTTTGATCCCTTCGGTGCCCTCCGGAACGATGATGGTGCCGATCGTGCCGTCCTCCGCGGCTTCCATTTCCATGGTCGCCTTGTCGGTCTCGATCTCGGCGATGACGTCCCCTGCCCTAACCTCGTCGCCCTGCTTCACATGCCAGCGGGCGAGAGTTCCCTCCTCCATCGTCGGGGAGAGGGCCGGCATCAGGATTTCGGTCGGCATGTCACGTCCGAATCTGCGTCAAGCGTGCGCCAGCACATCGGTGGTGAGCTCGCCAGGATCAGGCTCAGGATCGTTAGAGGCAAAGTCCGCGGCCTCGTTGACGATGGCTCTGATGTCTCGGTCGACCTCCTTCAGCTTCGCCTCGTCTGCGGTTCCGGCCTCGGTCATGCGCTTGCCTAAGAGCTCGATGGGGTCCTGCAGCGAGCGAACCCCCTGCACTTCCTCCCGCGTGCGGTATTTGGCGGGGTCAGACATCGAGTGTCCTCGATAGCGATAGGTGCGCATCTCGAGGATCAGGGGACCTCCGCCTTCCCTCACTCTGGCGAGAGCGTCTTCCCCCGCCGCCTTCACGGCCTGAACATCCATCCCGTCGACCTGCATGCCGGGGATGCCGTAGACGGAGCCCCGATTGTAGAGCTCCTCCGCCCTGGCGCTCGCCCGGTCCACGGACGTTCCCATCGCATAGCGATTGTTTTCGATGATATAGAGGACCGGGAGCTGCCAAAGCGAAGCCATGTTGAAGCTCTCATAGACCTGCCCCTGATTGGCGGCCCCCTCCCCGAAATATGTCAGGCAGACATTGTGGTTGCCGCGGTATTTGTTGGCGAAGGCGATGCCGCTGCCGAGCGGCGCCGGTGTGCCGACGATCCCGTGCCCGCCATAAAAGTGCTTCGCCACGGAAAACATATGCATGGAGCCGCCTTTTCCCTTGGAATAGCCGTGGCGGCGCCCCATCAATTCCGCCATCACGCCTTTCGGGTCCATGCCGCAGGCGAGCATATGGCCGTGATCGCGATAGGCGGTGATGACCTGATCACCTTCCTGCCGCGCCATCTCCATCCCGGTCACCACCGCCTCCTGGCCGATATAGAGGTGGCAGAAGCCGCCGATCAGCCCCATGCCGTAAAGTTGCCCCGCCTTCTCCTCGAAGCGGCGGATGAGCAGCATTTGCCGATAGGCTTCCAGCTGCTCCTCAATCGTGAGCGATCGCGCAGAAGGCTCACGAGCAGGGCCGGCCGTTTCCGCGAGGTTCAAGACTCGCTCCTACAGAAGGTGCTTACGGCAGAACGCTAACACGAGTTCTAAGCTGCCTCCAAAGCGCGGCCTTCGAAAACCAACATGCTTTCTGTCGCGCTCTTGCGTTAAAGCGCAAGCCGACGCACGCCCTCAAGGGGAACGCACAAGAGCGCATTTGGAGGCAAAAAAAGCGGCCGGTCAGCGCTTCGGAAGGGATTCGGTTGTTTCGACCGGGGGGCGCCGCTTGAGAATAATGAGGTCGTCTGGATGGGCGAGATTGAGGATGGCGCGGGCGCGCTCGTCGAGCATGTCAGGATCGAGGCTCTCGGGCCGTAAGAGCGACACATCCCGCTCGAGACGCTGCCGGACCTCCTTCAGCCCTTCGAACTCGCCCGCTAGAACGGCTTTTCGTTTCACGAGGCTGTCCCGCGCCTCCAGCCCGTGATCGCCGGTTTGCAGGCTATAAGCGAAATAGCCGCCAAGCCCGCAGGCGAGGAGCGGAAATAGCAAAGATCGAAGCCGCATCGAGACTCTCGCGATTCCTTCATTGGTCATGCCGGCGTCGCGCCGGGCATCCACGCCTTGGACTGAGGCAAGGGCATGAATGGCCGGGGGGACAAGCCCGACATGACGGGAAATCGGAGAATCATCTGCGGTTGGTTAAGCCCGCGTTTATTTCGGAGCGCGGCGCCAGTATGCCCTGGCCACTTTTCTTCAGGCCGAAATTTCTGCGGGAACCATCGTGGCCGACGTGAATTGCCCCCAGTCACGGTCCTGTCAAACCACAAACAGGAGTTTGCGATGAAACTGACTTCCGCACAGGTCAAGCAGACCCTGGAGCAATTCGACGCAGAGGCGATTCCAGAAGATCATCCGGCGGCAGCCCAGCTCAGCCAA
>WUUC01062322.1_pt1 | contig 10888 bp, 8 predicted proteins | sample 6278441 | NCBI WGS metagenome assembly WUUC01 (sample SAMN13675441, study PRJNA597444) | soil metagenome | isolation source: soil | place: USA: Washington | collected 2017-10 | reverse complement strand
CGCGACACGCAGGACGCGCCGGCGCCGTTACTCAAACAGTACGTCGCGGCGGGATACCTCGGCCGCAAGACCGGCCGCGGCTTCTACAAGTACGCGGCCCCCGAGTCCTCGAAGGTGGTCGACGCGATCCCGGAGGAGACCGGCGTCGCCGCGTCGGACGTCTCGACCGTGGGCATCGTCGGCACCGGTCTCATGGCAGCGGGCATCGCGGAGGTCGCAGCGAAGGCCGGGGCCGACGTGATCCTCCGCGGCCGCAGCGAAGCCTCGATCAAGCGCGCCAAGGGGGCCGTGTCGAGCAGCCTCGAGCGCGCGGTGACGAAGGGCAAGCTGGACGAGGCGGCCGCCGGCGAGGTCCTCGGCCGCATCACGACGACGCTGGAGTACTCGGACCTGGCGGAGGTCGACCTCGTCGTCGAGGCGGTCGCGGAGGACCTGCCGGTCAAGGACTCGATCTTCCGGGAGCTCGACCGGTCAACGAAGCCCGAGGCGATCCTCGCGACGACGACGTCTTCGCTCCCGGTAGTCGACCTCGCCGCCACGACGGACCGGCCCGACCGCGTCATCGGGCTGCACTTCTTCAACCCGGCCACCGTGATGAGGCTCGTCGAGGTCGTCCGGACCGTCGCCACGTCGGGGGAGGTCGAGAAGCGGGCGATCGCTTGGGTGCGCTCGCTGGGGAAGCGGCCCGTCCGCTGCCGCGACCGCGCCGGCTTCATCGTCAACTTCCTGCTGTTCCCGTACCTGAACGACGCCGTCCACATGCACGAGCAGGGTTACGGGACGCCGCACGACATCGACACCGCGATGAAGCTGGGCTGCGGCCACCCGATGGGGCCCTTCGAGCTGATGGACATCGTGGGCCTCGACGTCACCTACGCGATCCTGGACTCGCTCCACGACGAGTTCCGCGAGCGCCGCTACGCTCCGGCCCCGCTGCTGGAGCACATGGTCCGCGCCGGCTACCTGGGCCGCAAGAGCGGACGCGGCTTCTACGACTACAACGCCTGACGCGCGGCGAGAATTTGACCGGTCCACGCGGTCCACATGTGGACCGCGTGGACCGCATGTACCTCATAAGGTGACGGAGTGAGCGCGAAGGTTGCTTTCGTCACGGGGGCAGGGTCGGGGCTCGGGCTGGCGATCGCGCAACGGCTCACGAGCTCCGGGATGACCGTCGCCGTCGCCGACATCGACGCGACCAAAGGTGCGGAGGCGGCGGAGAGCATCGGCGGCAGCGCGTTCTTCGTTGACTGCGACGTGTCGGACCTGGTGAGCGTCCAGGGCGCATTCGACGCGGCGGTAGAACGAGCGGGAGGCATCGACGTCCTCGTCAACAACGCGGGGTTCGACCTGCCGGGCTTCTTCCTGCAGACCGATCCCGGGACGTGGCGGTCGCTGATCGCCGTGAACCTGGAGGGGGTCTTGAACTGCACGTACGCGGTCGCGCCGTGCTTGATCGAGCGGGCGGCCCAGACGGGCTACGGCCGGATCGTGAACATCGCGTCGGACGCGGGCCGCGTCGGCTCTTCGGGCGAGGCCGTCTACTCCGCCGCGAAGGGCGGCGTGATCGCGTTCTCGAAGTCGATGGCACGGGAGCTGGCGCGCCACGGCATCACGGTCAACGCGGTGTGCCCCGGGCCGGCCGACACTCCGATGACGGACGCGATCCGGCAGAGCGAGATGGGCGAGAAGATGTTCCAGAAGCTGCAGGCAGCGACGCCGTTGAGGAGGCTCGTGAAGCCCGACGAGGTCGCTGCCGCGGTGGACTACTTCCTCTCGGACGCCGCGTCGTTCACGACGGGTCAGACGCTGAGCCTGAGCGGCGGCCTGACGATGTCGGGCTGAGCCCCTACTTCGCGTCGCCGCGGCCGTTGAGGCCCGGATACTCGCGGCCGCCGGACGGCATCCGCAGCGAGAGCCTCCACGCGTCCTCGTGCGCGAAGCGGTCCCTGTAGTCGTACATCCCGAGCCTGCGACCCTGGGAGCGGCCGGCGCGCAGCCACAGCGACGGCTCCGTGGCGAAGCGCTCCTTCTCGAGGGCCTTGTCCAGCGCGGTCTCGATCGCGGCCCGTTCGGCCTCGGTCGGGTTGCCCTCGATCGACACGATGTCGAAGCGCCGGGGCTTGCGCGGCGGGCGCCGGCGAGTCACAGCGGGACGTTGCCGTGCTTGCGCTGCGGGATCGTCTCTCGCTTCGACCGCAGCATCTCCAGCGACCTGACGAGCCGGCGGCGGGTCTCCTGCGGCTCGATGACGTCGTCGATGTAGCCGCGCTCGGCGGCGATGTAGGGATTTCCGAACCGCTCCTCGTAGTCCGCGATCAGCTCGGCTTTCTTCGCGTCGGGGTCGTCGGCCGCCCCGATCGCCTTGCGCTGGATGATGTTGACGGCACCCTCGGCCCCCATGACCGCGATCTGCGCGGTCGGCCACGCGAAGGAGACGTCCGCGCGGATGTGCTTCGAGTTCATGACGACGTAGGCGCCGCCGTAGGCCTTGCGCGTGATCACGGTCATGCGCGGCACCGTCGCCTCGCTGAACGCGTAGAGGAGCTTTGCGCCGTGGCGGATGATCCCGCCGTACTCCTGCTCGGTCCCCGGCAGGAAACCTGGCACGTCGACGAACGTCACGAGCGGGACGTTGAACGCGTCGCAGAAGCGCACGAAGCGCGCTGCCTTCGTAGACGACGTGATGTCGAGCGTCCCGGCGAGCACCTGCGGCTGGTTCGCGACGATGCCGACGGGATGGCCGGCGAGCCGTGCGAAGCCGCACAGGATGCTCTGCGCCCAGTGCTTGTGGACCTCGAAGAACTCGCCGTCGTCGAAGACCGACGAGATCACCGCGTGCATGTCGTACGGCTTGTTCGGAGTGTCCGGGATCAGGTCCAGCAGCTCGTCGCAGGAGCGCATCGGGTCGTCGGCCGGCGGGAAGTACGGCGGCGACTCGAAGTTGTTAGAGGGGATGAACGACAGTAGGTAGCGGACCTGCGCGAGGCAGTCCTCGTCGCTCGCGGCGACGAAGTGCGCGACGCCCGACTTCGACGCGTGGCTCATCGCGCCGCCGAGCTCCTCCTGGGAGACGGTCTCTCCGGTGACGGCCTTGATTACCTCCGGCCCCGTGATGAACATGTGCGAGGTCTCGCTGACCATGAACGTGAAGTCCGTGATCGCGGGGGAGTACACCGCGCCGCCCGCGCAGGGCCCCATGATCGCCGAGATCTGCGGGACGACGCCGGACGAGCGGACGTTGCGGTCGAAGATGTAGCCGTATCCCGCGAGTGACGCCGCCCCCTCCTGGATCCGGGCGCCGCCGGAGTCGTTGAGGCCGATCACCGGAGCGCCCGTCTGCAGGGCGAGGTCCATGATCTTGCAGATCTTCTCGCCCATGACCTCTCCGAGCGACCCACCGAAGACCGTGAAGTCCTGCGCGAACACGAACACCTTGCGGCCGTCGATCGTGCCCCACCCGGTGACGACCGCGTCGCTCAACGGCCGCTTGTTCTCGATGCCGAAGCCGTGGGACCGGTGCCGCACGAGCATGTCGGTCTCGACGAAGGAGTCCGCGTCGAGGAGCTTCTCTATCCGCTCGCGCGCGGTGAGCTTGCCTCGCTCGTGCTGGCGCTCGATTGCGGTGTCGCCGCCGGCCCTTCGGGCCTCGTCGCGCAGGGACTCGAGCGCCTCGATCCGCTCGTCGATGGCCCTCGCGGGCCGGTCGCGGGGCAGCTCCTGGGTCGACATAGGCGGCAGTCTAGCCACCGGTCGTCGTGACAGGTCGGAGGGCGCGGACCGACGCCTGGAATCTGGTCCAAATCGGGCCATTGATCCGCCCTGCGTGGCAGGGGAGTGACGCCTGGGGGCGAACCCCACCTCTATGCAGTTCATCCGGGACCTCCGCGAAGTCACAGGCGCGCTCAAAGAGCTCGTCGCGGACGACGAGCGCTACGAGGAAGACGCCAAGCTCGAGCTGACCGTCTCGACACAGCGCTTCTCGCAGGAGACGCGCGAGGTCGTCGACGACAAGCTCAGCTTCTCTGCGACGCTGATGCGCGCGGGCGAGGTCCATGCGGCCAACCGGCTGCTCGCCGAGGTCGAGGCCCAGGTCAGGGACAACGAAGCCGCGCTCATCGAGCAGGTCAACGAGGTGAAGGTCGCCCGGGCCGCCCGACGCGAGCGGATCACGCGCATGCGCCTCGCGCGCTCGCTCGCGGTCGCGATGCTCGGAGCCGCCGTGATGGCGACGTCCGCAGCGGGCATGGCATTCGCCAGCTTCCTCGAGGACCGTTCCGAGGCCACCGACGCGGCCGCGGCCCGCCACGAGCGCGCCCGCAACGGCTCGATCTCGCGCGCAGCCGAGCCGGCGCGCGTCAATCCGTCACGTGGCTCCAAGGTCAAGAGGGTCGAGTTCCGCGGTGTCGAGAGGAAGCTGACGGCGCAGGCCCTCGCGGCTTACGAGCAGCTGAGGAACGGTGACGTCGGCGCCGCCGAGATGGAGCAGCTCCTCAGCCTCCTCCCGCAAGAGCTCGCCGACACGATGCGCCACGCCCTGACGACCGCGAAGGTGGCGGAGAAGACCGTGAAGGACACGGTCCCCGCGCTGGTCTCGCGCCCGTCCGGGAAGAAGGCGAAGGCCAAGCAGGCGGCCGAGGAGGCCAAGCGAGAGCCCGCCGAGCCCAAGCAAGAGCAGCCTTCCCCGGAGCCCAGCCCGAACGGCGGCGGAGAGGATCCGAAGGAAGAAGAGGACCCCGACGACACGAGCGGGATCCCCGGCCTCGACGAGGGTTAGCCCACCGGCTGTTGCGGTTCCGGCGGAGCCTCTTGCCGCCGCGTCGACGGCCCCTTTGGCAGTCGCAGGGCGGCGAAGAAGACCGCTGCGGCCGGAAGCGCGCCCACGAGGTACGCGGAGGGGTACGACGTCGAGTCGGCGACGGCGCCGATCGCCGACGGGGCGGTCAGGTACCCGAGGTCGCCGGCCATCTGGTTGACGCCGACCGCCGCACCCGAGCCCGACCGCGGGATCGCGTCCGCGAGGAGGCCTCCCGCCGCCGTGCCGCCCGCGGCTATCGAGGCGCCGAGCGCGACCATCAGCGGGAAGTACGCCCACGGCGATCCTTCGATGCGTCCGAGCATCGCGGTCGCGACCGCGGCGACTGCGAGCGACGGCACGAGCACCGCGCGGCGGCCGAAGGTGTCCGCGGCCTTTCCGGCGACCAGCAGGATGAGGATCTCGCCGACCGACAGCATCGTGACCGCGAGCCCGATCTGTCCCTCGGAGAGTCCCAGCACGTCTTCCGCGAAGATCGGCCCGATGAACTGCGCCGGTCCGGAGATCGTCCACCAGCCCACGAGCGTCGCGAGCAGCGCGATCAGGTAGCGGTAGTCGTGCAGCAACGGCCCGGCCTCACGGATCGCGGCGAGAGGTGACTTGCGGGCGCCCTCACCGGTCCGCGCCTCTCCCGCCATCACGAACCACGCGATCGCGGCGGACAGCAGCAGGCCCGTCGCGTAGAAGTGAAAGGGCGCGGCGAGCCCGAAGCGGTCGGCGATCACGCCGCCGAACACCGGCCCCGCGCCGATGCCGACGAGGAACGACGAGCGGAACGCACCGGTCGCTCGTCCCATCGCCTCGGGCTCGATGATCCTGAGGATGCGGCTCATGAGCCCGTTGATGAACAGCGCGGACCCGGCTCCTCCGAAGCCTCGGGCCAGCACGAGCTGCGGGAACGAGTTGGCGAACCCCGCGGCGTAGGACGACAGCGACACGATGAGCAGCCCGGCGATCGTGCAGGCGCGCTCGCCGAACCGGTCGACGACGAGGCCCCCGACGATCCCGAACGCGAACCGCGTGCCGCCGAAGACGACGTTGACGAGCCCGAGCGTGCCGAGCGCGACGCCGAACGAACGCGCGAACAACGGCAGGACCGGGACGACCATGCCGAAGCCGAGCGCGACGGTGATCGATATCGCCAGCAGCTTGACGAACTCGGGCCTGCGCCACGGCGAGAGGATCTCGGGCGCGCGAGGCTGCGCCACGATCAGTCGTGCGCGGTGCCGGGACGCTGGATCAGCTCGACCAGCAGGCCGTGGTTCCCCTTCGGATGGACGAACGCGACCATGTGGCCGCGGCCCCCGCGGCGCGGGACCTCGTCGATCAGCGGTACGCCCTTCGCCTTCAGCTCCGCGAGCGCGCCGGCGAGGTCGTCGACCTCGTACGCGATGTGGTGCAGACCCTCACCGCGCCGCGCCACGAACTTTCCCACGGTCGTGTCGGGCGCGGTCGGTCCGAGGAGCTGCAGGAAGCTCTCGCCGAGCGGGAGCATCGCTTCTTCCACGCCCTGGTCCTCGACGCGCTCGCGGTGCGAGACGTTCAGTCCCCACACGTTCTCGTAGTGCGCGATCGCGGCGTCGAGATCCGCGACGGCGAGCGCGACGTGTTCGATCTTGCCGAGCATCGCCGCATCCTAGGCCCTGGTCGCGCGACTAGCGCGTGCCTTCGCCGTGCCGGCCCGCGCCCTGCACGAAGCGGCGGATCTCCGCCACGGTCTGCCCCGCCCCGAGCGACTCGAGGCCGCGCGCGAACTCGTTGTGCATCGCTTCATCGAAGGGGAGCGCTACGCCCTCGATCGCCGCGAGCCGGTCGCCGCGCAGCGGACCTTGCGGCCACGACGCGATCGTCGCCGCGAGCTCGAGCGCGGTATCGAGCGCGGCGCCCGGCGCGCACAGCCTGTTCACCAGCCCCATGGCGTGCGCCTCCGTCGCTCCCACTCCGCGCCCGGTGAGGATCATGTCCAGCGCCCGTCCGAGGCCGACGATCCGCGGCAGCCGCACGTTGCCGCCGTCCATGAGCGGGACCCCGAAGCGCCGGTTGAACACGCCCAGCACGGCGTCCGACGCCGCGACGCTCAGGTCGCACCACAGCGCCAGCTCGAGACCTCCGGCCACCGCGTAACCCTCGATCGCCGCGATCACGGGCTTGGCCAGGAGCATCCTCGTCGGGCCCATCGGACCGTCGCCGTCCGGCTCGACGCGGCTCACCCTGGCCGGGTCCTCGGTCATCGCCTTCAGGTCGGCGCCGGCGCAGAAGTGGCCCCCGGCACCGGTGAGGATCGCGACGCTCGCGGAATCGTCGGCGTCGAAGGCTCGGAAGGCATCCGCCAGGGCGTCCGCGGTGAGCCGGTCCACGGCGTTGCGCGCCTGCGGGCGGTCGATCGTGACGACGAGCGTCCGGTCCCGCTGCTCGGTCCTGACCGTGGGCATACGGCGGACTCTAGAATGGTTGCTCGTTCCGACAGACAAGGGAGTCACTCATGCCACCGTCCGTGATCGTCTCTGCCGCCCGCACCGCCATCGGCAAGTTCGGCGGCGCCCTCGCAGGCGTGCCCGCCGTGGACCTCGGGGGCCGCGCGATCGAGGCTGCATTGCAGCGCGCCGGGATCTCCGGCGACCAGGTCGACTACGTGATCATGGGCCACGTGCTCCAGGCGGGGACCGGGCAGATCACCGCGCGGCAGGCAGCGATCAAGGCCGGGATCCCGGAGGCCGTCCCCGCGCTGACGATCAACAAGGTCTGTCTGTCGGGTCTCAACGCGATCGCGCTCGCCGACCAGCTGATCCGCGCGGGTGAGGTCGACGTCGTGGTCGCCGGGGGCATGGAATCGATGGACCAGGCCCCCTATCTCCTCCCGAAGGCGCGCACCGGATACCGCATGGGCGACGGGAAGCTCGTCGACTCGATGATCTACGACGGTCTCTGGGACGCGTTCACCGACAAGCACATGGGCGACCAGTCCGAGGACGTCAACGTGGAGTTCGCGGTGTCGCGCGAGGCGCAGGACGCCTGGTCGCTGCGCTCGCACCAGCGCGCTGCGGCCGCGATCGCCGAAGGACGCTTCGACGAGGAGATCGCGCCGTTCCCGATCCCGCAGCGCAAGGGGGACCCGATCCAGTTCGCCACCGACGAGGGCGTGCGCGCGGAGACGACCGCCGAAACGCTCGCGAAGCTGCGTCCTGCGTTCCGGACCGACGGGACGATCACGGCGGGCAACGCGTCGCAGATCTCGAACGGCGGCGCGGCAGTCGTCGTTATGAGCGCGGAGCGCGCCCAGGCGCTCGGCGTCACGCCGGTGGCGGAGATCCTGGCGCACGGCATGTCGGCCGACAGGCCCCCTTATCTCCACACGGTTCCGGCCCTCGCGGTCCAGGCCGCGTTGAAGAAGGCGGGGTTGTCGGCCGGGGACCTCGATCTCGTCGAGATCAACGAGGCGTTCGCGGCGGTCGCGATCCACTCGACGCGCATGCTCTTCAACGGCGACAAGTCGGCGGAGGACAAGGTCAACGTGAACGGCGGCGCGGTCGCGCTCGGGCACCCGATCGGATGCACCGGCGCGCGCCTGACGGTCACGCTGCTACACGAGCTCAAGCGCCGCGGCGGGGGCCTCGGGGCCGCAGCCCTCTGCGGGGGCGGGGGCCAGGGCGATGCGCTCATCTTTCGCGTGCCCGCGTAGCTCTGTAACGGAAGATTTTGCCATAAACCGCGTGACGCGGGCTTAGCAATACGGGATAGTCGTACCCACGATTGCCTCTAGAAGGGGGATCTCGTGGGCGGACTAGGGCGGACCCGGGCGCGGATGGATCGAGGCCCGGGATGCGACGGGATACGCCAGGCCAAGCTCGTGGGAGGCCGCTGATGGCCAACGACGAGAAGCGCCTGCGGATAACCCCCAGCACCGGCAAAGACGTGGTCGAGGACGGGGTGCTGAAGTCCTTCAACGACCCCGCGGGGACGCGTTACCGCGCGCGCTCGGCCGGTGCCGCGATCGACATGTTCCTGTCGGAGGTCGACCTCAAGACCGACCGCGTCGAGATCGAGCAGGTGGACGAACGGCGCGGAGCCAGCGTGCTAAGGCGCAAGTTCCAGCAGCGTCTCAACGGCCTCCCGGTGATGGGTTCGATGCTCCAGGTCGTCGCGGACACGACGAGCAAGGGCGTCATAAACGCTTCGAACGCGCTCGACTACGCGCTGGGCGACGCTCCCGAGCCGTCGGAGGCGCAACCGATCGAAGACGTGACTGCGGCGATCGTGGCGCCGTTCGGGAGCTACTTCGCCTCGGCTGGGGTCACGAAGTCGTCGCTGGCCTACCTGCGGTACACCGAGCGCCCCGCCTTGCCGGAGACCGACTACCCCACGTGCCCGAGATCGCTCCTCGAGACCGGGCGCGACCCCGACGGCGACGTGCACCTGGTCTACGACGCGCAGGTCGAGACGTCGGAGCCGTTCGAGGGATTCCAGGTCGTCGCGGATGCCGTAACCGGTGACGTCCTCTACGTGCGGCTGTTGAGCGCATACGTCGCGTCGAACATGAACGTGTTCTCGCCGGACCCCGTCAGCCAGTCGAACGACGGGACCCTTAGCTCCAACTCGACGACGGCGACGCTCAACCCCTTCCGCCACGAGGTCCACCCGGAGATCAACCCTGCCGTTGGCGGAACCTTCAGGCTCGAGGGCGACTGGGTGCGTTGCAGCGACTTCGACCCGCCCTCCACGGCACAGCCGGCGGAGAACTCCGCGAGCTTCCTGTACGAGACGGACCCTGCGGACGCGCGGTTCCTGAGCTGCAACGCGTACTATTGGATCGATACGCTCGTGCGGTACCTGCGCACGCTCGGCGTCCAGGAGTTCGACGACAACGCGGTGCTGATCGAGATCGACGCGCAGGCGTTCAGCGGCGCCGACCAGAGCGAATGGCAGGGGTTCACGACCCCCCCGCGCATCCGGATGGGAGAGGGCGGAGTGCCCGACGCCGCCGACATGGGCGTGATCGTGCACGAGTACACGCACGGCGTCTTCGACTTCCTCGGGAGCAACCACGGCGGATCGGGGTCGTACGAGCACAGCATCTGCGACGCGCTGCCAGCCATCTTCCGGGACCGCTTCAACGTAAACGGCCACCGCCGCACCGAGACGTTCCCCTGGGACAACAACGCGACGGACCAGTGGAGCACGCAACGGACGCTCGACCGGACCGAGCGCTTCGACGACGCCAACTTCAACACGCACTCGTCGAATCTCCGTAACTCCATGCTCGGGACGGCGCTCTGGAACTGCTACGAGGGCATGCACGGCTTCTCCACGCACACGGAGACCCGCAAGCAGGCGGCCGACGCCATGATCCGGACGATGATGGAGATGCTCCTCATCGTGCCCGACGACTCGTCCACGGGCGTCGCCCACGCGAAGTCGCTGGCCGACGGGTGCATCACGGCCGACACCGCCCTCACCGGCGGGTTGTACAGCAAGGTGATGTACGAGGCCTTCGTCGACCAGGGGCTCTATGCGAAGAGACCCGTCGACGTGTACGTAACCGACAGCACGACCGACACCGGCGACCTGCCGAGCCCCGTGCCGCACTGGCAGTCGCCAGATATCTGGGTGCGCAACAACCCGCCGCCGGCGGACCCGAACGACCCGAACGACCCGAATGCCGGGGAGGACCCCGACCTCGGCCACCAGCCCCCGATCAACGACCAGCCGAACTACATCTACGTGACTGTGCGCAACCGCGGCACACAGCAGGCCGACGCGAACGAGTTCACCGTCGAGGTCTTCCGCTGCGACCCGGGGACCGGCATGATCTGGCCGAACCACTTCCAGTCCATCGGGAGCCTTCCCGTGACGGTGGCGATCCCCGCGAACGGCGGCTCGACGAGGGTGGGACCGTTCATCTGGACGCCGCACATCGTCGGGCACGAGTGCCTGCTCGCGATCGTGAAGGGCCCGGACGACCCTTCGATCGTGCAGACGCTGATCGGCTCGGTCGAGCACTGGAAGCTCGTGCGCTTCGACAACAACGTGGGCCAGCGCAACGTCGAGCCCCAGAAGTCGGTCGGCGGCGGCAAG
>WUUC01173018.1_pt1 | contig 10889 bp, 1 predicted proteins | sample 6278441 | NCBI WGS metagenome assembly WUUC01 (sample SAMN13675441, study PRJNA597444) | soil metagenome | isolation source: soil | place: USA: Washington | collected 2017-10 | reverse complement strand
GTGCGTATAGTACAGGAACTTCTAAAGGCGCTTGGCGCTGCTCCTGGTGCAACTATCCTTCTAGCTACGGCGGTTGTCGCTTTGGGCGGGCGCATTGTATGGCTAACGTTAAGAAAGACCGAGTGGGGAACGGCAACTATCAATACCGTGCGACTTCTGAAAGCGGCCACGGCAGAAACGTTTGCTCTAGGTAATGCTGCAACGGTAACTGCTACTAAGCTAACCGCAGCAGCCAGAGCACAACAGGCAGCAGCCGCTTTCCAGGGGGCCACTTTCCAGCCGGCCGCTATGGTACAGGGCACGTCTGCGTTAACCTCTACAGTACAGTCAGCGCGTAATGCACAGTTGGCCGCATTAGGTGCTAGTGCGATTCCTGATGTAACGCAAAGTGTTTCACGTCTCGATAAACTAAAGGGCGCGTGGGCAACGCTAGGTGCGTCTGTTGCTGAAGCTGGTGGTAAGAAAGCTGCCGCAGGTAAAGCCCTCTCAGGCTTAATGAACTTAGTCAAGGCTGCTCCGGTGCCGTGGTTGGCTGCCGCTGCCGCCATTGGCGCTGTTGCATACATAGTGGGTAAGGCTACGTTTGGTACAAAGGAATGGACATACGCAAAGGATGAAAACATTCGTCTATCAATGCGCCAAATTAAGGTTAACAACGAAGACATTAAAACGTTGAATGACCAGGTACAGGCACTACGTAATACTAACGGAGCTTATAAGTTTACTAATGAGCAGCTTCAGATGCAGGCGATGGTTTACACCCGCTTGAATGAAGAACAGCGAACCTCTATCGACAACGAGGGTACACTAATCGGTAAGTTGGAAACCAAAGCTAAGATTCTTCAGGAAATCAATAAACAGCATCGTGCCGAGCTAAATGAACAGATGCGTACCAACATTGCTGCTATCGAAGGTAACGAGACAAACATTAAGTTACTTGAGGAACGCCAGCGCCACATTCGTCTTTTGATGAATCGTGAAACTGACTTTGCGAAGCGCGGCGGTAGTATGGCAGGCAAGGGTACAACTGACGAGGCTCAAGGCGAATGGCAACGAGTACGTGATATTTGGTTCCAGATTACTAACCCTCTTACCGACCGTAAGAACGTAGTCTCGGAGCGTTTGGAGAATACCGGCCGTGATTTAGAAAAGTTTCGTAAGCAGAGAGAAGATGCTTACAAGGCAATGGCCGATACTTATTCTGAATTTGGTAAGGTACAGGGTCAGACTATCGAGCAGTTTGCTAAAGAGAGCAAGTGGTTCGATGTATCTACCGAAGCTGGTAAGCGCCACACTAACATGATTAACTACTACTATCAGCTAAAGAAGGCTGGTATTAGAGCGGAGCTTACCGAACAGGGTATCCGCGAAATGTGGCTTGACCAACTTGACCAGTTGAACGTTAAGCAGATGGACTTCTCGCGCACAGGTATGATGGTGGCTCGACAAGTTGGCATGGTGAACCAACAGCTTGTTAATTCAACCATGATTGTTGACGAGCACGGTAATGCAATTCTTGGCTGGAATGACATTATCAACTCAGCTAGAGATTCCATTATCGGTTTGGACGACGCACTACAATCAACCTCACGCGACCAGGCAGATTATGATGAGCGCATAGCAAACATTGCTGCTAATAACCCGAAGGTAGTAGATGCAATTCGGGAGCTTCGTATTCAGTCTTCAAAGACCATTCGAGGTATAGGAGAAGATGAAGCACAGATGGCGCGTCGTTTCTACGACGTGCAAGGCCGTCTTGTAACTATGGGTCGAGAGATTCGTGGTCTGTTAGGTGGAGAGGGTGCCCTTAACAATCAGAACGAACGCACAGCCGGCCAGTTAGAGCGTATGGAGAAGTCGCTACAGGCTGTACGTGCTGAGATTGATGCTATAGAAGGCGCTCGTATAAACCTGGGGGTTGATATAGGCCAAGCAATTCCCCAGGATAGAGAAGCGCGTGTCAACTACCAGGAAACCCTTGAAGGTTTTATTAGCCTACGCGATGCGGTAAGAGAGGCAATTTCTACGGAACGTGATTATATCTTTGAAGTGGCGCAAGCACAGCAGACGGCCACGAAGGGAATTATCTCTGCCGAGTTATTGGCCGCTAGAACTATAGCCGACGCACAAAGAGAAAGACTTCAGGGAGAGCAGCAACTTCACGCCGATGTTATTGCTATGAGCGTTGCACGTGAAGACCGCATGAAGAATGAAGCGCGCGAATCTCTGAAGGCGTATCAGGAGTTCTACAAGTCTATACTTGATAGTAATGATGAATGGGAGCAGCAGGTTCGTCGCCTTGAATCAGAGGTTGCCTTCGGTCGAAACCAGCGACTTGCTGGATTGAATGTTCCTAACTTTGCCGACATTAACACGGCGCTACCGGACGTGAACGTGCCAGACGAAGAACAGATTCGTCAGCTTTCATACATTAGTGCCTCTACAAAGACTAGCGAAGAACACCTTAAGGAACTAAGAGCGTATCTGCCGCAATATCAGCAACAGGTAGCCGTTGCTACGGGACAACAGACCGGCGAGCAAATCAATCCTCAACTAACCACACTAAATCAGAGTATTAACTCGCTGCCGGCTGGTATTGCAAACGAGCTACGTCCCTTGTTACCGAATATAGCTCAGGACTTTACCTCTAGTTCGAGCTTCGATGCTGGTAATGCCGTATCTTTAGGCAACGCTCCTACAAAGCAAGCTCTATCTAACCTTATCGCGCAACGCGCTAAGGAAATTGGCTTTGATGAGAAACTTGCTGTTGCTCAGATGATTCAGGAGAGCAGCGGCAAGATGAATGCTCTGTCTCCGAAGGGTGCTGGCGGGCCGTTCCAGATTATGCCAAATACCGAGAAATTGTTAATACCTCAAATTAACAAGCGCCTGGGTACTAACCTAAAGACCGGCGACCGTTGGAGCGCGGAACCTGCAAGTTTGATGTGGCAACAGCATATGCTCAACTCGCGTCAGGCTCTTACGCGCCAGGGCATCACACCACAGTCCGTTGGACAAGAAGAGTATAGTAAACTTTTACTTGCGTCTTACAACACAGGCGATGGAAACGTACAAAAGGCACTCCGTCGTTCAGGCGGTAGCACGTTCGGACAGGCCGCTTCCTTCCTAGCAAACGAGACGCAGAACTACGTACCTTCAATTTTTAGAAAGGCAGGACGTGCCTATGTAACTTCACAGGGAACAAAGTCTCCAATTGGAGTAACCGCAACAGCCCAGGTTCGACCGAGAACCCCTGCGGAATTAGTACAGGAGCAAGCCGAGTTACTTAATCGTCAGCGCGCCGCACAAACCTCGCTCAATAAGGCGTATGGGGCTGGTGGAGAAAGTGACCTTAATCGTCAACGTTTGCTAATTCAAGCAGTACGAGAACTAGAGACGGAACGCTTTAATGACCAGCGCGAAACTCTGACTACTCTTGACGCGATGAACCGCAAATCTTACACGGATTGGCTTGGTAGTCAGCAGCGCAGAAGTGCAATTACCAAGAGCACCGAGCTTGAAGTAAGAAAGGAATTTGAGAACACCGAAACTGATTTTATGGCAGCTATGGCGCGCGAGCGTTATATCTTGGAAAATCAGGAAGACTATCACATTAACCTGGTACGTAAAGGTTGGACTAATCGCCTGAGCGAAGCTACCGAAGCGCGCGACCGTCTGATGGAGCTACAGGAAGAACAATCTTCCGGCTGGCGTCAGTCAGAAGCATTCAGAATGCTGATTGCTAGACAGACTGAGACAGAGCGTATCGAGGAAATGAACGAAGCGCACGACCGTATCCTTGAGCTTCAGGCCGAGGAACAGTCGGGTTGGCGTCAGTCCGCTGAGTATCGTCAGATGTTGGAGCGTCAAGTAACTGCTTCACGCATTGATGCGATGAACGAAGCACGTGATGCTATTCGTCGTCTTAATATCGAAGACCAACAGAACAACACTCCCCAGGGTCGCATGGATTATGGCGAAAGAATAATGTTGGAAGCGGAAGCTAATCGTCGCAAGGAAGCACGTCAGACGTTTGAAGAGTTGGCAAAGTTTCGCGCCGATGAAGATTCGGGATGGTTTAATTCAACCGAGTATAGAGAAAGATTAAATCAACAGTTCGAGCTTGCCAGACGCCAGGAGAACATCAAGACCCGCGACGAAATCTTACGCGTACAGAACGAGATTCTACACTCGCACGAAGATGTTACCGAGCGTATGGCTCTAGCATACGAGCGCGCACGCCTGCGTTCGGAGACGGCGGATGATGAAGCACGCATTAAGATTGTCGATAATATGCGTACCATCGAAGACCAGCAGACACTTTCTACTAAGCGTATGGAAGGTGCCTTTGTTGAATGGCGCGCAAAGCAGCGTGGTGTAACGGAAATATTCTCCGACGCTATGACACAAACCCTGGATGCCACCTTTGGTGTTATAGACAAGGGACTCGATTCGGTATTTAAGAAGGCCGGTGCCTTTGGCGACATAATGAAGGGCATTGCCGGTGGCTTTATCAAGCTCGGTATTTCCAACTTACTAGGAGAGTTGTCAGGAGCGGGACAGGAAGACCAAAATAGAGCTAAGGGTTTCTTATCACAGCTAGGCGAAGCTTTCGGCGTAAATACCAAGAACGCAAACGTACAACAGGAGCGTCCATTACAGTCTGTTAAGACAATGGTTGTTGGACAGATGCTAGTTGGCGGTAGCCCTGTGCAGGGCTTAACCAACGCTATAGGTGGTGGTACGTTCCCTGGATTCTCCCCTAGCACGGCATCTGGCAATACAGGTGTGATTCCTGGCCTGGGTACTTTCGGTGGCGGCGGGTTCTCCGGCATCGGCCCTGGTGGTACAGGTACATACACCGGAGCGCCTGTTACATTTGGTGGTCAGCAGAGCGTAATGCCTGGTGGACAAAACGGCTTTGGCGTATTCGGTCAACAGACCTTCCCTGGCTTTGGTGCGAATCGTAGTGCCGATATGCCTATGGGTACTACGAGCATCGCCAGACAGTTCTCTACCGACGCTATCTCGCGCGTAATGAGCGGCGGGCCGGAATCTCCTGCAACTTCAGGAGCTATGGCTACTGTTGGCAGCGGAGCGGCTAACGCTCTAGCCTCACAGAACAAATGGTTCTCCCGCATGGGCGGAAATAACTGGCAGGGAGTTAAAGGCTTCCAGAGCGGCATAGGCGCATCTATGGCCGGTATGCTTCCTGGTGTTGGCGCTACGGTTGGTGGAATGTTGGGCGGGCCTTCTCGCGTTGGCGGCATCATGGGGCAGGTTGGCGGTATGGCGCTTGGTGGTGTGGCTATGGCCGCGTTGATGGGTAAGGCTGCCGTAGCATCTATGTTTGGTGGCGGCGCGTTTGGTGGAGCAATAGCCGGTCTACTCACCAATCCTATTACCGCTGTTGTTGGTGGTGCCTTGCTTATCGGCGCAGTTCTAATCGGACGTAAGAAGCAGCGCGATAAGGATGAGAAGACTCGTACACAAGTATTAGGAGACTCGAAGACACAGCTTCAGTCTATTCTAAAGAACGTGCAACGTGATAGAATGGACGGAGTTTCAGCCATTGCCCAGGCACAGCAAATTAGACAGGACTACTTAACTCAGGTTGGACAGTTGAAGGATTCCAAGACTCGTAATATCGCTATGGCGACGGTGCGTGAATTGGATTACATCATCCGTCAAATCGAGATTGCTTCTACACAACAGGAGCGCCGTGTTGAGTTTGACCGTAATCTAATTCCTGAGTTCCAGGGCGGCGGTGTGGTGCAAAATTACTACAAGTTTGCGGCTGGCGGTTCAATTCCGAAGTACGCGGCTGGCGGTAAACACCTAGAGAAGTACGTGTTCGATTCAACCACAATGGCCGGCAGAGTACGCGGTCAGGATTTGGGTTATGACTCTGTTCTGGCTATGCTTCGTCCTGGCGAAGTGGTGTTGAATATGGAGCACCGTCGTAAGATTGGCGACCAGGCGCTTGCGGCTGCTGGTGTGCCTGGTATGGATTCAGGTGGCGTTGTGGCGCAGGCACCTATTGTCAGAACCACACAAAACACTTATAATGAAGGTGGTGACACCTATATCGTTATGGATAAGAAGTTCGCGGAAGATATGGCGGTCGCTGGTCGTGACAAGATTGTTGAAATGACAGCAAAGGACACGCTTAATCAGGGCAAGATGTACACGGCGGTACGCAAAGTTGCGAGGTAAAGGCCAATGCCGAGAGGAAATCCAGTTGGAGTAGACTTGCGTTTCGCAGAGTCTCATGTTACGATGAAAGCCGTACTTAGCGACGGCACGGTTTACAGATTGGCGTCTGCTGATTTGATGTACGTTCCTGAAGGGGACGGACAACAGTATCATTACTTGGCTCACTTGGTTCGAGATAGTGAAGTGCGACAAACACTTCTACGAACCGCTGACCAGGCAAGCGTAAGTGCCCAAAACGTTGACCGTGAGTTGGGTTTGACAATCAATGACGTTGCTCGAACACTATCGGGCGCAAACGTAACCTTCTCAAAAGTATTCAGCGCCGATGGTGAAGAGTTTCAACGTAAGGTCTTGCTTGAAGGCGTTATCACTAGCTCCGAAGTAGGTGAGAATGTTGTCGAGATTCAAATAGTAAGTGATGTTGCTCCTAACGTTGCTTTCATTGGAACTAGACCCGTTCAAGAAAACTGCCCGCTAGTATTCAAGGGACTTCGTTGTGGTTATACTGGCCCGCTAACAACTTGTAATAAAGAATACGACAGTCCTGATGGTTGTGCTGGTCGTAATAGACAGCACAGATTTGGCGGAGCGAAAGATAAAGGCGAATTAGCCGAACGCATTACATTAGGAGACGGCGGCTTAGGTGAGGGGGACTTACGCCGTGGTCATCGCAGTTCTTATCCCGACCCACGTGACGGTCGCTGGCAGTTACCGATAGATGTTTTCTAAAAAATTGCTTACGCTTTTTAAGCGAGAACAAGGAGCAATATGGCGTCCTATTCATACGAAGAACTGACCGGCACTCTGGCCCTAGCTTATGGCGCACACGTCGTAAGTGGGCACGTCATCAAAAAGACTACAGAAGGCACCGGAGATTCCGCACAAACGACAGCAGTAGTTTGGCTAGGCGAAGGTGTGTGGAATCGCATCAGGGGCGCGTATTGGGGCGGCGCTGAAATACCCGCATCCGATTATCACTTCCATCATGGCTACCTGGCCGAATCAATGGCGGTGGCGGTCTTCCAAAACGGCGAATGGACACAGGGCGTTGACCCCTGGAACGTTAATGGTATCCCTTACTCTGGAACTGCCTATGTAATCGTTCGTCTACCGCAAGGGGTTACAAAGGACGACGACTTCTCCAAGCTGAAGTTTGTTTGCGAATGTCTTCGCATCCCTGACTTTGATGCCAATGGTAATCAGATTAACGCTCAGGGTGATATAGTAGCTACCCCTAGTGAGGCGCTAGTCGAGTCTGCCTTCTTCTATTCAACGAATCCTGCTAGAGTAATGGCCGACCTTCTTCTGGTACGCAGAGGATTAAAACGCTCTCGTATCAATTGGGCCGCTTGGCACGCCTGGAAGCTTTTCTGTGACGTATCTGTACCGTGGGTTGGTGGTGAGCAGGCCGGTAGACCGACCTACACCAATATAGCCAACATCATTGTAGGTACGGAAGGATATGTTCGCAAAGCTTATGGAGTAGACGGCACCTGGGACGGACGCTTATCTACTGCCGCTAGAATAACAGCGGACGTTGACGGCTACTTTGAAGTTGACCCAGGCAAGGGCACTTTCTTAGCCGGACTGACTAACAACCAGTCTAATACACAGACCAACCAAATCCAACTATATCTGCGTTTCCAAGATGGCGGTACTTTGTATCTTGAAAGCGCCGGAGTTATTCTTGCTCAAACCGCAAACGGATGGACAGCGAATGACCGCTTTAAGCTCGCGCGCGAAGGCGGAGTTTACAAAGTTTATAAGAACGGTACTCCGATTTTCACGAATGTAACCTTACCTGCGGCTTCCGCCGAGTTGTACGGTACGGCGATGTTCTACACATTGGATTCGGAAATCCTTCGTGCTGCGTTTAAGCCTATTAATTCTAGCCAAAGAGAACGTAAGCGTTTTGAATGTGGTCTTGCTTTCCCTGACAAGACAGATATTGCGGCAGCAATGGAAGCTACATTATTTGTCTCTTGCTCTAATGTACAGAATGACGACGAAGGTAAGTTAGTATTCCTGCCGCCGTCTATGGAAAGTGCGCCTCGACTTCCTACCTTCACGTTCAATATGAGTAATATACGCGAAGGAACTTTTAGAACTTACAGAACCCCGCGCGAGCAGAAGTACACCAAGTTCCCTGCTACGTTCCGTAACATTGATACGGTGAATCTTAAAGAAGAACCCATCGAAGTTACCAGGGACGATATGGTGGATATTCTTGGTTACGAAAATCCCTGGCCTGAAATCTTCCTGGGCACCATGACAAAAGCCCAGGCTAAGGCCGTGATGAATTACACGGCAAGAACAGTAAACGACCTGGACGTGTTCGCATCTTTTGAAGCGACAGGAGAATCCTGGCCGGTTTTGCCTGGTGATATTTCAGACCTTCATCACGATGTTCCTGGTTGGGGTGGTGAGAATCCGCCAGAATTTATTGTAGTCAATGCAGATGATTTACCAAGCATCGACGCTACGGCGGACGTGCGTAAATTCATTCTCCAATTATTTGACCGTGGCGTGTATTCAGACGACGACAATCAAACTCCGCTAGGTTCAAACATTGTTCCTATCATACCGAATATCTTGATTGGCCCGCCGCCTGCTAGAAGCATTAACTTCTCTCCGATGAGCGGCTACAATGCTAATCGTGTGTGGACTATCAAGTATCACGTCGTCATAGAGCTTGATAACAGCTTCCGTGACAACCAGCAAATTTGGGTATATGCGAAACACTCTACGGATGCTGTACCAACAGTAATTTCCGGCAGCCCCTTCGTGCCTAACTCAAGTGGCGTGGTGGAGTTTGACTTCTTCCCCACAAAGACAGGGACTTATACGTTTACTACACAAACGGCTAACCGTTATGGCGTCATCGACGGAACGGTAACGCACATTAGCCAAACTTTGTTAGTAGCAGGCGAGCCTGTAATCATTGGTGCTCCGGCCAACTTTGTAGGCCAGTTCGGAGTTAATACCATTGTCTATACTATTACTCCGCCCATAGACGGTATAAGGGTTGGCGAGCGATACGAAATTTGGAAGACCTCAACCGCACTAAATCCCGCTATCAACAGAGTAACGGAGAACGCAGGCGAGAATTACGTTGAGAACTACAGCAACGGCTCGGATGCAACCGTGTATCGTTGGGCAAGAGTGGTTGACAGTATGGGCAACACTTCCCCAATGATTGCGGTCAACTCCGGTTTAGGTGTTGTCGTTAATCGCCTCACAGCAGTTAGCGGTTTGACTGTTGACTTCGATGGTGATAGATACATCTTTACCTGGACTAGATTGCCCGACAACGCAAATGTTAAAGAATATCAGATTGCTGAGTCTGTTTTATTCAATCCAGTATATGTAGCTGTTGGTGGCAACACGAACACCACTTCTCGAATCATAAGCGGCACAAGTCGTACTCGTACATTCTACATTCGTGCCGTGGACTTCGCCGGTAACATTGGCCCTGTAAGCAGCGGTGTAACTGTAGATGCTCCCGTAATCGGAGCACCAACTCTAGCCCTTAGAGAAGGTTATCGTGCTAGTGCGGTCTATCAGGTAACGCCGCCAGCTAATATTCGTCACGGCTCTGATACAAACCTTCTTGTAGAGGTAGCTACAGATAATAGTTTTGCTGTACTTATTGATTCTCAAACATTGGATAGCCGAACCACGTCGTTTACGGTGAATGGTGCAGCTTCAATGCGCGCGACTGTATACGTGCGCGCGTACTATCGTGATAGATTCGGAAACGGCGCATACGGCTATCCTACACCTGCAACTTACACGTTCCAGTTGTTTACTGGTTCGGACATTGCCGACCAGGTATTGACGATTGCTAAGTTCGCGGCAAGCATCAAACCACCTATTCTAGTATCTAGCTTGCCTACGCTACCTGACGCTGCTTATCCGATTGACACCATAGTAACGGTCACAACGCAGAACGGCAAGCTATATAGAAATATTAACAATGTGTGGCAAGCTATTTCTGGCGTAAACTCCTTCTCTGAGTTGTCTGGACAGATTAACACGGCCACGCAAATTCCGAACGGCTCTATTACTAATGCACTACTGGCAGCTAATTCGGTTGCTGCATCTAATATTGTTGGTGGTGCAGTTGACCCGTCAAAATTGAACGTTCAAGTTGGCGGCGGCAATGTGCTAACCAACGCTTCTTTTGAAACAACAATTGGTAGTGAATGGGTAACGTATAAGGGCGGTTATAGTAGAATAAACACGCAGGCGTGGCATAGTGACTGGTCAGTGTCTATGAGTCGTGATGCGAACCTGGATATTGAGTTCGGTACAGCCAGTGGAACATCCGGCATTCGTGTTAAGGGCGGCCTACCTTATACTGGCAGTTGTTACATTCAAAGTCGTTCGTCCGGTGGTGGTGGTACTTACCACATGGACATTCATTGGTATGACGCGGCGGGCGTGTTTATCAGTACCAGTAGCTCCGCAAGTTCAAGCAGCTTACTAAACAGTTGGGTACGTTTTGTGGTTTCGTCAACTGCTCCAACAAACGCTGCGTTTGCTTCGCTAAGAATAAACGGTACAACTGCAACTACTGTTACTGATATAGATGCTTTCCAGTTTGAGCAGGGTAATGTTGTAACAGCCTTCGCTCCTAAAGTAGATGAAATTCTACCTTCAACCGTTACTAC
>WUUC01007694.1_pt1 | contig 10889 bp, 6 predicted proteins | sample 6278441 | NCBI WGS metagenome assembly WUUC01 (sample SAMN13675441, study PRJNA597444) | soil metagenome | isolation source: soil | place: USA: Washington | collected 2017-10 | reverse complement strand
TTGTAAGCTACAAAGTCTCTTCAAAACCGGTTCACGAAGTTTTGCAGGAACTCTGCAGCCTGATCGGCGCTGAATTTGAATTGATAGAAAACCAGATCATACTGAAGCCTGCATATCAGACATCCAGGCCCGTCGACAGGACAGGCAAGCCAACGAACGCCGGAATGAAACTTCAGCGAAATTTTACACTGAATGGCTACGTTCGCGATGCCGCAACGGGCGAGGCGTTGATCGGCGCGACGGTCTTAATAAAAGAACTTCAGTCAGGTGGGATTGCGAACAGCTACGGATTCTTCTCGATTACCATTCCCGAAGGTATCTATGAGGTGATCTGCTCATTTGTTGGGTTCCAAGACCAGGTGTCGGCTCTTACTCTTAACAGTGACATACAACGCGACATCCGTTTAACCGAAGAAGCTCCTGTCCTTCCCGAATTGTTGATCACGGGAACAACAACCGAGGTTACCGAGGATATCAAAGTGCTGCAAACATCGTCGGCTACGATCTTACCCGAAGCAATAGAAGAACGTCCGTCATTCTTTGGGGAAGCGGACGTAGTTAAGTCCCTTGAGGCAATCCCCGGCGTAAAGATGCATGCCGACGGTTCCACGTTCTATTATGTTCGTGGTGGTCACCGCGATCAGAATGTGATCATGATCGATGACGCTCCGGTTTACAATCCCAGTCACCTGCTGGGTGTCTTCTCAACAGTTATTCCCGACGCCGTCCAGGATATGCGGCTGTATCGTGGGGAAATGCCGGCGTCTTTTGGTGGACGGATCTCATCGCTGCTCGACGTTCGGACAAAGAAAGGAAATGATCAGCAATTTGAAGCCTGGGGAAGCATTGGTTTGTTATCGAATAAAGTCGGCATTGAGGGGCCTTTCGTGAAAGACCGGAGTTCATACCTGCTGTCAACGCGGTTCTCACGTTTAAAATGGTTAACACAACTCGGCAACAACGACATTCAAAAATTTCAGTTCTATGATATAACCGCGAAGATGAATTTCAGGGCGGGAAACCGCGACCGGTTTCATGTCAGCTGGTACAACGGTGGCGACGAGTATTTCAACAGCAACGTTGGGATATCCTGGACAAACACCGCCGCCTCCGTGCGGTGGAATCGTATCGTTAATGAAAAGCTCTTTATGAACACCACATTGGCTGCAGGTAATTACGACTACTTTCTCTATGCTGATGTATGGACAGGCACGAAGTGGAATTCGCACATTTCAAACGCAAACCTCAAGACCGACTTCAGCTATTTCATTAATCCAAAGAATGAAGTGATGTTTGGGATTGGTTTTAATGGTTATAATTTCAATCCAGGAAATCTGCAATCAAATGTCGCGACAATTCCGATCGCATTGTCGGTGAGAAATTCTCTGGAGACCGTACTTTATGCGCACCATGAAGCGAGCATGGGTTCACATTGGGGAATCAGTTATGGATTACGGTTCACAGGATGGGTGAATGCCGGGCAATCATTTGAATTCGATTTTGACCAGGCCCGCAACGTAACAGACACTTTGTACTTTGCGCCAGGCGAGCGCTATAGCCGTTATCGCAATATCGAACCGAGACTGAGTGTGCGGTATGCGATAGGTGACAACCTTTCGGTGAAAGCTGGCTATACCCGGAATATTCAGAACGTTCATCTCGTTTCGAACTCTGTAAGTCCCTTCACATCGCTGGACGTCTCGTTGCCAAGCAACATTAACATCCGGCCACAGGTTGCAAACATGGCAACGGTCGGTGTTTATAAGAATGATCGTTCAAGAGGCATTGAATACGCCGCGGAAGGATACTATAAAAGCATGAAGAACCAGATCGAATATGTTGCTCATGCCGAAACACTCCTCAATCCACTCATCGAACGGGAATTAAGATTTGGAACCGGAACCGCGTATGGTGTTGAGTTAGTGGCAAAGAAAGAACTCGGTCGGCTGCGCGGACAGGTCGGGTATTCCTGGAGCAGGTCGAAGCGGATCATACCAGAACTGAACGAAGGCAAGGCGTTCAATGCAGTTTCGGACCGACCTCATCAACTGACGCTGATGGTCGCTTATGACCTCAACTTGCGTTGGAATTTCGGTGTTAATTGGAATTATGTCACAGGAACGCCCTTCACCTCACCCACCGGGTTCTACCGGTTCAATGACATGGAAGTTCCAGTGTATGGCGAAAAGAATAATGATCGGCTTCCTGATTATCATCGCATGGACATTTCGGCAACGTATAGACTGAACAGGAATCCGGAAAATCGCTACCGTCACACACTCACGTTTTCGGTCTATAACTTTTATGGCAGAAAGAATGTTTTATTCTACAATTACAATAAGACCGCGGCCGCCGATGGTTCGTTGAAAGTCCCAATGAATCTGCTGGAAGAACAATACATGACATCGCAATATTACCTGTTCCGTTTTTCACCTTCGGTTTCATACATCTTTAAATGGAAATGAAAGGCATTATCATATTTGTATTGATCTGTATGATCGCGCCGGCGTGCGAAGACGTGGTGAACCGGCCGATTGACAATCCTGCTGCTCCGGTCCTTGTTGTGGAAGGTGTTATCAGCAACCAATTGATGAATCATCGTATAAAATTGTCTTGGACTTCACCTCAGCAAAATGGTGTAGTCACGCCCGCCACAGGAGCCGTAGTGATGATCCATGGCGGCGGTGTTTCTCGCACACTCATTGAAACGTCCATGAGCTCCGGGGAATATGCGACTACGCCAACGAGATTTGAATCGGGAACGATGTTTACATTAGAGATCAGACACCAGGACAAGACCTATCTTGCCCAGGACAGCTCCGTACCGGTAGAATTACTCCCATCATTTGAATACACGAAAGCAGGCGATCGATATCGACTTGTGTTGCAAAACTCAGGAGTGAGCGCGCATTACGTGTCGCATGATATCGACTGGTCGGATACTGCCGCTTGTGCAGCAGGTGAATTGTGCCGCGGTGTGGTTAATTACTATGATCTGAAAACGATTGACGTGAATGAGATCACAAAACCACCGAAAGAAGACTTCACTTTTCCCGCGGGCAGTCGTGTGATCAGGACCAGGTATTCTGTGAGCACGTCATACCGCACTTTTCTGCGTTCAGTACTTTCAGAAACGGAATGGCGCGGAAGTGCATTCGACGTGGACCGGGGTAATGCGCCTACGAATCTCACCGGTGGCGCCGTTGGGTTTTTCGCGGTCACCTCTGTAGTTGGCGACACTACAATAGTTGTCGAAAAACCCTGATTTCTAGTCAATTTAACTATCTCTGAAATATTTTTCCGCCCCGCCTAAGGGTGCCGGACAAGTCATGTGTTTTTGAATGCGAAGGGATTACTCTTCATTAAATGAAAACACAAAAACTAAAAACTTTCCATGAAAACGTTTCGAATCGTTTCGTCTGTCGTGCTTGTCGCTTTAATCACCACATTGCTTTCGTGTGAGAGCAATACCGATTTCGGTCCGCAAAAAGATCTGCTACCTGAAACATTTACCATTGACATTCCCGGTGGGTTTAAGACCGGGGGAACCGCTGGTCGCGTGCAGGGAGATACGCTTCACGGTAACATCATTTACCTGAACCTTGCCACATTCATAGCTGTTGGCGACGGATCGGCATTTCTTGTCGAAGAATTCATCAACGGGATCCGAAAGCATAATATCGATCGTGTACTTTCACTGTCATTCAAAGGTGATGACAACCGTATCAAAAACCTGGTGGTTACCGAAGACCCAGTATTTGAAGGTGCGACGTGGCAATACATGCTTACAGTAACGGACGCCGATTCGGAAGGACAAGCCAATGGAGGCAAAGCATTGCAGATCTTCTGGAACAAGACCGCGCCGATCAAAGGCATCGCTATCGTGAATCCGTACCATTGCGACAGGAACCAGAATGCAAACATTCCGGCGGCATTATTCCGTATCGACTACACCGAAGAGTCATCAAATGGTTATGAAGCGCAAATGGAAGTTCGTGTATCCGGTTTGCCACTTGAGAGCCCGTTATCGAATCCATACTCCATCAGCACATTGCACATGTGGGCTGGTAAGAAAGGTGACATCATCGACGTGCGCGGCAACAGCAATCATCCGAATGCCATCTTCTTTTCCGGCCAGAAAGGTTTTAACTGGGCATTCGTTGCGTCCGGTAGTGCTTCAAAAGACATTGGTGTAGCCGAGGTCGGTTTGCCCGCCAGCACGTTGGATGCTTCAGATCGCGAGACGCTTCTAGTTGATTATTCTATCCGCAATGTTTTCATCAGCGAGATCACTGCGGTATGGCCCGGCATCGACCCGGCCCTGCTTGCAGCTTTCCTGAAGAACACTGCGGCACCCGGATACTTTAATAATAAAGGTTTTGTAGCAGGTGGCACTTCACCTGGAACTGATTGGAATATTTACGCAGGCAGGTTGGATGAGTTGACACCGTACAATCCGGTACAGACAACAAATCTCCTAGTAGAGTTCAAATAGTTCTGAAGTTTGAGGTTTTGAAAGTTTGAGGTCCAAATGACGCCTCAAACTTTCAAACGTTTTCAAACTTTCACCGTCCAAAGCTTTTGTGAAATCCTGCAACTTCTGTGTAGATATAATTCCTACCCCGGGCGCTTAAAACACCTTGAAAACCCAGTTTTTTGAGCCGGATCAATAGTTGCAATTGCGCTTCTAAAGATACAGCTATGAAAATCCAGGTGATCAAAATCTTCATTCTTCTTGCCCTGCTTGGTTTCGTGTTGACCTTCAACAAAGCGCGCGCACAGGCCTTCGAGGACAAGGTGTGGAGTGCTGGTCCTGAGATTGGTGTAAACTTCTCCAGCTATGGCGGCAGTGAGAACGATGTGTCCAAGGCAGGTGTGCAAGGTGGCGCGTTTATGACATACAGCATCAGAAATACACATGCCTTTACCGGTAAGCTGCTCCTTTCACAGCGTGGCGCGAAATTCGATGGTATCAAACAGACCCTTACTTATCTTGAAATTCCTGTGCTCGCAAGAATATTTTTCAACACGAGCGGCGTTATGCGCCCCAATGTGTTTGCAGGACCGACGTTCGGTTTTCTCGCCGGGGCTAATAACAAAGCGGATGGTACATCATCGGAAGTCATAAGCAATCCACGCGACCAGTTCAACAGCTTTGATTTTGGATTAACTGCCGGTCTCGGCTTGAATTACGAGTTTGCACCCGAAACGCGATTCCTCATAGACGCTCGCTACCTGCACGGCTTCAGTGACATTACAAAAGCCTCATCGACACTCAACCACAATGTATTCGGCGTATCATTCGGCCTTTCTTTCGGGATCTAAACCATAGTCTTTTTTTGATTTAAGATTTGCGATTTGAGATCGAGGGGACTGACCAATCTGTTAGTCCAGTCTAATCACGCATTTGTCACGATCACTCTTTTCTGCGGCCTCGATAACGCGCATAACGTTCACACCGTCTTCGGCCGTTACCGGCATTTGTGCGTTCGACGTCAATGCCTGGTAAACGCCATCAAAAAACTTGTAGTAACTACCGTTCGGCGACTTCACTTTCTCTTTCAATATCTTACCATCCTTTTCAGTGTGCAGAAATCCACTTTCAGAATCCGGTTCCGCCCATCCATCTTTCGACGGCTTCTCTCCTGCCAAAAGTTTGGCTTCCTGGACGTCACTTCTTGTCTTCAGGAACGAACCAAGCTTTCCATGAAATATGTATGACGGCACCGGCTCGCGCACGTAGTAGCCAGCACGGAGACGCACGCGGTGCTTCTCATAATACAATATGATCTCGAAATAGTCGGGAACGATTGAATCCGGGCGCGTGATCATGAGGTCAGCAAACACATGGTGAGGCATTCCGAAAAGGCAAAGCGCCTGATCGATCAGGTGCGGGCTGAGGTCTTTTACTACACCAGAGCCTGCATTTTTTGTCTCTTTGTGGATCTTGTGGCTTAACGCTGCGTTGTACCGGTCGTAGGAGATCTGCGCTTCAACGATTTCTCCCAGGAGTTGCTGTTGAACAACACTTTGCACTGCCTGAAAATCACTATCCCAGCGCCGGTTTTGAAATACAGCCAGCTTTACGCCTTTCGATTCCGCAAGTGCTTCGAGTTCTAATGCTTCGGCAACATTGGTTGTAAACGCTTTCTCCACTAATGTGTGCTTACCTGCCTCCAGCGACTTCTTCGCATATTCATGATGCGTATACGTTGGCGTATTTACGATCACGAGGTTCACCGCTGGATCAGCAAGGAGATCGTCTATCGCCGCATAGCTCTTTGTCCCGGGATAGTCGGCTCCGATCAGTTGCTTCGTTCGCTCCCAGCAGCCTGATAAGTTCAATCCCGGGTGGAGATTAACGAATGGCGCATGGAAAACTTTCCCAGACATGCCGTAACTCAGTAATGCTACATTGACTTGCATCATAATCTAATTCGCTTTATGCGCTCCCAAATTTCTAACATTTATGAAACTGTTCCCAGTTCCCAGTTCTTAGTTCCCAGGAGTGCCGACCTCTCGGCAAATCGAACTTCACTGCCGTTATTAGAACCATGTTCTATTTCTTTTGTCACTGTATTACACCTGGTCAAAAGGAGCAAGAGTACAACGAGACCGCTGATTGAGCGAAGGTAATTGATTGAATCTGATTTCAGAGGGCAATGATCATTCACTATGGAGGAGGGTTTTCCATAAAATCATTGTGCTCGGGCGAATGGACCGAATTACAGATCGCTAGCTTTTATCCTATATGTAATCTCAAATCGATTTTTGGACCGGCGATGGATTCGAACTACTTAAATAATTGAGCTGTAGTGGTTCTGCGCGGGGGGTTGTCAAAAAAATCGTACATAATTTCCAGAAACCATTTAGTGCGATCCTGATAAGGAAAGTGAGTGGTTCCCGGCAAAATACAGAGTAGCGAACCGGGGATGTTCTTATGCATCTCCAACAGGTGCTCGTTGCGGACAGCGTCACGGTCACCTCCCATGATCATGACATCGGCATTGATTTTTTTCAGATCAGATGCCTTAATGTTAGGTTGCTCAACCAATAGTCTGAAATGTTTACTCCGAATGCTGTCATTTTTTACAATTGGCCACATCTTGTCCAAAATAGGTAGCAACGCCGGATCTATGGCAGTGGTATCTGGCCGTAAGTTGGCGCCTGACGCTAAAAGTTTTTTTACTTTGCGTGGATAGTTGATGGCCATAAGCAAACCAATAATGCCTCCATCGCTTTGCCCCCAAATGTAAGCAGAATCAATATTCAGGTGGGTCAGCGTGGCATTCACATCGGAGGCCATTTGTTCGTAGGTAAGGTAGCCCCTGGGGCAATCAGTCTTCCCGTGACACCGGCTATCGAAAGCAATAACCTGGTAGTGTGAAGCAAACTCGGGTATTAAGTTAGCGCGACTGCCAATGGAACCACCATTGCCATGCAGCAATACCATTGGCTTACCCTGGCCGTAGATCTCGTAATATACTTTTACACCATCGTGGCTGTAAAAACTGCCTGCTGTTGGATTGTCGCCATACCTGGGTGCTGCATTTTGTTGTGCATACAAAGAGTTAAAAGACAGACATAAGATGGCAATAAATGTCCTTGATAACATAGGATAGTGTTTGAATGTCAAAGTTAGACGCAGGAAATAGCTAAATGGTTACATTAAATAGAGACATCAGGCTTTGGTTTTTATTCCAGCCTTGCAAAATGAAGAAGTAGTTCCGACAGTGGTTTTTTCGTGACACGATTCGTGATACCAGTCACTTAGCGCGAAGTTCCTGCAATCCCAACAAGAATTAATAAATGCTCTTTTCAAAAATCCCCTTTTTAAGGGAGTGAATTGGATCATCAAAACATCACCTTTCATAAGTCTAAGGAGGCTAGCCTAACCCTTTCTTAAAACATTTATCCATGAAAAGAAAACCGCTCCTGATTGTATTTATGATGATGTGCCTTTTCTCCTTCGCACAGCAAAAACCCAAGCCGAAAGAAGCAGACAAGCCTCCTACCCAAAAAGAAATGGAAGAGATGATGAAAGAAATGCAAAAGGAGATGGACAACATGAGTCCGGAAGACAAAAAAATGATGGACAGTATGGGCATAAAGATGCCTTCGATGAAAGATATTCCCAAGGTAACGGACAAACAACTGGCTGATGCCTGGGAAGATGAGAACAGAATAGTCCCGAAAAGGGATGCCACAAGAATTGCATCAATACCAAAACAAATTACAAGTGCCCGGCTTCCCGCTTTTCTAACAGCGTTGCGCAAAGAGGTAACGCCGTTGCTCGATGCGGATGCAACAGCGGCAGCTGACAAACTCTATTCCTATTTAGCGCAGAGGTCCGTTAAAAAAGAGGATATGGGCAATGTGGCCACCTACCTGTGGACTTTCGGGAAGGCGCAAATAGCCATTCACCTGATGAGCCGCGTATGTGTTGAAGCTCCTACCATCAATAACCTGAGCAACTATGCTTCTATGTTAAGCATGTTGGGTGCCGGACATTTGGCAATTCCCTTACTCGAAAATCTCAACAAGCAAATACCAAAAAATGGAATCATCCTCAATAACCTGGGGCAGGCCTGGTTTGACCTTGGTGAAATAGCCAAAGCTGAAAAGTATCTGGATAGTGCCGTAGCTATTTTTCCCTTTCACCCACAGGCAAATCTTACAAAAGCCGCGATCTCTGAAAGCCGGGGAAACAAAACACAGGCTATTGAAGCCTTGAAGAAGTCAATCAAACATACTTATTCAAAAGAAAAGGAAGATAAACTTCGCAAGCTGGGTTACAACCTCACCTTAGAAAATCTAAGTATTCCTTTTAAACCCAGTGCCGATCCGTTGGGATTAAACCAGTTCAGGCAGCCCGACTATCCAAAAACTGTAAGTGATCTGAAAGTGTTACTGCCTCAATGGAAGGCTTTTGATGAAGATTGTAATCGGAAAATTGCTGCACTGCAAAAAGAAATTGACGAAGCGGGAATAAAATATGAGCAACAGCTAAAAGTGATGATGACCAAAAACATACAGGCTATTAACAATGGTGGCACTATTGGGGTGATGCGGAATCCACTTTATAGTAAAAAAGCATCGTTGGTGTTGGAAGAAGTGGCAAACCTTAATGAAATCAAAATGAAAAAACTGGGTGAAAAGTTTGTCGCACTAGGAACCGAACTAGACTACCTCCAGAGAAATCGAAAAAAAGCAGCCCCCGAAGCGCCTTGCGAAGCCCACGTCAATGCACAAAACGAATTTCTAAGTAAATGGAATACATTGATCCAATCCTACAACAATGAATTCCTGCAGACATTTAAACATTTCTCTAACGACATGGCTTATTGGTCACAATACACCAGCACTGACAAAAATCAGTATGAAATCATCAAGCTGGGTTTTATGATTGGCTGGCTACAAAAGCTTAAGGAATACCGGCCATTGCTAACAGCAGGCGGTTTGGAATTAAATTCGGAGTGTATTGAGAAAAAAGATAGCAAACCACATAAACTGGCCGAATGGGATTTCAGCGCCAACTGCCAGTACAAAGCTGAAATAAATTACATTCTGGTAAAGCAACAAATCAATTGTGCTACCACTACCACCACCTGGGATGCACCAGGTTTAAAATATATCACTGCCGATGTGGGTAATGAATACCTCCGCTCTACATTGATAGTAAGTCCTAAGATTGGCATCGACGGCAACTTCGGGCCGGTAAAAGCAGGCGCTTCAGTAATAACAGACATAACGATAAACATGGATAAAGATGGAGTCACAGATTGGAAAACTGTTATAAAGGCGGGCACCGAATTAGGAATCGGAAAAAGTGTAGGTCCAATAAAGGCAGAAGCAACCATTGGATCCGGTATTGAAATAGAGATCGACCCTACCGGAGTAACCGATGTAAACATTGTATCAACAGCAAAAGCAGAAATTGGTATAGAAGCGCCGAAATCAACCGGCAATGGAACAGTTGATGAGCAAATCAATCAAACTGTCGACTATGTAAACGACGGATTGGGGAAACTTGATACTAAAGTTGAAATCGGTGTGGAAAGCAGAACAAGCCTTATGAGTGGCCATGCACCACTAAACGGCACGGGAATACTGAGTGGTGCGAGAATGTCGCAATGATAAATCCCTATTCTAAACAGTAAAAATAAAATTCAGTCAAATGAAGAAAATAATTTTCATTGCACTTGTGGTAGTTATTATTAAGGCCCAAGCACAGCCGGTATACGTCGATCAAATCGGCTTCAAACTTGAGAGCATTGCCGATATTGACATTGGGTGGATAAAAACTTATAAGCACATAACTCCGCCTAAGGCAAAAACTTTAGGCAATAGAATTTATAGTGCCAACCAAATAGGATACAGCCAGCAATGGATGGAATGGATGCAACAATCCTATTTACCCAAGGGTTGCCTGGGTGAGGCAGGGTATTTCCAAAATACGATTCCAAAATTCAGTAGCACAAATAGTCGGATGGGTAATGCCATAAACGAGCATTTGGCAGCACTACCACATTTGTATGGAGCTTATTCAACCATGTATATGTTTTTGAAAAAGGATGCGCAGGGAAAATTTGTACCTCAAAACAACTTTGCAGAATACTGGTTCGTCGAAGCCAATCAACTTGAAAACATCACCCTACCGATATTCTTTATTTCAAGTAGTGATGACTATTTTTTTATATTTCCTGATTTTAAGAGTCATTCAAAAGGATATGATGCCGGTGACAAGGCCGCAAGTAATTTACTGGGATTCGATAACCACAAAAACATTGAACGGTTCAAACATTTTTATGTACCACCCAAAACGCTTTATGATAACCAGATATATGCTGTGATCATGACCAAAGACAATAAAGAACTTCCTTTTGAGA
>WUUC01151652.1_pt1 | contig 10891 bp, 6 predicted proteins | sample 6278441 | NCBI WGS metagenome assembly WUUC01 (sample SAMN13675441, study PRJNA597444) | soil metagenome | isolation source: soil | place: USA: Washington | collected 2017-10 | reverse complement strand
TACGGCCACCCCGACCACATCCAGGTGCACCGCGTCGGCATGCGTGCCGCCGAGCTGGCCGGCACGCCGAGGGTGTACCAGGCGACGATGAACCGCGACCACATCTTGTCCAACCGCCCAGAAGACGGCGAGATGCCGGAGCTGCCCGACGACTTCGGCACCCCGGAGGCGGAGATCACGTGCGCGGTGGACGTCACCGCCTTCCTGGAGCACAAGCGCAAGGCCATGCGGGCACACGCGAGCCAGATCACCGAGGAGTCGTTCTTCCTCGCCATGGCGGACGACATGTTCCGGGTCGCGTTCGGCACCGAGTGGTTCATCCGGGCCGGGCAGGGGCCGGGCATCACCGAGACGGACCTCATGGCGGGCCTGGCATGACCGTGTACTACGAGGTGAGCGGCCCCGCTGACGGGACGCCGGTGGTGCTGTCCGGCTCGCTGGGCAGCGACGTGCGCATGTGGGAGCCGCAGGTCGAGCCCCTCACGGCGGCGGGGTTCCGGGTGATCCGGTACGACCACCGGGGGCACGGCAGGTCGCCCGCGCCGGACGGCCCGTACACCCTGGCGGAACTGGCCGCGGACGCGCTCGAACTCCTGGACCGGCTCGAGTTGCGGCGGGTGTCGTGGGTCGGCCTGTCACTCGGCGGCATGGTCGGGATGTGGCTGGCCGCGCATGAGCCGTCCCGGCTGGAGCGGCTCGTGCTGTGCTGCACGTCGGCGTCGCTGGGGCCCGCGTCGATGTGGCAGGAGCGGGCGGCGACCGCACGCACCGCCGGCCTCGAGACGCTGGCGGAGCAGGTGGTGAGCCGGTGGGTGACCCCGGCGTTCGCCTCGGCGCACCCTTCGACGGTGACGTGGCTGCGGGAGATGGTGGCCGGCCACTCGCCGGAGGGCTACGCGTCGTGCTGCACGGCGATCGAGCAGATGTCCATTGTGGACTCGCTGCCGACGATCTCCGCGCCGACACTGGTGATCGCGGGTGCCGACGACCCCGCGACGCCACCCGACCACGGCCAACGCATCGCCGACGCGGTGCCGGGCGCCCGGCTCGCGGTCGTGCCCGGCGCGGCGCACCTGGGCAACGTCGAACAGCCGACGGCCTTCACCGGGTTGATCATCGACCACCTGCGGCCGGACCGGCGGGCGCTCGGCATGTCGGTGCGCCGCAGCGTTCTCGGTGACGCGCACGTCGACAAGGCGGTGGCGGGGACGACCGAGTTCACGCGGCCGTTCCAGGAGTACATCACCGAAAGCGCGTGGGGCGCGGTGTGGTCGCGACCCGGGCTGGACCGGCGCACCCGCAGCGCGGTGACACTGGCTGCCCTGACGGTGCTGCACGCACACGACGAGCTGCCGATGCACGTCCGCGCGGCCCGCCGCAACGGCCTGTCGGACACGGAGATCGCGGAGATCCTGCTGCACACGGCGGTGTACGCGGGCGCCCCGGCCGGGAACTCGGCCTTCGCCATCGCCAAGCGCGTGTTGGAGGAGTGAGGCAATCAATCTCATTGTTTTGTCGCCAGGACGACTCCTTGTTACGGTCAGGCTGCCGACCAAGGAGTGGTCATGGCAGTTCGGGATCGAACACGGCACCGCATTCGGGCGACGGTGGTCGCTCTCGCGCTCATGGCACCAGTCGCACCGGCATCCGCCGCCTCGGTCTCGGTCAACGCGGTCATCCTGTGGGACCTCAATGCCCAGACGGCGATCTGGGACATCGCCGCCCAGCAACCGCAGAACGTCTCGGGTCGCAGCTTCGCGATGGTCAGCGCGGCGGTGTACGACGCGGTGAACGCGATCGCCGGCACTCCCTACGAGCCCTACCTGGCGGCGCCGCGAGCGGGCGGGAAGGAGTCGACGGACGCCGCCGTGGCCACCGCGGCCACCCGGGTGCTGGCGGACCTGTTCCCGGATCAGCATGACCGGCTGCGCACGCAGTACGAGACGTACCTGGCCGAGATCCCGGACGGCAGGGCGAAACGGGGCGGGATCAGGGTCGGCGACGAGGCCGCCGCAGCGATGATCGCCGCACGGGGGAACGACGGCGCGTTCGGGGACCGGCTCTGGCCGGTGGGCACCGAGCCGGGTCAGTGGCGGCCGACACCGCCGGGCTTCGGGAACAGCGGGGCCTGGTTCGGCCGTATGACGCCGTTCGCCATCCCGGACGCGGCGATGTTCCCGACGCCAGGCCCGCCGGCGCTCGCCAGCAGTCGGTACGCCCGCGACCTCAACGAGATCCAGCGGCTCGGCTCTGTCTCGAGCACCGCCCGCACCGCCGACCAGACCGAGTCGGCGATCTGGTGGCACGACCGGCGTTCCGTGGCCTGGGAGATCAAACGCAACCTCGCCACGACGCGGCGGTTGACCGTGCTGCAGACGGCCCGCCTGTTCGCGCTGTCGGACGTCAGCCAGGTCGACGCCACCCTCGCCTGCGCGTACGAGAAGGAACGATGGCGCTTCTGGCGGCCGGTCACCGCCGTCCGACTGGCCGACACCGACGGCAACCCCCACACGACGGGCGACCCCGACTGGACGCCGCTGCTGACCACGCCGGCCCAGCCCGACTACCCGTCCGGCAACACGTGCGACACCAGCGCCAGGATGGCGGCGTACACGTTCTTCTTCCGCCGGGACGACATCGGCTTCAGCGCGTACAGCGCCGACACCGGCACCCGTCGACACTTCAGCGGCTTCTCACGCGCCCTCGCCGAAGTAACCGAGGCCCGCATCTGGGGCGGCGTCCACTTCCGCTCGGCCGACCTCGACGGCGCGAAGCTCGGCAGAGCCGTCGCCGGCTACATCACCGCACACCACTTCCGGCCGCTCGGTTGACGGCACCGGCCCGGCAACTTTCCACCAGCGCCAGCAGATCGATCGAGATCGTGGGACCCGAGGGGTTCTTCGAGTCACGAGCAAACGCCCGGCCGCCATCCGTTCGACATCAGCCGGTCTCACGGTCGCCGTCTTCCGCAGTTGCGCCTGGGTTCCAGCTCACCGAGACGTTCCGCGAGGCACGCACGAAGCTCGTCGAGCACCTGCACGCCAAGGCTCATCCCGATCCGGCGTTGTGTCAGCTGAACACCTTCTCCGGGTCCGGGTCGCCGCCGCCATCGTGACGGCCGTGGAAGGCCGGCCATGGGGCACGGGTGCCACTAGCGATCGGCGTCGTTCCCGACGATCTGTCTTGTGAGGTCGAGAAGTTCGTCCCGGTCGTCTACTCTGGACTCCGTCTCGAAACGTGCGGCGAGTCCGGCCACCCAACCGTCTGGAAGCGTGTGGCGGATCGCGACGAGGTTGTTGAACAGGAGTACGCGGAAGTGCCGGCGTCCCTCCGCCTCGAAGGGCGCGAAGCCGTGCAGGGCGATCCGCAGACAGGTTTCCGCCGCGTCGGCGATCTCCTCCCTCGGGGCGCCTTCGCCGACACGTACCCACAGGGTGAGCAGAGCCTGCACGCCGGACACCGGACCGCGCTCGCGGAAGTCGTGAAAAGTGGTGACCGCCGGACTGTGCCTGTCGAACAACGGCTCCAGCGCGTGGACGTAGATGTCCTCGTTGACAGCGCACAGAAAGGCCGCCTCGGCACGCATCAGGGCGGGGTGGTCGTGGATCCAGCTGAAGACGCTGCCCGGCCTGCGGTACCGCGACTCGGGTGAGAAACCATACGTCCAGTACGGGTCCGGCGATGGCGGCTCGACCTCGTCGAACATGATGCGTACGCGGCGGTTCGGCCCGTCCCACTCACGAGCCACGGCCACACAGTGCGTGAGGTTCCGCCAACCCTGGACAGGCAGCTGGGACTGCCACAGACGAGCGGTTCTCACCCACTCCTCGACGTGCGCGTCGTCGGGGAACAACTGCTCGACGTCGACCTCGCCGGCGGCGATGACCGCGAGCAGGAACAGGTTCGCCGAGTAGGCCGCGTACCGCGACGGCACCGACGCCCGGACGGGTCGGTAGTCGTCGAGGGACGCCGCACGCGACGCCAGACTGCCCTGGAAGAGCCGCAGCAACAGCGTGACCAGACGTTCACGGTTCTCGGACGCCTGCTGGTCGATGAGCGATCGGATGAACCTGACAGTGTTCGGTTGTGTCGTCAGTGGGACGAACGAGAGCAGGGCATGGCGGACGGAGTCGTCGCCCGACCTGGTGAACGCACGCACCACCTCCCGTGCGACGAGGTACTCGCCGAACGTCGCGTGCAGGAACTCGAACGTCCGCAACGTCGCCGTGTCGCGCACCGCCTGTGCGACGTGGACGAAGTAGAACCGTCCCGCGACCATCTGGGCAGCGGTCAGCGCCGCCGGTCGGTCCCGGCGGTCCATCCCCAGCAGCGCGAGGAGATCACGGTCGAGATCGGCCTCGGACACCCACAGCTGCTGGCGGTTGAACATCGCGAACGCCACCACCGAGAGGACGAGCAACTCGTGGTCGATCGCCTCCGCGACCTGCTCCTCGGTCAGCTCGGCATCCGCCTTGAGCACCTCACGCCGGGCGAACGCGGTGAGCAGACGCTCGTACAGCACCGCCTCGTTCAGGTCCGCTTCTTCACGCTGCAGCGAGTTGTCCTCCGCGTCGTACAGGGCGAGCATCAGCAGCAGCAGTGGCTGCGCCGCGAGGTCGTCCTGTGCGAGCGCGACGTCGACCGGCAACGTCCGCAGCCCGCGTGTGGCGAGCCACTCCCTGTTCCTGTCGTTCCAGACGGCCAACCAGTGCGCCACCTGGTCGTCGTCGAACGGCTCGAGCAACACGGTGACCATGTCCTCGACCGGGCGGGCGCGGTGTGCCACCGACATCCTGGTGGTCACCACCACCACGACCGGGCACCCCTGGTCCGACTCACGTTGCTGGAAGGCCGCGATCCTCTCCAGGTAGCTCGACTGGCTCAGCCCGGTCGCCTGCAGCAGTTCGTCGAACCCGTCGACCAGCACCACCGGTGTGGCGTCCCCAGCCGCCTCGACGAGTCGCCGCCAGGTCAGATGCTCACCGGTCGCCGCGCGAACGGACTGCTCGATGTGGGTCTGCAGGTCCGCGTCGGCGTCGAGGTCACGCAGCGCGACGCGGATGGCGAAGAAGTCGTTGGCCGGCAGCCGGGCGGCGAGCACCTGGGTGAGCAACGACTTCCCGGAGCCGGGTTGCCCCATCACCACGAGGGGCGCCACGGTCGCCGCCGGACTGGTCAGGTAGCCGACGAGGAACTGTTGGAGATCGGTCCGCCGGGGCTGTTGCTCCCACCAGTCCCGCTTCGCCACGTCCTCGACGGAGACCCCGACCGCGACCCGGAAGTCCGGGTTGATGTACGACTCCCCGGTCGCCGGGACGCGGAGACCGCCGGGCACGTCCTGAGCTGTCAGCGCTGGTCGGCGCAGGTAGGCATGGTAGGACCGCGCCAGCCGCGTCCGCACCTCGTCGGGCGCGCTCCCGGTGGAGATGTCGGCCAGGGTGTCCGCGAGACCGTTGAACGCGATCCGCAACTCACGTACCTGGACACGGGTCGCCTGGTGGTCGACGAGGTTCGCCCAGAACGCCACCTCGGGGAACTCCGCCGCGAGCCGGCGGAACAGCTCGACGTACGTGTCGACAGCCCGCGCCGTCACCTCGGTCCGGACGGCATCCCCGGCGTCCTGCTTGACGTTGTCCGGTAACCGTTCCCACACCGCGAGGCCGGAGAAGAACCTCAGCACGGCCGATCCCAGGTCGTCGTAGAAGCGGCGTAGGTCGGTGAGCGTGTCCTCGTACGGTCGTTGGGGCTGCGGCACCGGCACCGGCGACCGCAGCAGCGATCCGGCCAGGTCCCGCCGCGGATGGGCGCCGGTGGCGACCGCGACCTGTTCCTCCGCGGTGATCTCCAGATCGTCGACGTCGAAGGGGAGGGGGACCGCACGCAGGGCATCGAAGAACGCGGCGATCACCAGCACAGAGTTCGCGGCCGCCAGACGTTCGGTCCTGCTGGCCCGTTTGGCCCGGCGCAGCTGCCCGGTGACCGACCCCACCAACTCGTCGCTCAGCCGGAACAGCTCGGCCTTCGCGTCGAACAGGCTCAGCGGAAGAGCAGCGCCGGTCGCGGAAGCTACCAGCAGCACACCGCCCGTCAGCCGGTCGAGTGCCGCCACGACGCGGTTCCTCGGCCCACCGCCGAGCAACACGACCGCGTCGGCGTAGCTCAAGCCCTTCGCCACATCGACCTCCGCCCGGGTGATACCGACAGGTGTATCGATGCTGGCGCGGAAGTGTTGCCTACGTCGAGACCTGTGCCGCCAGCTTCTCCGGGTCCTGCGCGCCGTCCGCGATGACCACGCCGTAGGTCAGGGTCAGGGTTTCTTCCGCCGCTACCGGCACTTCCGCCGAGAAGAACGGGGACGGGCACACGCACGCGAACGGGGTCGAGCGGACGAACCACTCCACCGGATGGCCCGGGTTCGTCGGGGCGTCGACGAACACCAGCGTCGACGTGCGGCCGTGGCCGTCGTGGCGGCCGCGGAAGGCCAGCCAGGGGGCTCGGGTGCCCATCAGGTCGTCGCTGCCCGTGCCGTTCGGGGTGATGACCTCGCCGTCGGTGAACGAGCGGGGGCCGCGCCACATCAGGCCGCCGTAGCCCGCGTTCGGGCGGCCTGCCGTGGTGGGGCTGCCGATGCGGATCTCGGTGCCGGACACGTTCTTCATGGCCGTGGTGAACGTCAGGGACCACGCATCGTCCACTACGGACAGTTGTAGCCGGCGTTCTTCCTGGAACCACAGCTCGTTCGCGGAGGTGAGCCAGTCCAGCTGTTGGGTGATCGTGTCGGTGGACACCGTCAGCGAGCGGTGGGCCATCGTGCCGTTGTTGTCCAGTTGCACGTAGCCCTTGTCCCGTACGAAGGTGGGGCCGCCCCAGAAGTTCTGCGAGCCCACGTGTGGCAGGGACCAGGCGATGCCCTTGTGCCACACGTGGTCGTGCGGGCGGTAGATCGACACCTCGTCGCCCGCCAGCGTCCTTACCGGGTGTAGGTACGGGCGGGGGGACTCGATCGCGGGCTCCGGTGGGCGGTACACGTACCGGCACAGTTCCACGCCGTCGTGGTCGACCGCGATGTGTGTGCCGGAGTCCGTCAGTTCCACGGCGCACCCGTTCCGTTCATCCGTTGGTAGAACGGCGATTCCGGGCCCAGGTCGCCTCGGCGCACCCGCGTGCCGGTGAACGCCGACGCGTAGATCGCGGCGATCAGCTCGACCGTCATTCTGCTGTCCACAAGGGACACCGGTGGGGCATCGCCCTGTTCCAGCGCGGAGAGCACCGCGGCGAACTGGGCCTTGTGGCCGCTCGGAGTGCCCGACGGGCCCTCGGCCCACGCGGACGCCACCAGGGAGTCGTGGCCCGGGGCGGCCGTCACCTGCCAGTTCTCGTCCGTGTAGCCGTAGACGTGGTCCAGCTCGACCGTGGCGTGTTCGAAGTCGAACCTCAGGTAGCTGCGCTCCCGGGGGGACACCACGCTGTTGACGATCGTGGCCACGGCGCCGTTGGCGAACGTCACGATCGCGGTGGACAGGTCCTCCGTGTCGGTCGGTTTCACCTGCCTCGCCGCGACCGCCACCACCTCCTGCCACTCCCCCAGGATTGAGAGCAGCAGGTCGAACTGGTGGATCCCGTGACCCATCGTCGGGCCGCCGCCCTCGATGTCCCAGTTGCCGCGCCACGGCACCGCGAAGTACTCGTCGGCGCGGAACCACAGCGTGTGGCACACCGCCGTCGTCGGGCGACCCAGGCGACGGTCGCCAATAAGATTGCGGAGGCGGACGGCGCCGCTGCCGAAGCGGTGCTGGAACACCGTGGCGAAGAACGCGCCGGACGACGCCGCGGCCGCTTCGATCGCGTCCAGTTCCGCCAGGCTCAGGACCGGGGGTTTCTCGCACAGCACCGAGATGCCCCTCGACAGGCACGCGACTGCCTGCGAAGCGTGCATTCCCGGTGGCGTGCAGAGCGTCGCCAGGTCGGGTTTTTCGTTCGACAGCAACGCGTCCAGGGTCGGGTACACGGCCGGCACCGACCAGCGCGACTCGTACGCCGCCAGTGCCGCCGCGTCGACGTCCGTCGCCGCCACGATCCTGGCCCGGTCGTCATGGGCGGCGAGTGCCTCGGCGTGGAAGCCGGCGATCCCGCCGGTGCCCACGATCGCGACGTCGATCATCAACCCACCGTAACGGACACGTCCCGTTCTTCGCTCGGGCCGATCTCACGTTCCGGACCGGCGATCGTCGCGGTGAACGCGTGCCGCACGTCCGTGCAGGACGCCGCCAGCCGCAGTTCCACCACGCCCGGCTCGACGATCCGCTTGCCGGCGAGCCCGGTGAACGCGGTCGCTTCCTCCGGCACGGCAAAGGAAACCCGCTGGGACTCGCCCGGCGCGAGCCGCAGCTTCGCGTACCCGACCAGTCGCACGACGGGCCGCGTGACCTGCGCGACCGGGTCGTGCAGGTACAGCTGCACGACCTCGGCGCCGGCCACCTGCCCCGTGTTGGTCACGGTCACCGACGCCGTGAACCCGTCGGCCACCGCGTCCGTCCACTCGAACGTCGTGTACGAAAGCCCGAAGCCGAACGGGAAAGCCGGCGTCGGGTCCACCGAGCTCGCGCTGTTGACGCGGCCCAGCGGCGGCGTCAGGTACGGCGACGGCGACGCGAACGGGTCGGCCGGCACGCTCACCGGCAGCCGGCCGGACGGGTTCACCCGGCCGGTCAGCACCCCGGCGACGGCCGAACCGCCCTCCTCACCGGGGAAGAACGCCTGCACGATCGCGGCACACCGGTCCGCGTACTGCCCCAGCGCGTACGGGCGGCCGGTCAGCAGCACCAGCACCACCGGCGTCCCCGTCTCCAGCACGGCCTCCAGCAGCTCCGCACCCGGTATCCGCAGGTTGATCGCGTCGGTGCCCTCGCCGGACGTGCCGCGCCCGAACAACCCGGCCTCGTCGCCGAGCGTGACCACGCACACGTCGGCCTCCCGGGCCGCCGCCACGGCCGCCTCGCCGCCTTCGGCGTAGGTGAACGACGCCTCGTCCGCGAACGCCTCCCGCAGCGTCCGGACCGCCACCCCCTCCGGGGCGGACGGGATGTGCTGTGGGAACGCGTAACAGCCGAGCATGGCCGACGCCGTGTCCGCCTGGGCGCCGACGAGCGCGACGTTCGCCCCGGAACGCAGCGGTAGCACGCCGTCGTTCGACAGCAGCACCACCGACTCCTCGGCGATCCGCCGGGCGAGGGCCCGCGCCTCCGGCGGGTCGAAGTCCACAGTGGCCGGTTGCGGCGGCTCCCAGTTCGGGTCCAGCATGCCGAGCGCGCACTTCTGCCGCAGCACCCTGGTCGCCGCTCTGTCCACAATGGATTCGGAGACCTGGCCGGCCAGCACGGCGTCCAGCAGTGGCGTGCCGTAGGCCCGCACGCTCGGCAGCTCGACGTCGAGACCGGCCGTCAGCGCGAGCGCGGCCGCCTGCGCGGGGTTCCCCGCGAGCTGGTGCTGGGTCTCGAGGAACGTGACACTGAAGTAGTCGGCGACCACGGTGCCCTCGAACCCCCAGCGTTCCCGCAGCAACCCGGTGAGCAGGGCGTGGTTGGCGGCCGGCGGCACCCCGTCGACGTCCGCGTACGAGGGCATCACCGACTCGGCGCCGGCCCGCACGGCCGCCAGGAACGGCGGCAGCAGCACGTCGGCCAGCTCCCGGGCGCCGATCGCGACCGGGCCGAAGTTGCGCGCCCCCCGCGAGGCCGAATAGCCAACGAAGTGCTTGAGGGTGGCCATGATCCCCGCCGACCGCAGACCGCGCACGTACGCGACGCCGATGGTCGTGACCAGGTGCGGGTCCTCGCCGATGGTCTCCTCGGTGCGGCCCCACCGCACGTCCCGCGTCACGTCCAGCACGGGCGCGAGCGCCTGGTGCACGCCGACCGCGTGCATGCCGGCGCCGATCGTCGCCGCCATCTCCTCGACCAGCTCCGGCGCCCACGCGGCCCCCCAGGCCAACGGGGTGGGATAGATCGTCGCGGCGTGGGTCATGAAGCCGGTCAAGCACTCCTCGTGCACGACGGCCGGGAGGCCGAACCTGCCGGCCGCCATCACCTCCGCCTGTAGCTGGGCGAGGCGTGCGGCGCCCGCGGCAGGCTCGACCGCCGCGCTGCCGAACGGCCGGGTCAGCTGCCCGAGCCCGTTCTTGATCAGCTCGGACCAGTTCAGGTCCGGGGGGACCAGATCGTGCTGGAACGGGGCGACGCCGTCCTCCTTGCTGTCCGAAGCGGACTCACCGAGCCACACCGCGTACAGCTGCGCCAACTTCTCCCGCAACGTCATCTTGCCGACCAGGTCGGCGACCCGCTCATCGGCGGGGCGCGCCGGATCGCGCCAGGCCTCGTCGCGCATCCCGCCACTCCAATCGCGAAAGTTTCGACCAACAGAAAACGGCCGTTTCTCAAGCTAACGGCGAGAACTACCGGTAGCAAGGGCTTGACCTCTCGGTTGCGCCACCCGTAGCCTCGCTTCAACTACCGGATGGAATCCGAAACTTACGGCAGGTCGATCGCGCTGGGGCGATTCGCTGTCTTGCAGCCTCTGCGCGCGGGCCACCCTCGTTGAAAGGCGCCACAGCATGGTCCCCCAGCGGCTTCCCAGAAGGTCTTTTCTCGGCTTACTCGGCGCGGGTGTAGGCGCCGGTCTCACCGGCGGTTTCGCCACGGGCTGCGGCACCGACGCCACGTCGGGCGGCGGCGGCGACACGTTCGACGTGTGGGTTCTCCAGGAGGAGAACCAGCAGATCGCGCACAACGGCTCGGTCGAGCGCTTCAACAAGGACTCGGACGTCAAGGCCAGGCTGGTCGCGACCCCCAACGACGGCTACACCGACAAGCTGCACGTCTCGATGGGCAGCAAC
>WUUC01128568.1_pt1 | contig 10892 bp, 10 predicted proteins | sample 6278441 | NCBI WGS metagenome assembly WUUC01 (sample SAMN13675441, study PRJNA597444) | soil metagenome | isolation source: soil | place: USA: Washington | collected 2017-10 | reverse complement strand
CACCGGCCGCGTCTTGGTCGTGCCGATGGCCCGTTCGAAGAACCGGCGGGCGGCCGTGGAATCTCGCCGAATGGCGACGAATACGTCGATGACCTGGCCGAACTGGTCGATCGCGCAGTGGACATAGCGCCACCGGCCGGCCACTTTGACGTAGGTCTCGTCGACCCACCAACGGTCCCCGACCGCGTGGCGGCAGGGTCGGGCTGCCTCGGCCAGCAGCGGCGTGAACCGCAGCACCCATCGGTAGATGGTGACGTGGTCGGCCTCGATCCCGCGTTCGGTGAGCAGCTCCTCGACGTCGCGATACGACAGCGCGAAGCGTAGGTACCAGCGGACCGCCAGCACGATGACCTCGGGTGGAAAGCAGAAGCCGGCGAAGTCAGACGGGGCGACAGGAGCGGGTCCGGGGCGGCGAGTTGTCATGGCGACAGTCTGCGTGCTCTGGCTGACTCACAGCAGATGGGGTTCTTGGCGGCGTCGCCTCGAGCCAGCAGCGCGAGTGCCTGGATGGACCGGCACAACGTCATATAGGCGAGCTACGACAACACCCTGGCCTCCGAGACGGTCAGCGGAGACGGCACCCTACTGCGTCATGGTTGAGCGAACCGGCAGCTCAGACGCCCTATCGGAGTTTGCGCACCCTACGCCGTTGACCGAGCGCGACCGAATCGCTACAGTGGGCAGACTGGACAATGTTCCCTCGCATGCGGAGGTGCCGTTATGGCCACCGGAAACAGCGGCGAAGGGGCAGCCAACCCGCGTGTTGTCCTCCAGCGCGCACGGCCTTCAGCGTCGCGCCAGCTCAGGAATGCCAGGAACCTCAGGGTGAACGTGGTGGCCCCAATGGCTCCCCAAGGCACCCAGGAGGCCCGTCAGCGACGCGTAGCCAGGGTTCGTCAGGCGCGGACGGTCAAGCAGTTCCGAGCTCAGGATGCGCTGTTCAGGTTTATCGATATCGACATCGATATAGATATCGACATCGTTATCAAGATGTCCCTCCGCGCGGATGCTCGCCGCTCACAGTTTCGCCAATTGAGTGTCCTGCGCACGCCCTCCCTTCCCGTAAGCCGTGAGGTGCTGGCCCAACTCCCGGTGGCCAAGCTGGATGTCGCTCGAGTTGCTCAAGGTCGTCAGCTCTCCGCAGGCAAGGTCTCAGCGCGCTCCGCTGGCACCAGGAAGTAGAGTTGTCGGCTCGCAAGACATCTCGCAAGACGTCTGACCTCGATTCCTACCGCGTTGAACTGACGGACGCGCCGTTGGTCCCGGGTTCGCAGAAGCCCCGGGCGCTCGCGAGGCCACGTTCGTATGACGACGCCCTCGCCAAGTGGAAGACGCCTGAGGACATCATGCGTTGGGTGCGCGACGAGTTTCAGTACGACCTCGAGCGAGCACTCGATCTCGCGGAAGACAGACCGGTCCGGGTGCACGCGGAGATCTACACACCTCGGGAGACCTTCGACGCTCGTTCCGGCGCCTGCGTCGACCTGTGCCGATTCGCCGTCGATACGCTGCGCGCCATCGATCCGGCGACGCCTGTGAATTACCTCATGATCGAGTTCGAACCGGTGCGCATCGCCAACCGCACGCTGCGGCGCCACTGGCTGGCCGTCTACGAGCACCCACTCGGCCTTGTCTGGTTCGCCGATACGAAGTACCCCGGTGAGCTCAGCGACCCCCATCCTTCGCTCGCTGGACTCGTGGCGAATTATGAGGTGCGTCGCGGACGCCGTGTGCTCGGCTTTGAACTGCGAACCACGTTCCTGAAGGAGCTTAAGAGGAAGAAGCGCCGCGCCACGGCCCAGATGACGCAGGTCTTACGGGAGAGGACGCCCGATGGCCAGTGACCCGCGAGGCCTGGAGTTGCCTCGCACTGCGGCCGCGCTCGCGCAGGCCGAGAAGGAGATGCAAGGTCAAGACGTCGGCTTCCTCGATGTCTCTCCCTCCGCGCTTCTGTTCGAGCGAGTTACATCGGCTATCGCCAACGTCCCCTTCTATAGGCACCTCTATGTAGGAATGGGTCACCCTCCCGATGACAGGTCGTTCGGCGAATGGTTCTCTCACTTACCCACAATCAACAAGCCGTGCATCGAGGCGATCGGCCCTGAGCAGATGCTCAATCCAACGTCCGATCCCCGCATGCTCGTCACCAAAGCGACGAGTGGCAGCACGGGGATACCGCATTTGCTTCTACTTCACCGAACCCTGGCCGACTTCAGAAAGTGGCGCTTCCTGCGGCCGTACCAGCACGCCTTATCTGCACCGGCGACGGGGCTGGTGTTCATCTTCCCCTGGCCTTTCGTCGAGCACACGCTGAAGCAATCGCGACCGCTGTCGAGGGTCGGCGGTGTCGGCGCCGACGAGACCTCGTCCGAACCAGGGACGGACGAGTCGACGATGCCGCGCCAGCAGCCTGCTCGCGCAGGGCCCGCCAGAGAGGGCAAGCCGGCCCTTAAGAAGACGCGCGTGAGCGCGCGGCCTACGGACCTGTCGACCGGGGATAACCAGCCCGAGCCGATCCTCAACCGCCCTTTCACCGTCAACTCTGAGTTGCCACCCGAGCAGCTGTACGAGCAGCTGGCGGCGCTCGAGCCACGCGGCCTGATCGGATTTGCCAGCAGCCTCGCTGCGCTGGCGCACTGGATGATCGATGAGGGGCGAGAACTACCCTCGGTCGAGCAGACCTGGACGACCTCCGAGTTGCTGTCGCTGGTTGGCGCCGGCGACATCCGCAAGGCGTTCGGCGCCGATGCGCTCAACATCTACGCAAGCAATGAGTTCGGGTTCATGGCGTGGCAGGCCGAGGTCAGTGGTCCGCTCGCCTTCGAGTCTGATCGGCTCCACGTCGAGACGGTCACCCGTGATGGGCGCCCAGCAGCCCCGGGTGAGGACGCTCGCCTACTGATCACCGACCTTCTCAACGACACCATGCCGCTCATTCGCTATGAGATCGGCGATATCGCGCGAGCGCACGACAATGTGCACGTGGGCGGCCCCCGAAGCTCCGTTTCGATCACCGACCTCCAAGGCAAAGAGGCCGACCTGGTCTCACCCCCCGACGGCCGCATCGTGACGACCTTCCAGGTGTTGCGAGCAATCAGAGGCGCGTTGCCACATGCCCAGTATCGACTGCTCGCGCTCTCGCCCGGTTCCTACATCCTCCAGTACGTGCCCGGCGCGGACTTCTCCCCTGACAGCGCCGATGACGCAAGGGACGTCCTGATGGATCTTCTCGGCCCTGGAGTCGAGGTCGATCTCCAGAAGGTCGACGAGATCCACCGCGAACCGTCGGGAAAGCAGCGCCCGATCGTGAACCTCGAGAACATCTCCAAGTCGAGGCGCTTGGTGATGAGCGATCGCCTCGGCGTCTTTGCCGCCCGGCCTGAGCTGCGTCGACGTCTCGTGGCGAGCCTGGTATTCGACGCTCTGGCTGCTGTCATCCCCGGCCTACGGGTCCAGGCACTCGATGAGCGACAAGAGCTCTACGCCGACCTCGGGATGGACTCATTGCGGTTCGTCCAACTGCTCGTCGAGCTCGAGGACAAGCTCGGCGTCCACCTGGACGATGAGGAACTGATGGCGATCGAGCTCGTGAACGTGGCGGACCTGCTAGAGGTGGTCGAGCGCATTTCGCATCCGCCTGCACAGTAAGGCCTGGATCGCAGTATCAGTGGAGGTCGCCGCATGTTTGCCACGGCGCAAGACCCACAGCTCCCCACCCATTGGTTCAACATCCTGCACGACCGGCCGCACTACGTGACCTCCGCTATATCGAGATCACGATTCGCGGGAGAGATGGATACGGCGGGACAAAGCCTGCGCCTCCAGCAACCGTTCTCACTCGCACGGCAGTCCCTCAACACGGCCGATCGGTTCATACCGATCCCCGACGAGGTCATCGACCTGTATGCGCAGTATCGTCCGACGCCGTTGCGTAGGGCGGTGCGTCTGGAAGAGTGCCTCGGCGCCAACGCTCGCATCTACTACAAGTACGAAGGCGCCAACCTTACGGGGAGCCACAAGCTCAACACCGCGCTCGCGCAGGCTTACTACTACGCCCGCGCCGGCGTGCGGCGCATCGTCACGGGCACGGGCGCGGGGCAGTGGGGAGCCGCTCTCGCATACGCCTGCCAGGTCATGAACCTCGACTGCACGGTCTTCATGGTCGGATCCACCTTGCGTCAGAAGCCCATCCGCGGGGAGATGATGCGGCTCTTTAGTGCAGTTGTCCATGAGAGCCCCAGCGACCTAACCGAGGTCGGGCGGCGGGCGCTTAAGGACGATCCGGCGGGGATCGGCACCCTCGCGGTGGCCACCGGCGAAGCTCTTGCGCTCGCAGGCGAGGACAGCGAATCACGGTTTGCCGTCGGGAGTGGCGAGAACTCGGTGTTGCTCCACCAGACCGTCATCGGCCAGGAGGCCATGTCGCAGATGGCCCTGCTGGGCGAGTTCCCTGATTGCGTTGTTGCGTGCATCGGCGCGGGATCGAACTTCGGCGGCATCGCGCTTCCCTTGCTAGCCGCGGCAGAGGACTCCGGGAGGTCGATTCGACTCGTCGCCGTTGAGTCCGCCGCATGTCCGAAGCTGACACGAGGTCGCTACCTCTACGACATGAGCGACGCCCTGGGCATGACCCCAATAACCAAGGTCTACTCGCTCGGCAGCACTTACGTACCACCGCCGGTGTACGCGGGCGGACTGCGGAACCACAGCGCCGGGCCGCTGGTGAGCGCCATGCACGCGGACGGCTCCTTGGAGGCCCTGGCCGTCGACCAATTCACCTCGTTCCGGGCCGGCCTGCTCTTCTGCGAGACCGAGGGTATCCTGCCCGCTCCCGAGTCCGCCCACGCGGTGGCCGGGACGATGGATGTCGTGTCGCGGCATCCGCGCCAGGGCCCCCCGCTGGTCGTCCTCGTGAACATCAGCGGGCACGGCTTGTTGGACATGGGTGCCTACCGCAGCTTCGCCGCCGGCAAGGTCGAACCGGTGGGGGCGAACGAGGCCAGCCTGTCGCAGAGCCTGAGGGCCCTCGACGAGTTCAACCAACGCATTGCCGGACCTGCGGCCGCAACGTGACTGCTGAGTGGTTGGTGCCGTCGTTGTTGCCGAAGCCGGACACGCATCACTTGGCGGCGAGGGAGCTGGCGCGACGGCATGCGCCCAACACCTCTGTCGATGACGGCGGCGCGGAGTTCAGGGAAGCCTGGAAGCGGTTCGCCGATTTCGGGTTGTACAGCCTCACGATCCCCGACGCGGGCCTCGACGTCGAGGCCGTGCTCGGCACCCTCGAGGGGCTCGGTGAGGGAACCCGGAACGCTGGCTTCCTTCTGGCTGTGGGGCCCACAGCTTCACGGTGGGCGCCTCCATCTCGCGGTTCGGCAGCGAGGGCCAACGCCGGCGGCTGCACCCCATGCGGGATGGGAGCGTGATCGCCACCTTCGCAGCATCGGAGCCGGACGCAGGCTCCGACGTCATGTTGCTCAGGACACGTTGCGTCGCGGTCGGCGACGACTACGTGCTCAACAGGACGAAGCACTTCGTGACCAACGCGGGGCTCACCGACTGCTTCCTGATATTCGCCACCAAGGAGCCGAGGCTGAACTGGTGGGGCGTCACTGCCTTCCTCGTGCCACGGGACATGGACGGCTTATTCCTTGGACCGGAGCAGCGACTGATCGGCCTCGCCGGCTGCTCGATGCGCACGGTGCACCTCGACTCAGCGACGGTTCCCCGTTCCGCCATGCTTGGACGCCTCGGACAGGGATCGTCGGTCTTCCGGCACGCGATGCTCTGGGAGGAGAGGAGCCTCTCGGCTCTGAGCGTCGGGACGATGCGGCGCCAGGTGGCCGACGTAATCGACGCCGCTCTGGCCCACCACCGGTCGGCCCAGGCGGAGCTTGCCACCAGCCGCGACCTAGCAGGGATCGACTCGACCGGGCTCCTCACCGGTTCGGCGCGCACGGATGATCTGTTCAACGCCATCGGCGGGACGATCTACTCAGGCACGTCCGACATCCAGAGGAGGATCATCGCTGCCGAATTCCGGATCGTCGAATGACGCCGGCGCTGTCACACCTGCTCCTCCAGGCTGCCGATGCGCACCCTGACAGGCCGGCCGTCTGGTCGTCGACCGGCGAGCTGACGTACTCGGATCTGTGCGACCGATCTATGCGCCTTGCCCGCGCCCTGGTGGAGCACGGGATCGAGCCGGGCGACCGGGTAGTGATCGCTCTGGCCAAGGACGTCGCGCTTCCGGTCGCCATCTTCGGCACGCTGCTGGCAGGCGGCGTCTATGTGCCGATCGACTACCTGACCCCACCAGCGCGAGCGCACACCATCGCCGCCGACGCCGAGCCGGTCGCAGTGGTCTCCGGCCTGCGGACGATGCGGGCGATCGTAGTCGGCGAAGCGGAGCCGGCTCACGACGCCCCGAGTGACAGCTCTCCTGCGCTGCACTGGCTCGGCCCGGGCTGGTTCGATCCGGAGAGATCCCCGGATCGCCGGCCGGTGAGCGAGAGCCTGCGCCGGGTCTACCAGCTCGACCCATTGCGCTCGCCGGTCGAGGTGCCGGCCTCGGCACTGGCGTACATCCTCTACACGTCGGGCTCCACAGGCCGACCGAAGGGCGTGGCGCATACGAACGCCAGCGCACTGGCGTTTGTCCGATGGGCGGTCGACGCGGTGGCGTTGGAGGAGAGCGATGTCCTCTCCCAGCATGCATCTCCGTCGTTCGATCTGAGCGTGTTCGACTTCTTCGGGGCGGCCACGGCCTCTGCCCGACTCGCGCTCGTGCCCGACTCGACGTTCGGTCGCATCGCCAGCCTCTGCCGATTCATCGTCGCGACGGGTGTGACCGTCTGGTACTCCGTGCCGTCAGCTCTGCTGCGCGCCAGCGCCACGGAGTCGCTTGCCCTCCTCCAGGGCAGCGCCCTGCGCCAGGTCATCTTCGCCGGTGAGGAGATACCGGTGGGACCGCTGCGCGCCCTTTGGCGCAACCTCCCGCCGTCCTGTCGGGTCGCTAACTGGTACGGCCCGACGGAGACCAACGTCTGCACGTTCCACGACGTGACAGCACTCGATTTGGATGGCGGGGATGCGATCCCGATCGGATGGCCCTGCCCTTATGCCACCACGTCAATCGTGGGGGATGGCGCCGTCATGTCGAACGTTGCGGCAGGCCACTTGCTGGTCGCGTCGGAGACGCTCATGTCGGGATACTGGAAGCTGCCGGCTGCGACATCCCGAGTGCTCTCGAGTGCGCCCGATGGGCGCGTGTACTACGCGACGGGCGATCTCGTATCACGAGACGACGCCCGCGGGCTCAACTTCCGTGGTCGCGTCGACCGACTGCTCAAGGTTCGTGGACATCGTGTGCAGCCCGAAGAGGTGGAGCACGTGCTCGAGCAGCGAGCCGAGATCGAGGAAGCCGCCGTCGTCCAACACCGTCGGGGCGACGTCGACGTGCTGGCTGCTGTGGTACGCCTGGCCAGCGGGAGCGCGCTGAAGCACGATGCGGTCATCCGCCATTGCTGCACGTTCCTGCCGGCCTACATGGTCCCCGACGTCATCCTGCCCGTCGGCGAGCTACCGCGTGGTCCTCGGGGGAAGGCGGACTACCACGCGGTGCTTGAACTGGTGAAGTCCCATCGCGACGACCTCGGCCGAGTCGAGCAATACGGGGGTGGAGCAAATTGATCCAACCGGCACGCACCGATCTGCCGGGAGTGGACTTTTCACACGACTCCCGCGCCTTGGGCCGAAGGAAGACCACACGCGTGCTCGTGCCGAAGGGCCCATCCCCGGACGGCGGCTGGCCTACCTGTTACCTGCTGCACTCGCACGGCGGAAATCGCTGCTCGTGGCTACTCAATGGCGGGAACTCACCCCTGTTCAGCAAGATCGACGCGGTGTTCGTGTTCCCGGAGAGTGGCCGTCGCTGGTTCATCAACGACATCTCCGGCCACAGGTACGCCGACTACTTCGTCGGTGACCTGCTACCGGCTGTCGAGGCGCAGTTCCCATGCAGGAGATCTCGCGAGTCGCGGGTCGTCGGCGGGTTCTCCATGGGGGGAGCCGCTGCGGTGTACCTCTCCCTGATCCACTCCGAGCTGATCGGCGCAGCCTTCTCATACGGCGGGGCGTTCTATGCGTCCGACAGGGTCGGCGACCCCTACGCAGATCTCCGGCACGCGAGTTGCATGATGCCGACCGAGACCGACCACAACCGGGTCTGGGGCCCGCCCGGCAGCCCGGTCAGGAAGCAGTATGACCCCGACCGGCTGCTCGCTCAGGCAGCGCGCCGACCGCAGCAGCCGTCGATCGCGATCGAGGTCGGGCTTCACGACTATCCACGCGTGATCGCACAGAACAGACGGATGCACAGGGCGCTCACCTCGGTCGGCATGCGGCATGGCTACGCCGAGCGGCCTGGGGACCACTCCTGGCCCTTCGCGGTTGCCGCGGCCAAACGCATCCTGTTCACCAGCCCGATCCGGCCTCGTGGGCATGGCGCACGCCGGCCATGAGCACGCCGAAGATGCTGACCGACAGCTCCGCGCCCTTAGGAAGGCAGATCGCGACCCGGTCGCCGGGACAGACTCCGACCTGGACGAGCTGTGTGGCCAGCCGCAGCGCTTGCCACGAAGGCCGCCGTAGGTCATGTCTCCAGCCGGGGTGACCACGGCCGGCCTGTCCGGGTGCACGCTACCGGCCTCCAAGAGCAGGTCCGCCAGAGTTGCCGCGTCCATCTAGCCCATCAGCCCTAGCTCGGACGCGATGATCACCTTCTGCAGGTCCGAGGTTCCGGAGTAGATGACGCTTCCAAGGGAGGCGTACACATCGGGCCCGACGGGCGAGCCGTGCAGGAATCCGGCGCCACCGTGGACGCGGATCGTATCCAGGCTCGACGCGAGCAGGGCCTCGCTGACCCAGAGCTTGGCGAGGCTGGCCTGTCCTGGCGTGAGGGTGCCCATGGCCAGGGCGGTCACGGTGTCCTTGACGAGCAGGTGGCTGGTGACGTATCGGCCCAGGAGGTCCACGATCCTGCCGGCGACGTACTGGTTGGCGCCGATGGGGCGGCGGAACTGGTGGCGCTCTTTGGCCCGTGCGAGGCACGCCGTGAGCTGGCGACGCAGGACTCCAACGTGTGCTACGAAAATGAGGCTCCGTTCCCACAGCATGGCATGCTGGAACACGGCTGCGCCGCCGCCGACGCGGCCGAGCAGCGCGCTGTTGGGGACGACGGCATGGTCGAGGAACAGGGATCCGATCGAGCAGCCGTCTAAGCCCAGGTGCGGCTCATTCGGGCCGACCTGCAAGCCGGAAGCGTCGCGAGTGACCAGAAACGCGCTGACGCCCCTAGAATGCAGCCGGGGGTCGCTGGTCGCCAGGACCAGGAACAGGTCGGCTTCCTGGACGTTCGTGACAAAGCACTTGGTCCCGTGGAGGACGTAGCCGTCGCCGTCCGGTCGAAAGCTCGTGGTCATCGACATCACGTCGGACCCGGCGTCCGGCTCTGTGGCGGCAAAGGCGGCCACTTTGCTGCCGTCCCGCAGTGCGGACAGGTGCGGCTGGTGCGTGTCGGCGCCGAACCTGGCCAGCGGCGCTCCGACCCCGAAGCAATGCGCGCCCAGGGCCAAAAGAAAGCCTCCATTTTGGCAGCCTTCTCCGAGGCCCTCAAGGGTTGCCAGCGCCCGTTGCCCGTCCAGCCTCCCTTGCGGGATCAGCAGGTCGAAGAGCCCGAACGCTGCGGCCCTCCGCCAGATTCCCTGGAATGATTCCCGTTCGGCACCATCTCCGGAGAGCGCTGCCGGGATGGAATGTCCGAAGGCTCTGGCCGCCTGGTGCTCCGCCGTCTCCGGTGGAAGCGGTAGCTGGCTCATGGCATCGGCACCCGCCGTCACATCGCCGCTTGTAAGAGTGCGTTGAGCTCGTGGACCTCCTGGATGCTCTCGGACAGCACCCCGCTCGTCGGGCTGGCCAGGGTCTAGTCCACCGGCGCGGTAGCGCTCATAGTGCCGCCCTGACCCGGTCACATCGAGTGTCCCGGGTGCGGGGGATGGACTTCCGAACTCGTGGCGCGTCACCCATCGGTGGCTGCTGCGTGGCCGAGCATACTGAACGCATCTACGGTCGGGCAAGCACTTGCAGCAGCCGGCCAATGACTGTGGTCAACCCTCTGAGCATCACTAGACCCCCTGCCGTCAAGGCAAGCCAGCGAGGACGGCCAACCGGTAGCGACCTCGCCTGCGGAGGCACCGGCCTACCGGCGACGGATTCCTCTGTCGACGCTCGGATCCTCCTCCGAGAGGTCCACCAGGCGACGGATGACCTCACTGAAATCGGAGTGAGACTCGGCCGCAAGTCGCCTGACGAATTCGATCTCTTCAAGGGTGAGGTCCACCGGCATGCGCCGTCGCTGCTCTTTCGGCTCGGGTACAAGCTCCACCCGGGCAGTGACCCCCCGATGAGCTCGTTCTCCTTCGCCGAGTCGAGCGGATCGTGGACGCTGGCGGGCGATTCCTACGAGGCCGCCACGTCCGGAGTCGAGCACGCCTGGCTCGACTACTCGTCGGTATCGAATGGCGGCGTTTTGGACATGGCGCATGCCAGCAGATGCCCATTGTTAGGCAGGAAGTAGCCCAGGACAGAGCTATGGTACTCCCACTGCCTGGTCATGATGTGAGAGTCACGCTCACCGAATCCGGTCGCAAAAACACGCGATTCGGATCGGGCTCATCCTCGGGGAGACTGAGCGCTCGTTCAAGCGGGGCAATGGCCTGTTTCCATTGCTTGAGCTCAATCGAGATGAGTCCGAGAGCGACGAGGATGACTCGTTCCCCGGGCTGACCTCGGCGGAGTTCTGCGCACCGCTCTGCCGCCGCTCCGGCTTTCTT
>WUUC01126729.1_pt1 | contig 10893 bp, 15 predicted proteins | sample 6278441 | NCBI WGS metagenome assembly WUUC01 (sample SAMN13675441, study PRJNA597444) | soil metagenome | isolation source: soil | place: USA: Washington | collected 2017-10 | reverse complement strand
CGATGCTGATGCTGTTCATCCTGCAGAACACGCAGAACCGTGACTCCGCGGCGGTGCAGGTGAAGCTCGACGAACTCATCACCCACGTGCGCGGACCGCGCGACGAGATTGCCGGTATCGAATCTAAGGGAGAGGACGAAATCGAGGAGCTACGGAAGGAGGGTTCGTGATGTTGGGACTGTCGGGGGAGAGCGTGGCCTGGTTCGCGTTCTTGCTTGCCCTCGTGGCCGTTTCGGCGCTCGTCTTCGTCGCCAAGCAGCTGAGCGAGTTCGTGAAGACCAATGCCCTCGCGGCGGCTGAACTCGTCAGGGTGCTGCACGAAGACAACATGCAGACCGCTCATATGCTCGCGCTCAGTGACACGAAGACCGCCACCGTCCTGAAGCAGACCGGAGACAAGGTCGCAGGCACCCTGAAGGCGACCGGTGACCATGTCGCGGGCACGCTGGAGCGGACGACCGACGAGACCGCCGAGACGCTGAAGGAAGCTGACGAGAGCGTCACGCGCAAGGTCCGGCCGGTCAACGGTGACGAGGCCACGGGATGAGTCTGGGCAGGGTCGTCGCGGCGCTGTGCTGCGTTCTCTGGGCCGTCGGGTGGGTCCTGGTCATCTACAGCGTCCGCTGGGCGAACAAGACGGAGAAGGCGCCGGGTGACCCATGAAGTGGCTGCTGCTCCTCGTGCTGGCGTTCATCCTGCTGCTCGCGCTCGCGCCCGAAGCTCGCGCGGACCACGCCGCGCACTGGGCCGGGTCCGGCGAGCGCACCATCTACGTCGAGAACGACCTACCCGCTGAGTGGCTCACGCCGCTGCGCGCTGCGGTCGCCGACTGGAACCGTTCCCCGTACGTACGATTCGTGATTACGCAAGGCGATGGCCGGTGCTGGGGGTTCGAGCATCCGGTCGAGTTCTGCTGGTCGAGCTACTCACCGACGCCGAGCTGGATTGGGCTCACCTCGGTCTGGACCCATCCCGACGGGCACCTGCGCTACGTGGTGGCCGAGGCGAACGCTGGCAAGTCCTGGGGCTCGGGGAAGCGCCGGTTCGTGGCCTGCCACGAGCTGGGCCACGCGCTCGGCCTGCATCACTCCTCGGCGACCTCGGGACAGGGCTGCATGGTCTCGCGCTTCTCCTACGTGACGGTCTACCCGGCACGGCCCGCAGCGCACGACTACGAGGCCCTCACGGCCCTGTACGGCCATGGAGACGCGCCATGAGCGCCTCGCTCGATTCGACGCTGGACCTCGTCACCGCGGCTCGTCGTGAGCTGATGAAGTCGACCGCGCTCGTCGCGCTGCTGCACGAGGCGAACGGCTCGGTGTGGCTGTGGCAGTGGACCGCGAAGGAGACGGTCCGCGGCACCGGCATGGCCTCGCTGGTGCTGTCGGCCCGCGGCGGCTGGGCCGGGGCGAACCGGCACAACACGCTCGCGTTCCCGCGGCTGCAGGTCGAGGTCTACGCCGACGTCCCTCGTGAGGACGGCCTGGTCGATGTCCGCACCGCCGAGAGCTACGCGCAGGAGGTGTGGGCGGAGGCGCACAAGGTCCTGCATCGACCCGCCTCCGGCGGGATGGTCTGGGGAAACGAGAACGGGGCGCTGCGCATCGTGACCTCGGTCGCGTCGAGCGGGTTCCCCGACATCTCCGCTGTGCCCGATGGCGACGGCGTTATCCGGCTGCTCGCCACCTACAACATCGAGCTGGGATAGGAGCCCGCCATGCCGAAGTGGCACGTGGAGGTGTATCGCGGCAAGAAGCTGTTCGGGCAGGCGTTCCGGTTCCGTCTGCGCTACTCGAACGGGCGGAAGCTCTGCGCCTCGGAGTCGTACCGAGACAAGGTCGACTGCCTCGCGGCCGCGAACGATATCGCGCTGCCCGCGGGCGCTGAGGTCGTGGACCTGACATGAGCCACACCCTGACGGTGCCGAAGGTCGTCCCCATCGAGGTCGCCAAGCGGATGTACGAGGACCTGGAGGCGCTCTCGCCCATCGTCAGGCAGTGTGAGAAGGAGCACGGCGAATACCACAAGTGGGTCGACATCGTCGTCGACTACCAAGACGTCACTGGGTCACTCGTTCCTGTGTCCATCTGCGGACGCTGCTACGTCCGCCGATGCGACGCGAGTGTGCTGGAGCCCGATAAGCGGTGCATCTGGCCGGTTCATCACCGGCGGCCCCATCGGGACACCGAGCACAAGTGGAGGGAGGTCGGCAAGTGATGTTGACGAACGCTCGAAGGGCGGCAGCCTTCTGGCTGCTGGTGGCGGCGATGCTCGCTGTGGCAGGGTTCCTGTACATCGCCGATGACGCTGAGGCGGGTACCGGCGACAGCTTCAACCTGAACTGCGCGTACACGCGCTCGCTCAATGACGACCCCATCGTGTATCCGGGGCAGCAGGGGGCGTCGCATCTGCATGACTTCTTCGGCAACCGCACGGCGAACTACGCCAGCACGACCGAATCGCTCGTGGCGGCTCCGACCTCGTCGAGCGGAACGAGCTGTCAGAACGTGAAGGACAAGGCCGCGTACTGGGCGCCCGCCGCCTACGTGAACGGGGTGCGCGTCCTGCCGAAGAACATCAAGGCGTACTACGTGCACCAGATTACGGGCACCATCGAGCCGTTCCCGACGGGGCTCCGCATGATTGCCGGGAACGCCTCGGCGACCGGACCGATGCCTACGAGCGTCGTGTACTTCGGCTGCGGCTCGGGCACCGGCATCAGCAAGAAGAACTATCCGCCGAACTGCTCGGGGACGAGCGGCAACCTGCAGATTCACGTGCTGTTCCCTGATTGCGGCCTACCGGGGATGCTCGACAGCGAGGACCACAAGTCCCACATGGCGTACTCGGTGAGCCGTACCTGTCCGAGCGCCTACACCGAGCACTATCCGCAGCTGCAGATGCGGCTGAACTACGACATCAAGGATGCGCGAACTCTCACGTTCGCGTGTCTGGTGCCATCGAGCGTCTGCTCCTCGGACGGCACGAAGGCTCCGTACTACAGCATCCACAGCGACTTCTGGAACGCGTGGGTTCCCGAGGAGCTGCAGCGACTCATCAACACCATCTAGGAGGACCGTGGGAGCCGCCGTTGACCGTCTGCTCGTGAAGCTCGGGCTCGTCGTCGTCCCGCCGTATCCGCGGCGGGTCGACGGCAAGCTGCAGATGGTCGACGGCTACTCCTACTGGCGCGAGGGCTCGGCGGTGAAGCGTATCGCCGACGCGATGTCTGACGAGGCGTCGACAGCGACACTCGACCGCGACCCGCTGTTCGAGGTCTCGGAGCCGTTGTTCGGTCCGGTGCCGAGGTTCGGTGCCTCGTCGACACAGGAGCTGGCGGACTACTGGACGGAGGTCGCTCGGCAGGTCCGTCCGATGAGGTTCGAGACGGCACCGAACGACCCCCCGACGATGTACTGGCGCGACCAACACGACCTGCACATCGACACCGCTCTGCTCGCGGACAAGCTGGAGCGTCACTTCGGCAAGCGAAGTGGATGGACCGGCATCCTCGAACGGGTGGACCCCTGGAAGCGGCGCATCAAGGGCGAGTTCAGTTGGGGCGGAATCATGCGTCTGGCCGAGGAGTCCATCGACCGACCGAACCCTGAAGAGGACATCGGGCAACGTGCGCTCGCCGCGAATCGGTTCAAGGTGATGATGCATGAGATGGCCCACTCCGTCTCCGAGGATGCTCACACCGACCCGGATGCGTACTTCAACGCTCCTGGTTTCGAGGAGGGGGTCGTGGAGGGGTGGACCCGGACCCATCTTCCTGAGTTCGTGCAGGGTGTCGAGTGGGTCCATCCACAGGACCGTGAGCAGACCGGACACCTCAGCATCTGGGGCATCACGCACACTTACGACCGTTACGTTGAACCGCTGAATCGCCTCGCGGAGATATTCGTCGATGTCCCGAGAGAGATGTCTGAGGATGATGAGCGGAGGCGGTACGCCACGTTCTTCGACTTCCTGATTCGGGTGCCCCTCCGACTCCGACCGAACGTGTTGCTCACGATGGCGGAGCGGATGACCGCAGCAGAGAAGATTCAGGTCCGTCGTCTCGTCTACGAGGTCATGTCTTCGGACCGTGAGCAGGAGGTGCCGATATGAGCAGCATCGCTGACGCGCTCGCGCGCGCGAGGACGGTGCAGGACATCCGCGCTCTCCTCCCGCAGGCGGAGGAGGAGCTGGAGCTTCGCCCGGAGGACACCGACCTCCGGGACATGGTGGAGATGTCCTACAAGCGCCTGGACGCGTGGGCGTTCATGCGGGAGGGGAGGTAGCTGTGCCCTGGTCCATCCAAGCTCGCGACGGCAAGCACTGCGTCGTGGTGAAGTCAGGCCCGAAGAAGGGCAAGGTCGCGAAGTGCCACGACACGCGCGAGGCCGCGCAGGCGCACCTGAAGGCGCTGTACGCGAACACCGGCTACTCCGGGATGGGAGCCGTCGACCGCCTGCACGTGAAGCTCGCGGGTCTCGCATGAAGTTCCTCATCAAGAGCCCGTTCGACTCGATGAGCGGCTACGGAAACGATGGGCGCGGTATCGCGCGCTCGCTCGCGGCGATGGGCCACGACGTGCACCTGTATCCGATGTCGGTGGCGTGCCCCATCGACCAGGTGACGGCGGCGCTGCTCACGAAGTGGCCGGACCCGCCCTACGACATCGAGATTGTGCATGCGCCGCCGAAGCTCCTGGTGACCGAGCGCGAGCGCGAGGCGGTCAAGCGCGTCATCGGCTGGACGATGTGGGAGTGGGAGCAGCTCCGAGACTTCGAGGGGACCGATGACGAGACGGCGCGCGCCGACTTCGGTGAGCACATGCGCGACTTCGACCTGCTGCTGAACTACGACGAGGTCACCGCCACCGCGCTCGACCCGCTCACCGTCACCCCGACCACCATCCTGCAGGGTGGCTACGACCCGAGCATCTGGGCCGGTGCGACGACCAAGCGCGACTGGGACGCCGACCCGTTCCGGTTCGTGATGGTCGGTCGCATGGACAAGCGGAAGAACCCCTGGCTCGCGGTGCGAGCGTTCGCGCAGCTGAAGGACGAGCACCCCGACTTCAACGCGGAGCTGCACCTGAAGTCGCACCATCACGCCATCCCGCCAGGGCTCGCCGGACGCTGGCCGGGCCTCGTGTCGCACGCCGCCTGGTGGCCGCAGCTGAAGATGCGCGAGTTCTACATGAGCATGCACTGCCTGCTCGCTCCCTCGACCGGGGAGGGGAAGAACGTCCCGGCGCTGGAGGCGATGACGACTGGGATGCCGGTCATCGCCACCGACTACGGCGGCCACCGCCAGTGGCTTCGCTCCGACTACGGCTATCCGCTCCGCTGGAGCCCGAAGGAGTACTCCATCGGCTGGGCGGCGGACCCGGACCTGGAGCACCTGAAGGAGCTGATGTGGCACGTGTACACGCACCGCTACGAGGCCAAGCGCAAGGGCGAGCTGGCGGCGCGCACCATCCCGGCGATGTGCAGCTGGGACGCGGTGATGCACCGGTTCATGGCGAGGGTCGCCGAGGTGCCAGAGAGGGAGATTCAGTGGGACCAGGAACGAGCAGCTCTGCTGAGGTAGTCGACCTCCGCTGCCCCATGGACCTACGCGAGCTGCTGATGCGGCTGCGCTTCGAGGGCGAGCGCCCGCGCGTGGTCCAGCCGGACAACCTCCTGGAGCTGGCCTGCCCGAAGTGCCGCAAGCGCTGGAACCGGACCCGGCCGGAGGAGCGGGTGGTCAGGGTCCTGCACCGATTCGATTTCGCTGGGGAGCACATCGAAGACGAGGTGGTCCGGGCCGGGGCGTAGCGCACTCTCCTGCCGATACATCCACCGAGAGAGATTCGGCGCCGCGAGCGGCGGCTGAGCCTCCGAGACGTGGAAGGAGAGTGAGAAGTGGTTGCTACGCGAATCGTCGAAGGCTTCAGCATCACGCACGCCGCCATCCTGGACGGCACCACCGGCGCTGAGGCTACCAACGGCGACATCTACGGTGTTCGTGATGGGTCGGTCGATGTCGACTCGGACTCGTACGACAACACCGGCGACGATGCGGTCCTGAGCAGCTGGTACTGGCTGAACTTCGCCAACATCAGCGTCCAGGCCGGGTACGTGCCGCTCGACCTGCTCGCGCTGCTGTCGGGCGAGACTCTGCAGTCCTCGGGCTCGGGCTCGAACGACTACTACTGGCTGCCGATGTGGACCAACGACTCGATGAACCAGGCTCCGCGCCCGATGTTCGTGCGGATGCCGTCGAAGGACTCGGGTGGGGTTCCTCGAACGCTCGACTTCGTGTTCTACAAGGTCCAGTTCGCCCCGTTCAACTTCGATGGCCCCAGCTACAAGGACGGCCTCCTCCTGAACTACAGCGGCCGCGCGCTGCTGTCGGACAAGGACGAGAAGGGCGCGAACCTGCTGAAGAGCGGCGTTCCGTACCGCGCCGTCGGTCGAATCATCTCGCGGCCACCGGCGTAAGCACATGACGTTGGACCCGGCCTCGCATCGTGGGGCGAGGCCGGGTCCACCGAACGGAAGGAGCGGCCATGACCGCCGAGACAGACCCCATCGTCGCAGCACCCGAGGAGCTGACCCTGAAGTCCGGGTCGGTGGTGTACGTCGAGCGACTCCGTACCCGCCAGTTCTTCGCGCTGCTGCGCATCCTCACGCATGGCGGTGCGAACGCGCTCGGCGTCATCGACCTGCAGGGGTCGGTCGGTGAGGAGGAGTTCAGCTCGCGCCTGTTGTGGGTCGTGATGATGGCGGTGCCCGACGCTCCGAACGAGACCGTGGAGTTCCTCCGAACGATGACGCGCCCGAAGTCCGAGGAGTCCATCGTGGTCCCCGCTGGCGGCTACGAGCTGGACAAGCAGGGCAAGGAGACCACGGCGACCATCCTCACCGCCGAGCAGCGTCTCGCCACCGAGCTGGCGAACCCCGAGCTGGATGACACGGTTGCGGTCATCGAGGCCGTGGTGCGGCGTGAGGCGCCAGACCTGAAGGCACTGGGAAAACGACTGATGCAGATGTGGCAACTCGCCAACAAGACCGGACAGGTAGAGGCGACAAAGGGGAAGACGAAGAAGACGCTGTCGGCGGTTTCGCAAGAGCCTTCGACCTAATCTCATCGGAGTACGGGTGGAGCGACGACCAGATTCTCGATACACCCGTCTGTCGCCTGCGACAGGTCGTGTCCGCCATCCAGCGTCGTCAGCGCTCCGCGCTGCGCGCTCGTGGAGCGCTCGTGGAGTGGCACGCGAAGATTCTCTCTACCGTCGTCGCAGCGAGCGTGCCCATCGAGAAGGGCAAGGAGAACCCGCTCCTGGAGTTCGTGAAGACCATCTCGCTGTACCCCGAGACAGCCGAGACCGAGGAGGAGAGCACGGTCCCTCCGGGACATCCGCCGGAGGCCGACCCCGCGGCCATCGCCGCCTACGGCTTCGACCCCGAGCATCCGCCTGTTCGCGACGCGCCCAAGGGCTCCTTCGAGAGCGCTATGCGATTGACGCAGGGGCGGTGACCTGATGGCCGGGGAGAGGCGCGCGGTATACAAGGCCATCGTCGACTTCAGTGACTTCCTGAAGTCGCACGCGAAGGCGCGAGCAGCCATCGAGGCGCTGCGTCGCGAGACTGAGGACACCACGGTCTCGACCGATAAGCAGGCAACGGCGACCGACCGTAGCTCCGCCTCGTTCCTCCAGAACGCTGAGCAGGTCCAGCGCGTCTCGACGCTGGAGGAGGAGCTACGAGAGGCGCATCTGCGGGCCAATGAGGCGGCTCAGCGTCAGAGCGCCACCGATGCCGAGCGCGCCGCGAGCATGCAGGCGGTCGTCGACAAGGAGCGCCAGCTGGAGGCTGCGCGCGAGGAATCCGTCCGGGACCTGCGCTCGGTCTCTACCGAGACCGAGACGGTTACGCGCGTTGAGGACGACCACGCGGCATCGCTCCACACCACCTCGGTCGCGACCGATGAGTCCGCGCGCTCCAACGTCGACTACAGGGCCAAGCTCGACGAGGTCGTGAACTCCATCGAGTCGAAGACCTACGCCCATACGGTGGAGGGGCAGCGCCTGCTGGCGGCGGACCGCGCACAGGCGGAATACAACAGGGTCGTCGCTGAGTCGAAGCTGGTCCTGGATGACTCGACCCGCTCGACGGTCGACAAGGACCGGGCGGTGGCGCGCTCGGAGGCGGCCCTCTACAAGCTGACCGCCGCACAACGAGCGCTCGGCAGGGCGACCCGCGACGGAGGAGGTGACAACGACATCTTCTCCCGTTCGCTCGGCGGCCTGGGCGGCTCCCTGTTCAAGACGAGCCTGAAGGCGAAGGGATTCGGATTCGCGCTGCGGGCGATGATTCCCGCGCTCGTGGTCGCCGCGGTGAAGACGCTCATCGGGCTCCTCGACTCGCTCGCGGCTGGCCTCATCGCGATGGTGCCGAACATCGTGCAGGTCACCTCGCTGCTCGCTGGCCTGCCTGGGGTCATCGCCGCTATCGGTACCGCCGTCGGCGCCGCGGTGCTCGGATTCGCGGGCATCGGCGACGCGGTCAAGGCAATCGCCGATGCTGACCAGGCTCGCGCCGAGCAGGCGAGGACCACGGCCGATGCCCAGCGCTCCGCTGCGGACGCCGTCGCCAACGCTGAGTACTCCCTGGCTCAGGCGCATGACGCGGTCGCTGACGCCCAGCAGAACCTCACCGATGCCCGCAGGGACGCCCTGTACGCGCTACAGGACCTGCGCATCGAGGCGGAGCGGGCGAACCTGTCCGAGCGCGGTGCCGAGCTGAACCTGCGCGAGGCTCGCCGTCGACTCACCGAGCTGACCTCCGCCTCCGGGGACGAGGCGCCCACCGACATCGAGCTGGAGCAGGCGCAGCTCTCGGTGCGAAACGCCCAGCTCGACGTGAAGGACGCGAAGCACCAGAACGAGCGGACCCAGCGCGAGCTGAACGAGGCCGAGCGCGAGGGCATCGAGAACTCCGACCAGGTCGTCGCCGCGCAGGAGCAGCTCGCGTCGGCGCTGCACGGCGTCGAGCAGGCCCAGAAGGGTGTCGCCGACGCCACCAGGGCGCAGACCGAGACGATGAACGAGCAGACTGCCTCGGCCGAGAAGCTGGAGGAGGCGTTCCGCGCGCTCTCGCCCGCGGCGCGCGACTTCGCCCGCTACATCTTCAGCCTGCGTCCGAAGCTTGACGCGCTCCGCAAGACCGCGCAGGAGGGCCTGCTGCCGGGTGCGCAGGAGGGGCTGGAGTCGCTCATGCGCATCTTCCCTATCGTGCGCCGGGCGGTGGGGAACATGGCATCGCTGCTCGGTCGCTTCTTCTCCGACCTCGGCCGTCAGCTCTCCTCACCGGAGTGGGCGCGAGACTGGCAGCGCATCTTCGCAGGGGCTCAGCGTGCCATCGCCACCGTGCTGCCCGCGTTCGGCCACATCTTCGATGCGCTCCGTCACCTCACCATCGCGGCGCAGCCAGTCGTGCAGTGGTTCGCCGAGCTGACGCTCCAGTTCTCACGGTGGGCCTCTCGCTCGGCCGAGGCGGGACGCGAGTCCGGTCGTCTCACCGCGTATCTGGAGGACGCGATGGCGATGGCCGAGCAGTTCGGCCGCATCCTGTCGAACCTGTGGGGAGCGCTCGGCAACATCGGCTCGGCTGCGAAGGAGACGGGGCAGTCCATCTGGGACTCGATGGAGCGCATCACCCAGGCGTGGGAGACGTGGACCGGTTCGGTCGAGGGACAGAACGCGCTGCAGGACTGGTTCGAGCGTTCGCGTCCCGTGTTCGCCGCGGTCGTGCACTTCCTCGGCGAGTTCGCCAAGGCGTGGGCCGCCATCGCGCGTGACGCGAACCCCGGTCTGGTGAAGTTCGTCGACAGCCTGTCGCATCAGCTGCTGCCCGTGTTCGTCGAGCTGTCCCGCACGTTCACGAACTCGTTCGGCCCCGCGCTCGTGGACGCGCTGGAGCAGGTCGGTCTGCTGCTCGCCTCGTTCGGTACCGGAGGCGGCGCCATCACGAACTTCCTGCGCCTCATCACCGCCGTGGTCGGTGCGCTGAACCGGCTCATCGCGTCGGTGCCTGGATTGGGAGAGGTGGTGTCGAAGGTCGTCGCCCTGGCTGGGACCGCGGGAGGACTCTTCCTGCTCGCTAAGGCGTTCGGGCTCCTCTTCAGCCCGCTGAAGAAGGTCGTTCTGGGCGTGTTCGCCCTCGGTGGTCAGATTGCTCGGTTCATCCCGATGCTGACCGGCGGCCAGGGGCTGATGATGGCGCTCAGCTCGGCGGGCGGTGGCCTTGCGGCGTTCGGCACCGCGCTGGCGGGGCTATGGGGACCGGTCGGTATCGCAATCCTTGCCATCGCTGCCGTCGCGTTCGCTGTCTACAAGAACTGGGACAGCATCAAGCGGTTCGCGGCCGACGTGTGGGCCGACATCGGCGACGAGGTGATGGGTGCGGTCAACGAGGTGAAGGAGTTCCTCGTTGACGCTTGGAACACGATTCGCTCCACCGCCATCGCGGCGTGGGAGTACGTCAAGGACGACATCATCGCCATCTGGAACGCGCTGAGCGATGCCATCGTGGCGGCGTGGAGCGTCGCGGGCCCGGCGCTAGCGAGCATGTTCGATGCGCTCCGTTCGCTGTGGGATGCTCTCTCACCGTTCCTGGCCCCGGCGATGAAGGTGCTGCTCGCCTCGGTGTTCGTCGGGTTCGTGGCCTCTCTGAAGGCGCTCGCCATCACGCTGCGCATCGTGGCGGAGGCGTTCAAGATTCTCGCCGCCATCCTGCGCCCGTTTGCGGGACTGGTCGGTCCCATCCTCGCCATTCTCCTCGGCTTCAGGGTGCTCGCGTTCCTGCCTGGTCTGCTGACCGGTATCGCCGAGGGCATCGCGGCTATCGGCGT
>WUUC01007735.1_pt1 | contig 10893 bp, 8 predicted proteins | sample 6278441 | NCBI WGS metagenome assembly WUUC01 (sample SAMN13675441, study PRJNA597444) | soil metagenome | isolation source: soil | place: USA: Washington | collected 2017-10 | reverse complement strand
TTTATGATAACCAGATATATGCTGTGATCATGACCAAAGACAATAAAGAACTTCCTTTTGAGAAAATAACTATCGGTGAGTTTTTTTCCAATGCGGAAAAGCAATTCCCGGCCTGGCAAAAAATTGTTCCTGTATCAGCTGAAAACTATGCACTTGCTCAAAAAAACCTTGCCAGACTAAAAGACAAATACAAAAGCAAATGGAATGACATTGCAGAATTGAAACTTCGCGATTCTGAAATTACGCTTCAGTATTTTGTAAACGCCAGAGAAGACAGATCTGACATGTTTGACAACAGTGACATATATGGAAAGGAAGGCGCACACACTACCTTTCCAATTCTAAGAGTAAAAAAAACAACCCTCGACCTTTGCAAAACAGACCAACCGCAATGGCTGGTTATCCGATGGACATTGGGAATGCCCAACGCACAATTTAACATACACTTGCACGAATCGGTATTGAACAATTTCAACTTTGATTATGTCTATAATTATTTCTTTGACCCGGCGAAAGTTGCTGGTCAGTCCTATAAGCCACTCCGGTCACCATTATTTAAAGAAACAGCGGCTGTTACAGAGCTATCAGAAGCAAGCAAGAAAAACAATGCAAATAAATCTGTCTTTTTCTTTGAAGATTTTTCAGGTACTGCTGTGGGTAAACCACCGGTTAACTGGAACAGCAACTTAATTAATGGTGAGAAAGCGATTGTAGCCGAAACAGCTGAAGCGCCCGGAAAATGGATGGTTGTAAAAGGACACACGATTAACTTCAGCAATTCCAGAAAACCTTTCCCGCCAAATTTTGAATTATCCTTCGATGTAGCCGTACCAAAAGATTTTACCTGGGGTGCAAAAGGCTTAGAACTAGTATTGGCCAAAGAAAAAACGGAAGGCGCAACAGAAGCTTTTGTAAGTTTAAAACTGCGACCTGGCTATGGAGGAAGAGATGGGGAGGTAACACTGGAAACTAAATTCCCATCCGGTTACGCAAATGGAACGAAGTGGTATGCGGCAACCGGCTTCTCAAACGATAAAATAATTAACCGCATACATGTTGCTGTCCAAAAAAGAGGTGAAACCCTTCACGTATTCATTGATAATAAAGCGATTGCGGAATATCCAAAAGGTATTCCTGTTGATTTGTTGTTTAATGCACTCTCATTCAGAATGGGTAACAGCAACGCCGAAACTGAAAAATACTACGTGAGCAATATTAAAATGACAAAAGAATAGGTCGATACTCATGAAATCAGTGACCGCAAAACGCATATGAAAAAGATACTTGTCTTCTGCTGCTTGTTTTTTGTGACAGTCTCCGAAGCACAGAAAAAACTAATTCCAACTACAGAATCGGCCGTAACCGGTATTGATTTGCCCGTCGGCAGTAAGCAGGATGGCAGGGTGTTGAGTCAATCAATGGCTGGCTTTCTGATGGAAACGGAAAGTGCAAAAAGGAGTACAACGTTGCGCACTGCAGAAGTGCTTGTATTGCCTCCGGTTACTTTGAGTAAATTTAACATGGACTCACTTGTGAAGCAACTTTCTACCAGGAACTGGAAAACAATAGCTACTGAAGGAGACAACTATCTTTGGCTTCAGAAAGACAAGAGTTTTGTAATTGCCTATGTTTCAATCGACACAAAAGCCTTTAACCTCTATTTTGCGGAAACCACCTCCCCTCCCGTCTTCAACACCAGGGCAGAAGATTCAACGGGTGATCAACCAGTTGTACAACCTATTCCAAATCAACAGGAAATAATTGAACAACCTGCTGTTTCCCCCAATGCTACGATCAACTCTTCTATCGTGGGTACCTGGAGAAGAGGGACAAGCATTACAATGTATGGAGGCCGCTGGAGTTCAACAGGATATCAGTATATCTTTAACGCAAATGGCACCTACACCTATGTTATAAAAACGTATTTGGAAGACGATCCGGAAACATTACTGACGCGTGAAAGCGGCATCTTTACGATAAGCGGAAACACCATTACCCTTGATCCAAAAACAAATGTGATTGAAGCATGGAGCAAATCCAATGGCGGTGACAATTATAAAGCTCTTATCACTACTCAGAAAAAGCCACTCGAAAAAATCGCTTACCAGTTTACCATACAATTTATTCCGGAACTTAAGGAAACCGGGCTCATCCTGCTGTATGGCAATGAAACAGCAAGGGATGGAAAGTATAATAGCATTGCCTTTCCGAATGGATGGAGATTTAGCCCTGCCGGTCCCGACTATAAACCGATTAAATTACCGGGGGAATAAATTCCAGTCTTCGCACGTACAATCTCACGTTGGATTTTTGACGCCCCTTGCGCATAAGCAGTGTTAGGAATCGAAGCGCGTCACTGTCCCACTGCCTGCCACGCGCTTCGCGTGGACACAAAACGTAATTTGAAAAACTAAACTACAAATTTACAATGAACCCCGCCATTGATTATGCATTTTGTTAGCAGGTGTACCGCATCCACCATCTCTATTTCTTGGCTGTCAACTGTCCAGAAACCCGTCCCGTTTTTGTAATCTTAAAAGTACCAAGTTTCTTTTCCAGCTCACCTTGTAAAAGATAGAGTCCAATAATATACTTGTCTCGCTTGAAATTTGTCCCATCGTCAGTCATAGTATAAACAACACCTCCCGCAACTGTGTGTTTCATTGCTGCGGTCCTTACGTCAGCTTTTTGCCAAATGATTTTATGTTTTTCTCGTTCTTGATTTGTTGTCCTTATGTCGATAACGTCCATGAACTTTGCTAATGTGTCCGCTTTGTTAATTGGTCGAATGGTAATCGTTGAGCGTCTTTGAGCAAGTAAAGGCTCAGCAATGAGAGTCAGTCCCGTTATTAAAAAAATTATGATTGATTCTCTCATTGTCCTGCGGTATTGCTGCTAACGTTTATGTTTATGACGGCTTGGGTTTTCGAAGCGCTACACTGTCCCACGTTGTTGAACGAAATTAGGAAAGCCAAATTTGATAGCAACGCTGAACCCCAAGCTGGCATAAACATTTTGTTATGCGTTCGGCTTTCTGTCATATTTTGTTGATTAGTTTAAGTGTCCGCAAGTCGTAAATATGAATTTCGTTTTTATCTGTCTTGTCGTATTTGTTATTATTGTTTGTGTCGTAATGTCCTGTAATTACAATGGTCCCAGTTTGTTTGTTCACAGTCCAAGTCAGTGAGAAAAATTTGTTGTCAGTCAATTGAATTTTCTCTTGTGCGTCAGTAGATAGTATTATGATTTGTTTCGGATCTGCCCAGTCAATTCCGTTTTTCGCGTCAAGGTCAACTGTCTGAGCGGATACGATGATTTTGTTAATACCTAAACTGTCAATTTTAACTTGCTCAATTTTCTCCATATATCCATCATTGGGAAAGTCAATTTGCTTTGTCAGTCCAGTCTTGGTGTTAATGAACAAAAGATACCTGCTTTTGGTGTCCGACATTTTACCCCAATTTTCAATTGAAGCAATAACATATTCTGTTCCTACAACTTCGGTCAGTTTGTTGAAGTGAACATAATTGTATTTGTCTTGCCCGAAGGAAGTCAAAGTAAGTGTCGTAAAAATGATTATTAAAAATTGCTTCATTGTCTGTCGGTTTGTTGTCTGTTTTAAGCTGACACATAGCGTCTAGCTATAAGGCGTGGCGGCACACCGAAATACTAAAAATTAATCATCCAAAGTGCCGCCATGACTTATAGCTTTTATTAGCCACAGTTGCCGTCACACCAACTCAAATGTAACCCAGTCCCCTGCATTATTCGCAATCCAGTGTTTCGCGTTCTCAGTCAGCAGAATATAACCTCGATTGTCCGCTTTAAAAATATCGTCCCGTGAGTCAGCGTCTATAAATGTCTCATCGTTAAATGTCCCCTTATCGGTGTTATTAACTCCCAAAGATTTCCCATTCCGTTTGCAATTGAGTCCGAATGCTGTCCTGCCAAAATGTAGTCCTCTGGTTCACCGCTGTCAGGATAATAAAGGGGTTCGTCTGTGTTAAGATCCCAAGCGGTCCAATCGACCTCAACAATATGTTTTTTGATTACTGGTCTGAAGCTGAGTCCAATTAGTCCCGACACTTCTAAATTCTTTTTTACTTTGTCGTGACAACTATGTCCCATAGTCCCGAATTAACTAGAGGCGGAACATATGGTCCAGTTCTTTCAAGCCGAAGGAGGTTGTCCTCTCTCCCAAGATGGGCAGTCATGCCGCTAACCAAGATACTTCCATAATCACCCCAATTCGTCTCTCTATTTTCAACTTGTAAATTGTCATAGGCAATTGTGGCTAACGTTCGTGCTTGTGCAGTGGCGGGAATAGGAGTGCTAAAAAATGGAGCGTAGCGGAATGTTTAGCGCGACCTACACGTCACTGTCAACCGTGACAAAACGTTGTTTGAAAACTAAAGCTACAAATTTACACCTAATCCCTCCATTGCATAAGCATTTTGTTATGCACAGTGGCGCAGTCGCCGTTACTAAGCAGCACGGATGCCAAAGCTTAGGTTGTGGGTTGAAGTCGCGCTGCCTTGGCATTGGTGCTGCTGTTCGAAGGACAAATCTTGATTCAGTCTGAGTCCAAACTATATGTTCAAATAGTTTTGGTCGACTGTGTCGCTGTCCTATTTGCCAAAAGCCAGTTTTACTTTGTCAGTCAATTTGTTAATGTCTTCTTCTGATAACCAAATCCCCCTAACCATGAGTCCGTTTTTGTTTTGCAGATTTTCGATGTTGTCCAACGGATTAGAATTCAATAATAAAAGATCTGCCCGTTTACCAACCTCAATTGTCCCAAATTCAGTCTCCTTGTTCGTGGCAAGTGCTGCATTAATGGTTGTCATTTTAAGAACTTCATAATTTGGAATTCCGATTTCTGACATGATTTTCAATTCTTGATGAAGTGAGTATCCCGGAATTAATAGTGGTAGATTTCCTGCATCCGTCCCAGCAATTAGTTTGGCTTTTGAGTTGTATAAATTCAGAACAATTTTCTTTAGAGTTTCAAAATTGCTTTCTCCGAATTTGTCAACTATTTCCATTGTCTCCTTCGAATTATTACTAATTCTTTTTTTCCACATTTCAGTCCAGGCACTTGGTACTAACCCTGAAGTCTCTGCATAGCTAAACATCTCAGACACTCCGTTTCTGGAACCCTGCATGTAGTGGTTATAAATTGTTGGACAATTCCAAAGGCCAGAGTTTGCCGTTAAGGGTGCATAATTGTCCGGTGCGCTTATTGAAACTTGATGGTCTCTCCATTCGAAGTACCCCGTCAAATGTTCAACCGAATTATGTTTAGACTTTATTGCATCCTCTAAGGTAATTTGATCGGGCAAATGACCGTCCATTAACATACCCTGCTTTTGAGCTTCATCTGCTATAGCCTCATAGACTTCTTTTGTCAGCCCATCATAAACTTTAATGAAGTCATATCCCAACTTCTTTTGTCCGGTTACAATTTCTCGGCCTTGTTCTGGAGAAGAAGCGTGAGCAAACAATCCGGAATTTTCTTTTACTCCATTAATAATGGGCCCGGATTGGTAAAAGTTGGGGGCAAGGATTTCGTTTCTTTTTATTTGGTCTCTTATTTGAAGTTTCCCAGGTGCTCCACACATGTCACGAACACTTGTCACTCCATTAATTAATAACAACATCATCCATGTATTCTTTAATGGATGCCATTCAAATAGATGAACGTGCATGTCGGTAAGACCGGGCATTAGAAATTTGCCCGTACCGTCAATGATTATTGCATTTTGATTATGTATGTCAGCCCCAATTTTTTGAATTATTCCGTTCTCAATCAAAACGCTTTGGCTTTTCATCAACTCGGAGTCCTTCATTGTCAAGATGCTAACACTTTGAATTATGTAAGTTTTGGGTTTAAACTGTCCAGATGATTCGGTCAATATCTTGTCGATTGCAGCCGACTCCTTTTTTGAAATTAATTGTCCACTTGCGTTTATGTAAAACAGGAACGCAATTGCCGTAAGTGTCAGCGGTGTAAATGTTTTCATTTAATCTTTCCTTTGTTTATTAGTCTTTGTGCGTGGCAAGGTTGGCTCTTTTGCTTGCTTTGGTGTCGCGCTGGAATGAGTGGCAAGCAAAAGAGCCAATGCGGGTGGCCACTACACTGTCCCGCGCCATTGCGCCCAACGTTTGGCTATAAACATGGTGAATATATTTCACGTCTCTAACTTATCAAAGACAGTAACAAAAAACTCATTCTCGCCCCTGGAAACCATTATACCCGTATTGTGTACTGCATCCGCCATTATTGAGTTTTGCCAAAACACTCACAAAAAAACCCGGCGCACTTCCGCACACCGGGTTTAATCGAAGCCGGGCAGCTTCTCCTTAGACTTAAGGTCTATCGTTTCGCAATTGATGCCGGCTGCACCGCCACCACATCATTCATCTGCTCGATCTCCTTGGTGATGGATCCGCGTTTGATCAGCGTGTATTCTTCAACCCCGATCTTATCGAACCATTCTTCCCATACACCCATGATACGGTCCCACTCCAGGTCGCGCTCACGCGGCGCCGCTTCCACCAGGATCACCTTCAGGTTCGGGAACTCATTCTTCACCTCCAGCAGCTTGTTCCGGTCTTTACCTACGATCGGATATCCATCGGTGAGGATGAACAGGAAGTTTTCTGTGTCAGCATCGTTGGAGTAGTCCACCCGCAGATCCTCATAGAAGTACTTCCAGATATCAGCACCGTGGTACTCTTCCGGAACCTGGCTGAACACGGCATTGCTGTACAGCGTGTCCAGGTTCGCGCTGAAGTTCTCGCGGCGCTCTACTTCCTTCGTTTTGCGATAGACATTCCTGATGTTATCCATGTTCACGTAGAGGCGATCTTCAAAAACATCGCGACGAAGGCCCGCGCCAAGTTGTGGTGCGATCACGACCTTGAACTCATCACGTGACTTGATGTAAAGATCCTTCTTCACTTTTTCCTCGAACGCGGTGTACAGACTTTTAATGATTTGCTTGTCGCGCGAAGGCTGGTTCTCCTGCACGATCAGCCTGTCGGAAAGGTCCAGCAGGATGATATAGTTGTGCTTGGTGCGAACGGTTTTCTGCTTCTTGTCCGGCGCCGGGAGGTTACATGACACCATTACCATGGTAAGGGCAGTCATGGTCAGAGCCGTTCGAAAGCGATATCGTTTAGTTTTCATATTAATCGTTTTTAATGGATCGAACTGTTTCAGGCGCGCTTGCTGATCACTTTCACCAATCCTGGACGGATCTCATTGCGATCTTCAAACTCCTTCTTGATCGAAAGACACTTTTCCTTCATGTCTTTCATATTGGAAGGTGCCAGGTACGTGATCCATCCAGAAGAGAACTGGTCGATGTATTTTTTCAGGTTGCCATACATCACCGTGCTGATGTCTTCACGATAATCGGCAATTTGCTTCTTCAACGAAGCTACATCAAGCAATTTCTGCTTAAGGATCTTGATATCGGCATTCATGTGCGCAATGATCTTCCTCAGGTTATCTGTAATCTCACGCTTAGCCCATTCGCGCAACAGAGAGTCGAGCAGGATACTCCAGATGATGTACACCAGGAATCCCAGGAACAGGATAATGTAAAACGACGGGCTGGCACTCCAGTGAATGGCGTCGAGGCCCATGAGTGCTTTCGCGTTCTCCGAATTGTTATTGATGATCATTGCCAGGAGAAAGTCCACGACAAAGGTGACACCAATCAATGCAGACAGGAACACGATACGCATACGCTGCTTCGATTCCAGGATCACGTGGAACGCCCACCCGAACGCATAGAAAACAAACGGCACAACAAACAACAGGTAATTGTACTGGAGCGCTTCCGACAGTTCGACAGGACCGGGCATGATGCTGCCAGTTCCTTCACCAGCGGCAAGACTTTCGGCAATACCCTCAAAATCTACATACAATGCTTTGTAGGTCGCAGATACGTAGAAGAAAAAAAGGTACACCGACAACATCGAGAGAATAAAGAGGTTGATGGAAAACTTCAGTGGGCTGAAGCTTTCTTCCTTTAATTTCTCTTTGTCTTTCGAACGCGTTTCGCGGATCTGGAGAAGATCTTTGCGGTACTTATCGATCTTTTGCTCCTTGTCGCGGATCTCTTCCTCGACTTTCACATTCGCCTGCTCGTGTTCTTTCACTTGCTTCTCGAGCTGTTTGATCTGCTTGAGTCGCTCCTTCTTTTCATCGTCGGTAAAACCTTTGTAGGGTTCTTCCACCAGGTCGCCGTTAACGATCCGGTTGAGGTACGAGGCGTAAACATCAGGATCACCTTTAACATTACCGGACTTTTCGTAGCCGAAGTCATACAGGTTGACACGGTCCGGTTGATGGATCACTTTCACAGCATTAAGTTCACGCACTTCACTTGGCATGGTTTCCATGAGTTGTGGTTTTTGGTTAGTCATTGGAAAAATTTACAGATAAGTCCTGCAGTAGCCTTCGGCCCTTCAGGACATGTGTTCATACGGACAGTTAACCGAATAGTCCATCGACATGACTGTGAGCGGTTGTTATAAACGGTGAGTGACAGTTGTGAATGGCTGAAGTGCGTTACGGACAGACAACGCGCAAAAGCAGCCGGTAACCTGCGTTTTTCGTATGGCCAGTTGACGTAATCATCCTTGAACGGAGTGGTTGTTCGTTGAATGAACGTCGAGGCAAAGTGAAGAGTGAAACCTTAAAGAGTTGGTTGAGATAAATTAGTCTGAGTGGGCTGGTTCCTGGTCCGAGTCCTGGTCTGAGTTCCGCTTCCGGAGCGAAGCAACTTTCATTCTAAGGTAAACCTGAAAGTTCAATGACAGGTGGAATCTATTAGCGCCTGGACTAAAGAAAGAGACCTCGTATAAGACGAGGCTAAGACAGCACGTTTACCCTTATCTTTGTCCTGACATGAGATCAATTCTTACATATCTTGTCCTTGCTGTTTCAATTACGGCCTGCGAACCCGACTTCCTCGACGGGATTGATCGAAAGACACTGTTCGCCCCTCCCACTACTGCAGAAGTTGGCCGGGTCGCTGACGCATGGTATGTAAAGCCGCTTAACCCAACGGAATATAATATAGATCAGGAGGTGGAACTGACCACCGATGGTACAAAGCTGAAAATGATCTCCTATAAGGTTGGAACTTTCAAACAATATGCTGCACTTATCACCCATGAATCGTCTGAGCCGCTCCCGCTCCGAATGTACATCGGAGGATTCGACCTAAACAACCCGGTCAATGGCATCACCTTGAAATTCAAAGAGGGGCGTTCGGGAGAGCCATTTGTATTTGCCATGCCGGCTTTGCGTGGCCAGGCGTTAAACATCACCGTCAACGATGTTAACTACACAACACCAATTTCAGACGGCGCCCATTGCGATGCCTTTGAGGGCGCAACCGATGATGCTATAGCTTTGCTGAAGCTGATTGAAAATACCGGCCAGGGTGTAGACATGAACCGGATAGCTGTGCGCGGCGGCAGCCGGGGCGCCACAGTGGCATTGCTTGTTGCTGCACGTGAACCGCGGGTGAAATTTGCGATTGGGATTGCTGGCCCTACCGACCTGCTTGGTCTGACGGCGCAAAGTGAAAACGACGCCACCTATCAATGTCAGTTCCTCGACGAACTAAAAAATGGGACTGTCACACTCAATGAAGCGCGCAATAAAATGATCTCAAGCTCACCGATCTATTTTATACAAAGACTTCCGAAAATACAATTGCACATGGGCATTCACGATAAGATCGTGCCGGTATCGGAAGGTCAGAAATTCGCAGATGCGATGACGGAATTCGGCCGGGGGCAATTAATCGAATTTTATACTTACGACCGGGGCCACGAGGATATTGCTACCGATAACACGGTACTCAATGCGAGAATAGAAGAGTTGTTGTCGGACTTGTAGTTCCGGCAAAGCGATCAAAATTCAGTGCCTGTCGACGAACATGGCACATAGAAAAAAGTAAGATCGCGCATCTCAAACACAATCCATCGCAGCGGGAAACGATACCCGCAACTCAATTTTTGACTTTAACCCGCCATTCACTAAATTCATTTATGACCCTCACAAAAACCTCAGGTGCACTCCTTCTTTGCACTTTCGTCCTCGTTCTTACATCATCCTCACAACACAGTGGATATGATTCCCCGGTTGACCTTGTCAATCCTCTCGTTGGGAGTCAATCAAAGTTCAGTTTCTCGAACGGCAACACTTATCCTGCCATCGCCAGGCCGTTCGGTATGAATCATTGGACGCCACAAACAAATGTGATGGGAAACGGTTGGGTTTACACTTATGATGCAGAGGTCATCATTGGATTTCGCCAGACCCATCAACCCAGTCCCTGGATAAATGACTACGGAAATTTTGCGTTGTTCCCTTCCACTGGCCGGCCTAAGATCAAAGAAGAAGACCGGGGAAGTTTGTTTTCACATAAGTCAGAAACAGCGAGGCCCTATTATTACAGTGTTTACCTCGCCGATCATAACGTCACCACAGAAATTACGCCCACCGACCGTGCCGCCATATTTCGTTTCACATTCCCTGAATCCGACAGTTCGAATCTGCTGATCGATGCATTCGATAAAGGGTCCTACATCAAGATCATTCCCGCCAAAAATGAGATCATTGGTTATTCCACCCGCAACAGTGGCGGAGTGCCATCCAATTTTAAAAATTACTTCGTGATACGTTTCAGCAAACCGTTTTTGAGCGCCAACGTGTGGCACGACACAAAAGTTGAAAAGGGAATGCTGGAGTTCAAAGACAAGCACGTGGGTGCGTTGCTGCGTTTCAGAACAAAGAAGGGTGAACACATCCAGGTCATGGTCGCATCGTCGTTCATCAGTGCCGAACAAGCCGAGCTTAACCTG
>WUUC01221046.1_pt1 | contig 10894 bp, 9 predicted proteins | sample 6278441 | NCBI WGS metagenome assembly WUUC01 (sample SAMN13675441, study PRJNA597444) | soil metagenome | isolation source: soil | place: USA: Washington | collected 2017-10 | reverse complement strand
AAATATAGTACGAAATTATTTTTCATATGTTGATCATTAATAAGAGAAAGATAGGAAAATACAATAACATGGGCGGCAGACTGTTTGCAATTGGCCCTAATATATTATTTTTGCCGCCCTGCTTACTGAAGTAGCCTTGTCCTTGCGAGCGGTTTCAATGAGCCGGGCGCTGGCATAGTGATAGTAGTGAAGCAATGGTCCCGTAGTTCAATGGATAGAATAGAAGTTTCCTAAACTTTTGATGTGAGTTCGATTCTCGCCGGGACCACTTTAATGTAGCTACTGAGATGTGATATACACTCGTTATACTCAATTGAGCGTCCTGTATTCATTCGGAGATTGCCCTACCTTTTGTTTAAACAAGCGGGTAAAATGCTGGGGATACTTAAATCCCAACTCATAAGCAATTTCACTAACTGATTTACGACCGTCAAATATCTTCTCCTTCGCTATGTGAATAATTTTCGATTGAATATATTCCTGTGCAGATTGCCCCGTTTCTTTTTTGACCAGATCGCCAAAATAGCCGGGTGACAAATTCAATTCACCGGCGCAATAGGCTACGGCAGGTAAACCAACCGTTTGTGGTTTGTCCGTTTGAAAATAATCGTTCAGTAAATTTTCAAACTTTTCTAAAATCCCTTTATGGACATTTTCACGTGTAATGAATTGACGATCGTAAAACCGAAGGCAATAGTTTAGGAACAGTTCGATATTGGATACGATAAGCCTTTTACTGTGGTTATCAATGGCACGTTCTAATTCATATTCAATTTTTGAAAAACAATCCAGCACAATTTTTCTTTCCCGGTCTGATAAATGAAGCGCTTCATTTGATTGATAGCCAAAAAAAGAATGGTCCTGTATATGCCGTCCCAGCGTTGTACCGTGCACTAAATCGGCATGAAATACAAGTGCGTAGCCTTTTGGCTGATAAGTTTCTCCGTTGCTATTCACGCCGGCTACCTGCCCAGGGGCTAAAAATACCAATGTGCCTTCCTGGTAATCATATGTATTCCTGCCATATACCAGGTCACCGCATTTCACATCTTTTAGAAAGACGGTATAGAAACCAAAATACATACGGGAACCCTGCCGGGGACTTGCCTTTGAAAGGTCAACGACGCTCACCAGCGGGTGAAGCGTTTCATTATTGTTGAATGCGTTGTAATCGCGTACTGTTTCAAATCGTCTTATGTTTTCCATACACTCGTTTATCTAATAAAATTACTTTATTACTGATCCTTTACATGATAGATATCTCTAAATCAGGAATATTGGTAGGTAAAACAGGAATCTGTATACCCCCGTGGAGATTAATACAGGGAACTTAGTGTCACGTAGCAAGGTGAACCATTCAACAAATGAATAGCAACAAAACAGATCAATGAAAATAATAACAATTGGGATGGTAGTATTGATTACCTATTCATTGCATGCGCAAGAAATGGGGCAGGTATCCAATAATACAGGCCCTACAGTTCGTACCGCCTCAGGACTTATCAGGGGTGTAACCGAAGGCGATGTTTCCAGTTACAAAGGTATCCCTTACGCAGCCCCACCCATCGATGAGAATCGCTGGCGTCCACCTCAACCGGTAACTCCATGGAAGGAAGTTCGCGATGCAACCAAGGCTTGTGCTGATTGCCCACAGCGGGCCTGGCCGGGTTCCACAGCAACCATTTCCGAAGATTGCCTTTTTCTTAATGTGTGGGCACCGGCTACAGCTACGAAGAAATCAAAATTGCCAGTAATGGTTTGGATCCACGGAGGCGGTTTCACAGGGGGCAGCGGCTCTGGTCCCGGCGCTGCAGGAGATGCATTTGCTAAACAAGGCGTTATCCTTACGACTATCAATTACAGACTTGGTCGTCTTGGGCATTTTGCATTTCCTGCATTAAGCAAAGAACATCCTGAAGAATTTAAAGGTAGCTACGCCTATATGGACCAGATTGCCGCACTTAAGTGGATTCAGGAAAATATTGCCGCATTTGGCGGTGATCCGAATAATGTAACGATTTTTGGTTTTTCTGCAGGTGGAGTCTCGGTACATTCCCTATTAACAATACCAGCTGCAAAAGGCCTTTTCCATAAAGCTATTAGTGAATCCGGCGGGGGCCGTGATGGTGTTCTTACTGGCAGACCCATACGTCAGGAAAATGCAGATGCGTTTTACACTACTTCAGCGGAAACAATTGGAATAAACTTTGCCCGAAAACATAAGATCGAAAGCACAGACGCGGCCGGATTGGCTAAACTACGTTTCCTGAGCGTGGAAGAGATTGTGGACGGAGGTCAGGAGAACGATAGTTCAGGCGTTCGAACATACTCGGGCCCGATCCTCGATGGAAAACTAGTCGTAGAAACAGCGGAGAGTGCATACAAGGCGGGCAGGCAGGCACGTGTTCCACTTATCATCGGAAATTGCAGTGCGGAAATAGGCGGAGCCTTTGTTAGTAATGCCAATACCAAAGAGGGCCTATTCTTACTTTTTGGCGAGCTTGAGGCTGAGGCGAAAGCTGCCTTCGATCCTGAAGGCAATAAAGAATTTGCTGAAGTGATCACAAAGTTTAACACAGACTGGGTGTGGGGTGAGCCGGCACGGATGGCAGCAAGAGCTTTTGTAGCCCAACGCAACCCTGCTTACATGTATCAATTCGGTTACGTCCCCGCCACAATGCGGGAGCGGGCACGTTATGGTGCCGGTCACGGATCTGAAGTTCCTTTTGTATTTAATACGCTTAATGCCCGATGGGGAGTTTCTACTGGGCCAACACCTGGAGAGAAAGAGTTGGCAGGGATCATGAACTCTTATTGGGTAAACTTCGCCAAAACAGGTAATCCAAATGGTCGTGGTCTGCCGCTTTGGCCCCTTTACGATACTCAAAAAGAAGAGATCCTGGATATTGAGTTAGATGGAAAAGCGGTCAGTAAGCCCGATCCGCGGAAAATAAGATTTAATGTGATTGAAAAGGCATTTAAGCAACGGCATCGTCTGCAATCACGTGGTATTTAACCACTGGAACTTAAATTCGTGGATCTACGGCTAGCGGTACAAAAAAATTTGGCATATAGCGCACCGACAATATCAAGTGAAGTGCCAAGGTTTAATATCCAGATAAAAAAATAAAACATGAAAAAATTATTGCTTTTTATATCACTTCTCATTACTGTAGGGACAGCCTGTTCATCTCAAAAAAACATTTCTTCCGTAACTGATAGCGCCAATTTAGAGCAGGAGATAATTAATCTTTCTAAGGAAAAATGGCAATGGATGGCAGACAAGAATGTAGATAAGCTGGCTTCACTCTTCCACGACGAGTCAAAATTTGTCCATATGAGTGGAACCTGGAAAAAGGACGAGGAACTTGATATCATCAAAACCGGAAGGATCTGGTATAAAAAAGCAGATGTCCACGATGTAGCGGTAGAAATCGTTGGCGATAATGCCATCGTTTGGAACCGCATTACGTTGACGGCTGTGGTAAGGGGCAATGACGCAGTAACTGAGTTTACAGTTACCGAGGTCTATAAAAAACAGGGGAGTGATTGGAAAATGTTGGCGTTGACGTTTAGCAGTGTTCGTGACACTCATAAAATTGCACACTAGAAAATTTCAGGTAAAAGCAGTGGTGAAAAAGTAGTTAGATAAGTCAAATAGTTACGAAATGAACACAATAATTAGTTCATAACTTTAGATTAAGCGTATACGATTAATAAGTTTTCAAAAACTAATCCCGAAAATGAAAGATCAAAAAGCTTCCATTAACAGGCGATCATTCCTGAAATCCACAGCACTGGCCGGAGGTGGATTAATGATAAGTTTTACATGGTTGTCTTCATTTAAATCGGCCGGTAAAGTAAACGGGGCTGATCTTCCTGAATGGGTAGAAATAAACGGTTATATAAAAATCACCCCGGATAATATCATAAAAATCCTGAACCCTAATCCGGAATTCGGACAAAATGTGATGACCTCACTCCCTATGATTGTGGCCGAAGAATTGGACGCGGACTGGCAAAAATTAGTAGTGGAAATGGGGCCTCACGACAATGTAAAATTAGGGCCGCAATTCACTGGCGGAAGTAATTCCGTACGGATGTATTGGAAACCACTCCGCGAAGCAGGAGCAACTGCCCGCAATATGCTGATGCAAGCTGCGGCTGAAACCTGGAAAGTACCTATTGAAGAATTGACGACTAAAGCAGGAATCATTGTTCATGCAAAAAGCATGAAGACAGGCACGTATGGGGAATTTGCAACGAAAGCGGCGAACATTCCCGTGCCAAAAGAAGTAAAACTTAAAGCGGTAAAGACTTTTAATGTAGTACGAAGCTCAAAGAAAAATGTCGAGGGGTTAAAAATAGTTTCTGGTAAACCTCTTTTTGGATTGGACTACCAGCACGAAGGGATGTTGATTGCCATGATTGAACATCCACCTGCTTTCGGGATGAAACTGAAATCTTTTGATGCCGCTGAAGCCTTGAAAATGCCCGGCATTAAGGACGTTTTTAGCCAAAAATTATATGAAGCGGGTTTCGAACAGGGAGGTTTTGATACAAGAACATTCAACGATTTATTAGTAGTAGTTGGTAAAACCACCTGGGAGGTAATGAAGGCTCGCAAAAAACTAAAAATACAATGGGAAGGTGCCGGCGATATTAAAGAAACGATGGGAGGCAGGGGCGGGAAAAGAGAGGTTATCGTTCCCGGAGAACTGGAAAGTACAGACGCTCAGCTTAAAAAAATGCAGGAATTTGCAAATAAGCCTGCCCAGGAACTAAGAAAAGACGGAGACCCGGAAACGGCTTTTAAAAATGCTGCCCGGATCATCGAGCGCACTTATAATGCTCCGTTCCTGGCACATAATTGCCTGGAGCCGATGAATTTTTTCGCGCATGTTACAGACGAAAAAGCTTTAGTGGCAGGACCCTTGCAAGCACCGGGTTGGTCCGAACCTACTCTTGCAAAACTTTTAAATCTGCCGGCCGACAAGATAGAGATCCAGATGACGCGGATGGGTGGCGGCTTTGGTCGCCGGGCATATGGACATTATCTCTATGAAGCTGCCGTTATTTCTAAAAAAGTAAAAGCTCCTATAAAACTTATATACAGCCGTGAAGATGATATGACCTACGGCATCTATCGCCCTATGTACACGGCTACATATCGTGCTGCGCTGGATGCAAATAAGAATTTAATTGCTTTTCATGTAAAAGGCGGCGGCATCCCGGAACATGCTATTCATGCAAACAGGTTTCCGGCCGGTGCAGTTGATAATTATCTTGCTGAAGGTTGGCAGATACCATCTAATATCACGATTGGAGCATTCAGGGCTCCGCGATCAAGCTTCAATGCGGCTGCAGAGCAATCGTTTTTAGATGAACTGGCAGAAGCAATGGGTAAGGATCCAATCGATTTCAGATTAGAACTTTTACAGCGGGCCAAAGAAAATCCGGTGGGTAAAAATAATGACTACGATGCTGAACGTTATGCTGGAATTTTAAAATTGGTGAGAGAAAAATCGGGATGGAACAAACCGGGAAATAAAAAATACAGCAGGGGCGTTGCTGCTTATTTCTGCCATAATTCTTATGCGGCTCATGTAGTGGACTTGATAATGAAAGACGGCCAACCTTATGTGGAGAGAGTATTCAGTGCCATTGATTGTGGAATTGTAATAAATCCTGATGCGGCAACGAATATGGTGGAGGGTGCCGTGGTAGATGGTATTGGAAATGCGTTTTACGGGGGATTAACTCATAAAAATGGCGCTGCGGAACAAAACAATTTCCATAGCTACAGGATGATCCGAATGCACGAAGCGCCAAAAAAGATTGAAGTTCATTTTGTGCAGAATGATATTGACCCTACAGGTTTAGGTGAACCACCTTTTCCGCCTGTATTTGGCGCCGTAGCCAATGCACTGTACAAAGCTGCCGGCAAACGTCTTTATCAGCAGCCGTATGGCCCGGAACTAAATACCCGTCGTGCCTTCTGATCAAATACTTTTTCATCATTTATATATTAGCTATGATCACGTTAAATATTAATAAGAAACCTTACGACGTAGAAGTAGATCCGGATACACCTTTGTTATGGGTGCTTAGAGATACCCTTGGTTTTGTCGGGACAAAATATGGATGCGGTGTAGCGCAGTGTGGTGCCTGTGTAGTGCATCTCAACGGTGAAGCTGTTCGCTCCTGTGTTACAAAAGTAAGCCGGGCAGTCGGAAAAAGCGTAGTGACGATTGAAGGATTAGCAGAAAAAATGAATCATCCTTTACAGAAAGCATGGCTTGAATTGGATGTTGCTCAATGTGGGTATTGTCAATCGGGCCAGCTCATGTCAGCCGCAGTGCTTCTCAGAGAAAATAAGCATCCGACTGACGCTGACATTGATGCGGCAATGGCCGGTAATATTTGCCGCTGCGGTACCTACCTGCGGATACGGAGTGCCATTAAGTTAGCAGCGGAGATACAGCGTAAGGGAGGATAAAATCAACAAATACCATTTTTGTTAGCGTTAGTCATTTATTATGAAGAAATATACAGAGCGATACTCCGCGCCAAAAAAGACCATCACCGTTTTAGCTATTATTGTGGCAGTAGTCATATTCATGAGTTTTACTTTTAATAATGAATCAACGACTACTGGTGCGAAGAAGGAAACGATTAATAAGGATAGTCTTGAATCGGTCAGGGCTTTTATGGAGGTATATAAAGTTTTGATGAGTCCCCGTTGTATGAATTGTCATCCTTCAGGTGATGTGCCATTACAGGGAGACGATAGTCATCTCCACGCAATGTTACCAAGAAGAGGTAAAGACGGCAAGGGCATTTATGCTATGAAATGTTCGAACTGTCATCAACCTACGAACCTGGAAGGGTTAAATAAACCTCCTGGTCACCCGGACTGGCACTTGCCTCCCGCCAATATGAAAATGGTTTTCCAGGGAAAGACACCTGCGCAACTGGCCAGGCAATTAGTGAATCCAAAAACAAATGGCAATAAAACGTTGCAGCAATTAATTGAACATGCGGATGATGGCCTGGTGAAGATTGGATGGGATATGGGAGAAGGCCGTGCAGTGCCACCATTGAGTCATGAAGAATTTAAAAAAGCGTGGATTACATGGATTGAAAAAGGAGCCTACGCTCCGAAGGCGAAGTAACCAAATGATCGAATCAATGCCTATTATTACTGCGAAGGCTCATAATACAGCTTTGGTTTGGAAGTTATAAGAGATGCCTTTAGTTGTCTGTCCTGGAACATATAGTTCAGTTCCTTTTAAAGGTGTCGATGATTTTATGTTCCCGATGAGTTGTACCTTCCCGCGAACAATAATGTAAGTTTTCCCTAACGGTATTTTGACGTATACTGCCCATTTGCCCGTCACAGCTATCAAAGCTGTAAGTCTAGTTTCAGCGGCCAGCCATTGAATTAGTAATAAGTTCCTGCTAAGTTTTACCCACCCTGCAAATAAGCAATATTGGTAAGTAGAACCACAATCTGTATACATCAATGAAGAAAAATGGAATGACCTTCGCTATATCTGAACGGTGATGGGCTATAAAACTGAAATCTATAAGGATGGGATCGGCAGTTATAACAAACAATGAATCTTTTCCTCCAACACAACTCAGCAATTGTATGCTTGAATGGCGCTTAGCAGATTTTAGCCATTGATTCTACACTTAGGTTTCCATTTTATTCACAACTAATACATTTATTAAATACCGTCAAATGAAACATAATATAATCTTCTCTCTTTGTTTTTTATTGTTATTAGTCTCATGTTCCCGAGATAGTGATCCGGCTGATCCTGCTCCCGATCCTCCAACGTCTCCGGTTGAAACAAATCCAGCGAACGCCAATTATCTTCCCGCCTTTACAGGACAAACGCGGGTGAATCGTGTGACTACTGCTACCAACTATAGGGCAATCGTAATTACAGCCAGTTTGACAAGCCCCTGGGGTATAACCAATCTTCCGGATGGACGTTTGCTGTTGACAGAAAAACAGGGACAGATGCGAATTGTAAGTATTACAGGAGCAGTGAGCACACCAATAACAGGCCTTCCATCTGTAAATTCCGCTGGCCAGGGTGGTTTATTGGGTTTGTGCATTGATCCGCAATTTTCTTCCAACAGGATGGTGTACTGGGTATTTTCTGAAAACGTAGCGGGTAGTACGCAAATGTCAGTATCAAAAGGAAGATTATCCACTAATGAAACAAGCATCGAAAATGCAACGGTCATATATCGGGCAAACCCTGCCATTAATAGTAACGCCCATTATGGCGGACGCATTTTATTTGATACAACTGGATATCTGATAATAAGTGCCGGAGAACGTGCTAACAATTCTTCTCGAGTACTGGCGCAGTCTGCTACCGGCGCCCTGGGAAAGATCATCCGAATAACTACCAATGGACAGCCTGCTCCAGGCAACCCGACATTCAGTCAAATCGGAGCACTTCCTGAACTGTACAGCATGGGTCACAGAAATCCGCAGGGAATTGCATTGCATCCTGTGACGGGCGACCTGTGGCAGAGTGAGCATGGACCACGCGGTGGCGATGAAATAAACCGTATACAACCCGGCGCTAATTATGGATGGCCTACGATCACTTATGGACTTGAATACAGTGGTCAACCGCTTGGCGAAGGCATACAGCAGCAAGCTGGCATGGAGCAGCCTGTTTATTATTGGGACCCGGTTGTTTCGCCCAGCGGAATCACATTTTACAAAGGCAATCGTATTCCTGAATGGCAGAACAATCTTTTTGTTGGCGCTTTAAGCGGTATGCATATTGTTCGCCTGGTTATTGAAAACAATCGGGTTGTAGGTGAAGAAAGATTACTCACTGGTGAGCGTCAGCGTTTCCGGGACATAACACAAGGGACTGACGGAGCATTATATGCAATTACAGATGGTGGGCGGCTCTATAGAATAGACATATGATAATATCCTGAGAAGGGCCCTGGGGCATTTTATCTACAAAAAAAATTAAAACATGAGTATTTAGTTTCTGCTGAAATACATCAGCAATAGTGGTAGATAAATCCGGAATTAGTATACCACGTAATTCGATATATGGCAGGACCTTTGGCGTATCAAATAAATCGAATTATGGAAACTATTATTTTAAATAACGGCTTGGAAATGCCCCTTCTCGGGTATGGTGTGTTCCAGGTAACAGACCTGTCAGAGTGTGAAAGAAGTGTATTGGATGCAATTAAAACCGGCTACCGTCTGATTGATACGGCTGCTTCCTACGGAAACGAAGAAGCTGTTGGAAAAGCTATTAAAAAAAGTGACGTAGCAAGAGAAGAATTGTTTATTACAACGAAAGTCTGGATACAATCCAACGGATACGATGGAACAATAAAGGCCTTTAATAATTCACTCAGAAAACTGCAATTAGATTACCTCGATTTATATCTAATGCATCAACCATTTGGTGATGTCTATGGTGAATGGAGAGCGATGCAGGATCTGTACAAAGAAGGAAAAGTTAGAGCCATTGGCGTAAGCAACTTCCATCCTGACCGGCTTATTGATTTGATTGTTCATCATGATATTATTCCTGCAATCAACCAGATAGAAACCCATCCCTTCTACCAGCAACTTGAAGCGCAGAAATTCTTACAGGAAAACAACGTTCAAATAGAATCCTGGGGACCGTTTGCAGAAGGCAAAAACGGCATCTTCCAGAATGAACTATTAAACACTATAGGCAAGAAATATAACAAGTCAATTGCCCAGGTTATTCTTCGCTGGCTTACGAAAAGAGGTGTTGTAGCAATTCCCAAATCAGTTCGTAAAGAAAGGATGAAGGAGAACTTCGACATTTTCGATTTTGAACTAAGTATTGAGGATATGGAATCCATTAAATCATTGGACACAAAAACGAGTAGCTTTTTCGATCACCGCGACCCGGCAATGGTAAAATGGTTGGGAGAACATAAACCTGCTGTTTAATTCACTAATAAAAAATATGAAACAACTATTATACTTCACAATTCTATTATCGGCGGTTCTGCCTATGCAGGTGGTAGCGCAAGGTGCCTTGATTTTCCCTAAAGGCGAAAAAGCTGCCAATGTGCATCACACGGGAAACGTGTGGTTGCACGAGTTAGTAAAAGCAGACAATATATTGGACTGTCACATATCAGTTGCAACGTTTGATGCGGATGCACGATTAGATTGGCATAGTCACCCGGGTGGTCAAATTCTGCTCATTACTGAGGGCACCGGCTATTACCAGGAAAAAGACAAGCCAAAACAGATTGTAAGTAAAGGGAGCGTTATTAAATGTCTTCCAGGTATTGAACACTGGCACGGTGCATCACCGGATAGCGGCTTTGCCTACATTGCTGTAAACGCAAATAATGACAAAGGGAAAACGGTTTGGGGACAAAAAGTAACCGATGAACAATACTATGGTGCAAATTCTCCTGTCAAGAGCAGCACAAATACTGAACAAGAAATTATTAATCTATCTAAACAGAAATGGATTTGGATGGCAGAAAAAAGAGCAGACACACTCGCAGCTTTATTTCATGAAAAGGCTATGTTCGTCCACATGGGTGGAAGCTGGGGAAAGGAACAGGAGATCAATGTGATCAAAAGCGGGGGAATACACTACAAGAAAACGGATATTCACGAAGTTTCCGTCAAGATAATTGATAGCACCGCCATACTGTTAAACAGGATAACCCTATTGGCTGCGGTAGGTGGAAATGAAGTAACCAATCCTTTTATGGTAACTGAAGTTTATATAAAAGAAAATGGAAAGTGGATGTTAGGTTCCTTATCATTTACCAAACTTATGGGTCAATAGGACATTTACTTTTCAATTATACCAAACATGGAAAATTCAATTAG
>WUUC01204038.1_pt1 | contig 10894 bp, 12 predicted proteins | sample 6278441 | NCBI WGS metagenome assembly WUUC01 (sample SAMN13675441, study PRJNA597444) | soil metagenome | isolation source: soil | place: USA: Washington | collected 2017-10 | reverse complement strand
GTGGGAGCCGGCCGAGTCGTGGGCGACGGAGCCCGTGCCCTCGTCGAAGGCGTAGGCGGCGATGGGGACGGAAGCGATTCCCGAGGAGGGATAAAGAGCTGCAAGGAGAGTCAAGGTGAATGCGGCTACTGCAATCACCGCTCCAAACCGATTCAAGACGGCGCGCGATCTGAAGCCTGCAGCGAGGGCGAAAAAGGACATAGGCAAAGTTCCTCTCGGGATTGGACTATGACCTTTTTATCGAACGTCGCTGAGTACTGTAGAGAAACTAGTAAGTTCCCTTAGCTTTGAGCCCATGGTTACCTAATTTCCTGCCCGCTGTTCTCGACGTCCGGTCTACGTACGGCCAGATTTAGGAGATGCCCACTGCGAAACAGCTCCCGAGCCCCACGGCTTGAAAGGACGAAGGACGGCGGCTCGGGGAGCGGGATTGCCGAGGTGATGCGACCGAAATGCGACCGGCAACTCAGGGCACGCGGATGTCGACGAGATCGTCAATCAACTTGAAGTCATCGGCGTTGAGGGTCAGCAGCGGCACGCCGTGGACATTCGCGGTCGCGGCAATCGCCAGGTCGAAGGCGCGACGCCGGGGCTGGCCGCCACGCTGCGCCACGGCTGCGTAAAGGCGACCACATTCGCGCGCCGCTGCCGCCTCGAAGGGCAGCGGGTCAAAGCTCTCCTCGATCGTGCCGAGCCGGCGCAAGCGCACGGCCCGGACCTCCTCATCCGCCGCGACCAGGACGCCGAAGTGAAGCTCGGTGAGCGAGACGACGCTGACCGCGACGTCGTCGCCGGGATCCTCGCCGCCGCGAATGAGGACCGAGGTGTCAAGCAGCGCCGGCACCGAGCCGCTACTGCGCCCAGGGGTCGAGAAGCTCGCCGCCAACTTTCTCGAGGTCGGCCTCGAGGGTCGGGTCGGCGGGCGCCCTCCAGAGCTCAGCGAGCTGTGAGCTAGGCACCCAGCGCCGGCCTTGAGCAGGCCCCAGGGAAGCAACCGGCCGTCCAGAAACCGTGATCGTCAACTCCTCGCCCGCTTCGGCGCGACGCAGCACTGCGGCAACGTTGTTGCGCAGTTCTTTTTGGGGAATCGTCGCCACAGAGACACGGTAGCAGTTCTGCTACCCGGAGCGCAGGATGCGATCGAAACGAGCCCGCGGGCGCGGGTCGTCGATCAGAGCGTCTGGAGCTCCGGCTTGAGGACCCGGGTTGTGCCGTCAACTGAGACGAGGACGACCGCGAGACCTTCGTCCGCGGCGCGCCCGATGTCATGACCGGCCGAGGGAGCGTCGGCATCGATGAACGCGGCGCGCTCGGGAAAGGGCGAGCGCCCCTCAATCGCAAGATCGATCGCTTCATCCATCACCTTGGCGACGGGAGAGCGATTGCTGTCAGCGGTCATTGCCTTTTCCATTCTTCGATCATCTCGCGACGCTCCAAGACCAAGAGAGTGACCTCTGCATCCTCATCGGAGAGCTCGTTAATAAATTCGTGGAGTTGTTCCTTGGCGGTACCTTCACCTGCGCCTGGTCGTATCACCTGCTCGATGGTTCATAGTAACGAATGTGTTTGTCTGCGACACTACTCGTATGGAAGAACTAGCGCGGGTGAGGCTGAGCGGTGATCTGGAGGGCGGCTATGTCGTCCTCCACCGCCATGCCGGCGGGGTGCTGCGCATCGCTCCCGAGCAACCGGAGGGGCGTCCGAAGGTGGTGGCGTTGAAGAAAACGTCCCTCGCATGTCCATCGCAATGGGAGGGAGCACTCGAGGACGGGAGGATCATCTACGCGCGATACCGCCACGGCGAACTGAGCGTCGGTGTCGGCGATGACATCGAGGAGGCAGTCCGCAACGGAATGTCCGATCAAGCCCTCTACATGAGCCACATCGGCGACGGGCTCGACGGGTTCATGAACTTCGATGAACTGAAGATCCAACTACACGGGCTTTTGGAGTTCTCGATGGACCTAGTCGTGGAGAACGAGTAGCAGCCCAGCGAGTAGCCGCTGGGCCCAAACTCCATCGGATTGAAAGGAGGTGGGGCGTCCGCGTGGCTAGCGGGATTGCGGCGGGGATGTGACCCGGATGCGACCTAGACAACGGCCAGTGCCGGCGCGAGATCGTCAGCGCTAGCCTTGACCGGCTCCGGAGTCGTAATCCTCAATTCGCCTCGTATTGAGGATGCGCTGAGCAGCGAGACGGTCAGTCCGACGATGCGCTGGGGGCAGCTATCCGGAAGGCTCACCTGGGCTCGGGTTGTACCTGTCAAGGAGAGCGCAGACAAAACCAGCAGCATTCGCAGCTGCTTGCTTACGAACACCGGCTCGGTCAGCCTGATCCTTGCTATCGATGAGATCGGAGATGCCCCGCACGACAATCGCATCCCCGCTGTAACGCTGAACGGCCCCGAGAAATCCAGAGCCCTCCATCTCAACGGCAACCGCACGATCAGCGGTCTCCCTGACCAGCTTGTAGGTGTCTGAGTCGGTGCTTGCGACTACCTTGCTCCCAGCTGCAATCGGCTCTATGTGAACAGCGGGTTGCTCCTGCTCCAAGGTCGGAACCGAACCCAGAAGGCGTCCTCGCCAAGTGTCATCGAGCATCGTGAATGACGCCAGCTGCTTGAGAGCATGGGCCGAGTGAAACTGCTTCGTACGGGGGATGAAGCCGTTGGGGGTCTCCTTCCCACCGTCATAGTCCAGCACCTCCGTCGCCGCAATGACGTCCCCTAACTTCACTCCCTTCTCCGCTATACCACCCGCAATACCGACAAAGATGGCGATCATGGGATCGAAGTTGACGAGCGCATCAACCGTACCTGCCGCAGCGGAACTCGAGGTCGCCTCCGTGTAGGAGGCGTAGACGGTCCAAAAGACGTGATCACCGTTCAGTGTGGCCTTGTAGTAGAGACCTCCTCCCTTGACAACCTCCTCGGTGATCTCGGCTTCTTCCGATTCCAGCTGCGCCCGGACCGCTCCTAGCTCCTCCGGTAGAGCAGTAAGGATCACTGCCGCAAGCGCAGGTTTTTCTGCTTCAGCCTCTTGGTGCGCTTTGGCCTCTCGGTCTCCGTCAAGAGTGAGTTGATAGCGCCGCTCGCGTAGCCGATCTGCAGGATTGGACACCACCTCCTCGCACGCTGAGCATCGCGCCTCTCCCTCAGACTGTTCTTGCTGGATGAGCGGCTCCACCATCTCCATCGCCTCGCATCCACCATTGGGACACGTAATTACATCCGCCCGTTCCGCCAGACCAACCTCCTCAGAAGAAGCTATCTCCAGGAGATCCTTAACGTCATCGAGATCCACTTCGGTCTCTAGCGCAACTCGACGCGGCTCCAAAGGCTGGCCCCGCCGACGCTTCAAAAGAAATTGTTCAATCCGGCCCGCAGCGTCCATACCGCGCGGGTCCGCCTGACTACGAAAGGCTTCGAACCTGTTTGAGCACATACGCAATGGCCTCTACGGAACTTGGCCGCATGAAATGCACACGCGCGTCGTGCGCAATGATCACCGTATGGAGGTCGTCGTCCAGCACGCCATCCTGGGCAGCATCCTGTAGCCAATACAAGTTCCCACCCTGACCGCTCGTAGGAGTATCGACCGGGTCAAGCGCCTGCCGTACTACCTGCTCTTGATAGACCGACGCAGTACGACTAGGACTACGCGCCCTGACATGCGAGCCCCCCGGCGACTCAAATGAGGCCTCCCGTGATCGCGTCAGCGGATCCGCCCCCTGCTCCAAACTGGCCAATGCATGCAGTACCTTGTGCATGTTGAGCGGCTGAAAGTTGTCGAAGTCGAGAAAGGGTTCGACTTGCTGAGAGAATCTCTGTACGACTTCGTCATAGTAGTTGCGAACAGTCCCCTTCTCCGTCGCCTGCGTTATATGTAGCTCAGCGGTCCTGGTGGCAAGATTCCAACGCAATCGAACCGTGCTTCTGGCAACACGATGCGCAAAGGCTCGCCATTCGATCTCCGTCCCATCATCAGCCTCGCCAAACTCGTCTAGCTCCTCAACATGTTCGGTGTATCGCCGGGCCTCAACTGCAACGATCTCCACCTCGTTCTCCTCCACCACTATCGAGGAGAGAGTAAGCTCCTCAGGCATCGCAACCGGCAGCTCGGCATCGAGTAATTCTCCGAAACCTGCCTCTTTGATCGCTTGACGCACCGCTTCGGTGCCTCGCCATTCATCATTGATTGAGGCTTTAGCCCGGTACATGAAGACGTGCTGTTTTCCGGCAGGCTCTCTGTCGGCAAGGAATCTGAGAACGTCCTCTACGTTTAAAGCGCCTTCCTTGAGCGCCAGCTTCAGCTGTCCTCGGAGTTCCCCCTTTTTTCGGCCCGTGAACGGAACGTTGCCACGCAGCAGATCGTTGATGAAATCGCGCCGCAGCGAAAGGACGTGAGAGAGCAGAGCCTCCGTTTCCTCGGCCGAGATGTTCCCTTCCCCACTCATCCGTAAGGACAGACGCTACCAGCATGTTCCCAATCTGGGTACTGGTGCGTTCCACCATTATCGTTTTGTATTGAGCGTTTTGCATGGCATAGTGTTGACCGTGGGGCGCGACATTGATGCGGATAATGCGGGAGGCACGTCCGCTACCAAGGGCGACCTCCTGGTCGAGTGCGACCGTTTCATCGCTGAGCACAAGAAGAAGGCCGACGCGAACGAGCGACGGGCTCGCTGGGCGTCCTGGCTACTCGTTGGCTCGACCGCCGCGATTCCAGTCTTCATCGTCGCCTCCACCCAAACCCTCGACTTCGTTTTCGGCAAGCTGATCCCAGCGGTCCTAGCGGCCATCAGCGCAGCGATTGCCGGGCTCCTTCAATTCGAACGCCCGCACGAGCGGTGGTCCCTCTATCGTCGCTATCAGCGCTGGTCGAAGCTGAGCGATTCCTCTACGTCCAAGGGGCCGGCCAATACTCGGAGGCCGACCGCGACCTGCGCTTCTCCGAGTGGCTCGCCAACCAGCGCCTCGCAGTCCACGACGAGTGGGCGGGTTTGGTACCAGCAAGCGACCAGGTCGCCAACGCGGGGGGCAGGACTGAAACGAACGTCCGCTGACCGGCAGGATCGTGCCGGCACCCATTTCGCCACTATCCAACGTGGTCTTCGTAGCGCTTTGGAGTTCACCTTCCCGCGACCTATGCGTCATTTGTCTCGCCGTCGGCTGCTCACTCAAGCCGATCATGAGATACGAGAGATCCACCATGGATGGTTTGGATCTGCGGCACCCGGCCGAAATCTCGCGCGGGAATCAATAACGCCGATCGCCTCTCTCACAATCTCATCGCTAACTCCGAAGTTCGCCCACTGCCTGATGAGCTCAGTGGTTGCAACAACGCGAATCGGCTGGGCAACGTCGTGACGAGAGGCAGCCTGATCATCGGTTGCGATTGGGAGGTTCTCGGTCGCTGCGAGAGCGAGCGAGGACGCCTCCCCCGGCCCCAAAGTCGAAACAAGGCTGAGCATCAGCTTTAGCTGACGCTCGTCGAGTTCTCGACTCCAGAGACAACCCTCCACCTCATCCACATCCAAAGCAGCTTGTTGCCGCTCTCCATCGTCGTCAAAGAGATAGAGGACCTCCCGGAGCGCAATCGTCGTCATCACCGGCTGCCAGCAAGCAGCCGTGAATATCTCCTCCCATCGTCCCGTTGCTCGAATGTTGATCGCCACACATGCATCAACGATGAGCGGGCTCAGCCGCTGCTGCATCAGCCCTCCCCAGGCGCCACCGGGCAGAGCTCCGCAACGGCGGTCCTTGCCGCCAAGCGATCCTCATGAAGCAGTCGAGCGAGTCTCTCCTCCGAGATGGTGCCTTCAGCAAAAGCCGTTACCGCGAGAAGGCGATAACGCCGGGGAAGAAGACGGCTGTCGGCTTCGCGCGTCGGTAGCTGGAGGATTGCCCTTCCCTCATCCACTGCGAATCCGCGACTCGCAAAGCTCTGATGCGTCCCTGGGCGGATGAGCCTCAACCCCTCCAGCCGCAGTACGAACGCCTGAAATGAAACCCCCCACCAGTCCGCGTGCTCAAGGAGAAGGGCAGCAGTGGCGCTACCCGAATCAGACATCGCCCACTCCCAGCGCCGACGCACTCCATTCGTCGGCAGCAAAAAGTGTCGAGCAAAGTCATCTGCGAACCGCTCAGCCGCTGGAATTCGGCGGTACTCGCTGAGCACGATGGTGATCTCAGCACGGTCGCGTCGAGTGAGGAAGTGCGCGTACTCGTGGGCAAGCGACCACCTCTGTCTCTCCCAGCGCTGATTTGCGTTCATCGCCACACACGCCCCAAGGTCTGTGTCAAATGCAAACAATCCGCCAACACGTGATGGAAGCTTGATCGCGAAGATCCGCAGGCCCACGTCGCTCTCCAAGACCTCTCGTAAGTGCGGAAGCGGGCCATCGCCAAGGCTCAGGCGACGACGCTCGCTTTCGGCCAACCACTCTGCAGCACGACTATCTCCTTGAATGTCTTGAGCGGGCGGGTAGTGGGCAGGGAGGCTGGAGCCCGTCAGGCGCTCCAGCTCGTAGTAGTCCTCACTGAGGCGCTGAAGCTCAGCTGCCGCTATCTGCAGCTCGTCTTGCTCCGGCTGCTTGCCGGCCGCAGTGCGAAATTGGGCTGCCAGTTCTCGGGGTGGTGGTGAAACACGCAGTAATGCATCCAACGGCTCGTCGTAAAAGAAGGCGAGATTGACCAGCTCGTTGGGGCGCAGAGCCCTCTCCCCTGCCTCAATGGCTACCAGGGTCGTTCGAGCCACATCGAGAAATTTGGCTACCTCTTCTTGGGATAGGCCACGATCCTCCCGCGCCCGTCGGAGTCGTTCCAGCAGAATAGGGCTGTCCAGTTCGAGGGAAGTGCTCATGCGCCATAGCCTCCCCTAGGCGGCGATCCTAGGAACTCTCGCGTCAGCGGATATCTGAGACGTTTCCAGTCGGCCGCATACCGAGCAAGGAGATCAACCACCATCGATGGTTCGACACCGAGGCTCCTGCGCGCTGCCCCAAGCTCCGGAAAGCGCGCGAGCAAAGCGCCCCAGGGATCGTCAGCACTGACAGCCAGATTGATTTGTCTCGCCTGCTGCAACATCGCAAGGACCATTGGATTTGCGTTCTCTCGCCGAGCAGCGAGACCATCGCCATTCATGCGCGCCAAGTCAGCGCCATCAACGTGGTCGAGGTCACTGGCAAGTAGCGCCTGTCTCCGAAGCAGGCAAGACGTGCAGGTGCCACACAGTGGGGTCTTCTCACGACGCGTAAGCGCTCCATCGCAGGTAACCGAGTGCGTCATCAGATCGTGAATCTCCGGAGAGGCCTTGAGGCACATTTCAGCCTTGGTCGCCCAAAATGCAGGGTTGCGAACCTCAAATGCTTGACCGGTCAGGCGGGTGACGAGATCCGACATAAGAGCAAGCGTCTCTGGCCTGGCAGCCCGCGTATTCATGCTGCCTCGCTGTGCCAACGTAAGAGGCAGGTTGAGTGCACCAGGACCATTCTCATGTACTCGCAATTCGTTTCCGCCAGCGGCATTTGCAACCGCCGCGCCGAGGGAAAGGAAAACGAAGCCTCGGCTTCTCTGGCTGGACTCCTGACCCGATCCCATTGCCTTCCCCTCCGCCGTCAGATTGATCGGGACGATGACCGAGCGAATCTTTCGGGAGACCAGACCTTCTAGTCCGCGGACCAGTTCTCGTTGCTTCCCAATCATCCGAGAATGCGTGCCCGCGCCGACTAAGACGAGCTCGCCGTCGGACTCGCGTGCATCCGCCGCAGCGCCAAGCAAGGAATCGAGACCGCCGCTAAAGAGGGCTACTTGCATTGGGCGGTCAAGGGCATCCACGAAGAGTCTCGTCTGGGTCTCCGAGATCCTTCGGATCTTCGGGCCTGCCACGAACTCGATCTCCCAGCGATCATCGGTGAGCCATCCGAGCAGGCGGCGAAGGGCGGCATCCGTACTGGGCTCGATCCATTTTGATCGTTCACGAACAGCCACCTTCAGACGCATTGAACGCCCCCAGTAGCGCCCATCCTTGGGTTTGTACTTAGGTCTGCGAGGAGTCATCCGGTCGCTGACGTAAACCGCTACGGCAACGTCGAGAAGGTCGGCGAAGATCGGGTCAACCTGGCTCGTCAGACCCTCGGCAATCGGCTCATCATCGAGGTGATAGTGACGCTGCCATTCAACGAGATTCTGATCGTCACTAAGACCGAAGGACAGGGGCATCCCATCTGGCGTGGTCATGAGATGCGCTCACCCAACATGTCCGCCGTAATCGAGGCGGATCGACTTGCAGGAGCGCGAGCGGGGCTCTCCGGAGAGCGAACCACGTTCGAGGCCAACCTTTCCACCGGGACGAATTCGAGAATGCTTCGGGCGTAGTCGTCGAGCGCCTCTACCGGCATCCCCGCCATCCGATGCATCCTCGTGATCATCGCCTTCGAGCCAAAAAGTGCACCCTCGCTGAGGCGAAGCAGAGCGCCCTCAAGGAGTACCTCAGCGGTCGATCGCGAGCTGCCATCCGGAACCTCAAGCAACCGCTCGCCCTCGGCAGCTATAGCCGCCGCCACCGGGCTCCCTTCTGCGGATCGCAAGAAGGAAGCGGCGGCCTCCGCGTATATATCGGGCTTAGCCATCAGGACCGCCTCCTCGAGCCGCTCAGATAGCTCCACGATTCCCTGCCCGCAATTCGCCTCACGGATTTCGACTGCGAGGGCTCGGCCGCACTCATCCGCCACTAGCTCAGCTGGATGGCCGCCTATTGCAAGTTCGGCCGCCGGCTTCCAGGCCCGGCGGGTCCCTCTGGGCACGATGTCGTTATCAGGCATGCCGATATCGTTGCAAATGCATCTGACATTGTCTAGAGTTAAGACACGATTTAAGGATCGAATGTCAGCTAGCAGCCGCCCAGCTCATCAAGGAACTAAGGAATCCAATGTCCATCGAAACCCCCCGCAGCACCCCTACTCCCAACCTAGAGCCCGCCGACGAAGTTGTGGATCTTCCTGAGCCTGAAGCGGCACCCGAGGTCATTGACCCTGCCGACGAAAACCAACGCCTCGCCCTCTTGAAATTCTTCTCCCCCCTCTTCTCTGGGACGGGAGGGATCGACTCCTGGCTTCATGACGGGGTCCCGCAGACCGTCATCGACCGGCTCAATTCGGTTGATGCCCTCCCGCTGACGCGAGAGCAGCTGAACCAACTGCTCGTTCTTTCGCACGAGGCCGGATTGGGCGCAGGCTTCTTCCGCTACTACTGGCTAAGCGCTCCCGCTCATACGTACGATGTCCGTGCACTCGCCGACTTCGATCAACGCTTTCTCGAACGGCGTTCCATTGACTCTCTCAAGCAGTTGCGCTGGGGGCTCCAGAGATTCTATGTCGATGCCCTCCTGTACTTCGGCAACGTTCGCTCGGCGTACAGGCGACTACGTGGGATGCCTCTGGGGGAAATCGAGAATCTTTTCCGGGAGTTCCAATCCGATGCCGAAAGCCTGCTCGAACGTGGCGCGCATCTTCCTCTCCAGCCGATCCCTCGCGATGATCGCTATCTCATTTCCGAGATGGCATGCAAGTCGTTGGGGGCCGAGACGAAGAATCTAGGAGAGGTGCTGCGGCGAGCGTACGAGAAACGGGTAATGGCGGGGGACACTTCCTCTGTGTCGCCCCGACAACTACTCGAGGACGATGCCCCGGCAGACAATCTGAAGCAGCTGAAGTTCGCCGCAGACGAGCTCCTAGATGACGAGCTCACGTCCCTTCAGGAGCTTGAGTCAAAGGTGGCGATCCTGACGGACAAATTCAACCGCGCGCGGAGTGCTGCTCTCCAGAACACCAAGCTCTATCTCTCGATGGTTGAGGACATGGATGTCTATGTCGCGACCAGCATGCGCAGCCGAAATGACTTCCGGGAAATGGCGAAATTTTGCGATGAGGTCTTCGAACACGATCGCCTAGATGGTCTCGATATCCGCTATTTCGATCCAACGCTTAGCGCTGCCGAAGGACACGAGGACAAGGGCCTCATCGAGTGCCTGATGGTGAAATCTGCGAAGGCGCTGATCTACTTCGCGGGCACCCAGGAGAGCTACGGCAAGGACGCAGAGGCCGCAATGGCGCTAAGCCAGGGCAAGCCCGTCATTCTCTACTGTCCAGACGAGGGTAAGCGACAGTTCTACCGCGATGTTCACCCCCTTGCCCGGTTGATCGATTTCCGGACTGGTGTCGCAAATGGCTGGATGGTTGCGAGTACTCCCGCCGAGGTCAGCGAGCTATTAGCTCGTGTGCTGCGTAACGAAATGCAGTACGAGCTTGAGCAGGCCAAGCCAGGGTACCTGCGCCTGAAAGAGGCGCTTACTGGGAGTGTCGTCAGACTGCAGACGAGTGACCGATTTCTACGCGAGACCTTCTGGAACTACTACCAGCGGCCAGGAAAACCGCCAGCAGGAGTAGGCGGCTGAGCCAACGGCAGCGACAGGTGGTCAGGCCGCGCGGCGTGGCTACCCAATCGTTTCTCGCACTTCTGAATAACTAGACCCAATCGCGTGCGTATATCGCGCAAGCATCGTCTCGACCCGGTGGCCGGCGATCTCTGCGAGGTCAGCGTCGTTGATGCCGGCGGCGCGAAGGTGCGTGACATAGCTGTGGCGGCACTCATGAGGGCGGATGTCTAGGTCCGAGGCTCCTTGGGCGGGCTTCCAGAGATCGCGGTAGAAGGTGCGCTCGCGCCAGAGGCGACCGCGAGGCGTTGGGAATAGGAGCTGGAGGTCGGGGCTGTTGAGGTTGATCTGGGCTTCGAGCATCCAGGCGAGCGTTGCTGGGACCGGGACAACGCGGCCGGCGTCGGGCTCGCCGTGGTCGGTCTTCGTTCCCTCGAGGATCTGGCCCTCGTGGGCGGTGC
>WUUC01185419.1_pt1 | contig 10897 bp, 8 predicted proteins | sample 6278441 | NCBI WGS metagenome assembly WUUC01 (sample SAMN13675441, study PRJNA597444) | soil metagenome | isolation source: soil | place: USA: Washington | collected 2017-10 | reverse complement strand
GGCGTCGGCGCCCGCTCCGGGTTGCGCTCGTTGCGCTCTAACCAGGCGACCAGGCCCTGGGCATTCAGATCCAGATCGTCACCGAGCAGCGTGTCCAGCTGCTCGCTCGTCGCCTCGGAGCCGTGCTGCGCCAGCCGCTCCAGCCAGGCCGCGCGCAGCTCGGCGCGGATCAGCCGGTAGCGATCGCCCTCCGCCTGATGCCGGCGGGCGATTCCGACGACTTCAGTGATCTGCTCTCGGAGCGAGCGGGCCAGCTCGGCAGCGCCGGTGACCCGTCCAAAATGCGTCAGGTACACGCATTCCGGGTCCAGCGCCGCCAGGCGCTCGATCGAGCTCAACAGCTGCTCTGGATCGAACTGCGTCGGCGTGGTCGTCGGGACGATGAATGGCCCCCGGGCGCTGTCGAAGGCCCGGTAGGACAGGCCGAAGGTATCCCCCGTGAAGATCGCCCGAGCCTCGGGATCGAACAGCGCCTGGTGGTGCAGGGCGTGGCCGGGCGTGTGCAAAACGGTCAGCTCACTGCGCCCCAGCCGCAGCCGCTCCAGATCGTGAGTCTGCACGATGCGCTCCGCCGCGATCGGTAGCAGCGTGCCATACAGTCGCTCGAAACGCTCGCGCCCGTACACCGCGGCGCTGGCGCTGGCCAGACGTGTGGGGTCCACCAGATGGCCCACGCCGCGTGGGTGGACGACCACTTTTGCGTTGGGTAAACCCTGGAGCAGCAAACCCGCCCCACCGGCGTGGTCCAGGTGCACGTGGGTGAGGAAGACCGTGTCCACGTCGGCCGCGGCGATCCCCAGGGTCGCGAGCGCCCGGCTGAGCCGTGGCACCGAAGAGTTGGCGCCCGTATCGACGATGGCGGCTCGACCGTCGCGCTCGATGATGTGGATGGCGGCGAAGCCTGGCCGAACGTACATCGCATCCACGGTGGTGATGCCGTGGGGGTGGAGAATGAGCTGCGAAGTCATGCTGCTTCGCAGGTTAGCACCCGGGCGCGTCACGGGGCGCGCTGGAACGCGCAAATGCAAATGGCAGCGCCACGTATACTGCTGGCCTTCTCTTGGACCGCGCCAGCCGGTAGCCTGATTTTTCGCGGCCGTTCACCTGGAAATTGACAGGCCGGGATCGCGGGGCTAGCTTCATTTGAGCACTGAATGACACGGGGTGCCCACCGCCCTGGCCCGAGCCGTGCTCGCCGCCGGCACGTGGGCTGAGAGATACCCGTAGAACCTGATCTGGGTCATGCCAGCGGAGGGAGCGGTCATCCGATGAACGAGAGTTGCAAGTACGCCTCAGGTCCACTGTTCCTTCATGAGACGTCCCTTCGCAAGACGTCCCCTCGTAAGACGCGCCTCCCTAAAAGGTGCCTGCGTGGGATTGGCGAGTCGAGGTCGCGTGGCAGCCGCCAGCGCGGCGGAGGCCGGGCATGAGCGACGTCGACGATGTGTGGCGGGCACTGTGCGCGGTCCGCGACACTCGCCCGCTCGTCCACAACATCACGAACTATGTCGTGATGAACAGCACGGCCAACGCGCTCCTGGCGCTCGGCGCGTCGCCGGCGATGCTGCACGCCGCGGAAGAGGTCGAGGAGTTCGTCGAGCTGGCCCAGGCCCTGGTCGTCAACATCGGCACGTTATCTCCCGCGTGGGTCACGGGCATGCGGCTGGCGGTGGCGCGCGCCAACCTGCGCGGTCGGCCCTGGGTGCTCGATCCGGTGGGCGCCGGCGCAACGACGTACCGTACCGCCGTGGCGAGGGATCTCGCGCTCACTGGCCCGAGCGTCGTGCGCGGCAACGCCTCCGAGATTCTCAGCCTGGCGGACGCGACCTCTCGGGCCACGCGCGGCGTCGACTCCACGGAGCCGGCGGAGGCCGCCCTCGGGCCCGCTCGTGAGCTTGCTCAGCGGCTCGGCACGGTCGTGGCCGTCACCGGCGCCGTCGACTACATCACCGACGGCGCGCGGGTCGTGAGCTGCCACAACGGCCACGCGCTGATGACGCGGGTCACGGGCATGGGCTGCACGGCGACGGCGCTGATCGGCGCCTTTCTGGCGGTCGAGCCCGATCGGCTGCGGGCGGCCCGGGCCGCGCTCGCAGTGTTGGGAGTGGCGGGGGAGCTGGCCGCGGCCCGAGCTCGCGGCCCCGGCACGCTGCAGGTAGAGCTCTACGACGCGCTCGCGAACCTCGACCAGGCGACACTGCTCGCGCGGGCGCGGCTGGAATGATGCCAGCGCTGACGCGGCCCTCCTTCGACCCGTCGCTGTACCTCGTGATCGACCCGCTGCTGCTCGGAGGGCGTGAGCTGGAGGCCACGCTGCGCGCGGCGCTCGCGGGCGGCGTCACCCTCGTGCAGCTGCGCGACAAACACGCTGCGCGCGAGCGCTTCCTCGGGCAAGCACGGCTGATCCAGGCCGTGCTCCGCGGCTCCGGCGTCCCGCTGATCATCAATGATCGCGTCGACGTCGCCGCGGAGCTGTGCGCGGAGGGCGTGCACGTGGGCCAGAGCGACATGACCGTGACCGAGGTACGCCAACGGCTCGGCCCCGACGCCATCGTCGGACTCTCCATCTGCCACGGCTCGGAGCTGGTCGGAGTGGATCCGGCACAGGTCGACTACGTCGGGCTCGGTCCGATCTTCTCCACACGCACCAAGCCCGACGCGGCGCCAGTGCTCGGGCTCCGGGGCCTGAGGAGCATCAGACCACGGCTCACCCTCCCGCTCGTCGCCATCGGCGGCATCGACGCGGCCAACGCCGCGGACGTGATCGAGGCGGGGGCCGACGGGGTGGCGGTCGTCTCCGCGATCTGCGCGGCAACGGATCCAGGCGCGGCCGCGCGCCGGCTCCAGCGTGCCGTCAGCGAGGGTCGAGGCCGAAGGCGGGCGCGCTCATGATCCCGAACGTGCTCAGCATCGCTGGATCCGATCCCAGCGGAGGCGCCGGAATCCTGGCGGACGTGAAGACGTTCTCCGCGCTCGGCGCGTACGGCGCGGCCGTGATCACGGCGCTGACGGCCCAGAACACACGTCAGGTCGCGGGGGTGCAGCCGGTGCCGGCGGAGTTCGTGGCGTTGCAGATCGACACGCTCTTTCTGGATCTGCGATTCGACGCGCTGAAGCTCGGCATGCTCGCGAACGCCGCCATCAGCGCTTGCGTCGCGGAGCGGCTCAGGCAGCACGGCGCCAGGAACGTGGTGGTCGATCCGGTGATGATCGCCAAGAGTGGCGACAGCTTGCTGGACCTGGAGGCGATCGACACCTTGCGCACCCGCATCTTGCCGCTCGCCGCCATCGTCACGCCCAACCTGCCCGAAGCAGGGGTGCTGCTCGATCGCGCCGCGCCGAGCACGCTCGGCGGCATGCGCGACGCCGCCGCCGCGCTCTGGGCGCTCGGGCCACGTCATGTGCTGCTCAAGGGCGGGCACCTGGGCGGGAGCGAGAGCACCGATATCCTGTTCGACGGTCGTGAGTTCCTGGAGCTCTCAGCGCCCCGCGTGGCCACCGCCAACACCCACGGCACCGGCTGCACGCTGTCAGCGGCGATCGCCGCGTTGATCCCGCAACGCCCCGACATGGCGAGCGCGGTGCGGGACGCCAAGGCCTACGTGACCGCCGCGATCCAGGCGAGTGGCGTGCTCCAGGTGGGCACGGGGCATGGGCCTCTCCATCACTTTCATCGGCTCTGGCCCCCGGACACGATTCCCTCCCGCTGAGCGCTGAGCGCTGAGCGCTGAGCGCGCGAGCCGCGTGGCCGCGCGAGCCGCTGGGACGCGGCGGGGTGGCATGGCGTTTGCTGAAAACGTTCGCATGAAATCTCGTCTCGTCTACCAGGACGGCTCGCACCATCGGACGTTCGTGATCGCGTTCGACAAGGCCGAAAATCCCGTCCCGCTGCTCGCCCGATTTGCCGAATCGCAACACCTCGCCGGGAGTCACATCTCGGCCATCGGCGGTTTCGAGCACGCCGTCGTGGGCTACTTCGACCGACTGGAGCAGGACTACGTGCGCATTCCCATCGAACAACAAGTCGAGGTGTTGTCCGTGATCGGCGACGTGGCTCATCATCAGGGCAAGCCCATCGTGCACCTGCACGCCGTGCTCGGGCTGCGCGATGGATCGACGCGGGGTGGCCACCTCATAGAAGCCAGTGTCTGGCCGACGCTCGAGGTCGTGTTGACTGAGTGGCCGCGTCACCTTCGAAAGCGCTTCGATCCGGAAGTTCGACTGCCGATCATCGATCTGGATAGCAGCAGCTGACGCCACGCTCAGCGAGCTGACCGGACCCCCCGATCGTGTCAGCGACGCGCCCGAGGCGGATCGTCACGCAACGTCCTGCGCGTACGACCGTCGCGATGGGGCCGCCCGAATAGGCCGCCATGGCATGTAAGTTGCTGTTTATTGCTCCGCGAAGGGAATTCATTCCTTCAAAGGAGAAAACGTCATGAAGATCCAATCTGCTGCGTCAGCAAGCGCAGCGCTGGTGGCGATTATCGGCACAGTGGGCAGCGCAGCCGCACAGGACTCCGGTGATACCGGCGCATATGGCGGCTGGACGGGAGGAGAGGTCGCAGCTCCCCGCGGCGCCTTCGAGCTCACGCTCGGCTCCGGTTACACTCAGGGTTTCGGCGACCTCCAGGAAGGCTCCTCCGTCAACGACATGGCCGAAGCCGGCGTGAGCCTCGAGCTCGGCCTGGCCCGTCGCATTTCGCCGCGTTGGTCTGCCGGGATAGCGGGTGGCTATCAGTTTTACGATACGGGTGACCAGCTGATCGAGGATTCGATGCCGCGCGGCGCCACGGGCCGTATCGACGTGACCTATCACGTGGCTCCGTATTCACGGCTGGACCCCTGGTTCAAGCTGGCCACGGGTTATCGTTACCTCTTCGAACGCAATCAGCCGGAAGGAAATGCACACCTGCACGGCCTGGAGCTCGCTCAGCTCAGCACGGGGCTCGATCTGCGACTGGACCGGCACGTGGGGCTCGCGCCCGTGATCGGCGGCGGCCTCAACATGTTCCTGTGGCAGGGGACGGACGCGATCGACGACCCGCGTCCCAGCGCTTTCGTGTTCGCCGGGCTCCAGATGCGTCTCGATTTCGGCGGCAGCTACGGACGGCCCTTGCCGCCCGAGCTGGCGCAGCGCTAAGGCTCCCGGCTCGTCCGCGCTACGCAGCTGCAGGCCGTGTCCCGGGCCCCGGCCTGCTGCGTGGCGGCGCCCGTTCGAGCTCGGGGCCAACCAGCGCCTACAGCTGGCAACCGGCGTTTGCGAGGACCGCGACGGCGCGCGTCATGCCTGTCCCGTCGGTGCCGCCATACAGGTTATCGTAGCAGACCGCCGCGGGATCGTTCCCGCTGCAACCGGGCGCGCCACGCGTCGGGCACTCTGCCGTGTTATCGGCCAGGCACTGTAGAAAGCCGCTGCAGTTGGCGACACCGGATGGATCGATGCCGTCCGCGGGCGAGTCGCAATCCAGGCTCGTGGACAAGCTCTCGGCGCAGCGCGTGCAGTCGGCCTGGGTCCCACCGCAACAGCGACCGTCGTCGCACGCGCCACTGTCGCAGTCCCGATCGAGCCGACAGCTCTGACCGGAGCTGCAACGATCGCACGCCGGGTTGCCGCCCCCACAGTCCACGTCCGTCTCTCCGCCGTTCAGGCGCGTGTCGCCGCAGGAGACGCAGATACCACCCGCACAATCGCCGTTCGCGCAGTCGTCGTCGACACCGCAGCGTTGACCATCCCGGCAACGGCTACAGCCGCTGGCGCCGCCGCAGTCCGTGCTGGTCTCGGCGCCGTTCCGCGTTCCATCATCGCAGGCCGCGCCCGCGCAGACGCCGGCGTCGCACACGTTGCTCGCGCAATCGCCATCGACGATGCAGCGCGCGCCATCCGGGCAACGTTCACACGCTTGGTCCGTTCCGCCGCAATCGACGTCCGTCTCGGCGCCTGGCGCCGGCTGGCTGCCGTTGGCGACGCCGTCCGTGCACGACGGCACCTGACAACAGCTGCCGATCCCTGGGGCGCATCCGCCCGTGCCGCAGACGCCGCTCGTACAGTCGACGCCATCCTGGCAGGCAGCCCCGTCCGCGCACGCGCCGCAGCCCCCGCCGCAGTCGACGGCCGATTCGTCCTGATTGCGCACGCCGTCAGCGCAGCTGGCCGCGACACACGCCCCGTCGGCGCTGCACACGCGACTGGCACAATCCACTGCGGCGCTGCAGGCCGCCCCCGTCGCGCAACCCGGGCAGCTGCCTCCGCAGTCGATGGCGCTCTCGTTCTGGTTCAGGATACCGTCGGCGCACGTGGGCGCGGCGCAGCCGTCGTCGCGACAGTTGAGTGAGGCGCAGTCCAGGTCGTCACTACACGTCACGCTGCTCGCGCAGGGCGCCGGACAGTCTCGTCCGCAATCGATGCCCGCCTCCGTGCCGTTCCGGGCGCCGTCAGCACAACTGGCTGCGGCGGCCCCGGGACAGCCGGGCCCCGGGCAGAGCGTGCGCAGACAGCTCGCGACGTCTTCTGCGCCGATGCAGCTGCTGGCGGCGCAGCTCCCGTCGACGCAGACCTGCCCGGGCGCACACTCACTGTCGTTGCCGCAGCAGACGCCACGTTCTGAACAGGACGCCACGCCGGCGTCCACGCTGGTGCCAGCATCCGGCGTGCCCGCTCTCACCGCGGCGACCTCGACGCGCGTCGGTTCGAAATCGTCCTGCAACAACGTGCACGCGGTCGCCAGCGCGGCGCTCGACCCCAGCGTCCAGGTCCATACGCCCAGGGCCACGGCGCGGCCGTTCCGCGTGCCTCGCGCGAAGCGCCTGGTGGACACGCCCGAGACACCGACGTGCCGGAGCTCGCTCCCCTCCAGCGAGTGGCTGTGCCTGCCACCAGTAGGAGAAATCCGAAGTCCGCGCCGCGCTTCTCCCGATGTAAAGGAAGGCTGGGGGCACGAGGTGCTCGGTCGCGGCGGTCGTCGTGTGTCGTCGTGCATGCGTCCCGTCTTCGGTGGATAGCCAGCTTGGGGTGGATCTGGTGTGAGCTGCAAGCTGCGCTGTGTTGCCACCCTGGCGGCGGGGCAGTGGGGGCCGGAGTGCAAAGGACGTGCCGCGCATGAGCGTGCCCGGATGAAAGCCGATCCATGCTCCTACGCAGGTCGGCGCGGGTCGTTGCGTGGGATGGCGCAGCTGAGCGTACCGCGATGGCGTGACGATGCTGCGGCGGTGCTGCGGCGATGGGGCAAACGGGATGAGCTGTCCGCGTCCGGCGTGCGCCTCCCGGCGTCGCAAGGCCGATGATGCGGAAGTGTGCGTTACGATCGAGCACGTCCAGCCATACGCGCTCGCGGAGAGGCTCGATGCGGGCAGGTTTTTTTTGCGACACTTTCCGCGGCGTTGCGCACGCGCCGCAACCTGCATGCACGCAGCGCGCAAAAACGCGATACTGTGCCTGCTCGGAGCCCGAGCGGGTACTCTGTGATCAACCCGTGCAGCCTCTCCAGCGTCCACGATGATTTCCGCAAGCTACGCGCCAGCGCTCAACAGACCGGACGAGGCACGCGCCCGCGGCGAACACGCCGCGGCTCTCGCTCGCGTGAAGGCCGAGTTGCCTCCGGAGTCGATACGCGGCCGTGTCCTCGCTCAGCGCTACCTCCCGGAAGAGTTGCTGGAGCAGCGCCCGTTCAGCGTCCGCTACGGCGCCTACGATCTCGCGACCAACACTACGGTGTACGTCGAATTTCTGCCGGGCAGCGCTGCCGGCGCGTGGCCGTCCATTCGCCAGGCGGTGGGGCGGCTGGCGGCGCTCGGTCATCCGCACATTCTGGAAATCCTCGGTAGGGGCATGCTCTCCGACGTGTGGCCCTTTCTCGTCAGCGAAGATCTGGAATGCAAGACGCTGCGAGAGCTGAGCGAACGGGCGGGGTCGCTCGACCTGTCTCGGGTGTTATGTCTGGGCGTGCAGTGTGCAAGGGCGCTCGGCGCTGCGCACGCCCTGGGCGTCGTGCACGGTGCGTTCAGTCCGGACGAGGTGTTCGTCAGGGAAACGGCGCGTGCGAAGGACGCGGTCAAGCTCCGGGGCTTTGGCTTCGCCGAGCTGGTGCGACAGTGGCAGGACAGCCTGCTCTGCTCCGCGGTGCCGTGCCAGTACGTGTCCCCCGAGCAGATCCAGGGGCGGGAGGCGGGGCCGCGCTCGGATGTGTACGCGCTCGGCGTCGTGCTGTACGAGTTGTTGACGGGGGCGCCGCCCTTCGTGGCCGAGTCCGCAGCGGCCGTGTTGGACATGCAGCTGGAGCACACACCCCTCTTGCCGTCCGAGCGTTGCGGCTCACGGTCGCTGCCCTGGCGCGCTTTCGACAAGATCATCGGACGCTGCCTGGCCAAGTCGCCCGAGCAGCGCTACGCCTCCGCCCTGGACCTGGCCAATGATCTGGCGCGGCTCGAGGCCGCCACCTGCCGAGCAGGCTCTGCCCTCCCCAGAACACACCGCAGCCGCCCCCTGCAGGATGCCGTGCTCCGGCCAGCCATCAGCGCCCACCGCCCGCCGCTGAAGTCAGAGGTGGGCACGCGGCGCCTGCCGAAAGTGATCATCAGCTGAGTCGAGCTCGGACGGCGTCGGCGTGAATGGGCGTGGGCTCAGCGCGGGACGCGCCCGCGCCCGGGCGGCCTCACGCCGCCTTCAGCAGAAGCCGCCGTTGCAGAACTGGCTGGCGCAGTCCGTGTTGCTCTGACAGCGCTCACCCGGAATGCAACGCCGGCAGAACGGGTCGCCACCTCCGCAGTCGATGCTGGTTTCAGTGCCGTTCATCCTGCCGTCGCCGCAAGAGATGCAGGTGCCTCCCGGATCGCAGTTGTTGCTGGTGCAGTCCGCGTCCGCCAGGCAGCTCGCCAGATCACCACAGCGCGGACAGTTGCTGCCGCCGCAATCGACGGCCGTCTCGGTGCCGTTCTGAATGCGATCGGTGCAGGTCGGGGGCGTCGCGCAACGGCCGAACAGACACAGGCCCGTCTGGCAGTGGAAGCCAAAAGTACAGGTGTTGCCGACGGCGCAGAGCCCGCAGGCGAAGTTGCCGCAGTCGGGGCTCGGCTCATCCCCGTTGGCGACGCCATCATCGCAACTGGGCGCCTGGCAGCACGTCGCGAGCTCCCCCTCGCAGCCCTCGGGGCCGCACACGCCGCTCTCGCAGCTGAGGCCCGACGTACAAGCACGGCCAGCCTCACAGCGCTCCGGGCAGGTGCCACCGCAATCGACGTCGACCTCGTCCTGGTTCTTCACGCCGTCGCTGCAGCTCGGTGCTCCGCACAGGCCGTCCGCGCCGCAGGCGCCGCTGTCACAGTCGATGCCGTCGCTGCACTCCGTGCCGGGGGCGCAGCCCGCGCACAACCCACCACCGCAGTCTATCCCGCGCTCGTTCCCGTTAAGAACCTCATCGCTGCACGAGCTGCTCGTGCAGACCGCGCTCCCCGCCGGACAAAAGAAGCCATCCCCGCAGTCGGCGTCCACCCGACAGGCCTGGCCCGCGCCGCAACTCTGCGCGCAGCTCCCGCCACAATCGACGCCCGTCTCGTCCTGATTGAGCAGGTCGTCCTCGCAGCTGGCCACCAGCGGCAGGTCGGGCGTCACCGGGCACTCGGAGGGATCGCACTCGGAGGAGCTGCCCGCGTCCGGGCTGTCCACGCTCGCTTCACACGTTCCGGCGCGGCACACCTCGCCCTCGCCGCACGCCACGGCGTCGCAGCACTGGGCGGCATCCGGACACGCAGGCCCTTCGGGCTCGATGTCAGGAGCGAGACTCACCGTCTCCGACAGGGTCGGTTCGAAGTCGTCACTCGTCAACGTGCAGGCGGCGAGCAATGCCCCCAGGCTCAACAAGGCCAGTCCGGCGATGCGGCGCCTCGACGTGCGCGTGCGCTTCAGCGCTGCAGGCGAGTGGAACACTGAGCTGAGCTCGGGGGACTTTGGGGTGGAGGACGCGGTCACGGGGGATCGATCAGTCTGCGTGGCAGCACCTGGCCTGCGTGAGCCACGGCGTCCAGCGCGAGGTATTTCGTAGCGCCACGCTCGTACTGGGTCACGCGGAAACGGTTCTAATACCGGGCTTTTCGCAGCGCGTCGTGTGCTGCATCGCGCGGAGCACCATTGTTTGCGTTTCACTGGAACAACTGTGTCGCGGATCGTCGAGCTGTTGGCGCCTTTGGCAAAACGGGGCCCACTCCGGGAAAACGTAGAGAGCGGGCGCGGCGTTTCACATAGTGTCAAAGCGCGCACTGGCCGCCGGGTGGCGACGCTCCGATTCGGGCCAGTGACGCTGGCCACGTCGTCCCGGGCAGTGCGCGGGTTTCCCGGGCGACACCGCAGAGCATCGCAGAACTGATGCCTGAAAGCTCCGCGCTGGCACGTCGACCTGCCACCTCCGACCGCGTCCGCTCTGGGAATGTTTCCAGATAGAGCGATACTCCGCGCTGCGACGTGACTGGAGCCTGGCGCGTCCGTCCTGTTTGTTTCGTGTGACGGCCGCGGTGCCGCTGAGTCAGGCTTGCCACGCGCCCGCGGGCGGATGTCGTCTCGTCACTGGGCGCGCCGCGGGACCGGGGTTATGCTCCGCCGGGGAGATCGTCGACATGCATTTTAACCGGCCTGTTTTTTCGTCCGGAATTCATCGGCTAGTTGGTCGGATCCGGGTCAGGCCCTCGGAGGTGGGAGTACGTTGGCTGTTCGTCCTGGGGGCGGTGTTTGCGTTCGGCGGCGTGGCTGCCGAGCTACACCGCAGCGGCTCGCTCGCGTGTGACGCTCGGTTGCTCCGGGTGTTGCATCGGCATCGGAGCCCACGCTTGACGCGGATGATGCTGGTAGCGACGGAGCTCGGCTCGGTCGAGGTGCTGACCTCACTCTCATCTCTGGTCACGGCCGCGC
>WUUC01150450.1_pt1 | contig 10897 bp, 5 predicted proteins | sample 6278441 | NCBI WGS metagenome assembly WUUC01 (sample SAMN13675441, study PRJNA597444) | soil metagenome | isolation source: soil | place: USA: Washington | collected 2017-10 | reverse complement strand
GAGTCAGGCGAGGACGCGGGGAGTGACGCGTGCTCTGCACGCGAGCGACCGAGGAGACAGCCTGACGACGGTTAGCGGCCGTCAGGTCGTCAGTTGTCGGAGCCGAGGCGATCCCAGCAGTAAAGCTCGATCGCCTCCGCGGCCAGCTCCATGATGCGCTCGTCCGAGAGCCATGGGAGCACGGTCCCCAGTGCCTGCTCCTCGCTGACCCCGGCGTCGAAGGCCTCGTCGCCCCTGAAGCCGGCGGCGATCTTGAGCGCCTCGCGCCGGTGCTCTCCCAGGCTCGGGAACGCCTTGAGCAGGAACTCCTTGCTGGCGATCGGATGTCCCACCTCGAGCGACGCGTGCCACGCGGCGAGCATCGACAGGTCGTCGTCGTCGAGGTCGTCGACCGCCTTGGCGTAGTGGACCTCGAGCTCGTCGTCGGGGATCTCGTCCACCCACGCGCGCACGACCTCGCCGAGCAGCTGCCGCCGGGCTTCGCGGCCGACCGACTCGGCCACGACCCGGATCGCCTCGGTGGGTTCTATGAAGCACAGGGGCATGCGCGCTCGGATCTCCTCGTCTCGCGTGCAGGTACAACGGCAAGTTAGGGGCCGCGCCCGACGGAAAAGCGACGCCGGCGGCCCGTGTCGAGTCGGTCGACTAGCCCGCGCTGTCGCGAAGCGTCAGCTCAGGCCCGTGGACGCACAGCCGCTCGCGCGCGGGGCAGTCGAAGCAGAGGGAGCGTTCCGGCCGCGAGGTCACCTCGAAGCGCCCCGCCGAGACCCCGCGGGCCATCGTCTCGAGCTCGTCCGTGATGCCCGGCGCGTCCGTGGGCGAGAAGCGCGCCTCGACGGGCCGGTCGGGCCGCTCGAGGAAGACGTAGGACACGCGCACGTGCCTGCCGTAACGGCGTAGCGCCGCTAGCGCGTAGATGCGCCGCTGCACGTCGTAGCGCGCCATGTGGTCGGTGGGTGCCGTCCCACGAAGCGCGTCCGACTTGTAGTCCACGAGGAGCACCTCCCGGCCGAGGTCCGCCAGCAGGTCGATCTCGCCCCTCACGACCAGGCCTCCGACCCTGAACGCGAACGGCGCCTCGGCGTGAATGCTCCCCGCCGCGGCGAGCTCGGACCGGATCGGCGCGGCAAGGAACGCCTCCACCAGCATCGTGGCCCGCCGCACCTGCGCTTGACCGGCGTCGGCCCCCTCCCTTCGCAGGAGCTCCGCGACGTGCAGCGGGTCCGGTGCAGACCAGTCGTCGCGTGCGCTCCGCTCGAGCAGCTGGTGCACGACCCTCCCGCGCGCATACCGGCTCGCGAGTCCGTCGAGGTCGTCCGCCGGATGCCACTCGTCGCCTTCGGAGCCGGCCCCGCCGTCCTCGCCGAGCGGCGGGCGCGCTCCCCCGAGGGCGCCATCGAAGGGCGGGGACGCCGCCTCGGAGTCGGCGGGCACCGCCTCGGATGAGTCGGCGGCGGCGACGGCTGCCGCGCCCGAAGGGAGGCGGGGCCTCAGCCCGAGCACCCGCTCGGCGTAGAAGCGATAGCCACAGCGCTCGTAGAGCGAGAGCGCCGAGTACGAGACCGCGCGCACGGGCGCGGGGCTCTCCTCGGCCGGCGGGGCCAGCTCCGGATCCTGCAGCGGTCGATCACCAGGCACGCTGTGCGGATGCGGTTCGCGCGAAGCGATCGGCCGCTCGAATCGTCCGGCGTCGGCGGGAAGCTCGCCGGGCACCCGCGTCCGGACCGCGACCCGCACCGGACCCAGCTGTCCCGTGATCCCGTCGCCTACGCGCGGAGGGTCGAGCTCCACCGAGGCCTCGCCGGGGGCCCACCCGAGGCTCCGAAGCACGGGCGCGATGAGCGGGTCCGTCGGCTTCGGCTCGTCGGCGAGCTTCTCGAGGTCGAAGGCACCGCTAAGGACCAGATGGCGCTCCGCGCGAGTCATGGCCACGTGCAGGATGCGGCGCTCCTCCTCTCGGTCGCGCTCGAGCGCCCGCTCCTCCAGCTCCTTCCACTCGAAGATGCCGACGCGCTTGCGCCCGAGCCGCGCCAGCCGCATCCCCACCCGCATCGCCCCGCCGTCGGCGCCCTCGCCGCTCCCGACGTCCTCCGCGGGCTCGAGGCGCAGCGCCGGCGGCATCCCGGCGGCCAGCCGCCGGCCGAGATCGGCCACGGCCACGACCGGGAACTCGAGCCCCTTCGCGGCGTGCACCGTCATCAGGCGCACCCCGTCATGGCCCTCAGCGTCCACCGCGGCCGCCGCCTCCCTTCCCCCGAGCACCGACTCCGACTCGGCGAAGTCGAGGAAGGCACGCAGGTCGCGGCCCTCGTCCGCCTCGAAGTCACGCGCGAGCCGCATCAGCTTCCGGACGTTCGCCATCCGACGGCGCCCGCGGGGCCGGCGCATGAGGAGCGCGAGGTCGTAGCCCGTGGCCGTGATCGCCCGGTCGATCAGCGCCTCGAGCGAAAGAGCCGGCGCCACGGCCCGCAGCTCGTCGAGCAAGGCGACGAACTCGCGCAGCGCGGCGGCGTCGTCCGGCGGGATGTGGCCTGCGGCCTCCTCGGCCCGCCGCCGCCACTCGGCGCGCGGGTCGCTCACGCCGTCGGCGTCCGACTCGCGGGCCCCGGCGCCCTGTGCTCGGTCCTCGCGCTCGTCCTCATCGGCTTTCGCCGGGGGCGCGGCCCCGAACACCCAGCTGAGCGCCGACCAGACGGTCGCCCCGCCAGCCGCACGCCGTAGAAGCCACAGCGTGTCGGGCCTGACGCCGCAGGCCGGCGACGCCAGCGCCCCCAGCAGAGCTCGCTCGTCCAGCGGGTTGGCGACACAGCCGAGCAGGTTGCGGACGTCGGCGACCTGCTGCTTGCTCCAGTACCCGCGCCCGCCCACGACGTACGGCGCGAGGCCCGCGTCCTCGAGCGCGTCCTCGTAGGCCTCGACGTAGCTGTAGGAGCGGAGGAGCACGACCATGTCCCCGCGGGCCACCCCCGCGGCGTGAAGCGCGCGGAGCCGGTCGGCGAGGAAGCGCGCCTCGGCTACGCGCCACGCCTGCGCGCGTTCGTCGGGCGATATCTCGATCGCCGGCGTCTCGCCCTCGTCCCAACCCTTCTGCTCGGTGGCGAGCACCTCGATAGCCGGCCCGGACGCTGCCGGCTCGTCGGGCAGCCGGCCGACGGCGAGCTCCTCGTAGCGAGGCCCGAAGAGAGCCCGCCCGACCCGGTTCACGAGCGCGAGCACCTCCGGCCGTGACCGGAAGTTGCCGGCCAGCCTCCTCACACCCGCCGTCGTGTCGGGGACGGCATCGGCCGCCAGTCGCTCGGCACGGAACACCTCGACGTCGGCGTGGCGGAACCGGTAGATCGACTGCAGCTCGTCGCCCACTGTGAAGAGCCGGTTGCACGGCACGCCGTCCTCCTCGTGCAGCAACCGCACGATCGCCAGCTGCAGCGCGTTGGTGTCCTGGAACTCGTCGACCATGACGTGCCGGAACTGGCGTTGGTAGCGGCGCCGGACCGTTGCGCTCTCCTCCAAAAGGCGGCGGACGCGCAGCTGGAGGTCCTCGAAGTCGAGCGCCGACCGCTCCTCCTTCCTTGTTGCGTACTCCTCCGCGAAGAGCGAAAGCAGGTCGCGCAGGTGGTCGTAGTGGTCCGCGAAGCGAGCCTCGACGAGCCGCCGCTCGAGCGCCGAGCGAGCGTCGTGGTAGCGATCGACCTCCGGCACGGCCAGGGCCCTGGCGCTCGACTTGAACCTCCATCCCGCAACCTCCTGCTCGTCGTCCGGCACCCGTCCCTCGGTGGCGGCGAGCGCGGCCGCGATCAGTGAGCGGCACTCACGCGCCCGCTCCGTCCCGTTCGCCGCCTCGGTGGCCGCCAGTGCGGCCGCCGCAGCCGTCCGGAGCTCCGCCGCCGAGCCTGCCACGTCGGGTGCGGCCATCGGGGGAAGCGCGGGACGATCGAAGCCCCTGCTCCGCAGCTCGTCGTGGGCCGCTCGAACCACGGTGCGAAGCTCGGGCAGGCGGTACGCCGCCGCCATCTCGAACGGCCCCGGCCCCGCCCCCGCCCCCGCCCCGAATCGTGCGAGCGCGGCGTCGAACGCCTCCGCGGCGATCCGGGCGGCAGCGGACTCGTCGAGCACCGTGAACGCCGGGTCGAGCCCGGCCGCGATGGGGTGCGATGCCAGCACGCGCCGACAGAAGGAGTGAATCGTCGATATCCAGGCCGACTCGGAGTCGCGCGCCATCGAGCGCAGCCGGCGGGCGCGCTCGGCGTCCGACGTGCCGCTCGCCCGGTGTCCGAGCTCGGCGCGGATTCGGCGCGTGAGCTCCCCCGCGGCGCGGTCCGTGAACGTGAACGCCAGCACGTGCTCGACCCCGACGTCCGCGTCGTCCCCCTCCTCCGCGCACACAGCCGCGCAGAAGCGCTCGACGAGCACCGTGGTCTTCCCAGTCCCCGCACCCGCGGCGAGGAACAGATCGCGCTCGCGATCCTCGATCGCCTGGGCCTGCTCCGGAACCGGGCGCGGCGTCCTCGCGCCGGCTCCTGCGGGCACATCGCCGGCGCCGGGGGTCGTGGCCGGCCGTGAGAGCGCGGCGCCGTCATTCATCGCCGTTCTCCTCCTCGCGCCGGTCGTCCTCCTCCGGGTTCTTCTCCCCGCGCTCCCGCCGGCAGATCGGGTGAAAGTCGCAGTGCGCGGGGCAGGAGCCCCCGAGTGGGTCACGGTCGAGATGGCCGGCATGGATCCGGCCCGCCAGCCGCTCGGCGTCCTCGCGCGCGGAGCCCAGGATGCGCTCGAATTCTTGCTCGTCGGCGGTGAAGTCGGTCCGTCTGAACCGCTCCCGCAGGGGCCACGCCTCGGCAGGACCCCGGAGGATCCCGCGTGGCACGGCCTCGTGCTGCTTGCCGAGCGGGTGGTAGGCGCCACCGATCGGCTCGAGCCCCCACAGCTCTCGCACCGCGAGCATGTAGAGGGGAAGCTGAAGCCGCTTCTTCTCGGCGATCTCCTTCCGCGAGGCAACCCTCGCCCCGGTCTTGTAGTCGCGGATGAGCGCCTGCCCGCCGCCCACGGTGTCGACCCGATCCACCTTCCCGTGGAGCTCGAAGCCCGCGAGGCGCAGCGGTGGTCTGTCGTCGTCCTCGCCCGCGCCGAAGCTGGCCTCCACCGCGAAGACCTCGCCGGCGCCATGCTCGGCGTCGTACCGCAAGAAGCGCGCGATGTCGGACTCCATCCGCCGGTAGACGGATCGAGCCGCCGGCCGGGCCGGATCCAGGCTCGTGCGGCGGGCCTGCTCGGCGAGGATCTCGGAGGCCCGCGCCACCGCCGCGTCGAGCGTGTCCGGGGTCGGCCGCTCACCGCGCTCCTCATAGAGGCGCTCGAGGACCGCGTGCGTCATCCCGCCCCGCGTGAGCGGCTCGGGCAGCGGCGCGAGGTCACGCGGCCCGAGCTCGTGGTCCACGAAGTACCGGAACGAGCACTCGGCGTTGAGCTCGAGGCTCGATGCCCCGATCAGGCCCTTGCCGGCGAACTGCTCCACGACGTACGGAACCGCGAGAGGGCCGGGCAGCCGGTCGGCTCGCTCTCGCGCCCGCCGGAGCGCGGGACGAAGCCGCGCGGCCAGCGTCGGGGACGCCTCGAGGGCCGCCGGGGGCTCCAGCTCGCGCCGCTCGGCCAGCGACCGGGCGAGCTCAAGCTCGGTGGGCGCCGTGCTCGGCTCGAACACCGTCGCCGACAGGCCCTTCGACTCGGTCAGACCGGGCTCCGCGCCGGGCGCGATCAGATCGAGGACCTCGTCCACGAAGAAGGACCGCGTGGCGGCCGCGCCCTCGTCGTCGGCGCTGCGATAGGACAGGTGGAGGACCCGGGTGGCCCGGGTGAGGCATACGTAGAAGAGGTAGCGCTCCTCGTCGCGCTGGGGCGCCGGCTCGGGAAGGCCGGCAGCACGGCGCTCGGCATCCGTCAGGAACGGATCGTCGCGACGGCGACGGGGGAACTCCCCCTGCTCAAGCGACAGCACGAACACGTACGAGAACTGATGCGCCCGGGCGCGGTAGGGGGTGACCACCTCGACCCGGCCGGCCACTCCCGGCCTCGACCGCGGCACGCGCAGGCTCTCGAGGACGACCACGAGCCGCTCAGGGTCGGGGGCGATGCGGCTGTCCGAGGCGGCCAGCTCGGCCACCTCCCTCAGCGACCCGGCGGCCGCCTCGGCGACGAGCTGGTCGGCGCGGTCGTCCTCGGCCAGCACCGGCGCCCGCCGCCGGTGCGGTTGCTCGGCCAGGCTCCGTGCGAGCTCGGCGGCCCGCTCGAGCGTTGGTACCGGGCCCTCCGACCCGGCCCGCCGCAGCGACTCGAGCTCCCACAGCGGCCGGCCGCCCCCGTCCCGCCAGGCGGCCACCGCTTCGTCGACGGTCGCGAGCCTCCCCACCCGAACCGCTCGCTCCAGCCGATCGACCGCGGCCCGCGACGCTCTCCCCGGAGAGCGCAGGAAGGTCACAAGGTCAACGGCCGTGCGCGTGGTGAGCGCCGCGCGGACGAGCGCCACGAGGCCGCGCCCCGCCGGCGTCTCCGCAAGCGGCCGCTCGCCCTGCACGGCCACCGGGATGCGAAAGCTCCGAAAGATTTCCTCGATCAATGCCGCCGACCCGTCCACGGACCGTGCGATGACCGCGATCTGCTCGGGCACCACCCCGTCGCGGAGAAGGCGCGTCACGCCGGCGGCCACCTGCTCCACCTCGTTGCGCACGCCCGCCGCCTCGAGCAGCCGGAGCGACCCGTCCGGCGCATGGCGCTCCGGCGCGTCGGTCAGGAAAGCGCGCTCGAGATGGCGGAGCAGGCCGGCACCCGCCCGCGGGGGCAGATCGCGGCGGATGGCCTTCGGTGCCGCTTCGCTCGCGGGGGCGTCCTTCTCGACAGCGAGGGAGAGCTGCGCGCCAGCAGCCTCGTCAGCGCCCTCCGAATCGGCTGCGGCGATGCGCTCGATCCGCTCGACGAGACCGCGGCGAGCGACCAGGCAGGCCCGTCCCTCCTCGTGGACCACGGAGACGAGCACGTCGGACTGGACGCTCAGCACCTCGAGCAGCGCGAGCTGTGCCGCACTGAGATCGTCGAATCCGTGCACCACCAGCGGCCGTCGTGCCCACGCCTCCGGCCGGCGACGAAGCGCCGCGATCGATGCCGCGGCGAGCGAATGCGAGTCCGAGCGCCCCAGCCGGTCCCGACGCTCGACGTAGCGCCGGTACAGCCCGAAGAGCTCGCGCAGGTGCCCCCGATTGCCATCGCGGGCGTCGGTTCGAGCCACCAGGTCGGAGGGCGTGACCAGCGCGGCCTGGGCCTCTGAGACGAAGCGATCGAGCGCTTCCACGAACCCCGCGCGCCGAGACGGCTCGGCGAGCCGGCCGAGCTCCGCCTCCTTCACCACCGCGGCCAGCACGGCCCTTCGCTGGGCGGGCGTGAGCGGCGGCGGCCCCACCACGCCGGCGACGCCGGCCGCCAGGTCGAAGAGCCGCTCGAAGGTGACGATGCGACCGCCGAGCGCCACCGGCCGCCGCGCCAGCAGCTCGTCCTCGAACCGCTCCACGTCCGCGGTCGTGGGCACGACCAGCACCGGCTCTCGCTCGAGCCACCGGGCGAAGTGTTCCAGCGCCTCGCCGGTCTTCCCGCTCCCGGCGGGCCCGGTGAGGAGGGTCAGGGGCACGTCAGATGGCGGGAGCGTCTGCTGGGCACTGTTCCGACGACACTAGAGTCGCGGTCGGGCGCCGAGCCTAGAACCTGACGCCGGGCCGTGGCGGGGGACGCTCGACCGCACGCCCGCGAGGGCGACCGGCAGCGTCCGCGCGCGTGCGCGCGATCCACTGCTCGACTGCCCTGCCACCGGGGCCATGTCTACCAGACGCCCGAGCGTCCGCGCCGATCCGCAAGCGACGCTGGGAAGATGCTTCGGTGCGCTCGCTGATCGTCTCGGACCTCCACCTCGGCGCCGCCTCCGGAAGCGACCTGTTGCGCCATCCCGACGTCCGCGGGGCCCTCATCGCGGAGGTCGAGCGGGCCGACCAGGTGGTGTTGCTGGGCGACGTGCTGGAGCTCCGCGGCACCCCCGCACCGCGGGCGCTCGAGCGCGCCCGCCCCGTTCTGGCCGACATCGGCGAGGCCGCCGGCGACGCCCGCGTGGTGGTGGTGCCGGGGAACCACGACCATCGGCCGGCGGCGGATTGGATCGAGCGTCGCCGCCAGCGGGCCGCGGCAGCGCCGCTGACGGCGGGGGAGACGTGGCGGCCGGGTCGAGCCGGGCTCGCCTCGCGGCTCGCCCGCGCGCTCGGGGCGCGCGAGACCGTGATGGCCTACCCCGGGCTGTGGATTCGTCCGGACGTGTGGGCCACCCACGGCCACTACCTGGACTGCCACAGCACGGTCCCCGCGATCGAAGTGCTGGCCGCCGCGGGGGTGGGCCGGCTCACGGGCGTGGCTTCGGGCGGGCCGCTGTCGCCCGACGCCTACGAGGCCATGCTCGCGCCGGTGTACGCGTTCAACTACGAGGTGGCCCAGGCGGTGACCTCCGGGCGCCGTGTGAGCGCCGCCGGCGGGTCGGTGAGGCTATGGCGCCGGCTGGCGCCGACCGACGGCCGCCCCAGCGTCCGCAGCGTGCTCCTCGGCGGAGTCCTGCTGCCCGGTGCATTGACCGCGATAAACCGCGCAGGGCTCGGGCCCTTCAGCTCGGACCTCTCCCGAGCAGCGGTCCGGCGCGCGGCGCTGCGCGCGATGGGAGTGGTCGCGGAGCGGCTCGACATCGACGCCGAGCACGTGGTGTTCGGCCACACGCACAGGGCGGGGCCCCTCCCCGGAGACAGCGACGACGAGGGGTGGGCGGCTCCGGGAGGACGCCGGCTCTGGAACAGCGGGAACTGGGTCTACGAGCCCACGGTGGCCGGACCCCCCGGACAGCGGAGCGGGCACTGGCCGGGCGCCTGCGTGGTGGTCGAGGACGGTGCGGCGCCACGGCTAGAGCGCCTACTGGACGAGGCGACCATGTCGCAATTGTTCCGCGCGGGCGAGCCCTCCCGCTGAGGCCCGCCCTACGCGCTGAGGGCCCTCCCTACGAGAGGATGATCACGGCGCCGATCACGCCGAGCACGATGAAGATCACGCTCAGGACGATGCCCGAGATCGCGAGTGCGTTGCCGCCCAGTCCCGGGCTCCGCGTGATGTCGTTGCGCGCCATCACGCCAAGGATGATCCCGGCGATGCCGAGCGGCCAGATCAAGAAGGCGAGGATGCCGAGCACGAGCGAGGCGATCGCCTTGCCGCTCGTGCCGCTCGAGCCGCCGTATGCGGGCGGCGGGCCGGCCGGGGCGCCGGGTTGCTCTGGGCCTGGTCCGGTCGAGGCCATCGCGTCAACCCGTCCGGCCGCGCGCCGCCGCGCGGGAAGCGCGCCGGCCGGCGCGTCCGTTTCCGGTGCGGGCGCCGTCCGCGGATGACTCGTCGCCGGCGGTCGACCGCGCAGCCACCTCCTCGCCATCGCGGCGCGTGCTGTCGGCGCCGTTGGCACCATCGGTTCCTCCCCCGGCGGCCGTCGCGGCGTCGGCGGGCCGGCCGGTTGCCCACTCTTCGTCGAAGTCCACGCGCCACTTCCCCTCTTCGTTCTGGATCAGCTTCAGCCTCGCCCGGAACGTTCGCCCCGAGCGCCCACGGAAGCCTGTCACGGGCCTCTCGGTACGGCCCTTCTCGATCAGCTCCGTGGCGATCGACACCGGCAGCGTCTTGCCCGCCTTGCGCTTCCAGATCACGAACCCGCAGCCGGGGTCCTCCTTGGTCCAGCACGAGTAGCCCTTGCGGTTCTCGATCACTTCGCGCCCGCAGACGGGGCAGGGGCCCAGGCGGGCGCGCTCGATCTTCACCCCCTTGAGCTTGTCGAGCTCCTTGACCGTGTCGCCGGCGAATCGGGCGATGTCGCGCATGAAGTCCGGACGGAGATCCTTGCCCTGCTCGATCAGTCCGAGCCGGCGTTCCCAGTCCCCGGTCAGCTCGGGGGAGGTCAGAGGGTGCTCGCCGAGCAGCTTGATCACCTGGATGCCCTTGTCGGTGGCGTGGAGGGCGCGCCCGTCGCGCTCGACGTATCCGACCTGGATCAGGCGCTCGATGATCGCCGCCCGTGTCGCGGGCGTGCCGATCCCCGAGTCCTTCATCGCCTCGCGGAGCTCGGCGTCCTCGATGTCCTTGCCCGCGGTCTCCATCGCCGCCAGCAGCGACGCTTCCGTGTACCGCCGTGGCGGCTGCGTCTCCTTGCGAATCGACTCGACCGACCGCGTGTCAACCTGCTCGCCGCGGTCGAGCCGCGGAAGTGACTGGTCGCCGCCCGAGTCGTCGTCGGACGCCCCGCGCTCGGGCTCCGCACCGTAGACGGCCTTCCATCCGGCTTCGAGCAGAACCCGGCCGCTGGTTCGAAAGGCGTGCTCGGCGATGGTGGTCTCGACGCGGGTGCGCTCCCAGACCGCCTCCGGGTGGAAGACCGCGAGAAAGCGCTTGGCCACGAGGTCGTAGATCTTCCGCTCGTCCTCCCCCATCCGGGACAGGTCGTGCTCCGACCTCGTGGGGATCAGCGCGTGATGGTCGTCCACCTTCGCGTCCGCCACGACGCGCCCCAGCGGCAGCCTGTCAAGCCCGGTCACAAACGCGGCCCCGCGCGCGTACTCGGCGTTGCGCCCCACGAGCGCCGCGGTGGGCTTGATCTCGGGGATCATGTCGCTCGTCAAGAAGCGTGAGCTGGTTCGCGGATAGGTGATCGCCTTGCGGTCCTCGTACAGCTTCTGCGCCGCTCCCAGGGTTCGCCGCGCGGAGAACCCGTAGATGGCGTTCGCATGGCGCTGCAGCGAGGTCAGGTCGTAGAGGAGCTGCGGGCGCTCGCGCTCCTCCTTCTTCTCGAGCTTCG
>WUUC01141202.1_pt1 | contig 10898 bp, 9 predicted proteins | sample 6278441 | NCBI WGS metagenome assembly WUUC01 (sample SAMN13675441, study PRJNA597444) | soil metagenome | isolation source: soil | place: USA: Washington | collected 2017-10 | reverse complement strand
GCCACCCGACATCCGTAGCCAGCGGCCTCGTAGACGGTGCGATCGCGCTCCGTGGCGACCGTGCGCCAGTCGATCCGTTCTCTGGTCACCATTCCACCGGCGTCGGTAGTCCGCCCGGGCCGGCGTCCCGGAAGCCCGGGAGGCCACCAGGTCCGCCCGAGGCGCGGAGGATGTAGATCCCCTGGTTCTTGTCGCTCAGGTACATGAAGCCGCGGCGATCAACGAGCACGTCCTCCGATTGGGTGACGAGGCCGCTCGTCGGGAGCGGGCCATAGCGCATTACGGGGTCGGGCGGCACGAAGTGGGCGACCTCGACCGGCTCGCGTGGATCCGAGATGTCGAAGACCCGGAGCCCCGCGTTGAACCAGGTCAGGTAGACGCGGTCGTCCCGATCCTCAAGCTCCGGGCGACCCTGCGACAGGTGAGTGTTGTGGGGACCGAATCGGCCGCCCTTGTCGCAGTAGCTTGCGAACGGCAGGCCCGGCGAGGGCCGCGGGTGCGGCAGGATCGAGAGGAGCCTCGGGTTCGTCTCGTCCGCAACGTCGACGATCCCGGCGAAGTTGAGGGGCTCGGCACACCGTTCCTCGCCGGCCTCGCCATTGACGACCACGAGCCGACGGCGCGGGAGTGGCAGCGCGGTGTGCACGCCCGCGCCGTGGAGTCCGCCGCGGAACGGCGGCGAGACCCGAAAGCGGGACACGAGACGGGGCTGCTCGATGCTCGAGACATCGAGCACGACCATCCCCCCGCCCCCGTACGACAGCCATGCCCTGTCATCGACCACGTAAGCCGGACCATGCAGCGACAGCCCGCCGTCGCCGGGCTCGGGCTGCTCCCCGTCGCGCTGGCCGCGGAGCCACCAGCGGGCGACCTCCACGGGCCGCTCGGGGTCGTCGAGGTCGATGACGACGTGGAGGTAGCCGGCATAGCCCTCGGCGTTCGCGGCCAGGTGGGCATACCGGCCGCCGGCCCAGAAGTTGCGATGGCTCCCGGTACCGCCCAGCCGGACCTGGCTTAGGAGTCGAGGTGCGCCTGGATCGCCGACGTCCCAGACCAGCGCTGCCTCCTCGAAGGAGCGTCCGGGATCCCCACCCCAGCGGGGCGGGATGCGGGCGAGCGCCGTGACCATCAGCCCGTCGGCGACGTTGACCTGCGCCGTCCACGTGTTGTCCGGTCCGGCGATGAACCGGAGCACGACGGGCTCCGACGGATCGGTCACGTCGAGGATCGACCAGCCGCGGTGCCACAGGTGACCGCAGTACAGATACCAGCGGCCGCCGGTCTCTGCGAGCGCGAGCTTGAAGGCCGGGCGTCCGCCGACGTCGGTGTAACCGACGAGGTCGAAGCCGTCGATCTCGCTCCGTGCGGCGATGCCGCCGAGGTCCCCGCCCTGGCCTGTCGCTGAGCTGCCCGGCCCGGTCAAGCCGCGGTCCCTCCCGCCGGCCGGCGCGGAAGCGCGGGCAGCACCTCGTCCGCCAGCAGCCGGAGCTGCGCCACCGTCGCAGTCGGGTCGAGCGGCAGGAGCTTCAGGTCGAACACATGGACGCCGGCCGTGATGTACGCCCGCATCCGGGCGAGGATCGTGGACGGCCTCCCGGCGAGCGTCGCGTCCCACAATGCGTCGAGGTCCCCGAATCGCCGTCCGAGGGCGTCGACGACCACCGCGCGGGCGGGATCGTCACGATCTGCGATCGAAGCGAACAGGTTGACACCCTGGTCGACCGGGACGGGTCGGCCTGCCTCGCTCGCGAGCTGGCCGATCCGCAACCGACCGGCCGCGATCAGCTCCGGCGAGGCCTGGCTCGGGAACCAGCCATCTCCCAGCCGGGCGACTCGCCCCAGGGCGGCCTCGGAGCGTCCGCCGATCCAGATCGGGGGGTACGGTCGCTGGACCGGCCGCGGACGGAGGTCCAGGCCCTCGAAGGCAATGTGCCGGCCGCGGAATGTCGCCGCGTCCTGCCCCCAGAGGGCGATCACTGCGCCGAGCATCTCGTCAACCAGCGGGCCGCGATCACCACGCACGCCCATCGCCTGGAACTCCCGCTGCGCGATCCGCGCGTGTGCGCTCAGCGACTGCCCGCCGTCGCCGGCACCCCCGGTGAGCGCCCCGATGCCCACGCCGAGCACGAGGCGGCCGTCGGACAGCACGTCGAGTGTCGCCGTCTCCTTTGCGAGCAGGATCGGATTCCGGTAGGGCACCACGAGGACGCTCGAGAGGAGTCGCAGCCGGCGGGTCCGCGCGGCAACGTAGTTGAGGACCGAGATCGCCTCGAGCATCGTCCGGTCGTCATGTCCGTGTCGACTGCCACACGGCGTGACCGCGGAATCCGAGAGCAGGTGGTCCTGCACCGAGATGCCGTCGAAGCCTAGCTCCTCCGCCGCGCCGGCGACCTCGTCGATCGCCGCCCGGCTGGCGTAGCACCAGGCATGCGGGACGCGAACGAAGACACGGCAGGCCCTCCCATCGGCGGCACTACTCACCCGTGCGCGTCGGGGCCCGGCGACGTTTCCCTGCCGCCTGCCGGTGGCCGGTTGCGCGAGGTCGTCGCCGGCGGACCCTCGAGGTCACCGTCGTGCATCGTCCGCGCCGCGCGCCGGACGGCGTTGACGATGTTCACGTAGCCGGTGCAGCGGCACAGGTTGCCCGAGATCGCCCGACGGATCTCGTCATCGGCCGGGTCCCCGTGGGTCTCAACGAACGGCAGAGCGGCCATGATCATGCCCGGGGTGCAGAAGCCGCACTGCAGCCCGTGCTCGACGTGAAATGCCTCCTGGAGCGGATGGAGCTCGCCGTCGTGCGCCAGGCCCTCGATCGTCGTGACGTCGCGGTCGTCGGCCTGGACGGCGAAGATCGTGCACGACTTCACCGCGTGGCCATCGACCACGATGGTGCATGCGCCGCAGCTCGTCGTGTCGCACCCGATGTGGGTGCCGGTGAGCCCAAGGACCTCGCGCAGGAAGTGGACGAGCAGCAGGCGGGGCTCCACCTCGGCCCGGCGCTCCTCGCCGTTGACCCGGACCCTGATCCCGACCTCGCGCACCGTTACCGCTCTCCTCGCGACGCCCGACGAACCGCGAGGCGGAGGGCGCGCTGAACCGCGACACCTGTCATCCGACGCTTGATCGCGGTGCCACCCCGGAGGTCCGCCCACGGCTCGATCCTCTCGATCGCCGCGTCAGCAGCCTCGTGGATCGCCACCTCGTCCGGTGCCCGGCCGGCAAGCGACGCCTCGGCGGTCGCTGCCCGGATGACGGTCGGGCCCGCGTTCGTGAGGGCAATCGAGGCCTCGGCCACCCGACCGTCCTGGAGCCGCACGGCTGCGGCGGCAGCGGCGATCGCGAAGTCGCCCACCTGGCGCTCGAACTTGACGTACCCGGCGCCGCTGCCCGGGCGCGGTGCCGGGACTCGGACCGCCGTGAGCACTTCCGTGGGAGCGAGCGTGGTCTGGAACAGGTCGACGAAGAAGTCGTCCGCCGGGACTACCCGCTCGCCGTCGGGTCCGAGCACCACGAAGGACGCGCGCAGCGCGAGCATTACCGCGGGATGGTCGTTCGCCGGGTCGCCGTGGGCGAGGTTGCCGCCGATCGTGCCCATATTGCGGACCGTCGGGTCGGCGATGACCGACGACGCGTCGGCCAGGATCGGGTACCGCTCGGCAACCAAGCTCGCGGTCTCGATCTCTGCCTCCCGGGTGAGCGCCCCGATCCGCAGCTCGCCGTCGCTCTCGGTGATGTATGCAGCGTCCGGAATCCGCCCGAGGTCGACGAGTTGGGCGGGCTCGGCCAGCCGCAGTTTCATCAGCGGGATCAGGCTGCAGCCGCCGGCGAGCACCTTCGCCTCCGACCCGAGCTCCTGTAGGAGCGCAACCGCTTCGGGGAAGCTCGCCGCGGACTGATAGGCGAACGCGCTCGGATACATCGTCAGGCGACCGCAGGTGTCGCGGCGTCGATCGCCTCGAGGATTCGGGCTGGCGTCAACGGACACTCGACGCGGCTGACACCGAGTGGTCGGAGCGCGTCGCCGACCGCCGACACCATGACCGCGGGCACCGGGATCGCGCCGGCCTCGCCGACGCCCTTGATGCCCAGCGGGTTCCGTGTGGACGGCGTCTGGCGGTGGATGATCGTCACCTCGGGCATGTCGGTCGCGCGCGGCAACCCGTAGTCGGCGAGCGTCCCGTTCACGAGCTGGCCCGACTCGTCATAGATCAGCTCCTCGAACAGCGCCGCACCCATGCCCTGCGCGACACCGCCCATTACCTGCCCGTCGACAACGGCCGGGTTGATGAGCCGGCCACAGTCGTGGACGACGGCGTACCGGAGGACGCGGACGGCCCCGCTCTCGACGTCGACTTCGACGACGCACGCGTGGACCCCGTTGGCAAAGGTGACCGTGGGCGGCTGGAATGCGGCGTGCTCCTCGAGACCGGGCCCGATCTCCGACAGCCGACCGATCCCCGGCGCCACCCGCGCCGCCAGCTGGCCAATGGGCATCGCGACGTCGGGGCTGCCGACGACGCGAATCTGCCCGGCCTCGAGCACGAGGTCGGTCGGCGCCACCTCGAGCAGCTCGCCGGCAGCCCGGAGCGCCTTCTCACGCAGCGCACGAGCTGCGTTGCCGACCGCGTTCCCGACCACGACCGCGGTCCGGCTCGCGATCGTCCCGCCACCCCAGGGCAGGGCGGCGGTGTCGCCCTGAACGACGCGCACGTCATCGAGCGGCACTCCGAGCTCCTCGGCGCAGATCTGGGCGAACGTGGTCTCGTGGCTCTGGCCCTGCGAGGGCGGGCCGACGGCGACGATCACCTTGCCCGTCGGTTCGACGCGCACGAAGGCGCTCTCGTAGGGGCCGACGCCGGTTCCCTCGATGTAGCCGCCGACGCCGATCCCCAGATACCGGCCCTCGTCGAGCAGGCGCGCCTGCTCCTCGCGAAAGCCCTCGAAGCCCACGGCGCCGAGGGCATCCTCGAGGCAGCCAGGGTAGTCGCCGCCATCGATCACGAGCGGCGCCCCGTCGCGATAGAGGATGCCGTGGTCGTACGGCATCTCCTCGGCAAGGATCGTGTTCCGTCGGCGGATCTCCACCCGGTCGATCCCGAGCTCGTCGGCCGCGGCGTCGAGGATCCCTTCCATCGCGAACACGGCCTCGGGCCGGCCGGCACCTCGAGCGGCCGCGTTGGGTGTCTTGTTTGTGAGCGCCGTCAGGCATTCGATCCGGAGGTTCGGGATCCGGTACGGGCCTGGCAGGTGCGCCGCCGAGTTGTACGGACAGACGAGGCACTCGACGTTGCTCGCACCGGCGTCGACGAGGAAGCGGTCGCGCAGCCCGAGGATGGTGCCATCGGCCCGCAGCGCGAGCTCGATGTCGTGGTGCTGGTCGCGGGCGTGGGTGGCGGACACGAAATTCTCGCGTCGGGTGTCGGTCCAGCGCACCGGCCGCCCGTAGCGCAGCGCGAGCGTCGCGACCAGGAGCTCCTCAGGGTAGACCATCGACTTGACGCCGAAGCCGCCGCCGACGTCAGGTGCCACAACTCTGATCCGGCCACCGGTGAGGCCGAGGACACGGGTCAGGGCGTCGCGCAGCCAGTGTGGCTGCTGGCTCGCCGACCAGACCGTGATCCCGCCCGACCGCCGCTCCGGGACCGCGACAGCGCCCCGGTTCTCGACCGGTGTCGGGGTCCAGCGCGGCAGTGAGATCTGGCGACGGACGACACGGTCCGCGTGCGCGAACGCCTCATCGGTATCACCGGCGCCGATCACGAACTGGGCGGCTAGGTTGTCGCCCCAGTCCTCGTTGATGAGCGGCGAATCGTGGTCCAGGCTCCGCTCGGCATCGATGACCACGGGCAATGGCTCATAGTCCACGACGACCGCGTGGGCGGCGTCGTCGGCCAGGTACCGGTCGGCGGCCACGATCGCGACTACCGGCTCGCCGGCGTAGCGGACCTTGTCATCGGCGAGGAGCCGGATCACCTCCGGACGGAGCCGCGGATGGACGTGGTCCTGCAGGGCCTTGGCGGGCGGGAACCATGTCGGGTGCGGGAACGGTCCGTTCGTCGCTCCCAGGGTCGCCGCGGTCTCGACCGCGACCACGCCCGGCATCGCGGCCGCCGCCGCGACATCGATCGAGCGGATACGCGCATGGGCGTAGCTCGCTCGGACGACCGCCACGTGAACCGCGTTGGGAACAACCAGGTCGTCGACGAATTCGCCGTCGCCGAGCACGAGGCGCCGGTCTTCGACACGCCCGACCGATGCCCCGAAGATGCCCACCATCCGACAGGTCCTCCTCCACTGCGAGCCGCCCGGTGGTCGTTGCTGGCGCGCGTCGTCTGTATACTAACTTACCCCAATTCACGTTCCCCGATGGCGGAAAGGGGGCGCAATTCGTGCGACTCGAAGGGCGCGATCCACGCGGCATCCGGTGCCCGCCAGTGGAGGACCCCGGGACCGAGGGAGTGGGGACCAGGGTGTTCGCGATGAACGCCGGCGGGACATGGAACTGCATCCGGGCGGTCGTTCCCGACGTGAAGCGTCAGACGAGCGGCAAGATCGTCACGCTCCCCGGACAGCGACATGATGACCCGGCAGCTGCTGGTCGTGAACGGCAGCACGGTGTTCGTGTGATCCCTTGAGCCCGGCCGGGCGGTCCCTGCTGCTGGTCTGCCTGTTCGCCCTCGTCGGCTTCGGCCACGAGAACGTGATCGCCCCCGTCCTGCCACTGATCGTCCTCGAGAGGGGCGGCGACGCCGCCGTCGTCGGGCTCCTGGTGGCCGCCTACGGGATCCCGTCGGTCGTGCTGCGCCCGATGCTCGGCCGCTGGCTGGACACGCCGCGCCGACCGCTGATCGTCCGCGCCGGCGCCGCCGTCATCGCCACCGCCCCGCTCGGCTTCCTCGTGTCGGCGCTCCCGGCGATGATCGCGACCCGCACCGTCCAGGGTGTCGGCTGGGCGGCCTACGGGACTGCCGGGCACGCGATCCTCGCCCGGGTTGCGCCGGCCGCTCGGCGGGGTGAGGCTGCCGGGTACTACAACGCCATGCCCGCGCTCGCGGTGCTCATTGCCCCCACGATCGGGCTGTGGCTATTCACGACGTCTGGCGACGCGGCGCCGTTCCTCGTGTCCGCCGCTCTCGGCGTGACCGGGCTCGCGCTCACCCGCCTGCTGCCGCTCCACACGGTGGCCGCGTCGTCGACCGTGCCGGCTCCCAAGCCGCGGCTCGTGGTCGGCGTGTTCGATCCGGTGGCCGTGGTCCCGATGATCCTGATCGCGACGTTCATGTCGGTCCAGTCGCTGTTCGTGATCTTCGCGCCGGTGTTCGCGCGCAATCGGGGGATCCCGATCGAGCAGCTCGGCCTGTACTACCCCGCGTTCGGCGGCGTCGTTCTGCTCGCCCAGCTGTCACTGGGCCGCGTCTCGGACCGGTTCGGACGGCGACCCGTGATCGCGCTCGGCTGCTGCGTTGCGATCGTCGGCATGATCGCCGCTGGCCTCGCCACCGACCTCGGCGGCCTGCTGTTGGGGGGGAGCCTGTATGGCCTCGCGACGGCGCTCGTAACCTCGACTGTGGGCGCCGTCGCGATGGAGTCGGCACCCCCCGAGCGGGCGGGGTCGGCGATGGCGACGTACTCGCTCGGCTATCAGCTCGGAACCTCGCTGGGTGGCGCCGCGTGGGGGGCGATTATCGCCGCCATCGGCTACCCATGGCCGTTCGTCGTTGGGGCGATCGTGCTCGCCGGCGCCCTCGGCCTGGCGCTCGCGCTCGTGCCCGGCCGACAGCCGAGTCGCGCGGCGGCCTGAGCCTCGTCAACCACCAGAGGTCGGACCGGCGCCCGCAGCCGTTGATCCCGCCTTGGCGACGTAACTGAGCGCTTTCTCGAGCGAGACGACGTCGGCGTACTTCTGGTCGAGGTCGAACAGGCTCAGCGCATGGCTCGCCTCGCTCCGGTCGAACACGCACGGCTCAGGGATGACCACCCGGTAGCGATGGCTCTTCGCGTCCACGACGGTCGCCCGCACGCAGCCGCTCGTCGTCTCACCGGCCACGACCAGTGTGTCGATCCCCAGCCCGGTGAGGAGCCCGGCGAGGGGCGTGCCCCAGAATGCGCTCGGCGCGGCCTTCCGGATGACCAGCTCGCCGTCGAGCGGGGCCACCTCGTCGACGATCTCGTATTTCCGCCGCTGGCGCTCGCGGGCTGCCTCGTCACTCGGATCGACCGGGCGGCTCCGAGGCGTCGCGTCGGCCCACGGCGGGACGTCTGCCAGACCGGTGGCATGGATCACCGGAATCGCCGCCGCCCGCGTGGCGTCCAGGAGCCGGCAGATCGACGGCAGCGCCTCCCAACCCGCTTCGCCGCAGCTCGCCGGCCAGGTTCGGACCGCCTCGAGAAGCGGCTCGGGAGCGTCCCCGAAGGCGCCGCGGTAGAGATCGAGGAGGAGCAGCGCCGGCCGTCGCCCAAAGCCTTTGCGGGGCGTAGGGTTGGCCGCGACATACGCGCGGTCGCGTTGGGTCAGGAACGAGTCCCAGACTCGCGCCTCTGCCTTCATCCGATGCGGCCTCCGCGGCCCGCCGTCTGGGCGGCATTCGCAGCCTCCTGCGCGGGGTCGATCCAGCCAGCCTGGATCGGCCGTCCCTCCGCGTCGTACACGCGCTGCGGTGTATAGCCCTCCGGCCAGATATCGGTGAACCAGTAACGGATCCCGAACTGGATCCTGAGCAGGCGGTATGGCCGGTCGCCGTGGTTGTAGTGCTCGTGCTCGAACATCGCCGGCGGGACGTGCAGCGCATCGCCGGTCGACCACTGCTCCGGCCGGCCGTTGACGTCGCTGTAGCCCTCGCCGTCGAGCACGTACAGGACTGCCTCGAGATGCCGGTGCCGGCCGCCGTGGTATCCGGCCGGCTCCTCGAACACGTGGGTCATCGCCACCGATAACGGGGTCTTGAACCCGTTCCTCTTCATGACCAGGTACCGGGTCAGGTAGTGCTGCTTCTGGTACGCGTCGAGCTTCGAGGTCTCCTCGTCGCCCGGGTCCGTCGGTGCCTCGTCGAGGTGGATGATCAGCCGGCGTCCGTTCGGCAGCGCGTGCCCGGACTCGGTCGGGGTGGCAAGGTGCTCGTCGGCGTTGGGACCGCAGTCTTCGAGCTGGTCGATCCGGGCGAGATTGACGAACCGCTCGAGCGGAAACGCGAGCGCCGACACATAGCCCAGCGGCTCGTCGCCCGTGTTGACGAGCTGGTGCTCGGCACGGTACGGGACGTGGATCGTGCTCCCCGGCCGGACGTCGAACCGGTGGCCCTCGAGGAGCAGGAGGCCGGTGCCGGCGGTGACGTGGATCGCCTCCTCGCCATGCCGATGGCGTCCCGTGTGCCAGCCGATCGGGACCTCGGCCTTTAGCACGACACCGCCCATCATGGGAAAGCCGAGCTCGTCGGCGAGCATGAGCTTTACTCGCGCGTCCTGGCGGTTCGATTCCCACAGCCGCTCCGCGTCGCGCGCGACGCCGGGCGACGATCTGAAGCGAGCGTCGATGTCGTCCCCTGTCCCCAACCACTGGTCGTAGAAATTCGCCATCGTGTGCCCTGTCCGCCCCGCTCAGCCTGCCACCGCGGCCGCCCGACGGACGTCCGGGATGACGCGCTCGGCGATCAGCTCGAGGCTCTCCTCGAAGCGTGCGAACTGGTCGCGCAGGTCGAATACGAAGTGGTCGACCCCCCGCCGGTCGTACTCGAGGACGGCGTCGACGATATCGGCGGGCTCGCCGGCCCAGATCGCGCCCCGGAAGTCGTCGAGGCTGTCGAAGCTGCCATCGGGCCGCGATTCCCAGTTGCGCAGGAACTCGTGGAACATCAGCGCCGGCTCGAGGTTCCGGCGCGCCGTCGCCCGATCGCGCTCGATCCGCATGCGCGGCACGGCGGACACGAACATCGCGCGACCCGCATCGGCCGCCGTGTCGCGAAGCTCGGCGAGGCGCGCGTCGAGTGTGTCCAGCGGGATGATCCCGGCGACCCAGCCGTCGAAGTGACGGCCCGCCAATCGGACAGCATGCCGCGACGGGCCGCCGAATAGCACCGGGATCGGGCTCGGCGGCTTGGGCCGGATCGTGATGTCCTCGACGTCGAAAATCTCGCCTCGGTACGAGACATGGTCCTGCGCCCAGACGCTGCGCACGATCTCGACCGACTCGGTGACCGTCTGGCGGCGGCGGGCCGGGTCCACCCCCGACACCACGAGCTCCGCCTTCTCGTGGCCTGCTCCCATCCCCAGCACGACCCGACCGCCTGTGAGATGCGCGAGCGTGGCGTACTCTTGGGCAAGTCGGAGCGGCGAGCGGACGGGGATGAGCACGGAGGTGCCGACGACGATCCGCTCGGTCACCGCGCCGATCGCCGAGAGCGTCACCAGCGGCTCAAGGAATGTGACATCGCTCGCCTCCTCGTGCCCGTGCGGATGCCACAGCAGGTGATCCCGGCACCACGCCGCGTCGAAGCCGAGCCGCTCGACGAGACGCGCCCCGTCGAGTACCCGCTGGGGGCTCGCGTGCGCCCCGAAATGGGGCATCAGCACCCCGAACGACATGCCCCGCCCGCTCCGCGCGAGACGGTTGGCAGGAGCGGCGGGCGTGGTCGACATCCGACCTCCGGGCTGGTGGAGAGGCGTGCTCAGAACGATTCCGGACGCCACCTCGACAGGCGCCGCTCGGCGAAGCTGGTCAGCACAACGAGGGCGATCCCCATGAGCATGCACACGATGGCGATCGCGAACATGCGGTCGGTCGCCAGCGTGATCCGCGCCTCCCGGAGCAGGAGCCCGACACCCTGGAGGCCGATGAGGAACTCGGCCACGATGACCGCGACCAGCGCTCGCTGCGAGCCGAGGCGCATGCCGGTGGCGATGAA
>WUUC01006004.1_pt1 | contig 10898 bp, 7 predicted proteins | sample 6278441 | NCBI WGS metagenome assembly WUUC01 (sample SAMN13675441, study PRJNA597444) | soil metagenome | isolation source: soil | place: USA: Washington | collected 2017-10 | reverse complement strand
CAGGAATGACACGGGAAAAGTTAAGGAAAAAAGGAGTTACCTGGAAAGAGGGATAAGAATGGATGATGAATGAAATTTGATCCGGAACGAGTAAATTAGGAGTTATGAAAATTGCAACGATCGTATTGTTGATGTGGGCTTCGGTCTGCCTGGCCCAGACCCCCTCGCAGTATAACGTGGTTCGTGTCGTGGGTGCGGTGGAAAGCCCGGCGCTCAAACGCCAACTCAAGACGGGCGACGTGATCCAGTCGAAGGATCAGCTCAAGTTTGGCAACAAGGAGTCCTATATTATAGTGAACAGCCCGCAGACCGGGAGGAAAAGGATCTCAGGGGTACCGGACAACTCGCCCCGGGAATTCCTGCAGCTCCTTCAGTCGTTCGTCCAGCCGGAGTTGAAATCAACAGCATCGAGGAGCATATCGCTTCAGTACCTGGAGACACTCCAGAATTCGATGGCATTCGATACATTGTTGATCCTTGGCAATGGATTCATACCCGTCAACACTGAAAAATTGTCGTTAACCAACCCTGCGATCATAAGAGCATGGCATTACGACGCGCAAAGAAAGATCCATTACACAACGATCTCCGGGGCAGCAGGCTTCACCTTGAACGGGACCAGCCTGTTCGGTGAAGGGGATTTTACAACAAGGAAAGTTGTCGTCGAATATTATGAAGATGAAAAAGAAGATCCGGTGTTCAGTCCCGGAATGCTTCTCGGAGCATTTGTTCCGCTGTACGTAAGCGAAGAGGGATTGGCCTTCGAGATACGCGCTCTTATCAGCACCGCCGACAAGACCAAACCGAAAGCCGTTCTCACGGAGATCAACGCATACCTCCGCGACGAATATGCTCCTGCCCAGGTAGACAATCTCAAAGCCTGGCTTAAAGAACAGAAGATACTCGAGTGATGTGGTGGCGTGAGCACTGGAAGACGATCGCCATCGGTGCGCTACACGCGTTGTCACTTGCCTTTCTCACACTGGTATGGATGAACCTCAGCTGGGAGTTCGGCGATGAGGTGATCGTTGCACGCATCAACCAGATCGCTCGCTACGAGGTCGTCAACCCCACGAATAAAGTCGTCGAGCAGTTCAAGAAAGACCTGCTGCTGGTCAACACATCGTACGACAAAACCCTGATCGCTTACGAAGATGATAACGGAGCCGGCAACAGGCCCGTAACCGACCGGAAGAAGCTGGCAGACTTCTTTAGGGTGGTCAATCAATCCGGGGAACATCCGTCTCTCGTTGTGGTGGATATCATTTTCGATAACCCTTCTCCGGACGACAGCCTGCTGACGAAAGAACTGAGGCAGATCAACAACCTGGTGATCTCTTCGCAGCTTGGCAAAGACGGTAAGCCCGTAATGCCGTGGCCGGGACTGAACTTCGCTCTGGCACAATACGAAACTACAACCGGAACGTTCCTGAAATACAACCTGATCAGCGATACGGTGCATTACCTGCCCACCGCGATGTATTATGAAACACAAGGGATAAAGTTCAGGGAGTGGGCGGGCGTGGCACGGTCGGACCCCGGATGGTGGATCAATTCCTTTATCGTGGATCTACCTGTGCGAAAAGCTCATATCGACAACGGCGAAGTGCTCATCTGGAATCTCGGTGAAGCATTGTCGTTTCCTGCGGAGGATGTGAAGGCCATCGTCGCCAACAAGATCATCATCGTGGGCGATATCTACGAATACGACATTCACCAGACATTGCTTGGTCAGCAGCCTGGCCCGCTCATCGTGGCCAATGCCTACCTGGGGATGCTGCAGGGTATCCCTCGTATCAAACTGCTGGATGGATTCCTGATATTCCTGTTGTACTTCATATCCACGATGTATGTTCTTCAATGGAGAAGACATAAGGAAAGACTTATGATCCTACCCGGGCGACTGAAAGTCGGAAAGTTTGCGCTCAAATATTTTACGTACATCCTCATATTCTCCCTCTACTCTATCTTTCTATATTTGTTAACCTCGAGACATTTTCAGCTCCTGATATTCGGATTATATTTCAACTTGTTCGAATACCTGGTCGACCGGTATGGCCCTAAGGTCGCCGAGCAAACTCTTAGACCGGAAGTATCGAATGTGGACTAACTATCATTGTCATACCAATTTCTGCGACGGCAAAAAGTCGGTGGCCGACGTGGTGGCCGAAGCAAAGAAGGCACGTATGCCGGCGCTTGGGATCTCTTCGCATGCCCCATTGCCCTTCCCTGCCAAGTGGTGTATGAAGCCGGAGATGCTCGACACGTATCTGGGCGAGATAGCGGACGCCAGGTCGAAGACACCCGGCATGCAGATCTATGCGGGCCTCGAGGCGGACTATATTCCGGGAAAGGTGTCGCCCCATACATTCAAAGACAAACTCGACTACACCGTGGGGTCGATTCATTTCGTGGATCAATTGCCGAATGGCAACGGATGGGAGATAGACAACACCTACGACGTTTTCATGGGCGGACTGGTTGCGATCTACGGAGGCAGCATTCGTCAGGCGATCAACCGCTACTTCACGCTCACCCGTGAAATGGTGATGAATGCGGCACCGGATGTCGTTGGCCATATCGATAAGATCAAGATGCATAACCGCGGCGACCATTTCTATCAAGAAGATGAACCGTGGTACCGGCAAGAGGTCAAACAAACACTCGATGTGATCGCGAAGGCCGGCTGCATCGTCGAAGTGAATACGCGCGGGCTTTACCAGAGTCGCACCGATGACCCCTATCCTTCTCCCTGGATACTCTACGAGATACTCGATCGTCACATTCCAATCACGTTGAGCTCCGATGCACATCATCCCGACGACCTGGTGAACAGGTTCCCCGAAGTAGCCGGTGATCTATTGGCAATTGGTTTCAAAAAATTGCGCATCTTGTTGGATGGAAGGTGGACGGATGTTCCCTTCAACCAGCATGGCATCATCAGTCCCAACAACCGAAACCTCTCCCGTCACACGGTGGCTTAGCACTACGAACGGCGCGTGGTTTTCGTTATACACCGCGCTGGCGGCATTCGGACTCTATCTTTGCGTCTTCGCATTACGAAAGACATTCAACGTAGCCTTGTACGAAGGTTACGCGTTTTGGGGCGTCAGCTACAAAGTATGGATGGTGTTGTTCCAGGTGGTGGGATACATGCTGTCTAAATTCATCGGGATCAAAATTGTTTCGGAGCTCAAAGCCAGCTCGAGGGCGAAGGGAATATTGCTGATGTCGGTGCTGGCGGCGTTGTCGTGGCTGCTGTTCGCGATCATCCCGATGCCGTATAATCTTATTTGTCTTTTCTTCAACGGCCTTCCCCTGGGCATGGTTTGGGGAATGGTGTTCGGATATGTGGAAGGCAGGAGGTATACTGAAGTGCTCGGTGCCGCGCTGTCGGTAAGCTTTATTTTCTCAGCGGGTTTTTCGAAGACCGTCGGCGCGTACATCATGACGTCGTGGGACGTGACGGAGTTCTGGATGCCTTTCGTGGCTTGTTGTGTTTTCTTCTTACCACTGCTGATCTTTCTGAAGATGCTCGACCAGGTGCCGCCGCCGAATGCCGAAGACGAGATGCTCCGCACGAAACGACAACCCATGACAGGCAAGGAAAGGATCGAGCTCACAAAGACATTCCTGCCCGGCCTGGTGCTCCTGGTGCTCACGTACATGCTTCTCACGGCCTTTCGCGAGTTCCGCGACAACTTCTCCTCAAACATCTGGCAGGTGCTGGGTTACGGAGACAAACCCGGTGTATTCACAACAACAGAAACGATCGTAACGCTGACCTTGCTGGTGCTGATCGGGAGCCTGATGGTCATACGCAACAACCTCCGTGCGATGATCATCAACCATCTCATCGTTCTTCTCGGGATGATCATGGTGGGCGTCAGTACACTTGCCTACGAAAACCAATGGATCGGGCCGGTGCCGTGGATGACGCTCGTCGGGATGGGATTGTACTTCGGTTACATCCAGTTCAACAGCATCTTCTTCGACCGTCTTATTGCGGCGTTCAGGTACGTGAGCACTGTTGGGTTTCTCATTTACCTGGCCGACTCGTTCGGTTATGTAGGCAGCGTGATGGTGATGTTGTATAAAGAATTCGGGCAGAAGGAAGAAAGCTGGCTGAACTTCTTCATCAACGGAGGATATATCATGTCCGTCTCCGGAAGTATACTGATCATTCTGTCGTTAGTGTACTTCGTTTCCAAGCATAAGGATTTAGTTAAAAGTTAATAGTTAAAAACTAAAAGTTGGGTTTCAGCTTCGAAGTGATACCCGTTCTGTAGTGATGCGCTGTACTATGAAATGTCATTGCCCGGCTTGACCGGGCAACCCCGAGGAGGGCAACGTGGAGAAGGAAACGGAATCTCGCTTGCACTTTGATTGTCTCGGGGTCCCCCGGCCAAGCCGTGGGACGACAGCTAGTCGGAAAGCGTCTGCTTCTTAACGAGGGAACACTCAGTTCATAAATATCCTTTTCAGCTCTTAAAGATCCTTCTTCGTCGCTTTTACCTGAAACTCCATCTTCGAGTTTCCTTCATTCGTCAATTCAAACTCCGCTTCTTTTACATCTCTCGAATTCGATCCAACGAAAACCTTAAACTTTCCCGCCTCCGGACCAAACGTCATGTCTTTACGATAGAATGAAAGGTCTTCGGGTGTCAGCGCAAATACTACATCTTTGAATTCCCCAGGCCCAAGTGTCACCTGCTGAAATCCCTTCAGTTCCTTTACAGGTCTGGTCACACTCCCCACCATGTCGCGTATGTAGAGCTGAACCGTTTCTGTTCCCGCTATCGATCCGTTGTTGGTGATGCGACAGGTCACGGATAGATTCTGATTTGCCGAAACGTCCCCGGCGCTAAGATTTACCTCACCATATTCAAAAGTCGTGTAGCTCAAGCCGTAGCCGAACGGGTACAATGGTTCGTTCGGGATATCGAGATACTTGGATGTGTACTTGTTATTCGGGTCTCTTGGACGCCCTGTATTTTTCGCGCTGTAAAAGATAGGCACCTGCCCTACCGAGTAAGGGAAAGTGACGGGCAGCTTTCCCGAAGGATTATAGTCACCGAACAACACGTCGGCAATCGCATGCCCTGCCTGTGTTCCCAAATACCAGGTCTCTACGACGGCGGGGATGTTCTTGTCGATCCAGGGAATGGTCAGCGGCCTGCCGTTCGAAAGAAGGACGACAACAGGCTTGCCGGTCTTGTGTATCTCCTCGACCAGTTTTTGTTGTGCGCCCGGGAGATCGAGTATACCCCGGCTCGCGGCCTCACCCGACATCCAGGCCGCCTCGCCCACACTCATGATCACGACGTCGGCCAGCCTCGCGATACTGACGGCCTCAGCAAAATACTTCGTGCTATCGTCATTAACGTTGCAGCCTTTCGCATACAATACGCGGGCCGACGGTACTTTTGCTTTAATGCCGTCGAGTATCGACACGGCGCTGTCGCCTTTGCCGGCTGCAGACCACGCACCGATCATATCCAACTTCGATTTACCGAGCGGACCGATCACGGCGATCGTCTTCACAGACTTCGACAACGGCAACACGCCGCTGTTCTTCAGCAACACGATCGACTTGCGGGCCACGTCGCGTGAAGCTGCTTTGAATTCCGGCTTTCCGATGGTGCTCTTCTCGCGTTGTTCATCGCTGTAACGATAAGGGTCGTCGAATAAGCCCATCTGGAACTTGATCCGGAGCACGCGACTGACCGCCGTGTTGAGCTCGGCTTCACTCACCTTACCATCTTTCACAAGCTGCGGAAGCTCGTATTGAAAGAAACCGGCCTGCATGTCCATGTCCACACCCGACTTGATGGTAGCCGCTGCGGCGTCTGCCGAGTCGGCAACATTACCATGATTGAGCATCTCCATGATCGACGTATAATCCGTAACGACGAATCCCTGGAAGCCCCACTCGTTGCGGAGGATGTCGTTCATCAGGTATTTGTTGGCTGTTGCGGGAGTGCCATCGAGCTCGTTAAAAGATGTCATGACGGTGGCGGCCCCGGCGTCAACGGCCGCTTTGTATGGCGGCAGGTAGACTTCACGAAGAACGCGGTCGGACATGTCGACGGTGTGATAGTCACGGCCGGCCTGCGAGCCTCCGTAGGCCGCGAAGTGTTTCACACAGGCAGCGACGGAATTGATCTCGCTGATGCCGTTGCCCTGGAAGCCTTTCACCCTGGCGGCGCCGATCAAGCTGCCGAGGTAAGTGTCTTCCCCAGCACCTTCCATGACGCGGCCCCAGCGCGGATCGCGGGAGATGTCGACCATGGGTGCAAATGTCCAGTGAAGGCCGTCGGCGGAAGCTTCTTCGGCAGCGATGCGTGCCGATTTCTCGATCGCTTCGAGATCCCAGCTGGATGCTTCACCTAATGGTATCGGGAAAATGGTCTTGTGGCCGTGAATGACGTCGTAGCCGAAAAGCAGCGGGATGCCGAGGCGTGTTTCCTTGACGGCGATCTCCTGAAGCTCGCGCGTGTACTTTGCTCCGTAGGCATTGAAGACGGCACCGACCTTGCCGGCCTTGATGTCCTCTTTATAACCTGCGCGGATCGAAGGGCCGGTGACGTCCCAATCGCTGGTGTAGAGGGTCAGCTGACCTGCTTTCTCCTCCACGGTCATTAGTTGAAGAACGGAGTCGACGCGGCGGTCGATGGGATCTCCGGATCGTGCACTGCGTTCTGTGTTACAGGATACGAGGAGGGTGCAGAATAAGAATGGAATGAGGAGTTTTTTCATTAGTGCGGAATTGGGCTCTCACGGATCGCACGGATAAGAAGCAATGAATTGATCCGCGCGATCCGTGAGATCCGTGAGAGATGTATTTCTATTTATTTATAACTAAACCCTAGCCTATCCAATCCCTTTTGTACCTCGGGCGCTCCCATAAATAACTTCCATAAAAGTCCCGTCCGGTAATTTTCGATCATCACAGGTATCGGTCCCTGGTCAATTGCGAGGTAATGCGGCTGCATCCAGTGATCCTGGAGATCGAAGGCATCGTAAGGACCGTACTCACCCACCACACTGTCGGCTTCGGGAGAATAGATGTACTTCAGAAAGTTCATACTCTCCGTTGGCGTGTAGGGGAATGATGAAAGCGCGGCGGTAGGCGATATCACACCGGTGTCGTGTGTAGGGCTGTGTGCATCGTACCCGTTGGTTGAATAGCTCGCCGTAAGTCCCCAGACATACGGACCGTAATACGGATAATCTTTCGGGTTATCGACGGCATATTTGTACTGGATCATCGCATGGTTCACGTTCAACTTCCAGTAGTCGGCATATTTATCTTTCAAATGGCGGGGGTCGAGGCCGAGGTACGAATAGTGCGCCCAGAACAGCGGCCCGACCGGATCATCACTGGATTCGTAATGATCAAGGACCACGGGGAGGTCGTAATAGGTTTCGTTCGAAATAATGCTGTCGTTACGCGCCCAGCCTTCGTGATAGACGTCGGGTTTGATCGGGTGAGTCGGCGATGATGCGGCGAGCACGTACATGATCAGGCATTCGTTGTATCCGCCCACCGGAAAATTCATTTGCCAACCATACTCGGGCGACCAATGCCAGTAGAGCACGTCTTTTTTATTGGTGTACCAATCCCACTCGATCTCTCTCCACATCTTGTCGATCTTCGCAGCCATTTTCTTCTCGTCTGCATTGCCATTCTTGAAATACTCGCGGACGGTGATCAATCCCTGGACAAGAAAAGCGCTCTCGACGAGGTCTCCCCCGTTGTCTTTTGTTCCGAAAGGCTTCACGTGTCCTGTTTCGCCGTTGATCCAGTGCGGCCAGGCTCCGTGAAACCTGTCGGCCGTGTCGAGGAAATTCACGATGTGGTTGAATCGTTCGTAGCCCTGCTGTCTGGTGATGAACCCACGCTCGATCCCAACGAGGATCGCCATCAATCCGAAGCCCGATCCGCCGGTGGTGACGATGTTCTTGTCGTTCTCCGGGTAGACATTATCCATGTGGGTTCGCTCGCGGCCCATGCCCGACACCGGTTCGGCGTTGTCCCAGAAATATTCGAAGGTCTGGTGCTGGACCAGGTTCAGAAGAGAATCTTCCGGCAACGTGCTCAGCTTGATCTCTTTCGTAGTTGTGGTTAACGCTGAATCCTGTGGCTTCTTCGAGCACGAAGCAGCAAGGAGACTTACTGCGATCAACAATAAAAACACGCTTTTCATGAATGGGAGAATTTACTTAGTGAAATCCTAAAATAGTTTGGGCGTCCTGTACTTCGGGTGCCGACATAAACAGGTCCCAGAGCAAACCCGTCCGGTAGTTTTCGATCATCACAATGATCGGTCCCTGGTCGATGGCAAGATAAGAATTCGCATACCATCCCTCTTGCGTGTTGAATGCATCGTAGAAGCCGTATTCGCCCCACATGCGATCGCCGATATTATAGTAAAAGAACTTGAGCGCTTCCATGGATTCTGTTGGCGTGTAGGGGAACGACGACAGTGCGGCCGTGGGCGTGATGACACCCAGATCGTTACCGGGCGAATGAGCGTTGTAGCCCGTTTGGTTATCGCTAGACGTGAGACCCCAGTTCTGAGCGCTGTAACCCGCAAAGCCCTTCGGATTGGCGATAACATATGCGCGGTTGATGAGGGTCGCGTTTACATTCTGCTCCCAATAGTTTGCATAGTCGTCGCTGAAGTGAGGATCGAGCCCCAGGTAAGAATAATGCACCCAGAACAAGGGTGATGGAGATTCGAGCGGAAGCTTGATGTTATAGAAAGTATTGTTTTTCACGATCGCACCGTTCCGACCATAACCATTCGTGTACACGACTTTCGGTATGGGGTAGGTGGGTGAAGCTGCAGCGAGAAAGTAGGTGATCTGTTCTTCGAAGTATCCGTACATGGCGAAGTTCATGTCCCAATTGTAATCAGGCGACCAATGCCAGTATAGTACGTTCTCGTTGTTCTTACGGTACCAGCTCCATTCGACTTCCTTCCAGAGATCATCGATACGACGGATGAGGTTATTGCCGACGGTATCGGAGGGCTGAAGATATTGGCGCACGGTAATTAATCCCTGGACGAGGAACGAAGTCTCAACCAGGTCGCCTCCATTGTCCTTCTGGCTGAAGGGAAAGACCTTGCCCGTATTGCCGTTGATCCAGTGCGACCAGGCTCCGTGAAAACGGTCTGCCTTTTCGAGAAACGTAACGATCTTGTCGAACCTCTCCACCCCGTCGGTGCGGGTAACGAAGTTCCGTTCAATGCCGACGATGAGCGCCATGAGTCCGAAGCCGGACCCGCCTGAGGTCACGACATCTCCGGAAGTATTTCTCTCCCGCGCCATGCCGCTGGCGGGGTGTGCGAAATCCCAGAAGTATTTGAAAGTTTGTTGTTGTACGAGGGTCAGCAGGGCGTCGTCGCTGATGACGGGGAACTTCGGTACGGGGTCGACCCTGGTGTAGAATGTTTTGTTCTGTCCGGGGAAGGCTTCACCCTGGGTGCCGACCAGCGACGACATAAGGATGAGTCTGTGTCGCACGATACCATCGAGGCTCTGACTGGGTATGACTTTAAGCGTTGTGTTGCCGGCGGACCACTCGTAGGTCACAGGCACGGTACCACCGGGTTCGGTCAGCTCGACAGGCGATGATGTGAGCGCGGCGACGTTGACCGGCGCTGAAAATTTTACTTCGATCACTGGGGTGAGCGACACCTCCTGGATGGGTGTGTTGCCGGTGGCGGTTACGGCGTCGATCTTGAATGAGATCACGCCGAGCTCGCCGGCTTTTGTTTTGAAGCCGATGATGAGTCCCGGGAACGCCGAGCCGTCGGTTCCTTTCAGTGTCTTTTTAAGTACGATGTTGTACTGCGACTGGTAAGAAAGCTTGGCCGAAGGCTGGGCGCTTACAGTCTTGAGGTCGGTCGAATAGGTGTATGTTAATTTAACGGTGTCGGTGTTCTTTGCGATCTTGAAGGAGGTCCTCACGGTCGCCGTGTCGATGGGGGAAGAAAATGTAGCACTGAATGACTGATCGGCGGCAATGTCTTGATTCTTTGAAGGGTCGCTTGCGTCGATGAGCTCTGTCCCTGCACGGAGCTCTGAAAGTTGGAGGAGGCGGGTCGTACCCGGATCTTCCTTATCGTCCTTACATGCGAAAAGGGAAATGAATAAAAGGAATACCGCTGCGTATCTCACATCACAAAGTTTAGAAGAAGAAAAAAGGTTTCTCCTTGCGGAGAAACCTTTCGAGAAAAAAATCAAACCAAAAAACCAATTCTATCTTTAAGGCTTTTCAGCATTATAGAGGGCAGTGACCTCAGATGCCGACAGAGCTACATTGAACAAACGGAGATCATCCATATGACCTTTAAATGTGCTTCCCGATGTTGGATACTTAGCCCAATCGGGATTAGTATTTATCTTACTAGCGAAGTAACCAAGGGCGAGTTTCGGATCGATACCGGCACCGGTGTTCAGCATTACATCCTTAAGATTCCATTCGTTGTTCGTTACGTCGAGCGTATTGTATGTCTTAATCTTAGCCCCATCCAGATAATCTGTCTTTGTGTAAGTCGCCGCATCAAACGTCATTATGAGGTGATGCCAGCCTGTTTTGGTCAGTGTATTTACTTGTACACCGCCGTCCGTTTCACCGAAATCACCCCACTGTGTCGCGACGACGTGGGCCTTGGGATCCGGATCAACTTTATGATTGGTAGTGATCTTCAACCAATTCGGGTTGGTGGGACCATCGCCGATCTCGATAAAATAGCCGTTGTTGCCCGCTAATCCCAGCATTGGTTTGTTACCTGGCGCAACATAATTTGCCTGATCAATGTAAAACCAAACGCTAAGTGTCATGCTTGGTGCTATAAATTTAGTACCAGACAGTTCGACAATAT
>WUUC01238246.1_pt1 | contig 10899 bp, 8 predicted proteins | sample 6278441 | NCBI WGS metagenome assembly WUUC01 (sample SAMN13675441, study PRJNA597444) | soil metagenome | isolation source: soil | place: USA: Washington | collected 2017-10 | reverse complement strand
GTCGCCAAGTGGTAAGGCACCGGATTTTGATTCCGGCATTCGTAGGTTCGATCCCTACCTCCCCAGCCAGCTAGACGCCGGAGACCAGAAACAAGAGCCAAGCTTCTTGTTTCCTGTTTCTCGTTTCCTCGTCTTCTGCGATGGCTTACGACAGCCTGATGGTGTTTACCGGCAATGCGAATCCCAAGCTTGCCGAGGACGTCGTCAAACATCTCCACATCAATCTCGGGCGCGCCACCGTCGGCAGGTTCTCGGACGGGGAGATCATGGTCGAGATCATGGAGAACGTGCGCGGCAAGGATGTATTCGTTCTACAGTCGACATGCCACCCGACCAACGACAATCTGATGGAGATACTCGTGATCGTGGATGCGCTCAAGCGTGCGTCGGCGGCGAGAGTGACGGCGGCGATTCCTTATTTTGGCTACGCGAGGCAGGATCGGCGGCCGCGCTCGGCAAGGGTTGCGATTACCGCGAAAGTGCTCGCGAACATGCTTTCCAGCGTCGGCGTCGACCGGGTGCTGACGATGGACCTGCACTCAGACCAGATCCAGGGATTCTTCGATATCCCGGTCGATAACGTCTACGCAACGCCGATTTTGCTCGGGGACCTTTGGAAGCATGGATTTCAGGACCTGGTCGTGGTTTCTCCTGATGTTGGCGGAGTCGTGCGCGCACGTGCGTCCGCGAAGCGGCTCGAGTCGGATCTCGCGATCATCGACAAGCGGCGGCCGAAGCCGAACGTAGCGTCGGTGATGAACGTGATCGGTGAAGTCGAGGGACGAACATGCGTCATCATGGACGACATGGTCGATACCGCAAACACTTTGTGCGAGGGCGCAAAAGCGCTGAAAGAGCACGGCGCGGTCAAGGTTCTCGCGTACTGCACGCACCCGGTCCTGTCCGGCAATGCGGTCGAGCGCATCGCTCAATCGCAGCTGGACGAATTGGTCGTCACCGACACGATTCCGCTGAGCGACAAAGCGAAAAGCTGCCCGCGCATCCGCCAGCTCAGCATCGCTGCGTTGCTTGCGGAAACGATGCTCAGGATCTGCAACGAAGATTCAGTCAGCTCACTATTCATGGAGTAGAAGAATGGCAATTGAAGTTACAGCACAGCCGCGAAAAATTCGGGGGACAGGACGTTCCCGGCGTATGCGCCGCGAAGGCAAAGTGCCGGGGATCGTCTACGGCGGTGGCGGCGAGGCGAAGGCGATCGAGCTTGATCACAACGCTCTGCAGCACGAGATGAAAACGCGGGCTTTCCAATCCTCGATTCTCAACATGACTCTGGACGGCGAAAAGATCCAGGTCTTGTTGCGCGATGTGCAGATGCATCCGTTCCGTCCGTCGGTGTTGCATGTCGATTTTCAGCGAGTCGCGAAAGACAAAAAGATCCACATCGAAGTGCCGCTCAAGTTCGTCAACCAGGAAATCGCGCCCGGAGTCAAACTGGGAGGCGGCATCGTCAATCATGTTCTGACCGCGCTCGATGTTTCGTGCCTTCCCGCGGACCTGCCGGAGCTCATTGAAGTCGATCTCTCGCACCTCGAGCTTGGGCAGGCGGTTCACGTAAGCGACCTCAAGCTTCCCGCCGGGGTCGAACCGGTGGCAAAGGGCCGGGGCGAAGACCCGGTCGTCGCAACGGTGCAAGTGCCGCGCGCGCAAGTCGAAGAAGAAGTGGTTGCGGAAGTGCCTGCGGCTGAAGTTCCGGTCGAGGGCGCGGCGCCGGCAGCGGCGCCTGAGGAAGGCGAGAGCAAACCTGCAGGCAAGACCGAAGCGAAGCCCGCGGGCAAGCCGAAGGAATAAGCGCTGGCACTCAAGCTCGTCGCGGGCTTGGGAAATCCGGGCGAGAAGTACGCGAACACCCGGCACAACGTGGGCTCATGGTGGCTGCTCGCTCTGGCGAGGCAGCAGAGGGTCACGCTCAGGGCGGAAACGAAATTCCACGGCTGGGTTGCGCGGCTTCCCGACAGCGATACGTGGCTCCTCATTCCCGCGACTTTCATGAATCTGAGCGGCCAGGCGGTGTCCGCGCTATCGCGCTTCTATAAAATCCCGGCGGAAGAAATTCTCATCGTGTACGACGAGCTCGACCTCGCCCCCGGGGCAGTGAAGCTCAAATTCGGCGGCGGTGTCTCAGGCCACAACGGACTCAAAGATATCGTCGCCAACCTCGGCTCATCTCAGTTCTGGCGGCTGCGGCTCGGGGTCGGCAAGCCCGACGGCGACGGCGTCAACTACGTCTTGACGGCGCCGCGCGCCGAGGAATTCGACCAGATCCAGGACGCGATTACGCGAAGCCTGGAAATTTTTCCGTTTATGCACCAAGGAAAATGGGAAGCGGCGATGCTGAAGCTGCACACGAAGAAAGCCGTGAACAGTGAACAGGGAATGGTGAACCGCAAACCCTAATTCGTCCCGTTCACCGTTAACCGTTTACCGTTCACCTATGAAATGCGGAATCGTTGGTCTTCCCAACGTAGGCAAATCGACGTTGTTCAACGCGCTCTCGCGCAATCAGGTTGCCGCGGAAAATTATCCCTTCTGCACGATAGAGCCGAACGTCGGCGTCGTTGAGCTTCCCGATCCGCGGCTCGATGCCATCGCAGCCATCGTCAAACCGCAGAAAGTTACTCCCGCGCTCGTCGAGTTCGTCGACATCGCCGGGCTGGTCGCCGGCGCTTCGCGCGGGGAAGGCTTGGGCAACCAGTTTCTCGCGCATATCCGTGAAGTCGACGGCGTTGTTCACGTGGTGCGCTGTTTTGACGACGACAACGTCGTTCATGTCGCGGGCCGGATCGACCCCTTGAGCGACATCGAAATCATCCACACCGAGCTTGCGCTCGCCGATCTAGCGACCGTCGAAAAAGCGATCGACCGCAATTCGCGTCTGGCAAATTCCGGAGACAAGGACGCGGCTAACATGCACGGGCTGCTCGAGCGGATGCGAGCGCATCTCGATCAAGGCCAGCCCGCGCGTACGCTTGCGCTCGAAGCTGAGGAACGCAGCGCGCTTGCACCGCTTTTCCTTCTGACGATGAAGCCCGCGCTCTACGTCGCGAACGTGAGCGAAACCGGTTTTCACGATAACGCGCTTCTTGCCCAAGTCGAGGCGCATGCCGCGCGAGAGGACGCGCCAGTGGTAGCGATTTCCTGCGCGATGGAGGCCGAGATCGCAGCGCTCGACGAAGCCGACCGGAAACTCTTTCTCGACGAAATGGGATTGAGCGAACCCGGGCTCAACCGGCTCATCCGTGCCGCGTTCGGCCTGCTCGGATTGCAGACGTTTTTTACCGCCGGACCCAAGGAAGCACGCGCGTGGACGATACATCGCGGCGACACGGCCTCGCGCGCCGCCGGCGTCATCCATACCGATTTCGAACGCGGCTTCATCCGCGCCGAAGTCATCGCATACGAAGACTTTGTGCAGCTTGGGGGAGAGGGCCGCGCGAAGGAAGCGGGGAGGATGCGCGTCGAAGGCCGGGACTATCTCGTTAGGGACGGCGACGTCATCTATTTTCGCTTCAACGTTTGAGCGGCCGCGCGATTGAGCAAAATGCAAGCCGCTTTGTAATTAATACAGTTCTGCGGTAGCGCTTTCGCGGCACTCCTTTTGCCATAACCGCTTACGAAGGGGAAAATTGGCATACAGGTTGCGATGCCTGCCGCAGTCGCACCACTGCTCATCCGATGAAAATTGCGCAGGTTGCACCGCTGTACGAAAGCGTTCCGCCCAAGCTCTACGGGGGGACCGAACGCGTCGTCTCTTACCTCACCGAAGAACTGGTTGCGCTCGGGCATAAGGTAACGCTGTTTGCAACTGGCGACTCGCAAACACGCGCGCAGCTCGTGCCGATTGTCGATCAAGGACTGCGGCTGGCCAGGCAAAACGACATGCCGCTCGCGCATCATTACGTGATGCTGGAGCAGGTTTTGAGCTGCGCAGGGTCGTTCGACATGATTCACTTCCATACCGATTTCCTGCACTTCGGTCCCGCGCGCCGCTTGATCGGAACGCCGCATGTTACAACGATGCATGGCCGCCTTGATATTCCAGACTTGAAGCCGCTGTTCGAGGAATTCTGGGACATCCCGCTCGTTTCGATCTCGGACGATCAGCGCGCACCGCTCAGTTTCGCGAACTGGCAGGCCACTGTGTATCACGGCTTGCCGGCGCACACGTACAAATTTAACGCGAAGCCGGCGAACTATCTCGCTTTCCTCGGCAGAATCTCTCCCGAGAAGCGCGTCGACCGGGCTATCGAAGTCGCCAAGCGCGCCGGACTTCCGCTCAAGATCGCCGCCAAGATAGACAAGGCCGACGAGGAGTACGTCGCCGCGACGATCAAGCCGCTGCTCGATCATCCGCTCATCGAGTGGATCGGAGAAATCGGCGAAGAAGAAAAGAACGAGTTTCTCGGCAACGCACGTGCGCTTTTGTTCCCGATCGACTGGCCGGAGCCCTTCGGGCTCGTTATGATCGAGGCCATGGCTTGCGGCACTCCGGTGATCGCGTTCGAGCGTGGTTCCGTGCCTGAAGTAATCGACGAAGGAATCAGCGGCTTCATCGTGAACACCGTCGACGAGGCGGTCGACGCTGTGGCGAAAGCGGAAAAGCTTGACCGCGCCGGGGCACGCAGCCAGTTCGAAAGAAGATTCAGCGCGCGACGAATGGCAAACGAGTATCTCGCGCTTTACCAGCTTCTGATCGAGCAACGTAAGCACAAGGCGAAAGTGTAGGTTCCCTAGTCTGGAAGATTTCATCCAGATCGAAGACCAGTGGTATGTGCTCGCGTCTTCCGCGCGCGCGGACGACCGTGCGCGTGTGCTCAAGCACGGGGACACGTTTGCGCTCTTCGATCACTACGGGGATGTGCGACGCGGCGCCGAACAGGGCTTGTTCCATAGAGGGACGCGATACCTTTCGCAGGAGGATCTGCGAATCAATTCGGTGCGCCCTTTGTTGCTCAACTCTTCAGTGCGCGAGGACAACAGTCTTTTCGCGATCGACCTTACCAATCCCGATCTGACGAGCGACCACAAGGTCGCAGTCGCGCGTGGAAGCGTTCACGTCTTTCGCGGCAAGACGTTGTGGCACGGCGTCTGTTACGAGCATCTACGCCTTACCAACTATGGGCAATCGCATGTAGAAATCATTCTCACTGTTGAAATCGACGCCGACTTCGCCGATATCTTCGAGGTGCGCGGCTGGGAGCGAAAAAAGCGCGGGGATTTGCTGGCCGCCGTCTACGAAGAAAGGCGAATGGTGCTCAGTTATCGCGGCCTGGATGGGGTTACCCGCCGGACGGTCGTCGATTTCAGCCGAGCCCCTGACCAACTTCAAGACCGGCGAGCTTTGTTCAGGATGTCTCTTTCCCCGCATGTGAGCGCCGAGCTCACTCTCACCTTCGCGTGCAACAACAGCACCGCGACGCTGCATTACGACGACGCGTTGCATGAGAACGAGTCGTCAGCGCGGCGAATGTTCGAAAGCGGCGCGCTCATCCATACCCCAAGCGAACGGTTCAATGCATGGCTCGCGCGCTCGCGCGCTGACTTACATATGCTGATCACCGAGACCGCGCATGGGCGGTATCCGTATGCCGGCGTGCCCTGGTTCAGCACCGCGTTCGGGCGCGACGGCATCATCACCGCGCTCGAATATCTTTGGGTAGATCCGAGCGTCGCGGAAGGCGTGCTCACATTTCTTGCTGCGAATCAGGCCGACGCCGAAAGCCGGGCGCAGGACTCGCAGCCGGGAAAAATTCTGCACGAAACTCGCGAAGGAGAGCTTGCCAATCTGAACGAAATCCCCTTCGGTCGCTATTACGGCAGCGTCGATTCCACTCCGCTTTTTGTCATGCTCGCCGGCGCATATTTCGACCGGACGAACGACCGGGAGCTGATCGAAGGGTTATGGCCCAACATCGAACGCGCGCTCGAATGGATAGATCACTATGGCGACGCTGACGGCGACGGTTTCGTCGAATACTTTCGAATGAGCGACACCGGTCTCGCGCAGCAGGGGTGGAAGGATTCGGAAGACTCGGTCTTCCACGCGGACGGTACCTTGGCGCGCGGGCCGATCGCGCTCGTCGAAGTTCAGGCTTACGTCTACGCAGCGAAGCTTGCCGCTGCAGATATCGCCGAGTCGCTGGGACTCGAGCAAAAGTCTCAAGCGCTGCGCGCGCAGGCGCAAAAACTCAAGGATGGTTTCAACCGCGTGTTCTGGCTCGACGATCTCGGCACGTTCGCGATTGCGCTCGACGGCGCCAAGAATCCCTGCCGCGTCGCGAGCTCGAACGCGGGCCACGCGCTCTTCTGCGGCATCGCGCGCGAAGACTACGCCGAGCGCACCGCCGAATCTCTGCTTGCGGATACAGCTTTTTCCGGCTGGGGTGTCCGGACGATCGGCGGCTATGAACGGGGTTATAACCCGATGTCATATCACAACGGCTCGGTATGGCCGCACGACAACGCGCTCGTCGCGATGGGGCTTGCGCGCTACGGCTTCAAGGACAAATCGGAAAAAATCTTGCACGCAATGTTCGATGCGTCCAAGTTTATCGAGCTGAATCGGCTGCCTGAATTGGTGTGCGGTTTTTCGCGCAGGTCGAATGCCGGACCCACGCTTTATCCGGTCGCGTGTTCGCCGCAGGCGTGGGCAGCCGCGGCGGCGTTTTACCTCCTGCAGGCGTCGCTCGGCATTACGTTCAAAGGCGGTGAAGTCGAACTACATCGTCCAATGCTTCCTCTGTTTCTCGATCGCATCGAGATCAGGAATCTGCGCGTTGTTTCAGGTGAGCTCGACCTCGAGTTCCGAGGCGACGAAGTGCGCGTGCTGCGTGCGACGGGTCACGCGAAGCTGGAAGTCGTTCGTTTGTCTTTTTTTACCTCCGACCTGTAGTCTTACCCTGCAATCGCGTGCTTTCAACGATGTAACGCGGAGCAAGGCAGCAGTGCAAGCATTGACCATTTATCGTTTTTTAAGACCAGCGCCCGTCCTTCGCCTTGTTATGCCCGGTACGTTTTCTGCTCGACGCGCGAAGTCAAAAACCAAGGAGACGCAAATGACTACGCACTATGCCGCACAAACAGTCGATACCGACGCGCGGGTCATCGTGAAAAGAATCTCGATGTCGGCGGTGTTCGCCGGGGTGGTCTTCGCAATGGTGGTGCATCTGCTCCTGACGCTGCTTGGCGCGGGGATTGGCCTGAGCACGGTCGATCCACCAGCGCAGGGCGAGACTCCCAGCGCGGCCGCTTTCGGCACCGGAGCCGGAATGTGGTGGACTGTTTCCAGTCTGATCGCGCTTTTCATTGGCGGGTGGGCTGCCGGAAGGCTCGCCGGCGTTCCACGCAAAAGCGATGCAGCGCTGCACGGACTGCTGACTTGGGGCGTATCGACTCTGCTCCTGCTTTACTTCGTGAGCTCGACGATCGGCCCCGTCTTAGGCGGCGTGTTCAACGTTGCGGGGACTGCCGTTACAGCAGCGGTACCTCAAGCCGCCCACGCCGTATCGCAGAACAATGCTGCGGGACCGGCGGGACGGCCTGGCGAACAGCTCTTGAGCGATCCCGAAATCAAGGAAATGGCCGGCCGCCTCGTGCGCGAACGACCCGACGCGGCGAACCGCGAGGATGCGATCAACCTGCTCGCCGAACGTTCCGGAATGTCGCGCGAAGAAGCAGAGCGCACTGTGGCCAATCTGGAGCAGAAATACCAGCGGACCGCGCAGCAGACCAAAGGGACCGCTGCGGCGGCGCGGACACAGTTGCCAAATCGGCGCTGTGGGGGTTCTTTGCTCTCGTCATCGGCGCAGTGGTCGCCGCGATCGGCGGCGTCGCCGGCCGCCCGAAGAACCTGCTAGTCAACGCTTGAGTTTTAGGCCAACCTTTGCCGGGAACAGGGGCTGGCAATTCTATCCGGGCGGACTCGCCGAACTCGCTTACGTCGAGATTCTGACTGAGGCGAGCCGCCTTCTCATCCGTTCAGCTCATTCCCGCCGGTTCTGAAAATTCACGGCGGCGCATTACACTGATCTTTTGCCGCAAAAACCTTTACGCCGTTAGAAGCCAAGAGGCATGAACCTTGCAGCTCGCGGGCGACACTTCTTCATTTTTGCATGCGATGCGGAACACACTCGACGGTGCCGAGGGGGAAAGCGCAACGGCGGCGCTACTGGGCCTACTCAAGGACGCGGCGCTCACCGCAAACGTGGAAGGCAACGTCCTTTATCTCAATCCAGCCGCTGAAGCGCTGACCGGTTGGCGCGCGTGTGACGTACGCAACGCTGCGGCATCGCAAGTCCTCCGCTTGACGAACGGCATCACTGCCGCTCCCATGCCCAACCCGATCATCCAGGCGCTCCGGCAAAAGCGCCCGGTCATGTTGCGCAGCGAAGCGGCGCTCGTGCGAAGGAGCGGCGAGATCGTCCCGGTCGATGGGCACGCAGCGCCTATGCTCGTGCACGGGCGAGTGAACGGCGCAATCGCGGTCTTCAGGGACGCGAGCGAAGCGCGAGAAATTGCACGGCCAGTCGATCAAGATAACTACGATTCCCTCACAGGTCTCGTCACCCGCTCCGAATTCGAGCGTCGTGCCGAGCACGCGGTCTTGACTGCGCGCAGTCAAGGCGTACAGCACGCGCTTTGCGTTATCGACCTGGATCAATTCAACCTCATCAACGAAACCTGCGGACGCGATGCGGGAGATAAGCTGCTTCACCGCCTTGCCGACGTGCTGCGTGCGAGCGTTCGGCATCGCGAAAGCGATACGCTGGCGCGGCTGGGCGGCGATGAGTTTGGCTTGTTGCTGGAGGCATGCCCGTTGGAGCATGCGCGTAAGATCGCGCACGACGTTCTTGCCGCGATCAACGGCTTTCGTTTCGACTGGCTGAGCGGCGTCCTTCGCATTGGGGCGAGTATTGGAGTCACTACGATTTCGGCTTCTTGCCGGGATGTGCCGAGCGCATTGGCGGCGGCGGATTCAGCGTGCTTTGCCGCGAAGGAAAAAGGACGCAATCGTGTGCACGCCTATAAGAGCGACGATTTGGAGCTCTCCGCGCGCAAGGTCGATGTGCGATGGGTCAACGTTGTCGGCGATGCGCTGAGCCACGATCGGTTTGCGCTTTTCTTTCAGCCTTTTCTTCCGGTGAGGTCAAAAGCAAAAGCGGGTGGGGAGATATTGGTGCGTATGATCGGGTCAGGTAATCAGTTGATTCCTCCGTCGCGCTTCTTGACTGCGGCCGAGCGCTATAACCTGATGCCGCTCGTTGACCGCTGGGTGATCCGTAACACTTTTGCAGCATATCGCAAGCTGCAGGCGGACGCGCTATGGTCGATCAACGTTTCTCCGGCAACGTTGAACAGCCAAGGCGTCGTCGAATTTGTGCGTGAACAAGCGACGCGCTATCGAATTCCGCCGCAATCGATCTGCTTCGAGATTGCCGAAGCCGCCGCTGCGGCGAACGCCATGCCCGCGGTCGATTTCATCTGGGGGTTGAAAACGGACGGTTTCAGATTCGCGCTAGACGATTTCGGAATCGGAATGAGCTCTTTCACTTGGCTCAAGACTTTGCCGATCGATTACCTGAAGATCGACGGAAAATTTGTCAAACAGATGCTGAGCGACCGAGTCAGCATGAGCGTTGTGCAGGCTATCTGCCATATTGCGTCGGCCGTGGGATTGGAAACGATCGCTGAATGCGTCGAAGACCGCGAGACTTTGCAAAAACTGGAAGCGCTGGGAGTGAACTACGCGCAAGGATACGTCGCGGGACACCCTGCGGCGCTTGATGTCAAGCCAAGGAGCGATCGAACGCAAGGCGTGCTGGCAGGGCTTTTTTCCGCGGCGTAGCAAGCCGATTCGCGTGTCTTAACGTTCCGCAGGCCAGTCGCGGGCATCGCGAAATCATTCGCCGCCTGATTTGTCGAGCCCCAGCTCTTGTACCTTGCGAGTCAGCGTGTTTCTTCCCATCCCGAGCAGGTTCGCCGCTTCAATACGTCTGCCGCCAGTGTGCGCGAGCGCTTTCAGGATCATCGTTTTCTCGAACTCGCGCGTGTAGCCGGTAAGAAGATCTTTCTCGCCCCGCGCCAGCGCATTTTGCACTTCCTTTTCCAGCGCGGCGGTCCAGCTCTGCGAAGTTGAGTCGTCGCTGCCGCTATGCAGCTCAGGCGGTAGGTCTTTCACTTCGATAACCTTGCTCGGCGCCATCAGGGTAAGCCAGTGGCACAGGTTTTCCAGCTGGCGCACGTTGCCGGGCAGGTCTTGTGCGCTTAAGAACTTGAGCGCCGCATCAGAAATTCGCTTTCCTTCGACCCCCAGCTGCCTCGCGCTTTGCTGCAGAAAATAGCGGGTGAGGAGCGGAATATCTTCGCGGCGTTCACGCAGCGGCGGAAGCTTGATGCGAATGACATTCAGGCGGTGGAACAAGTCTTCCCGGAACAGGCCCTGTTTGACTCGTTCATCGAGCGCCTGATGCGTCGCGGCGATGACGCGAACGTTGACTTTGATCGGATGCTGTCCGCCGACGCGGTAGAACTGGCCTTCCGAGAGCACCCGCAGAAGGCGCGTCTGCAGGTCAGCGGGCATATCTCCGATTTCGTCGAGGAAGAGCGTGCCGCCGTCCGCCTGTTCGAAACGTCCCAAGCGCATGCTTTGCGCGCCGGTGAACGCGCCGCGCTCGTGACCAAACAATTCCGATTCGAGCAACTCCTTCGGAATCGCTGCGGTGTTGATCGCGATGAACGGCTTCGCGCTGCGCAAGCTGTGGCGATGCAGCGCTCGCGCGACAAGCTCTTTGCCGCTGCCCGATTCGCCCATGATGAGCACCGTCGCGTTGGACTGGCTCAGGCGGCCGATCGCGCGAAACACCTCCTGCATCGCAGGTGCCT